>Ga0075423_10001365_pt1 | contig 21383 bp, 19 predicted proteins | sample SoiMethybrSBSTD2_FD_80114 | JGI IMG/M metagenome (GOLD analysis project Ga0075423, IMG submission 80114) | Bulk soil microbial communities from a Populus tree surrounding site in Tennessee, USA - Soil MetaG P. TD hybrid SBSTD2 | ecosystem: Environmental > Terrestrial > Soil > Tree plantation...
GACCGCGACCAGCCGCTGACCCGATTCAACGTGTGCGTCGAACGCGACCTGAAATCCAAGCGTGTCGACGTAGAAGCGAAGGCTTCGCTCCTGATCCCTGACGTAGACATTGACTGCGTGCATCCGCAGGAACGGATCGCGCGCGCCCAGCTCCTCAGGGAGAGTTTCCATCGCCGTGATTATAAAGAGCTGGCTCTAATTGAGTCGGTCAGCCGCATATAATCGGCCGACCTCAACCACCATGTTGCAGAGCGGCGTGCGGCTCGGTCCGTACGAGATTCTCGGCCAACTCGGCGCCGGCGGAATGGGCGAAGTGTATCGGGCGGTGACAGCCGTTTGAATCGCGATGTGGCGATCTACCGTGTCGATGGATCGGCCGCGGAGCCGATCGCAGGACTTGGGGCCGGTGACGTGCCGTTACAGTGGACGGTTGATGGCCGCGGGCTGATAGTCGCACATGGGGAGGGCCGTCCATGGGTCGTAGAGCGGCTCGATATCGCGACCGGCATGCGCACGCCGGCCACCACGATCGGCGCCCACGACCCGGCGGGACTGCGCCAGAGCCTGTTAGCGATCTCGCGCGACGCGAAGTACTACGCGCACAGCTACTCGCGCCTGCTCTCGGATCTTCTCGTTGTGAACGGCTTGAAATAGCGTTGACGGAGGTTGCATTCATGCGGCATACGATTCTGTTCCTCCTTTCCCTCCTGTCTGCAGCCAGGCTCTCGGCAGGGCAGTCGTGGACACCTCCGTCCGAGAGCCAGCGATGCCCGTCCAGGTGGGGCGCGGGGGACGAGCGCGGATCCGCCAACCTGATGACGCGCGATCAGGTGCTGAAGGCGGCGAAGCTGATACGTGTCGGCGAGGTCATCGAGCTCGGGCAGGTGCTGGATCCGGCTGCAATGCCGTTCTTTCCCGGACGTCAACTGAGTGTCCTGACGAAGCGCACCAACGTGCTGCCGCAGTCCAACCGCCGCATCAGCAACGAGGAGATGGTGATCGGAGAGCTGGGCCAGGTCGGCACCCAGTTCGACGGTTTCAGTCATCAGGGAATCGACAGCAGCTTCTACAACTGTTTCAAGCAGGAACAGATCGCGACGAGGAACGGCTTCACGAGGCTCGGCATCGAAAACGTCGGCGCGCTGCTGACGCGCGGTGTGCTGATTGACGTTGCAGCCCTCAAGGGTGTGAGCATGCTGCCTGACAGCTATGAGATCACCGTCCAGGATCTGAAAGACGCGCTCACACGGCAGAATCTGTCTCTGCAGGCTGGGGACGCGGTGATCATCCAGACCGGATGGGGAAAGTTATGGGGAGCGGACAATGTTCGCTACATGAAGAGTGATCCTGGCATCGGCGTCGCAGCAGCCGAGTGGCTCGCGACGCAGTCGCCGATGCTGGTCGGCTCGGACAACTGGTCAGTCGAGGTCAACCCGAATCCGGATCCAAAGATCGGCTCACCCGTCCATCAGATTCTGCTGGCGGTCAACGGCATTCACATGCTCGAGAGCCTGAAACTCGACGAGCTCGCCGAGAAGCGCGTCTATGAATTCGCGTTCATCCTCGAGCCATTGAAGCTGCGGGGGGCGACGGGCTCCACAGTCGCGCCAATCGCCGTGCATTGACCCGACGCTGGTCCCTCGACTTCGCCGATGACTAAATGAGCCTCGCGGTTGGAACCAGATTGGGCCCGTATGAAGTCCTCGCGAAAATTGGCGAAGGCGGAATGGGTGAGGTGTATCGGGCGCGCGACACGCGGCTGAATCGCGACGTCGCCGTCAAGATCAAGTCGACGAGCGCGCAGTTGTCGTTGTTCAACGTCCTGCTTAATTGGAATCCTGCGGCGCCACCAGTCTCGCACTGACCTCCCTAATTCCGCAGTCCCGCCTCTCGCGACCTGCATCTCGCGACGATGAGCGTCACATCGTCGCGCTGCCGGTCGCCGCTGAACCGCCGTCCGACGATTTCAGCATCCTGCTAATGCGTCATCGCGTAGAGAACGACGTTGATCCCGAGCGCATAGCCATCGACCGAAAACTGGTAGAAGTAGGCGGGGTCCTCTGTTTCGCGCTCCCATGAATTCGACACGTCGGTGTTGTGGGTCATCACCGCGATGATGTGTCCCTGCTTGTTGCGAATCGCGCGGAAGTGCGGCACCGCCGTCTCCTCGCCACGCTCAGACGTCGTGCGGCCACCGACAGCACGCCAGAAGCCGATGCCGGTCACCTGCGGGATCTTCTTCACCACGGCCATCGAGCTGAAGATCGGATCGCTGAGCGGGACGTCTTCGATCGAATACTCATTCGCCGGCATCGCGCGTGCCAGCTCGTGCGACCACTGATCCCAGGCGGCCTCACCCCAGAAGTCATCGACCCACAAGAAGCCGCCCTTCGTGAGATAGAGGCGCAGCCCTTCGACTTCCTGCTCCGACAGACCGATCGTGCCGACGTCAGAGGCCATCAGGAACGTGCACTGGAAGAGCGCCGGATCGGTCAGGCGAACCAGATACACATGAGGGATGCCTGGTTTGATCCAACTGACGCGTGTCTTGGTCAGCTCCGACAGCCGGATCAGGAGATTGCGCTGAGCCCAGGGATAATCAGTGCGCCAGCCCGATCCGTTGGCCTCGCGGCGGACGCTGGTGTAGAGGATGTGGCATCCGGCGGCGTCGCGGTCGGGCCACTCGCGCGGTGGCAATTCTGCCGGGTCACCTTGTTCACCGCGCAACGGGCCGAAGTCGGTAAAGAAATTCTGCGGGAGCTTCGCGTAGGCGTAGCCGGCGATTAGCGTCAGCATCACCAGGCAGGCCGCCGTTCTGACATATCTACGGGTAACCACCTGTCAGTTTGCCTTCCGGCCGCGTTGGCGATTATCACCGATCTGGTCCTCATCATGTCGCGCTTGCCGGTATGTGCCTCGAGGAGTAAGGATTGAGTGTGTATATGGGGGTCAGACCCCGAGGAGATGATCGATGTTCAAGCGCGTTGTTCTCGCGGCACTTGTAGCGTCACTTGTCATTCCGTTGGCAGCGCAGGCACCCACTGGCTGGAAAATGCGTCTCGACCGCAGTAAGAGCGCTCAGGATCCCGACGACAAGTCGGGCGTCATGTTCATGGCGATGGGCAAGGCCTTTCACGTCGCGGGCGGGCCAGCTGGCGTCTACTGGAATCCGTCGATGACGGCGGCCGGCAACTACACGCTCAAGGGGACGTTCACGCTGTTGAAGCCGAGCAATCACACCAACTACTACGGTCTCGTGTTCGGCGGACAGGGACTCGAAGGCGCCGACCAGCGCTACACCTACTTCACCGTGGCGCAGGACGGCACGTTCCTGATCAAGCAGCGGACGGGAGAGATGACGAGGGACATCAAGGGATACACGCCCAACGCTGCGGTCAAGAAGCCGGACGCAACCGGCAAGTCAGTCAACGCACTTGAAGTGCGCGTCTCTGGTGACAGTGTCAGTTACGTGGTCAACGGCACCGTGGTGCACACGACGCCGAAGTCGGAGCTCAAGATGCCGACTGATGGTGTCGTCGCGTTCCGCGTGAACCACGTCACCGAAGTGCAGGTCGACGGTTTCGAGGTGCAGAAATCGTAGGACCAAGAACCAAGGACCAAGGACCAAGGACCTACTTGCCCATATGGGCCCGGTCCCTCTCGTTCTCGTTGCAGAAGTATTCGAGGATGTCGGTGTCCGGCTGCAGCAGGTGCGTCACGTTGATCGTGAACGGTTTCGTGTAGTTGACGGGATCGTCGAACGTGATTGCGACATCGAGGTGCCCGACGTCGCGCCGGCGGTATCGTTCGGTGATCCGCATCGACTCGCTTCGTGGATGGCCGATGATGTCGAGAGGCGCTTTGCCGTTGAAGCCGATCGTCTCGACGACCAGCGTGTCATTGTCCCATCTGCCACTCGAATACCCCAGCCATGATGGGTTCGGATCCACCGGGTGCGGGCGTCCATCGGTGTAAATCTGCCGCGTGGCGTTGTCGAGTTCGTGCATGATGAGCGTCAGGCCCGGTGTCTGCACGATCTTCGTTACCTCTGACAGGAGCGTTGCGAGAGGAACGCTTGCAGGTAGACAGCGACTGAGGGTGTCGAGGCCGGAGTTCGACTGCTGTTGCCAGCGGGCGATTGAGTCTCCAACGTGCGTCCGCAATGGCTCTTCACCGCGCTTGAAGTCGGCGAAAATACTGATGCCATACTTCGAGACGGTGTCGATCTCCATACCCGGCACCTGCACGACATCGATGTCGTTGCCGAACAAGCGCTTCATCTCGGCCACCCCGGTGGGCTGGACGTGCCAGACTCCCGACAAATCAGGCTTGCCGTCGGCCGTCTTCGGCATGGGGGCGGTCAGCTTCACTTTGCCGTCCTTGGTGCGCGGCACGCCCGGTGTCGGGTAGTTCAACCACTGCGCATGGGCGGCTGTCACGAATAGACTGCAGACAACGAGCACGAGAACGCTTCGCATAGCTCGACTGTAGCCTTGCCCGCCGTCGAGGTCAATCGAAGTCGGCTCACCTCCGGGAGCCGGTGAATTGTCTGATCCTGGTGGTCGCCTGTGCGGCAGCGGACGAGCGGCGTCCCGGAGGCGAACGGTCGGGATTTCGCGCGTCAGACAACGTGTGTAAACACACTGGTTTTGGGCGACTCTCGCGGCACGCAGTTTGAGACTGCGCGCGCGCATGGACGTACGCGCGTGGTTCGACAACCTCCGAACGGACGTAAGGCTTGCCGTCCGAAGCCTGCGCCGATCTCCCGGGTTTGCCGCAGTGGCAATCCTGGCGCTGACCGTCGGCATTGGCGGCACTACTGCGATCTTCAGCGTCATCGACGCGACGCGGACGCAGGCCATTCCGTACCGCGCGCCGCACCAGCTCGTGTATCTGATCGGCACCGCCCGACGCGCGACGGTTGAAAGACGAGGCGCGTCCTATCCGGACTTTCTTGATTGGCGCGCGCAAGTCACGCGCATCGACGATCTCGCCGCCTTCGATGCACAGCTGATGACGCTGGCCGGGACCGATGAATCCGAACGCCTCGGTACCGAGTTCGTCTCCGCATCGTATTTTTCGTTGCTCGGCGTGACACCGGCGCTCGGCCGGACGTTCGGTGGCGACGAGGACGACGTGGCCAAGCCAGTGGCCGTGGTGGTGTTGAGCGACGGTCTGTGGCACCGCCGATTCGGCTCCGATCCGCACGTGGTCGGCCGTTCCATCACGCTCAACGGTCAACCGTTCGCGGTGGTCGGCGTGATGGCGCCTGGATTCACCGGCGTGACCGACGAAGCGCAGATGTGGATTCCGTTCGCGCAATACGCGCCGCCGCGCACGATGGCCGATCGCGGCAACCGCGGATTTACGGTTCTCGGGCGCCTCAGCCCCGGCGTAACGCGGGAGACCGCGCAGGCCGAGCTCGACGCGATCGCCAGCCGGCTCGAGCGCGCGTATCCGAAGACTAATGAAGGCCGCGGCATCGAGGTGAGCCTGTTGGCGACTGAGGTGTACGGACCACTGCGTCTGGCCCTTCAAGTGTTGATGGGCGCGATTGCGCTCGTACTCGTCATCGCCTGCGCCAACGTCGCGAATCTCCTGATCGCTCGCTCGGAGGTGCGGCGCCGGGAAATCGCGCTGCGCGTAGCGATTGGCGCGGGCCGCGGCCGGTTGCTCCAGCAACTCGTCACCGAGAGTTGTGTGCTCACGCTGTTCGGAGCCGCGACAAGCCTCCCACTGGCTGCGGCCACCATCCGTCTGCTCGTCACACAGGCTCCGGTGACGTTTCCCAGCATCCTGACGCCGGCTCTCGATGCGCGGATGGCTGCCTTCACGACTGCAGTCGCACTGATTTGCGGCCTGTGCATCGGCCTCGCGCCGTGGTGGCAAATTCGTTTCGCCGATCTGGTCAGCCGTCTTCGTGAGTCGTCGCGAGGCAGCGTTGGCCCCGTTTCTCAACGACTTCGAAACAGTCTCGTGGTTGCGGAAGTGACACTTGCCGTGGTGCTGCTCGTCAGTGCCAGTCTGATGATTCAGTCGGTGCGCAAACTGGCGGCAATCGATCCGGGATTCGACGCCGACTCGTTACTGACGATGCATATCAGCGTGCCGCGTGTCGCGCCGCCGGGCGATGGGCAGCCAGCGAGTGGAACGCCAGCGCCACCGGTCGCCACCGGACGTCAGTTGCTCGATCGCATCGCGTCGGTGCCAGGAGTCGCATCGGTTGGGCTCGGCAATGACGTGCCGCTCGACGGCAATGCCGCCGCCAACTTCTATTCCGTTGAAGGGCAGCCGCCCTTCACCGCCCAGGATCGCCCGCGCGCATGGGTCCATCGCGTGTCGCCGGAGTTTTTTGCTGCGCTGCAAATTCCTCTCGTCGCTGGACGGACGTTCATCGACACGGAGCTCACGCCGTCGCCATCGTCTGTGATCGTGAGCGAGAAGGTGGCCGCACGCTTCTGGCCCGGTCAAGATCCGATAGGAAAGCGGCTGACACTCGGATCAGGGGACGCCAACGTCCAGTGGCTCTCGGTCGTGGGCGTCGTCAGCGATGTCCGATATCGTACGCTGAGGCAGAACGCCAACACGGACCCGGATCTCTACCTGCCGTTCGCGGATCGCAATGCGCAGATCGCGTTCGCGATCCGGACCTCTGTGCCGCCCTCTTCAGTCGCCACTCCAGTGCGCGCCGCCATCCGCGCGGCGAGCACCTCGATTGCCATCTATGACGTCGAGTCGATGGGGAGCCGTGTTTACGCCCAGTCGTCACGCGAGCGATTCACGACGTGGGTGATGAGCGTCTTTGCGGGCATCGCGCTCTGGCTGTGCACGCTCGGCATCTACGGCGTGATGTCGTATGTCGTCACACAGAGCACGCGGGAGATCGGCATCCGTCTGGCCCTGGGCGCACAGCGGCGCGAGGTGTTGCAGAGAATCGTCGGCAATGGTTTGCGGCTGATCGTGACTGGCGTGGCAATTGGCGGCCTCGCGTCGATCGCGCTGCGCCGCGCGGTGAGCGCGACGATCCTGGACGTGCCGCTGAGCGATCCTGCCACCGGTCTGGTGCTCGTCCTGTTCGTGCTTGTCGGCCTCGCCGCATGCCTCGTGCCCGGATTGCGCGCGACGCGCCTCGATCCCGTGCGCGCCCTTCAGCAGGAGTGAACAACCAGTCCTTGGTCCTTGGGCCTCGGTGCCAGGTCCGCCCTGCACGACGGGACCAGGGACCAGGCACCAAGAACGGACCAGGCACTAAGAGCCAAGGACAAAGGACCCAAACGCGGCGATCACGTCAGACGGCGGCTGATGAATTCGATTCGACGCTCGAAGCTTCTTCCGGCATATTGCAGCGAGCCGTAGTAAGCCGCCATCGTCACCACGACGATCGCCGCGATCGAGAGCGTCGTGGCTGGTGAATCGGACCGGTGCAGGACGATCACGCCCACTCCCGGAGCGCTGCCGATCAGCACGCTCATCATCACCGTTACCGGATCACCGCCCGACGCGAACCTGTGCGGTTCAGTCCTGCGTGGCTCGAAGACCGAGACAAGGTTGCCCCACGCGAGGTGCGCCAGAAGCAACACGGTCGCGACCACGACGTCCCCTCCGAGCTGCACGACGCCGGACTGCCATGCGCCAGTCGCGAGGAGCAGCATCAGTTGCGGGGCGACAAGAGCGGTTACCGCCACGTTCTTTGCGAGAAGGAGATCCTTCCCGCGAATCGGCAGAATGCGATATCGCGTCAACCCCGTGGGTCGATCCAGGCCAAGGCAGTTCAGTGTCAGGTTCGCGATCAAGGCGCACACAATCACCAGGACCGCCTGGCGGGCAGTCGACGAAAGCGATACAGAGAGCGAGAGTGCTGCGGCCATCGACACCAGCAGAAGACCCATCCAGAGATCCAGCACGGTCCGCACCGACCGCTCCTCTTTTTGCACAAGAGGACCCAGACGCCCAGGAAACCAGGCGATGCTGGTTTCGCGGCGGGCTGCCCGTTCCGTCGTTTCGTCGTAAAGACTGCGGGCAAAGCTCCACAACAACAGCGACCAGACGATGGAACCGGCAACCAGCAAGGTAGCCACCGGAAAAACCGTCGCCGCCGGTGTGCTCGCGACTGCGACCGTCGTGACCAGGATTGCCGGGTTCGCCGCAGTGAGACTTGCGGTCAGCGAACTGGCATCGTGCTGCAGAAAGGTGAGCGCGAACGTCAGGGCCGTGACGCCAACGGCCGCGACGGCGACCCGCAGCCTGTTCCTCCGGCGAGCGACCTCGAGCAGCTGGGACGCAGTCACACCGACACCAATGGTCAGGGCAAGGAAGAAGAGCGCCGTGAGGCTGCCAAGCAGTGGATGGCGTGCCGAGAGAAATGGCGAGAGGGCGAGCAGTGACACGATGGTGGCCAGCCACGCAATCGGCGACAGGAACAGCGACGACAGCTTGAGTGCGACCAGCGAGCGCTGGTCGATCGGAAAACGCCGCAGACGATCGCTGCTCAGGCTGACGTTCAGGTTCTCGCCGAGAACGACGACCCAGAGCAGGCAGATCACCAGCAGCGACCGGTCCATCGTCGCCGTCTGACCCACGGCGAGCTCACTGGCGGCTCGGGAAAGACGGTCCGGCAGCGCGCCGGCAGTGACCCACCCAAGCATCACCAGTACGCTGATGTAGAACTTGACGCGCCCGGTGCGGAGGGCGCGCCGCCAGAATGCGCGCCACTGGTAAGGAAAGATCAGCGATGTCCGAGCCACACCAGGTTCCCCGCCTCGGGCTTGCCGGCGTACCTGAGATACAACTGTTCGAGCGTGGTCCCATCACGCTCGAGATCCGAGACCGAATGGCAGCAGACGACTTCGCCCTTGACGATGAGGGCAAATCGCTTGGCGAGGCGTTCGACGATCTCGAGGATGTGGGAGGTCAGGAAAACCGTCACTCCTCGCTCTGCGAGCGCGAGCAACAGATCCTTGATGTTGCGCGATGAGCCGGGATCGATGCCCTCGAATGGCTCATCGAGGAAGAGCACGCGCGGGTTGTGCAGCAGGGCCATCGCCAGCGCGCACTTCTTCCGCATGCCAAACGACGCCTTCTCGACAACGGTGGTTCGGCCCTGTTCCAGATCGAGGTGTCGCAGCAATTGAACCGCCCGCGCGGCAGTCTCATGACGGCTCAACCCGTAGAGCCGTCCGCACAATTCGAGGTGCTCCCAGATCGTCAGGTCAGGAAAGAGCGCATCGTCTTCAGGCAGGATGCCGATCTCGCGGCGCAACTCGAGATCTTCGACCGATACAACGCGACCGCTCACGCGCGCTTCTCCTGCGGTGGGCTTGAGCAGGCCAGTGAGCAGCTTGACCGTTGTCGACTTGCCGGATCCGTTGGGACCCAGGAAGGCGAAGATCGTGCCGGTGGGCACTTGCAATGTGACACCGCGTACAGCGCTCACCTTCCCGAAGGTCTTGGTAAGACCACGCGCGTCAATCGCCCAGGGTTCGCTATCGGTCGGCATCGAGAGTGGTTACCCTTCAGTCGCCTGACTCAAACCAGGTCGAGATGCAGGAACTGATTGAAGGGACTCTTTTCGTAACCGTCGAATGCGCCGCCTTCGATGAAACCGTACTTGCGATAGAGCTCGAGCGCCGGCTCGAAAGCGGCGCCAGACCCGGTCTCCAATGAGAGGCGCTTGTATCCTCGTCGCAGGGCCTCGGCGATGATGTGATCGAGAATCGCCGCGCCAACACCCTTTCGTAGATGCGCGTCGGCTGTGCGCATGGATTTGATCTCGCCGGCGCCTGGCTCCAGCTCCTTCAGTGCTCCGACCCCAAGCAGGTCTTCGCCTTCCCATAGCGCATAAAAGCTGATCTCCGGCTGTTGCAGTCCCGACCAATCGAGCGCGAAGACGTGGCCCGGCGGCGAGTTGGCGTGCATGCCTTCGAGGTGGCGGGTCAGCAGAGCCTTCACGCGGTCATCTTCGAAGTCTCCTGGCCTGACGATACGCATTGTCTCGATTGGTCCGTTTCTCAGCTGAATCTGCGCGTATGGTCATCTATACGCGTCGTTCGATCAAGACGCGCCCAGCACGTTCTCGAGTTGCTTGAGCTTCTGACGCTCGCCCATCGCGATAAGGACGTCTCCGGAGTCGAGCCGGACGTGTGCCTGCGGGTTGAACTGCATCGTGCCGTTCTGACGACGCACAGCGAGCGCGATCACCCCGTAAATGCGCCCGAGCTGCGCTTCCTCCAGCGTCTTCGAGGCCAGAAAGCTTCCGGGGGTGACGAGCAATTGCTCGAGCGCGAGGTCCAGGTCCGTTTTGCCGAACGCCGACGCGAGGTCCAGAAAGCTCAGGACATGCGGCCGCAGCAGTGACTGCGCCAGCCGATGGCCGATGTAGGTATACGGCGTCAGCACGGTGGTGGCGCCCGCGCGCTGCAGCTTCTCTTCCGCCTGATCGTCGCTCGCCCTGACGGCGACGTGAAGCGAAGGATTGAGCACCTTTGCCGACAGTGTCACGTAGACGTTTTCAGCGTCGCTGGCAATCGCCGACACGAGGCCGGCAGCGGTGTCGATGCGGGCTTGCCGGAGCGTTTCATCTTTGGAGGCGTCGGCGGTCAATGTCGGGATGCCGAGTGCCTCGGCCCACTTGACTCGTTCGGCGTCGTTGTCGATGAGGACTACCCGCGCTCCGGCGTGGAGCAGTTCGAGCACGACGCTGCGGCCGACACGGCCGGCGCCGCAAACGATGTAATGTCCAGCGAGCCCCTCGAGCATGCGAGTTCTCCGTCGTCGGCCGAAGTAGTCGGCGAGCTCCAGGCGCAGCAGGGTGTCGCCCAGAATCGCGAACGAGATAAAGACTGTCGCCACACCCACGAGCATCAGGAACGACGCGAACAGCCGGCCGCGGAACGACAGAGGGTGTATCTCGCCGTAACCGACAGTCGTCAGCGTCATGAGCGCCATGTAGAACGCATCGAAGAGCGGCCACCCCTCGACGATGCGGAAACCGGCTGTTCCGATCAGCGCGGCCGACACCAGTACGCCGCCGACTGCCAGGACTCTCCACTTCAGGATCGTTGTCGTGGGATCCAACTCGCCCGCCACTCGAGCATCGTAGTCCATGCGAACACGAATCAATGTCACGAAGCGCGCGCGTCCGCACCGCGTGTGCCGTCACGCGCCGCGAAACCAGGCTCTGATAGTCAAATATTTGAGTGATTCTAATATTTGATCTAGCATGTCGTGTGGTTACGGGCGCGGCAGATCTCCTTCGGCAGCGCGGCATTCAGGTAACAGCTCAGCGGTTGGCTGTGATGCGAGCGGTATCGAGCGAGCCGCACATCACGGCCGATGCTGTGGCCGACGCCGTGCGCGCCGAGATCGGCGCCATTTCGCTCCAGTCGGTATACGACGCGCTCAGCGTGCTGGTCACTGAGGGGCTGATCCGGCGCATTCAGCCCGCCGGATCACCGGCGCGCTTCGAGGATCGCGTCGGCGACAACCATCATCATCTGATCTGTCGAGTCTGCGGGCGCGTCGTCGACGTCGACTGTTCAGTCGGCAAGGCTCCCTGCCTCACGGCCCACGACGACAACGGCTATCAGATCGACGAGGCCGAGGTCGCATATTGGGGACGTTGCCCGGATTGCCAGGGGAAGTCCAAAGTGAGAGCGACGCGTGGCACAGTCCGATTAACCGCCCCCGCGAAAGCTTCGGTGGTCAAGAAGCCGGACACTACGGGTACGCGACGTTCTCGTCAACGAACTCAGAAAAGAATCGCCCGGAACAAGTAATGGCGAGTCTCTGAAGCAAGACCCGCCCTACGAGCAACCCATCACTCGAGAGGTCAATACACATGGCAGACGAAAGCAAGTGCCCGGTCTCGGCCCCGTCAGGCAGTGGGAGATCGAATCGCGACTGGTGGCCGAATCAGCTGAATCTCAGCGCCCTGCACACGAACCACCCGGCAGGCGATCCGATGGGCGAGGCGTTCAACTACGCAGAAGAATTCAAGTCGCTCGATTTGAGTGCCGTGAAGAAGGACATCGCGGCGGTGATGACGAACTCGCAGGACTGGTGGCCGGCAGACTTCGGCCACTACGGGCCGCTCTTCATCCGGATGGCGTGGCATAGCGCGGGTACGTATCGCATCCACGACGGCCGCGGCGGCGCGGGCTCAGGTCAGCTCCGGTTCGCCCCTCTGGGCAGCTGGCCCGACAACGCGAACCTCGATAAGGCACGCCGTCTGCTGTGGCCGATCAAACAAAAGTACGGCCGGAAGATCTCATGGGCCGACCTGATCGTTCTCACCGGCAATGTTGCCCTCGAGTCGATGGGGTTCAAGACATTCGGCTTCGCCGGCGGACGCGAGGATGTCTGGGAGCCCCAACAGGTCAACTGGGGCTCCGAAGCCACGTGGCTCGGCGACGAGCGTTACAGCGGCGACCGCCAGTTGGCGAATCCTTTCGGCGCCGTTCAGATGGGTCTCATCTACGTGAACCCGGAAGGTCCGAACGGTAGCCCCGATCCCGTCAGGGCGGCTCGCGACATCCGCGAGACGTTCCGCCGCATGGCGATGAACGACGAGGAAACGGTGGCGCTCATCGGCGGCGGACACACGTTCGGCAAAACCCACGGCGCGGCGCCCGCGGACAAGCATGTCGGCCGTGAACCCGAGGGCGGCAACCTCGAGGAGCAGGGCTTCGGCTGGAAGAGCAGCTACAACACGGGCGTAGGAGCCCATGCGATAACAAGCGGACTCGAGGTCACGTGGACGACGACCCCGACGAAATGGAGCAACGACTTCTTCAAGCACCTCTTCGAGTATGAGTGGGAACTGACCGAGAGTCCCGCTGGTGCGAAGCAGTGGAAGCCGAAGAACGGCGCCGGTGACGGCACGGTTCCCGCCGCACACGACAAGTCGAAGAAGATCGCCCCAAACATGCTGACGACGGATCTCGCGCTCCGGCTCGATCCGGCTTATGAAAAGATCGCGCGCCGCTTCAAGGACAACCCGCAGGAGTTTGCGGACGCCTTCGCCAGGGCGTGGTTCAAGCTGACGCACCGCGACATGGGTCCCATCACGCGTTACCTGGGCCCGGAGGTTCCGAAGGAGCCGCAGTTGTGGCAGGACCCGGTTCCCAAGGTCGATCACGAACTGCTCAATGAGAAGGACGTTGCTGCCCTGAAGAGCAAGATCCTCGCATCGGGTCTGTCCAGCTCCCAGCTCGTCTCGACGGCATGGGCGTCGGCATCCTCCTTCCGCGGCACTGATAAGCGCGGCGGTGCCAACGGCGCACGCATCCGCCTCGCGCCGCAGAAGGATTGGGCCGTCAACAATCCGCCGGAGCTGGCGAAGGTGCTCAAGACACTTGAAGGGATCCAGAAAGAGTTCAACGACGCGCAGGCCGGTGGAAGGAAGAAGGTTTCGCTGGCCGATCTGATCGTGATCGGCGGCGACGCAGCCATCGAGCAGGCGGCAAAGAAGGCCGGCGTTGATGTGAAGGTGCCGTTCACGGCGGGCCGCACGGATGCATCGCAGGAGCAGACCGACGTGGAATCGTTCGCTGTCCTCGAGCCGGACGCGGACGGATTCCGCAACTTCCTCGGAGAAGGGCACGACGTCCCGGCCGAGCATCTGCTGATCGAGCGCGCCTTCAGGCTGACGCTGAGCGCGCCAGAGATGACGGTTCTCGTCGGCGGCCTGCGTGCACTCAATGCGAACACGTCGCAGTCGAACGTCGGTGTGTTCACCAGGCAGCCCGGCGCGCTGACCAACGAGTTCTTCGTGAACCTGCTCGACATGAACACGGAGTGGGTGCCCACATCCGGCGCCGCGGAGACGTTCACCGGCCGCGATCGTAAGACCGGCGCCGCCAAGTGGACCGCAAGTCGCGTTGACCTCGTGTTCGGGTCGAACTCGGAGCTCCGTGCGCTGTCGGAGGTCTACGCGTGCGACGATGCGAAGGACAAGTTCGTGCGCGACTTCGTGGCTGCGTGGGGCAAGGTGATGAATCTCGATCGATTCGACGTTGCCTCGCCGGCCGTCGTCTCGGCGGCCTGATCCCGGCGCTCAGGTCGGCCTCTTGCCGGCCGGCCTGAGCGTTGTCTGACGCAAATACAATAACCAGATGATTCTCACGCGTGACGTCATCCGCCGCGAGATCGCAGCGGGCCGGGTCGTCATCGACCCGTTCGTGGACGACCAGGTCGGGCCGGCCTCCATCGATTTGCATCTCGGCGACGAGATCCGCGTCATGCATCCCGGGCCCGCGCCGGTACCCGTCACTGACGATGTCGACTATCGCGCCATCACTGACGTGCGATCGCTGGCAACGCCGTACCCGCTGGCACCTGGTGAAACCATCCACGGCATCACGCGCGAGCGAATAACGCTGCCCGGCGACATCGGCGGATGGCTCGAGGGCCGCAGCCGGTTCGCGCGTCTCGGCCTCATGATCCACGTCACCTCGGGCTTCGTGCAGCCGGGCGTCGCCAGTCGCCAGGTGCTCGAGATGTCAAACGTATCCGGCAGGACCTTGGTGATTCACCCAGGCGTACGACTCCTGCAGATCGTGCTGCAGCGCTGCGAGGGAAGCGCCGTCTACCTGGGACGCTTCGCGCGTCAAGACAATCTGTAACTTTTTCAGGCGATGTAGCGGCGGGTCTTGAGACCCGCCGTCAAAGCGTAGAGGGATCAAGGCGGGTCTGCCTTCGACATGGCTCAGGCCAAGGAAGACCCGCCTCTACCCCGTGGGACGGCTTACGCGCAGCTTTCTGCCACGACCTTCACGGATTCGACGACGATCAGAGGCGGACGCACGACGTTCGCATTCGCCCCGGCCTCCTTGTCCGCGCCTACCGGTTCCTGGACCGCCCCGCTCACTTCAACCCTCTTGTTGACGTTCGTTGACCAGTCTGATTGCGCCGATCCGCCAAGCACGTACATCGACGCCGATCCGCCCTGGACCTTGGTCAGGACGAACGCAGTACCGCCGTCAGTCGTCTTGGCCTGCACCACGCAGCCGGTGAGAGTTGATTTCGGCGCCTGCTCTTTTGCCGGTGGTTGTGCCGGCGCCTGCTCCTGCGCGAACACGCTGACCGCGCTGGCGAGCGTGAAGGCGGCTATCGTCGAGGTGACATATCGCATGGGAACTCCTCGTGAATGAGCTTCCGACTATCGACGTCCTCCTTCAGCACTATTCCTGCCAAGTTCACAGTCGCCGCTGCTGCTGCGCGCATTGCTGACGAGACAGCAAGCGCCGAGCGTCACACAGTGAAAGATCTTCACGATGCCGGTACCGTGCGAACCAGTCCAGGTCGGGGCATAGCCTGACGTTGGCGCTTGTTAAGATTTCAAAGTTTCTCGATCGCAGTATGTGTCGTATTCAGGAGCTTCTGGCTGATCTTTGGGAGTTGTAGCCACACATGGATTCATTGTTGAAGGACGTCCGCCAGGCAGTTCGCACGACGGGAAAGAGCCCGACGTTTGCGATCGCGGCAGTCGCCATGCTCGCGGTCGGCATCGGCGTCAATGCCCTCGTGTTTTCAGTGACCAATGCGGCGCTCTTCAAGGGATTCCCGCTCGTCGCCGGCAACGATCGCATTCTCTACATCAGCAATAACGGCAAGTGCTGTGTGTCGTATCCGGATTTCAACGACTGGCGTGCGCAGACGACGATGTTCGACGACATGGCGCTCGTGCATGGCCTGAGCATCACGCTCTCGGACGGCGCCGGTTTTCCCGAGGACTACACCGTCACCGAGGTCACGTCCAACACGTTCGGATTGGTGCGCCAGAAGCCGGTTCTCGGACGTGATTTCACGCCCGCCGACGAATTGCCCGGCGCACCGCCGGTCGTCATCCTCCGTTACAGCTTCTGGGAGCGCCGATTTGCGAAGGACCCCGGTGTGATCGGCCGCAGCGTGCGGTTGAACGGCGTGCCGACAACCGTAATCGGCATCATGCCGCGCGGCTTCTCGTTTCCGCAGAATCAGGATCTGTGGGTGCCGCTTGTACCGACACCTGAGGTGATGCGACGAGATCGCCGCAACACCTGGTTCGTTTTCGGCCGTCTGTCCGATGGCGCCACGATCGAGAGTGCGCGCGCCGAGATGGACACGATCGGTCAGCGGCTCGCGCGTGCGTGGCCGGCGAGCAACGCGTCGCTGCGCCCCGAGGTTCGCACGTTCGAGGAATTCTTCATCGGGGAGAATGCCGCGCTGATTTACAGAGCCATGGTCGGCGCCGTGGGATTCGTGCTGCTGATTGCCTGCGCCAACCTCGCGAATCTGCTGCTCGCGCGCGCCGCAGGGCGCTCGCGTGAGATGGCCATGCGTGTCGCTCTCGGTGCCAGCCGATGGCGAATCGTGCGCCAGCTGCTGATCGAGAGCGCTGTGCTCGCGAGCCTTGGCGGGTTCTTCGCGTGGTGGCTGGTGCGATTCGCGATGCCGTTGTTCGCGGCGGTCGTCGGTGCGTCGGGCATCTCCGACGAGCTCGGAAGCTGGTTCGACGAAGTGCTCGACTACTCGATCGACTACCGCGTCGTCCTCTATTTTCTTGCGATGACCGTCGGCACCGCTGTGGCCTTTGGCCTCGTGCCCGCTCTCCGGCTGTCACGCTTCGATGTCAATGAGGCGTTGAAAGAAGGCACGCACAGCAGGGTGTCGAATGGACACGGCCGGCTGTCGTCGCTGCTCGTGACCGTCGAAGTTGCGCTCGCGGTGATACTCCTGGCCGGAGCCGGTGTGATGATCCGGAGCTTCCTGAACTTCTACACAGCCGATCCCGGCTTCCGCGCCGAGAGGCTTCTCACGGCGCACGTCAGCCTGTCGACAATCAGGTATGACGACGCCGCATCGCAGGCGTCCTTCTACGATCGGCTGCTGAAAGGGCTCGAAGCCACGCCAGGCATCGAGTCGATTGCGATTGCGGACGCCGTTCCCGGATCGGATCCTGTGCGCCTGGCATTCGAGATCGCAGGCGCAACGCCAGTTGACGAACAGCAGCAGCCGCGCATCGGACGAGTGCTCATCACGCCATCGTATTTCCCGACGCTCGGGGAGGGGATGGTGGCGGGGCGCTATTTTACTGACCTGGAAGTGGAGTCTGGCGCGCTCGTCGCACTCGTGAACCAGCGCTTCGCGAGCCAGCACTGGCCCAACCGCGATGCGATCGGTCAGCGGCTCCGGATCGTTGGGCGTCAGGGCGACGGCGCATGGATGACGGTGGTCGGGATCGCTCCGAACATCGCGCAGAATCGCCTCACGAGACAGTTCGATCCGCTCGTCTATCTGCCGTACCCGCGGCGCGGGATCGAATCGCCGCGCGCCTTTGGCGACCGATGGCTGCTGGTGCGCGCGAGCCTTCCGCCCTCCGCTCTCGTCAACGACTTCCGCAACCAGGTCGCGGCCATCGATCCCGAGCAATCGATCGGCATCGGTCCGGTGCCGCTGACGACGCTGATGTCGCGCAGCCATCAGTTCAAAGCGTTCACGACGACGCTGTTCCTGATCTTTGCGGCGGTCGCGCTGCTGCTCGCATCCGTCGGCCTGCATGCGGTGATTGCGTATTCGGTGAGGCGGCGGACGCAGGAGATGGGCATTCGCCTGGCGATCGGCGCATCTGCGGGCGACATCCTGAGCCTGGTGGCGCGAGAAGGCATGGCTCCGCTCGGTATAGGTTTAGCGATCGGTCTGATCGGCTCGCTTGGAATCAACCGTCTACTGCAGTTACAACTGATCCAGGTCTCACCCGGCGATCCGTTGACCTACGCGATCGCCACAGTGGTCCTCGTCGCATCCGCGGCGCTCGGATGCTGGATCCCGGCGCGCCGAGCGATGACGGTTGATCCAGCGATTGCATTGCGGCATGAATAACGTCAACGACACTGTCAACGCCCAATCTCCAACTTCCAGGTATCCGTTGAGCGGGTCAGCCGCTGGCTCGCTCCTCACGCTGACCACGACACACCGAGGCGCCGAGGCACCGAGGATCCATCTGATACCAACCTGCGGTCCACGGCGCACGACGATTACTGATCACAAACCGCGGAGGCGCGGAAACGCGGAGCAACATGTGCTCACTCGTGGACATCAGCCGGGTGGCGCCCGGCCCACCGGGCCGGGCCGATGGGGCGAGCGGCACGGCGGTCACAAGCGGCGTGATGCGGTTGTTCCGCTTGTGATCGTCCGGTCGCTCGCCCCGTCGCGCGCATTCGCGCGCGCCACCCGCACACCCCAGAGCCACGCGACAGTCACGTATCTCTAAGCCCCGGTGTGTCGAACTCCGGTGGCTCGTCTTCGTGAGCTTCGTGATCTTCGTGGCGAAGCGTTGATGCGCTCGTGGCCTTCGTGGCCGAATGCGTTGTGATCTTCGTGGCGAAGCGTTATCCAGTCACTAACCGGTATCCGTCGCCGTACGCCTTGCGAATGTAGGTGGGATGGCGAGGGTCGGGCTCGAGCTTGTGACGAAGCCGGAAGATGAAGTTGTCCACTGTGCGTGTGAGCGGCGCATCCGAGTAGCCCCATACCAGCCGCAGCAGTTCATCCCGCGTGACGACGTGTCCGGCCCGTTCGGCGAGGCAGTGCAGGATCTCGAACTCGCGATCGGTCAGTTCCAGTCGCTTCGCACCGCAGTACGCTTCCAGCCGTCTGAAGTCGATGACGGTATTGCCGAGGCGAAGCTGATCGATCGGTGGCTTGGTACGGCGCAGGACAGCATGCACCCGCGCCAGCAGTTCGTCGAGGGCAAAGGGCTTTGTCACGTAGTCGTCAGCCCCGAGCGTCAGTCCACGGATGCGATCCTCCTTCAGGCCGCGTGCCGACAGGATGATCACCGGGACGCGGGTGGGACCATCGGCGAGCGACCGGCAGATTTCGAAGCCGTCGGCGCCATGCGGCAGCATCAGGTCGAGCAGCAGCAGATCCGGCGTGAACCGCTTGACCGTCGCGAGCGCCTCGTGGCCGTTGTCGCACGTTTCGACCACGAACCCTTCGTACTCCAGATTGTCGCGCAGCAGTCTCGCGATTGCCTTGTCGTCTTCGACGATCAGCACGCGTTTGGTCATGTCGGAACCTGGAACCCGGAACTCGGAACTCTGCACATCTGTTTCACACACGCTCACGCGCTTCGAACGCGTCCGATCGGCAGCGTCACGTCGACTTCAGTTCCCGATCCCACGGTGCTGCGCACCTCGATCCGGCCGCCATGGCTCTCGACGATGCGTTTGGCGATCGGCAGGCCGAGGCCGCTGCCGCTGGACGTGACGTTGCCGCCTCGATAAAAGCGCTCGAAGACACGCGAGAGATCCTTGCGAGCGATCCCGGTGCCTCGATCCCGGATCGTCAAGGTGACATTCCTGGCGGTTGCCGTGCCCGTCACCGCCAGATGCTTCTCAGTCGTCGAGTACTTGATCGCGTTGTCCACGATGTTCTCGAGCGCCTGGATCATCGCGGGACGATCGACGCATATCTGCGGGAGATCGGGCGGCACGTCGATGACGAGATCGAACTCGCGGTCGGCGAGCAGCGGTCGCAGTCCTTGCAGCGCGTCCTCGACCAGATCGGCCAGCTCCACATCGGCGAGCTCGGTGGCCGCCACCGCGCTGGAGTTGCTGTAGCGCGCATAGGTCAGGAGGTTGTCGATGGAGCCGCCGAGACGGCGTGCTTCCACAGATAGCAGGCCGGCGTACTCCTGCACCGTCTTGGCTGATGTGTAGCGGCCGTTGGCAAGAGTGTCGCCTACCAAACGGATCGATGCCACGGGCGTCTTGAGCTCGTGCGTCACCGCGGCCACGAAATCGGATTTCATCGACGCGAGCGCCGCGCTCGCCCGGTCGGCGCGGACCGTCAGGATGAGCGCTACGAGACTCGCGCCGGCCGCGATCGAAATCAGGATGAACATCCGCCGGGCGCCCTGGAGTGTCGCGAGGAGTGCGTCGTCAGGCAGCGACCGGACGTGCACCGTCCACTCGCGAACTCGCGTCGCGCGCAACGGGATCGACTTGACGAGCGCCGGATCGATGAACAGGAGCGAGAAGAGGGAGTGCTGGTCGCCGACGTCGGGCTCTACCGGCGAAGCCTTCGTCACGACGCGGCCTGCATCGTCGGACACGGCGATCGCGAGGCCGCCCAGGCCCCTTTCGATCTGCACGAGCTGTTCCATCAACGGATCGAAATACTGCGTGTGCAACCACCGCTCGTTGACCGTGAAGGCCAGGAAGCCGAGGAGTGCGTGAGGCGGGCCGGACGCAAACAGCGCGTGCGCGACGATCTGGTACGGAGTCCCATCGATGTCCCGCTCGAGCATGATGAACGGCGATGCGGCTGTCGCCTCCTTCCGGATGGCCGCAACGAGCCCGGCCAGGGCCGACGGATCGCGGACCAGTACCACCGGGAACGGGTCGTCTGACGAGGGGCGCGTCTCCCACGGCGGCGGGCGATCCGCGCGGTTGAACACATAGGTGGCCCCCTCGTCATGCGCTATCTGCTTCCACAGCACGAAAGACTCGGGATACGGGAACCGCGCGAAGGTGCGCGCAGCGACCTGGAACATGCTGTACGGCGGATCTTCGTCCAGGTTGGTGGTGTTGAACGGGACGATGGCGGTGATCCAGGCCCCTTTCATGTCGGCGCTGAGTGCTGCCCGCACGTGCGCCAGCGCCTCGATCGCGCGCCGCTCGAGGAGCAGGTCGGTGCCGCTGCGCCACTCGCGCGTCGCGATGTAGCCGAACCACACCAGCGCCACGGTCGCCGCGAACATCGCGACGACGAACGTCATGACCGTTGGGAGGCGGACTTGTCCCGCCGGAGCCGTGGCAAATGGGGACCAGTCCTGCCATCGCCACGGCGAAGGGCCGACCGCGCTGTCGCTGACGCGCCGCCGACGGAACGTCACGTGCCGCCGGATCCGCGCGAAGGCGTCGGCGATCGGCCGCTGGGGCTCCGTCGCGACGAACGCCTCCGACCTGTCCGCCGTAGCTTTAGCGGAGGTGGAGCTGTCCCCCTTTGCTTCAGCGAAGGGGGAGCCTGTCTCGATCATCGCAGGATCTCGCGCTCGCGGTAGTAGCGAGCCGCACCTGCATGGAGCGGGATCGGTGCGGCGGGTGCCTGCTCGGGATCGATCAAGGCGGCTTCGCCATGCTCGCGCGCCATCGCCGGCAGCTGCTCGAAGAACGCGCGCGTCAACTGGTAGACGAGATCCTCGGAGAGATCGCTGCGGCACACGAGCAGCCACTCCGCGCCGAGTGTCTCAACCGGATCGGTCTGCCCAGCGAACTGGTTGGCCGCAATAGTGACCGGCCTGAGGAATGGATAACTGCCACGCAGCTGATTCGTCACCTTGCGGCCAATCGGCAGCAGGCGGAGTGGGACAGTCTGACTGAGCACGCGGGCCGCGGCCA
>Ga0075423_10001367_pt1 | contig 21371 bp, 19 predicted proteins | sample SoiMethybrSBSTD2_FD_80114 | JGI IMG/M metagenome (GOLD analysis project Ga0075423, IMG submission 80114) | Bulk soil microbial communities from a Populus tree surrounding site in Tennessee, USA - Soil MetaG P. TD hybrid SBSTD2 | ecosystem: Environmental > Terrestrial > Soil > Tree plantation...
CAAACCCTGTCGCGCGCCGTCTCTACCGCCTGCTCGAAGTAGCACGCGAAGAAGGAATGGTCACCTGGAGGGTGCCGCTCGCCTCGCTGGCCGAGCAGCTACCTCTTACCCAACGCTACCCTTCCCATTTGCAACGAGTGCTCCAGCCCGCGCACGAGATGCTGCTGGCCGCCGGTCTTTTAAGGGATGCTACATTTCGCCAGCTGAACCGCGATTGGCTGGTAGATTATGTACTCGCCTCTCGCGCTTCCTGATCGCTCGTTCCGCTGGTGCCTTTTGTGCGTCATTGAGGAACACCGAGTCGTAGCAAAGCGTATTTAATTGGTTGGCCTGCGTCGACTTACGGCGACGGCTTTGAACGACCCACCCGACACAAGGATGGGTCCACTTTTTTACTCAGAGTTCTTGTATGTCCCGAACCAGAAAAAGCCTGCTCTTCTGCCTCGTGCTCATTCCGGTACTTGCCGGAGGATTCGTGTTTCAGGAGCGAGACAGCCAGCAGGGTGCCCGGCTACTCGACCAGGTCCTGAATATCGTCTCGACACGCTTCGTCGACACTGTCGACCAGGCGACGCTATATGAGAAAGCCGCTCGCGGACTCGTCCACGAGCTCAATGATCCCTACAGCGTCCTGCTTTCGCCAAAAGAGCTCTCGACCTTCAACGCCCAGACCAACGGCCGCTACGCCGGCATCGGTATGGAGATCGCCGAGACTCAGGGATTCATTACGGTCCAACGCGTCTTCCCACACACACCCGCTGAACAGGCAGGCGTCCAGGAAGGCGACCGCATCAACTTCATCGACACTACTAACATTCGCGGTTGGACTGTCTCACAGACTTCCGATGCGCTGAAGGGAAATCCGGGGAGCAGGGTCCTCGTGAAATTCTCCCGGCCCGGCGTGACGGAGCTGATTCCAATCACGTTCACGCGCGCTGTCATCAATATTCCGGCGGTACCGTACGCAATCATGCTTGACGGCAGCGTCGGCTACATCCCGCTGCTCCAGTTCAATGAGAGCGCGCGTGATGAAATCGAGAGCTCGGTCACGAAGCTTTCGCGACAGGGCGCCAAGGGCATCATTATCGACCTGCGTGGCAACCCCGGCGGCATTCTCGATCAGTCGCTGAGCGTGAGCAACCTGTTCCTCCGTAAGGGCCAGCAGATCTCCAGTATTCGCGCGCGCAACGGCGAGAATCAGACTTTTGTTGCCAGCGATGATCCGGTCGCGCCCACCATTCCACTTGTCCTGCTGACGGACGGAAGAAGCGCCTCGGCATCTGAGATCGTGGCCGGTGCGCTTCAGGATCACGATCGTGCACTGATCATCGGCACGACATCGTTTGGTAAAGGCCTCGTTCAATCGGTGTTTCCGCTCGAGGGCGGCTACGCTCTCAAGATGACCACCGCCAAGTGGTATACGCCAAGCGGACGCTCCATTCAGAAAGAGCGCAAGCTGCTGCCAAGCGGTGAGTTCGTTGAAGTGCTGCCCGATTCGCTGGAGACGGATTCCGTCCGCCGTTCACGCCCCGCTTTCAAGTCAGATGCTGGACGCGTTGTCTACGGTGGCGGCGCCATCACCCCCGATATCATCGTTCGACCGGACACCCTCACGACACCCGAGCAGAAGTTGTTCAATGCCTTCGCTCCGAAGACCGCGGACGTTAGAGCGACTTTGATGGATTATTCGCTCGAGCTGAAGAAGACGGTGAAGCCTGATTTCGTTACGCCGCCGGCGTGGCGAGAAGAGTTCTACCGCCGTCTGCAGTCGAAGGGCGTCGCTGTGGATCGTACGCTTTACGAGCAGGCCGGTTCGGAAATCGACCGCTTGCTTGGTAACACCGTTGCGCGTCTCGCTTTCGGTGATTCGACTGCGAAGCGTCGCAGCGTGAGCGAGGATAACCAGTTGCTGCACGCCATCGACGTTATCAAGCAAAGCAATTCGCAGAAAGATCTCTTCGCGATTGCGCAAAGGGAGAATCAGACAACCGCCTCAGCATCAGCACGTCGCTAAGCCGAGTCGTTTAACAAGAAACTCCGGCGATTCTTTCGCCGGAGTTTTTTTATTGCCTCACATCAGGAAAGCTACGGCCAGCGGTGTTTGTTCGAGTACTTGTGGCCGAATACCTCCTTAAGAACCACGCTGGCATCCTCGGCCTTCACCACTGCGTCGATCCTGCCCGATAAGAGCATCGGTCGCGTGAATTGCCGGTATCGGTCGTAACCGTGGCAGAAGCAAAGTGGCCCCTTGCGGGTTAGATCGCCAAGCAGAATGTCCGGTTCGCCGAAGATAGTCATTGCATAAAAGAAGTTGAGGCTCTGAGGTCGTGGCAGGTCACTCTCGCGCACATTCCGCGGCAGGGTGCCGTGCTTTCCCCATTGCACATCCACCACGACCCGTGACCGCCCCCCCCGCGCGTGCCGGCTCCGGCCATGCCAGTAAGTCCAGAGGTCAACGGGGGCGTAAGTCGAATCGTAGCCTACCCATAGGACCTCTTCATCGGTGGGAACCGTGAAGGGAATCCACGACCCATGCACGTCGTCCCGCCATAGCAAATGGTAGGCGATAATTCGCCTGGTCGGGTGTAGCACCGCCACCACCCGCTCCAGCGGGAACGTTTCATCCTTTTGCAGGTATAAGACCGGTGCCAGGCGCCGTGCCAGCAGGGCTTCGTCGTCCGTTGGGACAAGCGCGCCGGGCAGATTGGCCGGTCGGAGCGGTATATGGGCACGCGGACCGCACGCTGTGACGAGCACCAGTGTCAGCCCTGCGCCGAGCCGCTCAAGAATCTCGATGGCTTTTCTTATCAAGGATTGCCGTCAAAAACCATATGCGACGCGAACCGTGCAGCGCCGTGTTGTTGCAACTGGAGAGCTCATGCGCAAGCCACGTCCGAACGCGTACAACCCCGCTCAGGCCTTGTTCCTTATCAGCAATGACCGCAGCGGATCTCCCCTCAGTTGCCCTTCGTGCTCCGGCTCGATCGAGCGCGATCCGCGACAGGTTCCCCCACCGCCGTACACCCACGTCACGCTTCGCTGTAAGAGCTGCGGTCGCTCGGCGCACTATGTAGCAGGAGCCGCCTAACCCGACTGGCCCAATCTGTTGCACAAAACTTGCCCCCCTCAGGGAACGCCTTAGGGATAGTGCATCATTCCGATCACTATCCGGCGACGTGTCGATGTAAGTTGAAATTGCGCTCGCCTATGGTACACGCTCTACGAATTGCCCCGTTGGGAGAGGATTAGTTCAATGGCACGGATCACTGGAACGGTAAAATGGTTCAACGACGCCAAAGGATTTGGCTTCATTTCACGCGAGGGTGGGCCCGACGTCTTTGTTCATTTCAGCGCCATACAAGGCAGCGGCTTCAAGTCTCTCGCCGAGGGGGATAAAGTGGAGTTCGAAGTCGTCCAGGGACAAAAAGGACCACAAGCCGCTGATGTAACTAAAGCGGGTGCCTAACTAGTTATTCGCTTCCGAAAAGCCCCGTTGCAAACGGGGCTTTTTTGCATCCAACGGTATCACAAAGCTGCCTTTCCACACTCGGCATTTGATTTGCTTTCATCCACATCTGTTCTCTTCACCTGAAACTGGGAGGTCTGGGTGGCCGCAATCTGGAAAGGCTCGCTGACGTTCGGCCTCGTGAACATCCCCGTGGAGTTGAAGACTGCAGTGCGCGCGGATCATATCAGCTTCCGGCTGCTGCATGAAGAAGATCTCTCGCCCGTGAAATACGAGCGTATCTGCGTCGCCGACGGCGAGCCGGTACCGTGGAACGAGATTGTCAAAGGCTACGAGTACGAGAAAGGAAGATTCGTCGTGATGACCGACGAGGACTTCAAGGCAGCTGCCGTCGAGCAGTCGAAGACCATCGACATTCTCGACTTCGTGAAGCAGGAGGAGATCGATCCTCGCTACTTCGAGACGCCTTACTATCTCGTGCCTAGCAAAGGCGGCGAGAAAGCGTACGCGCTGCTGCGTGAAGCAATTCGCCAAACGAGCTCGATCGGCATCGGAAAAATCATCATTCGCCAAAGCCAGCATCTCGTTGCCGTCAAAGTCGTGGGCGAGGCATTGGTGCTCGAGATCATGCGCTTTGCAAACGAGCTCGTCGACGTCGGTGAGTTCAGCTTCCCCGGCGCTGACGTCGTTAGACCGCAGGAGCTGCAGATGGCAGAGCAGCTCGTCGCCAATCTCGCTGAACCGTTCGACCCGACGAAGTACACCGACGACTATCGCGCCAACTTGATGCGCATCATCAAGGCGAAGATGAAGGGAAAGACCGCCAAGCTGGAGGGCCCACAGGAAGAAACACCGGACAGCGGTGTGCTCGACTTGATGTCCAAGCTTCGCGCGAGTCTGGAGGAAGGTACGAAGAAGAAGGGATCAGTTCGTGCCAAATCCAAGGAAGTTGCTGCCACCCGCAAGCCGGCGAAGCCCCGCAAGAAAAAAACTGCTTAAGCTTCACGCATGGCAGTAAAGGCGGCTGGTTCCAAGTCGAGCGCACGGACGCAACTCGCCGAGTATCGGCGCAAGCGCGACTTCAGCCGAACGAAGGAACCCTCGGGTGAGAAGGCTCCTGGGCCAGCCAAACCTGGACGACTCCGCTTCGTCATCCAGAAGCACGCCGCGAGTCATCTCCATTTCGACCTTCGTCTCGAGCTCGACGGCGTCATGAAAAGTTGGGCCGTGCCCAAGGGCCCGAGCACTGATCCGACGGTGAAACGACTTGCAATGCAGGTCGAGGATCATCCGATCGACTACAACACATTCGAGGGCACAATCCCGAAGGGCGAGTACGGCGGTGGGACTGTGATGCTGTGGGATCGCGGCACCTATTCTTCAGACAGTGCGACGACGCCTTCTGAGGAAGAAGACGTGCTACGCGAACAGCTGCGTCGCGGCGACCTCAAAATCACGTTCCACGGCGAGCGACTTCAGGGTTCCTTCGCGCTGATTCGAATGAAGTACTCGCGCGACGGCTCTTCGAAGCCGCAGTGGCTTCTGATCAAACACCGCGATCAGTATGCGTCGAAAGACGATATCGTCGCCGACAACATGACCTCGGTGGATACTGGTCGAACGATGGAGGAGATCGCCGAAGGGAAAAGCCGCGTCTGGCACAGCAATCGGGAAGCGAAGGCGAAAACGACGGCCACGCGTTCGGCCCGGCTGAAGTCGGAAATTGACTCCGCTGACGATGTTGATCCTGTACCCAATAACCTCTCGGCTTCCCTCGAGCCGATGTACGCCAGCATCGGCAGCGAGATTCCCGGCAAGGGCTGGACGTTCGAGCCGAAGTACGACGGAGTTCGCGTCATCGCCTATGCGACCGCGACCGACGTGAAACTCGTCACTCGCAACGGCAAGGACAAAGCGAAACAGTTTCCGGAAATAGTTGTCGCTCTCAAGAAGCTCTCGTCGCAGGTCAAGCGCCCGCTGGTGCTCGATGGCGAGATCGTAGCGCTGATCGATGGACAGCCCGCCCGATTCCAGGAACTGCAAAGCCGCATGCACGTCAAGGACGCTCACATGATCGAGCGTCACACGTCGTCCACTCCATCAGCCTTGATACTATTTGACATTTTGATGGACGGCGACGAAGTACTGCTCCACGAGCCGTGGTCGGAGCGGCGAGAGCGACTGGTGAAGAGAGTCGGAAAGCATGTTACGCCGCAGCTGCGCGTCACTGAGTCGGCTGAAGGCAACGGCAGCAAAATGCTCGAGCAAGCGCGAAAGCAAGGCTGGGAAGGAGTCATCGCCAAGCGCGTCGATTCGCGGTATGAGCCCGGCAATCGTTCGCGCGACTGGTTAAAGCTGAAAATCGAGTTCCGCCAGGAATTCGTCGTTGGTGGCTACACCGAACCGCGTAACAGTCGCGAGCACATTGGCGCCATTCTCCTCGGCTACTTCGACCAGGACCGGTTCATTTACGCCGGTCACACTGGCGGCGGTTTTACGCGCCAAGGTCTTCAGGACATGTATCGACTCATCAAGCCTCTCGAACGCAAGACGTCGCCGTTCGCGGAGACGCCGAAAACGAACGAAAAGGCGCATTGGGTCGAGCCGAAGGTCGTTGTCGAAGTGAAGTTCAGCGAGTGGACCGCCGATCGCCGTTTGCGCCAGCCAATTTTTCTCGGTGTCCGCGACGACAAGGATGCGCGAGAAGTTTCCGTCGAAAAAACGAGCGTCCAGAAGAAAGCGGTCAAGAGTAACCGCATTGCCAGACAGGAGGAGCGCGAAACGGTGGCTGCACGCGGCCGCACGAGCTCGAGCCCCAAACTGGCTGGCAAAACGTCGGCGAAAGCGGTCAGCAAACGTCGCGCGAAGATCGATACGCAATCAATCGTTGAGCAGCTGGAAGCTCTCGAAAAGCGACGCGGCGACGGCAGTCTCGATTTGGGCGGCGGCAAGACGCTGAAAGTGTCTAATCTCGACAAGGTGTTCTTTCCGAAAGAGAAGTACACCAAGGGCGACGTGATGAGGTACTACGCCCGGATCGCCGACTTCATTTTGCCAACCATTCAGGATCGGCCGCTGGTGCTAAAGCGATTCCCGAATGGGATCGACAGCGAAAGCTTTTATCAGCAGAAGGCTTCGGAGACGACGCCACCCGAAATCCGCGTTGAGGAAATAGTTACCGACAACGGAGATAAGCAGCCTCGGTATATCGGTGGCGACCTTCTGACGCTTCTTTACACGATCCAGCTTGGCGCAATCTCCGTTGATCCATGGCATTCGCGTGTTCCAACGCTCGAATACGCCGATTACACGATCATCGATCTGGATCCTGGCCCGCGTGCGAATTTCCAGCGAGTGGTCCAGGTTGCGCGCTGGGCCAAGGAAGTGATCGACGGGTTTGGCCTTCACGCAGCGATCAAGACATCGGGCTCCGAAGGATTACACATTTATCTACCCCTGCCTCCGCGGACCCCGAATGAAGCGGCGACACTCGTCGCGCAGGTAATCGCTACCAAGGTCGTGTCCGCGCATCCGAAGGAGACGACAATCGAGCGGATGGTAAAAGCGCGCGGCGCAGCAATGGTTTACGTCGACTATCTCCAGAACATTCAGGGAAAAACCGTCGCCGGTCCCTACTGCGTGAGAGCAAAGCCGGGAGCGACGGTATCCACGCCGCTGAAATGGAGCGAGCTCACCGACGATCTCGACCCGCGCGATTTCCACCTCGGCAACGCCGCCGAGAGGTTTGAGAAGATTGGGGACATCTGGAGCGAAGCGATGAAGAAGAAAAACTCGCTTCGTGCGCTAGTTTAAGCGGGTGCGCGCCTTCAGAATTCGTGCGCTCGTTTAGAGCTTAGCGGCCGCCGTTCCCTACTTTGCGCAGTGGCAATTCCATCTGGCCGCTGCCTTCGGACTCTCCGTGCTTGGCCGCATCGCCGAAGATCGGATCGCTCGACTCGTCAACCATGTGAGTGAGCTTGTAGTAGAAGTGAAGCGCGTGAATTGGGGCCATGAAACTCCGGTTGCCCGCTCGCGAGATCGCGACGGCTTCTTCGCGCACTCGACGCGGGAGATCACGAGCTGCAGGTAAAGCAAGCAGTCGCTGTATCTCCGCGCTGTCCCGCGCGAGTAGTGCTGCGCACAAGCTATCAAGATACGCCAGCATTGTGATCACGCCCCGGGTTCAGGGTGTTTGGCCTTAGGTACACATTGCAACTAATACACCGTGGCCGCAAGAGGTTCCGGGGGTGCTAAACCGTTCGATACTACCCCGTTACTCCATCATGGATTGAGGAAATCAAATCTCACGCCGCGATGAAGTCTACGCTTTTTCTTCGGGAGATAACGAAAAAGCTGCGCGGGTCTTCCGCGTCCCTCACTACGCCATTCGTCCGTAGGTTCGACGAGCCAGGCGGCCTGGAGGGCACGTCGGAAACTGGCCTTGTGCAAGCGTTTACCTAACAACAGCTCGTACATCTGTTGCAACTCGCTGAGAGTAAAAGTCGCCGGCAGCAGCCGAAAAGCGATTGGAGCCTGGTCAAGTCGGGCCTGCATCACCCGGGAGGCGGCTTCAACCATCGCTCTCTGTCGAGGAGAAAGCGGCGGCAGATCGCTGATGGGAAACCAGGTGAACCCGGCGCGAGGCGACGCCGTTTCGTGTGGCGCCAATCCAACAAATGCGACTGACACTTCAGTGTCGCTCGGGTGGCGCCTTCCGTCACCGAACGCGCCTATCTGCTCGATCCAACTCAGTGGCTCGCCCAACGCATCTTGTGCACTGCGGGCAGCGATACCATCGAGTGCTTCGCCCGTTTGCGCGAATCGCCACGGCAACGACCACCGTTCGCGATCACTGGGGCTACGCGTCAGCAAAACCGCCAGCTCATTTCGCATCGCCGTGATCAGAACTACATCGACGGTGAAGGAACCGGTCCGGCTTGAGCGATCGCGCATGATGACTGCGAATTAGTCACCTTTGGCGACTAAAGTCAAGGATGCGGAAAATGTTTTTTGAGTTCGTTGTCGCGTTAGACAACGCGTCCGGCAGGAAGCACTGATATAAGACTGAAAATCAAAATCGTCAACGCACCGGTCTTTCTTCGCCGACTCCAATCGCGACGTACGGAGGAATGCTGATCGGCAAGCGACCAGTTATGGGTGCAACACCTGTCAAAGCACGCGCTGCCGCGACCTGCGAAACCGGAAAGCCGCCCCACGCGACGAGATACGTTCCAATCCACGGCAGCTGTTGCATCAGATAAGGATTACCGAACGCGACAACGATCGGTTTTCTGCCACGCGAAACGAGGGTGTGCACGAAGTTCGTGAAATCCTCAGGCGCGCTCGCGCTCACTGCGTCCCAGCTTTGACCGACGTACGATCCGACTATCACGACATCTGCCGAATCTGCTGCCGCTAGCAAACGCGGATAGTTGAGTGAAGCATCCTCGGTAGAAGTGAATTCGGTGCGCAGCTTTGGCAGGCGTGTGCGAAGCTCGGCGTTGAAGGAGTTGCCGGCTGACAGATCCGCGCGCCGTGCAATGGTTATCGACAGCACGCTCTTCGTTGAATCGATCACCGGCACCTGACGCGCGGAGTCACGAACCAGTGTGATCGATTTCTCGGCGACACGACGTGCTACCTGGGCGTTCACGCTGTCACCAACCGCAAAACGTAAGGCGTTGAGATCGACGAGTTTGCTCTGTGCGAGCCCGAGCTTGCGCTTCGTATCGAGCACCCGACGAACCGACGAATCGAGTCGCGCTTCGGTATACCGGCCTTCGCTGATGCCTGCCACTACCGCGTCAATGGTTTTCGAGACATCCAACGGCTGAATCAGTACATCGATTCCGGCAGCAATCGCGCGCTTTGCGGCTTCATCAGCTCCGAACTGGTCGAGTACTCCGCGCATATCCATCGCGTCGGAGATGATGATCCCACGAAAGCCCATTTCTCCACGGAGCAGTCCTGTCACGACTTTTTGCGACAACGTTCCCGGCACACCTGACGAATCGAGCGCCGGCATCGCTCCGTGAAAAGACATGATCGCGCCGACGCCGCTGTTGACTGCCGCTTTGAACGGGACGAGCTCCACCGTGTCCAATCGACTCCTGCTCACCGTGACGACTGGGAGCGCGAGGTGAGAGTTGACACCGGTATCGCCGTGTCCTGGAAAATGCTTTCCTGTCGCGATCATGCCATGATCCTGCAAACCGTGGATGAACGCAACGCCCATCCGCGCAGCAAGCGAAGGATCCTCGCTGTATGAGCGCGTGTTGATCACCGGGTTGGCGGGATTGTTGTTGACGTCGAGGACCGGCGCGTAGGCAATGTGGATTCCCAGGGCGCGGCCTTCGAGTGCCGTGAGACGCCCTTCCTCGTAAGCCAGTGTCGTATCGCCCGTTGCACCAACCGCCATCTCCGGCGGAAAAAGGATCGCACCACCAAGATCGATCGCGTTGGGTACGAAGTAGCCACCTCGCGCCCGGAAACCAGCGCCTGCCTCGAGATCAGCACCAAACAGTAGCGGCACTTTGCTCATCGATTGCAGCGCGTTGAGCTTTGCCGCCACTTCGATGGGCGATCCGACCGAAATAGTGAATCCGCCGACTTTATCCTGCTGGACGTATTGCGTCAGCCGGCGCCACTGCGGTGAATCGCCCGACACGTAATCGCCGAAGACGCTTGGCCATATCAGCTGCGCCACCTTTTCGCGCAGCGTCATCGAGCGCATGACCGAATCAGTCCACGCCGGAGAGGTCGCGCCGGTGGTGGATCTCGCGCTGCTGCTTACTGTTGCGCAGCCGGCAGCCAGAAAAACCAGAGGTAGAGCGGCAATCCTGTTCAACTTCCGCGTCCTCAATGTGAGATCGTGCCTTTCTTACTCGTATCGATGTCGGACGAGGATCCGGATTTGAATAGGAAGGCGCTGAGATTCCGAGTCAGGAAGGTGCGTGCTTGCGGATCCATCACGTTCAGTCCGTAGTGATTGATCAGCATCGTCTGCTGCTTGAGCCAGTCAGCCCAGCACTGCTGGCAGATTTCCTCGACCACGCGGGCACCGATTTGACCGGGGAACGGAGGCTTAACGAAGCCTGCGCGCGTTTGCCCACAACGAGCGCAGGTGACTGTCTCAGGCACGCGCGGCCCTATCGGCGCGCGTAAGCGATCTCAGCGAGCCCGAAGAAGGAGAGTAGACGGAGGTAAATCCAGCCAATATCAAATTCATACCACTTTGCCTTGAACTTAGCCGAGTGCGGATCAGCGTGGTGGTTGTTGTGCAATTCTTCTCCACCGAGCCAGATCGCGATCGGGGAGATGTTCCGGCTCTCGTCCTTGACGTTGAAGTTGCGATACCCGACCGCGTGTCCGATGCCGTTGACGATTCCCGCAGCCCAGAATGGGATCCAGATCATCTGAATACCCCATACCAGCGGGCCGACGAAGAAGCCGAATAGATAGATATCGACCAGCATCATAATCACGATGCCGAGCCAGTTCAGCGGAGAGAGCAGGTGGCGCTCGAGCCAGTCGTTGGGGGTTCCCTTCCCGTACTTGTCGAGGACGCCTGGCTGTCGGACCGTCTTTCTATAGTAGAAGGCGCCTTTGAGAACGATGTTGCGAAGGCCTTCCATCAGCGGGCTGTGCGGATCTCCTTCGCGATCGGCGAACGCATGATGCTTACGATGGCAGGCAACCCACTCCTTGGTGACTATAGCGGTCGATAACCAAAGCCAGATGCGCATTGGAAGCGCGGCGAGGTAGTGGAGTTTCACACCGCGATGCGTCTGCGCGCGATGTAAGAACAGCGTAACGGACACATTGGTCAGATGTCCGGCAACGATGATGAACAGCACTGGCTTCCACCACGCTGACGCCCAACTTCCAAAATCCGGCATTACTTGCTCCCTTAACTGGTTCCAGTTGTCTGCAATCTATCGGCAGGGTACCCCTATTCCAAACGACCACATCACCTTCTCGTAACCGGTCCGGAGGGCTCAGATGCAGGTGGATTTCCCCATGTGTCATTGGCCGAATTCCAGTCTGGCACCGACGGGTTCGGCCACAAACGGACACCAGTCACGCGCGCGCGTGCTGGAAGCACTGCCTCGAACCTGTCACCGCCAGCCCAGATGTTCACTGGAAGGCTGAAATCCTGTGTCGTGCCATCGGCATAACCCACCCGCAACCGTACCGGGAACGGGATCGACGTATTCCGACGTAAGCCTATCGCGACAAATTGTTGACCCGCGTTGGAGCGCATGCTGACGCTGTCGATGCCAATGTCGAGCACGTCGGTCGTGTAAAAGAAGCTGCGCCAAAACCAGGAAAGGTCTTCGCCGGTGGAGTTTTCAATGCTCCGAAAAAAGTCTCCCGGTGTGGGGTGTTTGAAAACCCAGGCGCGGATGTAGTCTCGGAACGCGTTATCAAACGCATCTGCGCCGATGACGTGGTTACGGAGCGTCAGCAGCACCACTGCCGGTTTTCTATATCCGATTGCACCGAGGGCGCTCGGATCGATGTTGTCCGGCGCCGTCATCAGCGGTGACTGAGTGCCCGCACTTACGGCATCTGACCAGTTCTTGAGATAGGCCGGATAAGCGGATTGCCCGGGATAACGAGCCTCCTGTGCGAAGGCATTTAGATACGTATTGAATCCTTCATCCATCCAGGCGTAGCGGCGTTCGTTGGAGCCGACAATCATCGGGAACCACTCGTGGCCGTGCTCGTGGTTGATGGTCCCAAAGATCGAGGTCGGATCATCGCTGCCGTAGTGCACCATCACGAACATCGGGTATTCCATTCCGCCAACCGGACCGGCGACCGAAGTCGCCTGCGGATAGGGAAACCGATAAAAGAGCTCCGAGTACTGCCGGATCGTCCACTGAGTTTGTTCGGCCGCTTGCTCCCACGCCTTGCCAGCCTTCGGAAACTCGTAATAGGCTTGGGTGAGCACGCCATTCCAGCTGGTCGCGTCCCACCTGAAATCAGGCGCGCCAGCCCACGCCACATCGTGCACGTTGTGCGCTCTAAACCGCCATGTCTTCGTTCCCGCCACTCGTTTGGTTTTCGCTGACGCGGCTTCCGCTTCCGTGATCACCTGGATGACTGCACTCGAGCCCGCCGCGGCGGAAAGTCGTTGACGTTCCGTCGCGGTCAGGACTTCATCGGCGTTCTGAAGCACGCCACTGCCGGCGATGACGTAGCCCGCCGGGGCCGTCACTGAATAGTCGTAGTCGCCGTACTCCAGATAGAACTCTCCCTGCCCCAGATAGGGATCGGTATTCCATCCACGCACGTCATCGTAGACGGCCATGCGCGGATACCATTGGGCTATCTCGTAAAGCGCGCTGTCGCGACCCATGCGGTCGGAGCCGTGCTCCGGGACCCGAAACGCGTATCGCATCGCAATCGTTGTCTTTCCGCCGCGGGGCACGAGCGGACTCGGCAAGTCGAGACGCATCATGGTGTCGTTGATGCGGGGCTGGACGGTGGTGCCGTTTACGCGAACGTCGGTGAACGTGTATCCGCCTTCGAAACCTCGGACTCCCCACCGTGAATCTGCGGGAAACAAAGCGGATCCCTTGCTACCCGTGCGATAGAGATTCTGGTCGGCTTGGAGCCACACAAATCGCAACGTATCGGGCGAGTTGTTGGTATATCTGATCTCGACGGAGCCGGCTATTTCGGTCGTCGCTGTGTCGAGGGATGCGCTGATCGTGTAATCGGCTCGCTGCTGCCAATAGTCAGGTCCCGGTACGCCTGCTGACGACCGATAGCGATTCGGCCCCGGCCAATCCATTCGATTCATCGTCGCGAACGGATCGTCGCGCTGAGTCTCGAATACTCGTCGTGATGTCTGCCGCTGCGATGTAGTGTCAGCAGAGAGCTGAACGGTCGGCAGGATAACCGGACGCTGCGGTGCGCACGCAATGAGCGTCACCGCGATACAGAAGTAAGGTTTCACGTTGAAATGCAGCGGGTGTAATCGAATGTGTAGATAATGTTAGCAACGTAAGGGCCAAACGCGTTGCTGCATCCCTTGCATTACGCGCTTGCTGTCCGTAGCCTCTCACGCCATGCCACGAACGCAGGCTTCTCACGCGTTGATCAAGGGTCACGCTACCGCCGATGGTACGCGCGCGCTGCGCAAGCAGTACAACAAGTCCCGCATTGACACATTCTATCGCCCGCTTGCGAACGGCGTTTTCGTGTCATCGCTTGGACTCGGAACCTACCTCGGTGAATGCGATGATGCTGAGGATGACCGGTACACGACGTCGGCCGTGGCAGCGCTGTCACGGGGCGTGAATCTGCTCGACACCGCAATCAACTACCGGTGCCAGCGTTCCGAGCGCGCGTTGGGTAAGGCAATCAGAGCTGCGCTCGAGAGCGGAAAAACCAAACGCGAAGAAATCGTGGCGTGCACGAAGGGTGGATACATCCCGCTCGACATGAACCCTCCGGCTACCAAGGAGGAGTACCGCGGTTTCCTGGATGACGAGTATTTCCTACGCGGTGTGATGGATGCCGGCGATGTGATTGCGAGCGGGCATTGTCTCACCGCGAAGTTTCTGGAGGATCAGATCGAGCGCAGCCGTCGAAACCTCGGCCTGGAAACGATCGACGTTTACTACCTTCACAATCCCGAGCAGGCTCTCGACACGCTGTCGCGTGAAAAATTCCTGACCTTGGTCCGTGATGCCTTCGCCACGCTCGAGCGTGCCGTCGAAACCGGCCACATTGCGGCGTACGGTTGCGCGACCTGGAACGGGTTGCGTGCAACGCCGGAGTCGAAAAATCATCTCAGTCTGGAGGAGCTCGTGTCGCTGGCGCACGAGGTCGGCGGCTCAGATAACCATTTTGCGGTCGTCCAGCTGCCCATCAATCTGGCGATGACCGAAGCCGTGCGCGCGCAAACCCAGTGCGTTGGACGCGAACGGTTATCGGTCCTGGAAGCGGCACACCGGCTTGGGATCTCCGTGATTGCGAGTGCTACCCTGATGCAATCGCAGCTCACCCGCGGTTTGCCGAATCAGGTACACGCAGCCTTCCCTGGATTCCGCACCGATGCGCGACGCGCGATTGCGTTCACACAATCATTGCCAGTGTCGGCTGCGCTGGTAGGTATGAGGTCGGTGTCACATCTGGACGAGAATCTCGCCGGACCAGAACTCAGCTGACCCGATCGCACTGCCGTTGCAGTATCATTCGCGGTTCCAATGACCGCGTCTCCTTCATCGCCTCCTGAACACCATCGGCCCGGCGGCGGATTCCAAAACCCGTGGCCTGCGTCGCAGCTGCATGGCTTTCGCGACTTCCTGAAGTGGACGCTGGTCGAGCGTCGCCGGAATCCGCGGCGCCCCGACCCCGATCCTTCGTCTTTCAAGCTCGCGACACCCCAGTTTGTAAAGCCAAGGGCTGCGCCCGATAAAACGACGTTGACCTGGGTCGGCCACAGCACCTTTCTGCTTCAGCTCGCCGCGCTCAACATTCTGCTCGATCCGATCTGGAGTAAGCGGGCGTCGCCGGTACAATTCGCCGGCCCAGCCAGATGGGTTCCACCAGGATTCGCGTTCGACGACCTTCCGCCAATCGACGTCGTCGTTCTTTCTCACGACCATTACGATCACCTCGATGCCGGAACCATCCGCCGACTCGCCGCGCGCTATCCGGCGGCACAATGGCTGGCGCCCCTCGGCGTTGGCGGCTTCCTGCGTCATCGTGGTGCCCGCGACATTCTCGAACGTGACTGGTGGCAGGCGGCACAGGTCGCCGGGGGAGTCGAGGTCACTGCCGGTCCCGCTCAACATTTCTCGGGTCGCACACTCGGCCGGCGCAATCAGACCCTCTGGTGCAGTTGGACGTTTCGCACCGAAGATCGATCCGTTTTCTTTGCCGGGGATACTGCGCTTCATCCCGAGTTCGGGGCGATCGCCAGACAACTCGGGCCATTTGATCTGGCGATTCTGCCGATCGGCGCCTACGAGCCCCGCTGGTTCATGGGAACCGTGCACATGAATCCGGAGGACTGCATAAAGGCCGTCGCGCAAATGGCGCCCGCCCAGGACGGTAAGCGGATGATTGTTACCGCCTCGCACTGGGGAACGTTCAAGCTGACTGACGAACCAATGGACGAGCCACCAGCGCGAATGCGCCAGGAGTGGCTAACCGCCGGACATTCGGCAGACGATTTATGGATCATGAAACACGGTGAGACGCGTAGACTTGATTGACTGAACGCGGCGCTGCAATGACTACAGTTACATCCTTTGCCGTGTTGTGCGCGAATCTTGCTATGCGAGGTAGCGAACTCCCCTACTATGGAGCTTTGCAATGGCTGCAGCTAAGAAATCCAGTCGTTCCAGAGGTGGTAGAAAGCGTTCACGCTCTGCATCGTCCGGCCGCAAGAGTGGAAGCTCGCGCAGACGTAGCAGCAGCCGCAGCAGCGGTGGCCGGAAATCTTCGCGCAGCCGCGGCAGAAAGAGCTCGAGCGCACGCAAGAGCAGCGGACGCAAGCGCTCTTCGCGGAAGGCGAGCAGAGGATCGTCGCGCAAGTCGAGCGCACGCAAGTCGAGCGCGCGGAAGGGTGGCGGCCGCAAGCGGTCAAGATCGCGTTCTCCGATTCAGCGCGTGAAGCGCGTCGCGACCGGCGTTGCTCACCAGGCCGTGGATCTCGGCGAGCGCGCGGTCGATACGGTTACTGAGTTCGTCCAGGATCGCTTCTAGTATCTGGCTCGTCTCGACAGCCGCTTCACTTGCGTTGAGCGGCTGTCGCGCCACGACCAGCGTGCGACTCGAGCCAACGCTCGGCCTCGGAGAAAAGGCGCTCGCGACCATAGTCGACGGTGATGACGTGCCCCGCGCCAGTCATCCACAATATCCTTTTCTCCGGTGACGCCAGTTTCCGCAACGCGTATTTCGCGACTGCGGGTGCCACCCGCGGATCTTCAGTCGATTGGATGATCAAAGTCGGCGCGCTGACTTTCGGAAGTGCGCGCTTAGCCCGCCGTACTACGCGTGCCAGCTCGAAGATCGTCCGCCCTGTGACTTCTCCATAAGCCAGATTCTTTTCGCGCTCGATTGGATCGTGGATCGATAGCGGACTCTCTGCTTTAACCGCTCCGACCATTCTTCCCCACGCCCAGAAAGTCAGCGCGGCGCCACGCAACCAGCGAGGCATTCCGACATAAGGTGCGAACAGAACAAGCGATGCAATGTCAGTTCTGTCTGCCGCGATTATAACCGCGAGTGCGCCACCCATCGACAACCCGCTGATGCTGACAGTCGCATACCTGCGCCGCATGTCGTTTAGTGCATCCGTTGCCGCGCGAATCCAGTCATCAGCTCGAGACCGCGTGAACTCTTTCATGCTGCGACCGTGACCAGGCAGGAGCGGAGCGTAGACTGCGAACCCGCGCTTCGCGAGATGGCTGGCAAACAGCGAAAGCGTCTGTGGCGTATCCCCAAAACCATGCAGGAGGAGAACTCCGTGTGAGCTCTCCTCCCGCAAGTCGATCGTTTCCGCGCCTTTCATTATCGCCGCGTCAACGGCGTGCGGATCAACCATGTACGCTCAGGAAACGGTCATCTCTCTCGCCACAGGAATCGCGACTTCCCGGGTAGTATAATCACCGAGTGTGTTCGTCAGCGAGTTCGGCTCGATAAGAAAAGTCATTCCTTTTCTCTCTGCTATTCCTGCTGACACCAGGCGACTGAGCGCCAGAGCAATGGATTCTCTCGTCGCGCCAACCATCTCGCACAACAAACGATGATGGTTGTTCTCGAGTTTGAGCCGCCCATCGGGCGCCGTAAACGTTCGATCTGAGCTTAGATGCGACAGCGTTGACATGAGTCGCTGATCCACATTGAGCGCCGCCAGCTCATGGAGTTTCTCTAGCAGGAAGGCGCGTTCCGACATGATCTGCGACAACAGCGGAATGGTTTGGGCTGGACGCTCTCTCACAAACGCGCGGAATTGTTGACCGCTGAGGAACATCGTTCTCGTTTCTTCTGCGGCGCTGGCGTCGGTGACGTATTGCGCGTTCGCCGACAGCCCTTCGCTGCCAAAGGTCTGTCCCGCAGTTGCAATCACCGGAACAAATCCGCGTCCGACTTTGATCTTGTTGCGCAGAACGATGTGTCCATCGAGCACGATGAATACCCCGTCCGCTGCTGCGCCACGCTGATATATCTGGAATCCGGCAGGCCAGGCTGCCTTGGCACCGTAGTCGGCAATCGCCGCTATTTCTTCGAGAGAGAGACGCGCGCGTCGCACGCCCTGCCCGTTCACTTTCATTCCACACACCGTCCGTTCTCGTCGAACATCGTCATCGCAATGTCCGTTCCGAAATCCGGTGTGTGTTCGCTAGTTACATTCGCCGCAGAATTTCCGTCGATGACTGCAACGCACGCGTAGCTGCGTCAAATCTCGCAGCGAGATCGGCGATCTCGCGCGCAACTATTTTCTGGTCGCCGAGACGAATCGCTTCTCCGATCGAAGGGAAAACCATCGTTGCGTAGCCATTGTTCTCGTCGGACGCGTAGATCAGGTTCCTGAACCACGGCCGCGTCGCGAGACCTGCTGATCGTGTAAGCTGGCGTTCAGTTTCGAGGAGAGCGGCGTTCGCTTGCTTCAGCTGAACGGTAGATGGATGAGCCGCCAGCGCGCGATCTCTCGCCTCGTTGAACGCGACGGCTGTCGCCTGCATGCGTCCGATGGCATGCGTCAGAGAATCCACGGACACCGTCCAGTGTTTTTCCGCAATCGCTTGTCCCGCCTGTGTGGCAAAACGCTGCATGGTGCGCGTGAATTCGACGTAGTCGTATGGCAGAATGTCTGCATTGGCCAGTCGCAGTAGCATTGCCGCTCCGATCTTCGCGGCAGTCGCGTGATACTCGAACCCAGGGTCACCGAACTTCGACATCCAGTGATAAGAGTCGTACGCGGAGTGATAAATCCCCTGCGGTCCGCCGAATCCCCAGTCTGCGATCGGAATCCCGAGATGATTGTAGAAGCCGGCGAAATCGGATCCGCCTCCGGGATCTCCCATCTGCGGCTCGAGAGAATCGGCCGCGAGATTTGCGCGCTTCCGCCATACGTCGTACACGCTCCCCTGTTTACTCGGATCGGGAACTCGCTTGGCTACGTCACGCAGCAGCCCGCGCAACGATGGCGACCCACCGGCGCTGAAATTCGGGCCTTGCGCAATGTCGTCCTGATTCAGGTAGGCAACGGCGTGTGAGCGGAGTCGTAGCGAGTCGTCTTCCACGAACTCCGTCGACCCCAGCAGCCCCCACTCTTCCGCATCCCAGGTCGCGAAGATGATAGTGCGCTTCGGACGGATGCCCGCCTTCATCTGATCCGCAATCGCGTGCGCGGCTCCAAGGACACTCACCGTACCACTCACATTGTCCGCGGCTCCCGGACCCCACGCATCGCGATGCCCGCCAATCATTACGATCTCATCGGGAAAGTCAGCGCCACGCACGACGCCGAAGGTATCCCAGATTTCCTTGTAAGGATTGGTGTTTGCGTCGGTGGTCACCGCGATTCGCACGCGCACCGGCCCGGGCCCGACGTGATAGCGAAATGGCAATCCTCCCTGCCAGGGCTGCGGAATCGAGTTGCCGGCGAGTCCGCGCAACAGCTCGGCGGCGTTGCCGTATGAGATTGGCAGCACTGGGATGCGCGGCACTTCCATTTGTGAGAGCGGAATTCTGCGGGCGTTCGCCGTGCTTGCGTAGCCAGGTGTGCTGGGATCACCGTTCGGGTTCATCACGCTGCCGCGCTGAATCCCGTTCGATGGACGCATTGGGCCCGACGGATAAACATCTCCGCGCGTGTACCCGTCGTCGGCAGGATCACTGTAGATGATCAAGCCCACAGCACCGTGCTTTTCTGCTTCACGTGCCTTGATCCCGCGATAGGAACGGCCATAGCGAGCTACGGCGATCTTGCCCTTGACCGAAACTCCCATTGAATCGAGCTGCGCGTAGTCCTCGATCAGCCCATAATTCACGTACACCACCTCGCCGCTCACGTCGCCCGCAGCACCGTAACCGTTGAACGCCATCACCTGAAGAAACTCGGTGGAGGTCGTGTCTTCCGCGATTGGACCTTCACTCAGCTTGAGCTCGATCGGATCCGGTGACACTCGCCAAACGTGCGTGCTGACTGGATGAGGCATCCACACCCTGTATGAGCGAACTTCAGTTTCGAGGCCCCACGATTTCATCTGGGCGATTACGTAATCGCGGGTCCGCGCCTGCGCCGGCGTCCCTGCCATGTGCGGTCGCTGGGAGAGAAATCGGGAGTGCTCCGCTGCCGCCTGTGGGCTTGGTCTGCTTATGACATCCGTCTCTGCGCTGCGCTCCTTCGCTGACGCGTCTGTCGTATAGCCCTGCAGAGTTTGCGCGCGCACCGGTAGCGCGAACAGCATCGCCAAGCCTATCAAGTGTCCTTTCATTGTCTTTGTCGTTCCTCGGATTGATTCGGCCGTGGGATGTATTTATTCGTCAAGCTGCTCGAGCGCCGCAGTGATCGCCTTTCGTAGGCGCGCCTCGCTGCCCTCACCGGAAGGAATGCTCGCTGCAAGCGAGTTGAACTTGGCGAGCATCTCCGCCTCCACGAACTTCTCCGAATCGCGAACGCCGAGACTCTCGAGCGATCGTATCGCCAGCAATCGAAGGAGTTTTAAGGTAGCGCTATCGAGAGCATTGAGTGTCTGCGGATCAATCGCTGTCTGCTGCGCGCTGTCGCGATCGCGCTTGCGTCGTGGCGCGTTCAGCAATGCGGAGATTGGCTCGAGCGTGACCACGAGTGAGCCAGGTGAATGCTCACGCCAATCAGTGACTACGCCGCGGCGTCGCAGCCCCGGTAACATCTTCAGTATCGCAGCGCGCACTACCGACACACCACCCGGACTTTGATTGCCGCGGCCGGTGATAATCAGCACTTCCTTCGCGCCGCTTACCTGGCGCTCCCGCAACCACGCTTCTGTTCTGTACGAGGCGTCCGCGGCGCTCGGCAGCGAGTCACGCAAGTTCAGACTGTTCTTGCCGCCAAACTGCGCTTCGTCAAACGCTTTCCAGACAGGTGCGAGCGGCGCTTTACCTGATCGCATTCTGAAGCACGTGTCCGTCGAGCTTCTCCAGTGGAGTGGCGCGAGCAACCGCGGCAAGAGTAGGCGCCATGTCCGCTACCGTCGCAAACTCTGGATAGCGTCCCGGCTTGAACCAGGTTCCGTAAAAGAGAATCGGCACGTGGGCATCGGTGTCGTTCGGACTGCCGTGCTCCGCGAGATAGGTTGAAAGCCAGTAGTTGTAAGGAGCGAGGCTCACGACCATTGCCGCCGTACTCTCATCGCTGAACATGTGCAGCCAACGTCGCGCGATCCTGTCATTGACCGTGTCTGCCGTTGCCAACGCCGAGATTCGATCAGCTCGCGCCACTCCGGGAACCTTGAGAAAGTTCGCGCGCAGCGTTGCGAGCAGAGTATCTACGTTGACATTCGCTCGTTGCAACGCAGTGCGATCGAGCTGAAGCACTCCGCTATCGAAGAAAAATCCGTTGCCTGCGTAAACGCCGGATATTACTTCCAGTCCGTTCCCCGGCACGCCACGAGCCGCGAGAGTATTGCTCAATCGCTGCAGCACGGGTCGCACGTTGATCCGAGCGGCTCCCGCATTCGTATCGTGCGTGGTGTGAACTTCTGGAAAAGGCGTCAAACCATGATCGGCGGTCAGCGCGATGACGACGTCTTTCTCGTTTCTGACCTTATACAGTGAATCGAGAAAGGCGCCGAGCGCTCGATCAAGTCGCAGCATCTGATCGTGGATCTCGCGAGAATCGGGTCCGTACTTGTGACCGATTGCATCTGTCGTCGAAAGCGAGATCGCGAGC
>Ga0075423_10001368_pt1 | contig 21344 bp, 18 predicted proteins | sample SoiMethybrSBSTD2_FD_80114 | JGI IMG/M metagenome (GOLD analysis project Ga0075423, IMG submission 80114) | Bulk soil microbial communities from a Populus tree surrounding site in Tennessee, USA - Soil MetaG P. TD hybrid SBSTD2 | ecosystem: Environmental > Terrestrial > Soil > Tree plantation...
CCGGCCGCGCGCCAGCGCCATTTACCGAGCGGTTGCCGACCTTTTCCGTGCGTGTGGCCGGCGGCCGCGTGCTCGTGAATCCCACACCGCATCCGCCAGGCACGTACGTCGAACCGGCAGCGTTCGTCGCGCCTTGTGACACACGAGCAGCGTCGTAGCGCGTCGAGGACGGGAACAATGAACGACGAGTTTTACATCGGATACGAGCCGACGATGCCCGATCGGATGGCGGTTCGGGTTCGTGCGGCCGCGAGTGCCCTGATCGTGCTCGCAGCGATGGTGCCGGCAGTGCTGCTCTTCGCACAACGGCGATCCGCCGCTGCGACATTCGAGTTCGGGCGGCCGCGCACATTCGTGGGAACGGTGGTCGAGTATCCCTATCCTGCGTTGCTGGTTCAGGACTCGTCACACACGTCGCCCGCAGTGTATTGGCTCGTGGGCGGCGGCAAACATGGTGCATCCGAGATCGTGAAGGGCCGCGATGGCCGGATGATGCGCGTGTCCGGCACGCTCATCGAGAGAGACGAGGATCGGATGATTGAAGTCGCGTCGAACGACGCGCTCGTAGACATCGAAGCGCACAGGCCCACCCAGATCGAATCAATACGATCGCTCGGCGCGGTTGTCGTTCGCGGCGAGATCGTCGACAGCAAGTGTCATCTCGGGGTGATGAAGCCTGGTGAAGGACCCACGCATCGCGACTGTGCTGTGAGATGTCTGCTCGGTCGCATCACGCCGATGTTTGTGCCGCAAGCCGGCGACGCGCAAGTGGGTCGGCTGGCGCTTCTTGATCCCGATGGTCGTCCGTTCACGGACCCGCTCGACACGCGAGTCGGTCGTCCCGTGGAGATTCACGGGGAGTTGCTCGGGCGTGGGCCGTTGCGGTTTGTTGCGGCGCGATCGATCGACGTCGACGGCTTTCACGGCGGGTCGTAAGACCCGCCTCTACGAAAACGGCGCTACGAGAACGGCGCGAGCTTCTTGAACGTCGCGAGCACCCAGCGATAGCCGTCGGGGTCGGTGACAGCCGCGGTGCGATCGCCCCATGGCGTGTCTTGCGCGTCGGCCACTCCCGCTCCGGCCTCACGCGCCTGCGCGGCTGCCGCATCGACGTCGCCCACATAGGTGTAGAGCGCCGCGACTCCGGCGGTCGCTGTCGAGCCGTCGCCTTTCCGAATCAGCATGACCACCGAATCGCCGTGCCGCATCTCGGCGTAGCGAAGTTGTCCGTCTGCGTCCGGCAGCACCACGCCTCGCATGAATCCGAACGCGCGCTCCAGAAACTCGATCGTCGCGGCGACGTTCGCCACGGCGAGGTAGGTGTTGATCGGATGCATCCCCGGAGCAAGGCCGCTCGAGGCATCCGATGGAGGCGCGGGTCGATCCGCGACAGGGGCCGATGGCCGGCGGCGGCGGTGGCCCTGTTTGGAGCGCGCTTTTCGTAGTGGACGCGCCTTTCTTTGCGGCTTCCGCGGTTTTCGCGATCGTTGGGACTTACTCATGAGCTGTTGACGCATAGTAGCGGGAAGGCCGAAAGTTTGCATCGACGAGATGGCCCATCTTCGCCTGCGCCTACCGATGACGGGAATGTAAGTCGGCGATCAAGACACGTTCATCCAGCGCGATGAGGAGAGCGGTATGATCGGGCGCGCTTTCCTGGAGAGATTGCCATGGCACGAGGCCGAACGGGGATAGAACACCTGCTGCGGCGTGCGGGATTCGGCGCTGGTCCCGAGGAGCTCAAGTCGTACGCCGACATGTCGACGTTCGAGCTGCTCGATCGGCTGCTGAACTACGACGATCTGCCCGACGACGTCGATTCGAAGATCGGGAACTCGTCGTACATCGGCGTCGTTGCCCGCGCCGGCGGTTTCGCGCCAAACACCAACATCGAAGATGCGCGCCAGCGTTGGCTGTTCCGCATGGTGCACTCCAGCAGACCGCTGCAGGAGAAGATGGCGCTCTTCTGGCACAACCATTTCGCCACCGCCTACAGCAAGATCGCCGGCGCGGTTCCCGCCGCGGCGGCAACCAAGATGCTCGCGAACAAGGAAGGCGCGCTGCCTGGTCCGCGTGGACAGTACGAAACGTTCCGCGCCGAAGGCATGGGCAGCTTTCGCGATCTCCTCATTCACGTCGCGAAGGATCCCGCGATGCTCGTGTGGCTCGACGGCCGCAACAACACGCGGACGCGACCGCAGGAGAACTTCGGGCGCGAGATCATGGAACTGTTCACGATGGGCGTCGGCAACTACACCGAGCAGGATGTGTATGCCGCCGCGCGCGTGTTCACCGGATGGAACCTGCGGCTCGTCAACCGCGGCAACGACAACGACACTTACTACGAGTACATCTTCATCCCCAACAATCACGAGACCACGGCGAAGACGTTCACGTTTCCGATCTACAGCACCGGCAGCAAGACCATTCCGGCGCGATCGGCGGCCGACGGCGAGCAGGATGGCATCGACTTCATCACGGCGCTGGCGCATCATCCCGCGACGGCGCGCCGGCTCGCGCGGAAGCTGTGGAACTTCTTCGTGAGCGAGACTGAGGCGCCGGACGAAGCCACGCTCAACGCTGCAGCCAGCGTCTACCTGCAAAGCGGTACGCAGATCAAGCCGGTCGTGGCCTTCCTGCTGCGGTCGCGCGATTCACTGTCGCCGACCAACTACTTCAGTCGCTACTCCTGGCCGGTCGAGTTCGCGGTGCGGGCGATCAAGGAAGTCGGGTGGACCGGATTCAACGTGGATTCGGTGAGAACGCCGCTGACGGCAATGGGACAGACGCTGTTCGAGCCGCCCGACGTCGCGGGATGGGAGCTCGGACAGGGCTGGTTCTCGACCGGTGCGATGGTGGCGCGCATGAACTATGCGGCCACGTTGGCCGCGAATCAGCGCTTCAACCTCGCGCGCGCGGTCGGCGACGCGAAGAGCTCGCCCGACTCGTTCGTGGAGTACTTCCTCGATCGGCTGTCGGCGGCGACGTACGATTCAGACCCACGCACCGATCTCCTCACCTACGTGCAGACCGGCGGCACGTGGACCGGTTCCGATGCACAGGTCCAAGCGAAGTCGGCGGGCGTGACGCGGTTGATTGTCGGCTCGGGGGAATATCAGCTCGTCTAGCGGGGAGAAGGTCATGGCAGTTTCTCGACGAGAGTTCATTCGCGGCGGCGTCGCAGCATTCACCGTCAGCTTTGCCGCTCCCGAATTCCTGAGCGACATTGCCCGAGCACAGGGTGCGCGCGCGCGCAACCTCGTGGTGGTGTATCTCGCCGGTGGCAACGACTCGCTGAACACGGTGATCCCCTACACCGATCCATTCTATTTCAGCCGTCGTCCGGGCATCTCGATTCCCGCCGGACAGGTCTTGCAAATCGGCACCGATTCGGCCGGCCGCGCGCTCGGACTCCACCCACGTCTGGGCGGCTTGCGCACGATCTTCAACGAAGGACGTCTGGCGATCATTCAGCGCACCGGCTACCAGAACTCGAGCCGCTCGCATTTCCAGGGATCCGATATCTGGAACACCGCCGATCCGCAGTCGCCCTCGTCCATGGGGTGGCTCGGGCGTTATCTCGAGACGATACCGCTCGACCCGCTCTCGGGATGGAGCACGCAGCGGGAGGTGCCGCGTGCGCTGCTCTCGAAGACGGTGGCGGTGCCTGGTATTCCCGATCCGCGGACGTATGCCTTCGCCAGTCCCAACCCGGCACCGGAAAGCATCTACGAGCGCGCCGCTGCCACGCGGATCGCCTCGCACGTGCCGGTCGATAGGCCGCATCTCGCGTTCATCAACAGCCGCACAACCGCCGCGTTCGAGACGCTCGATCGCGTGAACTCGGTGGCCGACTATCTCGGGACGACCGCGTATCCCAACAACGGGTTCGCGCTCGCGCTGCGCACCGTCGCCGGCGCGATCGCACGCGGCATCGGCACGCGCGTGTACTGGGTGCAGACAGGCGGCTTCGATACGCATGCGAATGAAGGCAACCAGGGCGCCGGAGCGTATGCGACGCTCATGGCGACCTATGGCGATGGCGTGGCGGCGTTCTATACCGATCTGAAGAATCAGGGCTTGCTTGGAGACACGCTCATCCTGCAGTTCTCCGAGTTCGGCCGACGCATCTCGGAGAACGGCACCGGCGGAACGGATCACGGCGCAGCCGCGAACATGATGGCGATCGGCGGCGGCGTCCGCGGGGGAGTCTACGGCACCGCGCCGGATCTCAACCCCGTTGCCGGCAATCCCACGCTGGAGAACAGCGGCGGCGACATCACATACGAGACCGACTTCCGTTCCGTGTACGCGCGCGTCCTCGATGGCTGGCTGGGCGCGAGCTCGGTAGCGATCCTCGGAGGGGATTTCAGAAACGGACCTGCCATCGTCTGACGCAGGCCTCAGGCCTGGGCCCTGAGGCCTAGTAGATCGCGCGCAACGCAGATTCAAGCGTCGCGTACGTGAACGCATACCCCATAGCCTCTGCCCTCGCTGGTCGCACGCGCTGACCGCCGAGGATCAACGCATCGGCCATCTCCCGACCGAGCGCCAGGTGCATCGCGAATGACGGCGTGCGCATGAACGACGGCCGATGAAGCGCGCGCCCCAGGGTGTGCGCGAACTCCGCGTTCGTGACTGGCGCAGGCGCGGTCAGATTGATCGCGCCGGACACGGCTTCGGTCGCGAGGACCCACCGGACCATCGCCACCCAGTCATCGAGGTGAATCCACGACATGTACTGCCGGCCGCTTCCCACCGGTCCGCCGACAAAGAACTGGAAGGGGATCGCCATCGGTTGCAGCGCGCCGCCGCCTCGACCCAGCACGATCCCGGTGCGCAGGCACACGACGCGTGAGTGCATGGCCGCTTTCATCGCGCCGGCCTCCCACTCGCGACACACGTCGGCGAGAAAGTCATCGCCTGGCGCGCTCGCTTCGGTGAGGATCTCGTCGCCGCGATTGCCGTAGAACCCGACCGCCGACGCGCTGATCAGTGTTGCGGGGCGCCGCGCCGCGCTCGCCATCGCGTAGTCGAGCGCATACGTCGCGTGGATGCGGCTGTCGCGAATGGCGCGCTTGCGGGCCTCGGACCAGCGCGCGCCAGCAATCGACTCGCCGGCAAGGTTGATCACCGCATCGGCATCGTCCAGCGCGTCGGTCCATGACTCCGGGGCCCGCTCCGGATTCCAGAACACGTCGTCGTGATGTCGCGGCCGCCGCGTGAACACGCGCACGCGATGACCATCGGCGCGCAGCGCGGCGACGAGCGCCCTGCCGAGGAAGCCGGTGCCGCCGGCGACGACGATGGTCATGGCTCGATCGTAATCGCGCCCGAGGGAACGGAGGAGACGGAGAAACGGGGGGATTCACACGGAGGAAACGGGGGTAACGGAGGATTCTCACAGGAAGAGACAAAAGATCTCCGTTCCCTCCGTGTGAATTCCCTCCGTTTCCTCCGTCTCCTCCGTTCCCTAAGGTTGACGTCCCCACCCCAAACGATCTATTAACTAACTAGTCGGTTAATTATCATGCCCCGCACGCGCCGGCGCTCCGCTCGCGACTCCAAGGCCGCGGTCTTTCAGGCCGCCGCCCTCGAGTTCTCGGAGCGCGGCTACGACGCCGCCGGCACCGACCGCATCGCCGCCCGCGCCCGCCTCAACAAGGCGATGCTCTACTACCACTTCGGCAGCAAGCGCGACCTCTACCTCGCCGTCGTGCGCGACATGGTGGGCACCGTCAGCACCCGCGCTCGCGCCATCGCCGACGGCCCCGGCAGTGCCGAAGCGAAGCTCGATCGCTGGATCGAAACGCTGGTCGAAGAAGCGGCCGCACGCCCATGGTTTCCGCCCATCATGCTGCGCGAGATCGCCGCCGGCGCGCCGCACTTCGACGCTCGGATCTTCACCTTGATGAACGACGTGTTCGGCGCCGTGAAGGACATCATCGTGCAGGGCCAGCGCGAGGGCGCGTTCCGCGCCGTCGATCCCCTGCTCTCGCATCTCACCATCATGCCGCCGATTCTCATCTTCTTCGTTCGCCAGCGCGTGATCGCCAGCTCGAAGATCGCGAAAGGCCTGGCCGCGCCGCGCGCGCTCGATCAGTTCATCCACCACATGCAGGCCTCCGTGCGGGGCATGCTTCGGAAGACATCATGACGAGATTGCGCGTGCTCGTGATCGCCTCGATCGTCGCCAGCGGCTGCACCCCGAAGCCGCCCGAGAATTCGATTCGCGTCTCCGGCCACGTCGAGGCCACCGAGGTGCAGGTGGCTGCGGAAGTCGGGGGCCGCATCGTCGCGCTGAAAGTGGACGAGGGGGCGCGTCTGATGCCGGGCGACGTCATTGCCGTCCTCGACACGCGCGACGCCGAGCTGCAGATCCAGCGCGCCAGAGCCGATCGCGCGGCGGCCGCCGCGCAGCTCCGTCTGCTCGAGGCGGGATCGCGCACCGAAGACATCCGGCAGGCGCAAGCGCAAGTGGACGCGGCACAGGCCGACGTCACGACCAACGAAGCCGAATGGAAATCGGGACAGCTCGATCTCGATCGCTTCGAGACGCTGCTCAAGGCCAACGCCGGATCGGTCAAGCAGCGCGACGATGCCAAGGCCAGAGTCGATGTGGCGATCGAGCGAACGCGCGGCGCCAAGGAGCGCGAGCGCGCGGCCCGCGAAGCGCTGCTGCGCCTGCAGAAGGGATCGCGGCCCGAAGAGATCGACGCCGCGCGCGCGCGTGTCGCAGGGGCGGACGCGCAGATCGCGATTCTCGAAAAATCGGTTCGCGACGGCTCGGTGGTCGCGCCGGTCGCCGGCGTCGTGACGCAGAAGCTCGTCGACGCCGGCGAGATCGTTGCGCGCGGGACGCCGCTCGTCGTCGTCACCGATCTCGATCACGCATGGGCCAACCTGTTCGTGCCCGAGCCGGTGATCCCGCGAGTGAAGCTGGGGCAGTCGGCAACGGTGCGGACTGATGCCGGCGGGCAGGCGCTGAACGGAACGGTGACGTTCGTGTCGCCGAAAGCCGAGTTCACGCCGCGTAACGTGCAGACCGCAGAAGAACGGTCGAAGCTCGTGTACCGAATCAAGGTGAGTGTCGACAACAAAGCGGGCGTGTTGAAGTCGGGCATGCCGGTCGATGCCGATCTGGGTCTGCAATGAACACAGAAGGCACCGCGATCGCGTTTCACGCCGTCGTGAAGCGCTACGGCGCGGCCGAGGCGCTCGCCGGCCTCAGCCTCGAGGTTCGAACCGGCGAGATGTTTGGTGTGATCGGCCCCGACGGTGCAGGCAAGACGACGGCGATCAGGCTGATGTGCGGCCTGCTCCATCCCGACGCCGGCGAGATTCGCGTGCTCGGCCTCAATCCGCTTGCCGATCATCGTCAGCTCACCGAACGCGTTGGCTATCTCTCGCAGCGCTTTAGCCTCTACGGCGATCTGACCATCGACGAGAACATCGCGTTCTTCGCCGAAGTCCACGGCGTTCGCGACTACGCGCGGCGGCGCGATCAACTGCTCTCGATGACGCAGCTGACACCGTTTCGCAGTCGGCTCGCCGATCGACTGTCGGGTGGCATGAAGCAGAAGCTCGCTCTTGCCTGCACGCTGGTCCACGAGCCGGCATTGATCCTGCTCGACGAACCGACGACCGGCGTCGATCCCGTGTCGCGCCGCGAATTCTGGAAGCTGCTCTCCGAGTTCCTGGCGCAGGGCATCACCATCCTGATGTCGACACCGTATCTCGACGAGGCCGAGCGATGCACACGCGTGGCGCTCGTGCACGAGGGCCGCGCGCTCGCGATCGACGAGCCCGCGCGTCTGCGAACGCTCATTCGTGGACGGATGCTCGAGATCGTCGCGCACGGCCGAGAAGATGCCGACATCGTTCGCCGTCTGCCTGGAGTTGCCGACGTGCAGGTGTTCGGCGAACGGATGCACGTGACGCTCGGAGGCGACCAGCAGGCAATGGAAGAGCGCTTCACGCGCGAGTTGAAGGCGACCCCGTTGGCGGGGGTTTCAGTGCGTCGCATCCAGCCGTCGCTCGAGGACGTGTTCATCGCGCAACTGTCGGCCGAGAGGGAGGAATCGCGTGCTGAGTCGTAGTCTACGCATTGCCGCGATGCTCGCGATCTGCGAATCAATTGCTCGAGTGGCGGCGGCCCAGGATGCGCCGGTCGTGCGTCTCACCGTGGACGAGGCGCAGACGCGTGCGCTCGCCACGAGTCATCGCATTGCTGAGGCGCGCGCCAGAGAGGCGGCGGCCAAAGCGACGATCGACGTGCGCACGTCGGCCGACATGCCGACCGTGTCGGTCGTCGGCGGTTACACCCGCACCAATCACGTGCTCGAGTTCAGTGTTCCCAGTCCAACCGGCGCTCCGCGCGTGTTGTATCCCGACGTGCCCGACAACTACCACTCGCGCCTCGATCTCCAGTGGCCGATCTACAACGGCGGGCAGACCAATGCGCTCGAACGCGCAGCACGAGCGGAGGCGACGGCCGCTGGCGCCGATGTCGCCGTCGCGCAATCGGATCTGCGACTCGAAGTGGCCCGGGCATTCTGGGCGGTCGTCACCGCACGCGCATCGGTCGACGTGCTCGAGCAGGGGATTTCGCGATCGCAGGCGCACCTTGCCGATGTGAAGCAGCGTTTCGATGCCGGCCTGGTTCCGCCGAACGAGATCGCCTCAGCCGAGGCGCAGGAATCGCGCGCCCGAATGCTGGCCATCGAAGCGCGCAATCAGCGCGACGTGTCGTCGGCGGAGCTCGCGCGCCTAGTGGGGCTCGACCCAGGACAGGGTGTCGATCCGGTTGGCGCGCTCGACAGTCCCGGCGACAGTGCGATTGTCGTCGATCCACTGATTGCCCAGGCGCGCGCGTCGCGTCAGGAGCGTCGCGCGCTCGAAAATCGCGTCGAGGCGGCCGACCAGCTGCGCAGCGCTGCCGCGGCAGGCCGACGGCCGACGCTCGCGATCGCGGGTGGCGTCGACTACGCGCGGCCCAACCCAAAGATCTTTCCGCGCGCCGATCGCTGGGACGACTCCTGGGACGCCGGCATCAACGTGCGCTGGCCGTTGTGGGACGGCGGGCGCACTGCGGCCAACGTGGCGCAAGCCGCCGGCGGCGCGGAGGCGGCACGTCAGCGGCTCGCCGAGTTCGATTCGGTGCTGCCTGTCGAAGTGCGGCAGCGCGCGCTCGACGTTGAATCGGGCCGCGCGGCAATTACAGCCGCCGCCGACGCTGTGCGAGCGGCCGCAGAAGCGCGGCGCGTCGTGTCGGAGCGTTATCGCGCCGGCGTCATCCCGCAGATCGAAGTGCAGGACGCGGAGTTCGCGCTGCTGCAAGCCGAGCTCGATCGCACTCGCGCACTTGCCAATCTTCGCGTGGCCGAAGCACGTCTGGCGAGAGCCGTCGGACGATGACCGATCAGATTGCTATCGAGGCGCGGCATCTGACACGCCGATTCGGCGCGTTCGTCGCCGTCAACGACGTGTCGTTCCAGGTGCGTGCCGGCGAAGTATTTGGGTTTCTCGGCAGCAACGGTGCCGGCAAATCGACCACGATCCGCATGCTCTGCGGACTGCTGAAGCCGACATCAGGCACGGCCATCGTCGGTGGTGTCGACGTCGCCAAAGATCCCGAAGCGGTCAAGCGACGAATCGGCTACATGTCGCAGAAGTTTTCTCTCTACGAGAAGCTGACCGTCGATCAAAACATCACGTTCTTTGGCGGCATCTACGGCCTCGACGCCGATCGGCTCGCGGCGCGCCGCGACTTCGTGCTCGATATGGCGGGATTGCGGGGGCGGGAGCGCACGCTTACCGGCGAGCTCTCGGGCGGCTGGCGTCAGCGTCTGGCGCTCGGGTGCGCCGTTCTCCACGAACCGCCGATCGTCTTCCTCGACGAGCCGACCGGAGGCGTCGATCCACTCTCACGTCGGCAGTTCTGGCGTCTGATCGACGACCTGTCGCAGCGCGGGGTCGCCGTGCTGGTGACGACGCACTATCTCGATGAGGCCGAGCACTGCCATCGCATCGCGATCATTCAAGCGGGGCGTCTCGCCGCGCACGGAACGGTGCAAGAGCTGAAGGCGGCGTTCGCCTTGCGCCCGATCCTCGAGATCCGCACGCCTGACGCCGTCGATGCGATGCGCGCACTCGATGCCATGCCCGAGGTCGAGAAGACGAGCATCTTCGGTACAGCGGTGCACGCCGTACTCAAGTCGGCAGATACCACCCCCGATTCGATCGGCAGGCGTCTGACGCAAGGCGGCATCGAGGTGACGTCGTGCGGTCGTGTCGAGCCGTCGCTCGAAGACGTGTTCCTCGACGTCGCTGAAAGGACCGCGGCATGATCTCTGTCTGGAAGACCATCGCCGTCGCTCGAAAGGAGATGCGCCAGATCGTCCGCGATCGCCGCACGCTCCTCATCCTGCTCTTCGTGCCGGCGTTCTTCTTGCTCGTGTACGGATACGCACTCAATTTCGATATCCGCCACGTTCGGATCGCCGTGCAGGACAACGATCGCAGTACCGCCAGCCGAGAGATCATCTCTGCGTTCGTGAATTCCGGCTACTTCGATCTCTACGACGAAGTTCTCGATGAGGCCGCGATCTCGCGTGTCGTCGATCGCAACCTCGCCCGCGCAGTGCTGGTGATTCCGGCGCGCTTCGGTGCTGATGTCGGCGCCGGCCGGCCGACCAGCGTGCAGTTCATCGTCAACGGCGACAACGCCAACACCGCGACGACCGTCGTCGGCTACGCCACCGGTCTCGTCGGCGCCTTTTCCGCGCAGTACGAAGTGCAGGCCCGGCTTGGATCGCCGGCCGGACCGCTGCTCACCGTCGAGCCGCGTGTGTTCTACAACCCAGAGCTGCGCAGCACGCTCTTCCTCGTGCCGGGGTTGATCGCCTACATCGCCATGCTGACGGCTGTCGTCTCGACGGCGCTCTCGATCGTGCGCGAGAAAGAGGCGGGGACGATGGAGCAGGTGCGAATGTCTCCGATTGGTCCCGTGCCGTACATTCTTGGTAAGACCGCACCCTACTTCGTGGTGTCGCTGGTGTCGGCCATGGGCATCGTGCTGGCGGCCATGGTCATGTTCGACATGCCGATGCGCGGCTCGTGGCTCGTGCTGCTGGCGGTGATTTCGCTCTTCCTGATTGGCGCACTCGGTCTGGGTCTCTTCATCTCGAGCCTGGCGGAGACGCAGCAGGTGGCCTTCCAGATCGCGCTGCTGTCGTCGTTTCTGCCGACGCTCATGCTCTCGGGATTTATTTTTCCCATCGCCAGCATGCCGGTGTTCCTGCAATGGGTCACGCGGATCGTGCCTGCGCGCTATTTTCTGGTGGCCCTTCGCGGCATCGTGCTCAAGGGGACGGGCCCCTCTGTCTTCTGGAGCGATCTGGTCGCACTCGGTGTCTTTGCCGCGCTCATCCTCGGACTCGCCTCGCTGAGGCTGAAGCGGCAATGGGCGTGACGTCATGAAACGGCTGCTCCACGTCATCCGCAAGGAGTTTCTCGAGCTTCGACAGGACCCGCGTCTCTTCAGCATCGTCATCATCGCGCCCATCGTCCAGCTCACGATGCTCGGCTACGCGGCGACGACCGACGTGCGCAATGTGCCGGTGCTCGTCGTCGACGAGGATGCCTCGTCCGAGAGCCGCGATCTGGTGAGCCGCTTCGAGGCCTCGGGCAATTTCGTCGTCGTCGATCGGATGGCGTCTGCCACCCGCATCGACCAGTATCTGGATAGCGGCCGCGCATGGATGGCGCTGCAGATTCCGCAGAACTACGGCGATCGGATTCGAGCCGGGCAACCAACGACGGTGCAGGTGGTGGCCGACGGCACGGACGCGAATTCGACCAACGTGGCGCTGGGGTATGCCGGCACGCTGGTCGCGGCGTTCTCGCGTGAACTGGCCGCGGAGTCGGGACGCGGACGCGCCACACCGCTGGTCTCGGCGGACGTGCGCGTGTGGTTCAACCCGCAGCTCGAAAGCAAGGACTTCATGATCCCTGGCATCCTCGCGCTGCTGCTGCTCGTCGTCACGACGAACCTGTCGTCGATGGCGATCGTGCGCGAGCGTGAACTCGGGACGCTCGAGCAGTTGAACGTCACGCCGATCGCCCGCTGGCAGCTCATTCTCGGCAAGATGCTGCCGTACGCGTTCATCGGCCTCATCGACGTGCTCCTCGTCGTCGTGGTGGCGATCTTCTGGTTCGAGGTGCCGCTGCGCGGAAGCTTTGCGCTGTTGTTGTTGATGTGCCTGGTCTATCTGTTGACCACGCTCGGCCTGGGTCTCTTCGTGTCGACGATTTCGGCCACCCAGCAGCAGGCGATGATGACGGCGTCGTTCTTCTTTCTGATCCCGATGGTGTTCCTGTCCGGCTTCGTGTTTCCGATCGAGAACATGCCGGCGATCGTGCAGAAGGTCACTTACTTGATTCCGCTCCGCTACTTCCTGATCATCCTGCGCGGCATCTTCCTCAAGGGTGTGGGGCTGGAGACCTTCTGGCCCGACGCACTCGCGCTGACAGCGTGGGGCGTGGGCATCCTGACGCTGGCCACGTTGCGATCGTCGAAGCGTCTGGCGTAGAGCGCAGGCTTGAGCCTGTGCGCCACATCAGGGCTGATGCATAGTAGATGCCGTGCGGTGGATCGCCCGGCCGTTCGTCGTGTATCTCGGGTGCGCGGTGGTCATGACGTGGCCGCTCGTTCTCCATCCGTCCTCGTTGATCGGGGCGCCGGTTGGTCCTGGTGATCCGTTTCTCTATCTCTGGGTGCTCGGCTGGGGGATGCACGCTGTTCTCCACGATCCGATCTCGCTGATCAACGGGCAGGTCTTCGACGCCAACATCTTTCATCCCGCGCTTGGCACGCTGTCGTACTCCGATCACCTGCTGCTTCAGAGCGTCGTCCTGTCGCCGATCTACGCTGCGACGGGCGACGTGGCGCTCTGCTACAACCTGCTGCTGATCGGGTCGCTGGTGGCAAGTGCGCTCGCGATGCACGCGTTCGTGCGCGACGTCGTCGGCACCACCGGAGGCGCGTATGTCGCAGGTCTCGCGTGGGGCTTCGGCTCGTTCCGCTTCGCGCATCTGCTGCACATCCAGCTTCAGGCGCTCTACTTTCTGCCGCTCACCTTTCTCTTTCTTCATCGGCTGATGGCCGGGCGCCGGTTGCGGGATGCGGTGTTGCTCGGGGTGCTAATCGGCCTGCAAGCGGTGTCGTCCGTGTACTACGCGGTCATCGGCGGAATCGGCCTGCTGTGTGCCGCGGTCGCGTTGGCGATCGCGAGCGGCAGGCGATGGAATGGCCTGCTGGTTCGGCGTCTGGTGTCGGCGGGCGTGATTGGCGGCGTGATCGCGCTGCCACTCGCGATCGTGTACTTGCGAGTGCAGCAGTCGGAAGGTTTCGGACGAACCCTCTACGAGGCCAGCCGTAGTGCGGCCTACGCGAGCAGTTATCTGCAAGTGCCACCCGGCAACGTCATCTACGGCCGGACCGATCTGCTGCGCGATCATCGCGAGCCGACACGCGGCGAACCGCCGCGCAGTGGGCCGGAGCGCGAGTTGTTTCCGGGCGTCTCGATCGTGCTGCTGGCCGCGCTCGGAATCTGGTATGGGCGTCGGGCCGACGCACGACCCACAGTGACAGCGATGAGCACGCTCGTCGTCGTCGGTTTCGTGCTCTCGCTTGGCCCTGACGGTATTCGCAGCGTCTACGCGGCACTGCATCGATACGTATTCGGCTTCCAGGCAATCCGCGCGCCGTCGCGATTTGCCGTGCTGGTGTCGTTCGGTCTCGCGACGCTCGCCGCGATCGGTTGGCGCGAGCTGTGGGACCGCCGCAACGCCATCCTGCCGAGCACAGTGCGCTGGTTGCCCGCCGCAGCCGTCGGCGTTGCGGCGATTGAGTTCCTTCACGTGCCCGTGACGCTTGCCGCAGCACCGCCGTCGAAGACCGACGTTGGTCAATGGCTGCAACGTGCAACTGGTCCCGGTGCCGTAGCGGTGCTGCCGCTCACGATCGACATTGAGAACACGTCGGCAATGGTGCAGTCGCTCGAACATCGGCGACCGCTGCTGAATGGCTACAGCGGACAGCGACCGGCGTTCTATCCGTCGCTGGTCGACGCGCTCAGCGCATTTCCCTCCGATGAGGCGCTACTTGCACTGCTCGAAAGCGAGGTGCGATTCGTCGTTGCGCCGCGTCCGGTCGATCCAGGGCCTGCCTCGCCGCTGGTCGAACGCGCGCGTTTTGCCGATGGAACGATCTACGAGCTGCGTTGGACGCCGGAGAGCGAATCACGCGTGCGTCAGCAGGCGGTCGTCGAACCGCTCGCCGCCGGGCCGGCCCCGTTCCAGGCCGGCGAAACCGCCACATACACAGTCGAGTGGAACGGCGCCGCCAACGTGACAGCCGGGACGGTCGTGATGCGCGTGGACGATCCGCCGTACCGCTTGGTCGTCTCTGCAGATACTGCTCCATGGATCGCGCGCTTCTACGAAGTACACGCCGTGTTGACGACGATCGCGGATGCCACGCTCACGACCGTGCGGCAGGAGCGTTTGCTGCGCGAGGGTGCGCGGTCCACGAATCGGATCTATCAGTTCGATGCGGCACGCGGCGTCGTGCGCATCGGACAGTCGGTTGAGGACGCGGCCTCGTCGCAGGCGATCAGCCTGCCACTCGCCGCTCACGCCCGCGATGCGGTGGCCGCGCTGTTCTACGCTCGCACCTTGCCGTTGACGTCCGGCTCACAGTATCGGCTGCCAGTGAACGAGGGCGGCCGCAATAGCATCGTCGAGTTCGTGGTGAGCGGACCAGAGTCGATCGTCGTGCAGGGTCAGATGCGGCAGGCGCTGCGGCTCGAGCCGCGCATCGTGCATCGAGTCGAGCGGCGCGCCCCTCCGTCGGCTACGGTATGGCTCGATCCCGACCGCGCCCACGTTCCGCTTGCGATGAACGTCGACGCGGCCTTCGGTCGTGTGCGGCTGGAACTGACGCGCTATCACTCTGGACCGTAGAGCGGGGCTTCAGCCCTCACGTCACAGCGGCGCAGGCTAAAGCCTGCGCGCTACGACGCCGTCAGAAACCCTGAGCGATTCTCAGAATCCGATCGTCGCCGACGGCAGGCGTGCCGCGTCCATCGCGGTTATTCGTGCAGACGTACAAGTTGCCGTCCGGCCCCATGATCACGTCGCGGAGGCGGCCGAACGTACCGTCGAGCAGCCGCTCCTGGCCGGTGATGCGACGTCCTGTGTCGTCGAGCGTCAGACGCAGCAGATGCGTGCCGCGCAGCGTGGCAACGAACAGATTATTGGTGAACTGCGGGATCCGATTGCCGCGATAGAACGCCGCACCTGAGGGGGCAATCGACGGATTGAACAACGTGACCGGCGTCTCCATGCCGGGAAACGTGTCGTTGCCCTCGATGCGCGGCCAGCCGAAGTTGAGCCCGGACGAGATGGTGTTGATCTCGTCGTTGCCAACGTTGCCGTGCTCGGACGACCACAACGCCCCGGTCGTGGGATGCCAGTCGATGCCCTGTGGATTCCGGTGGCCGTAGCTGAACACCGGCGAGCTGAATCGGTTTCCCTGCGCTGTCGTGCCGTCGCGGTTCAGGCGAAGAATCTTTCCCGCGAGTGACGAGACATCTTGTGCGAGCCCCTGCGACGCGGCATCGCCCACGGTGAGGTAGAGGAGGCCGTCCGGTCCAAACTTCAACCGGCCGCCGTCGTGAATCTGGTCGGCGGGGATGTTGTCGAGCAGCAGCACGCGCTCGATCAACTGAGAGTTGGACTCTCGATAGCGCACGAGCCGATTCACAGCCGTGGTCTGTGATGTGGCTGCCGAATAATACAGGTAGACGAAATGGTTCTGCGCAAAAGCCGGATCGAGCGCCAGGCCAAGAAGACCGGCTTCGCCGCTCGTGAACACGCCATCGATGCGGAGAGCCACATCCTGCATGCCGGTCACGGTGTTGACGATGAGCACGTACCCCACTCGCTCGCTGACGAACAGGCGGCCGTCGGGTGCGAACTGCATCGCCCACGGGATGCCGTCGAGTTGGTTGAGTACCGTATCGACGCGGAAGCGGGCACCGTCGCGCGTCGTGAACGGATCGCCCGTGGTCGTTTGTGAGTTGTCCGGGGTGTCGTCTTTGCAGGCGCGCTGCGTCACCGATTGCGTGATCAGCGCGAGGACGAGAACGCTACTGCTCAGGGCTGTCCACACCGCGCGATCATGCCATGGAGATCGCGCATGGCCGCCTGAGCCGCGAGCTGATCCGGCAAAAAACTGCGCTGAGTAGAGGGAATACCTGACACGCTACTGCGAGCGTAGAGCCGACAACGGACCAATACCAGCAGCGCGGTACGCTGGGGGCCATGCCGCGGCGAGAGCGACGAGCAGGAAGCCGACCGACACTGCGAAGAACGTCATCGCGTCGAACGGCGTCACGCCAAAGAGTAGTTGCTGCATGTATCGGCTGAGCGCGATCGCACCAATCAAACCGATGCCCAGTCCAAGCGCAGTCAAGGCGAGGCTCTGTCCGATCACCAGCCGCATCACCGACCCCCGATTTGCCCCCATCGCCATGCGCACGCCGATCTCGCGCGTCCGCCGCGACACCGAATGTGCGACGACACCGTAGATCCCCACTGCGGCAAGTAGAGCGGCGATGACCGCGAAGACACCGAGCATGACCGCGAACAGCCGCCGTTGCGTGAGCGAATTCGACACCACCGCTTCCATCGTTGCAACGTTGTCTACGAACGCCTCCGGATCTACGTCACGCACAGCGTTGCGAAGAGCCGGCGGCAGTGCGGCCAGTCCATCTGGCGCGCGGATGGCGAAGTACGGATTCGGATTGCCGACCGGGAACTGCCGCGCGCTGACAAAAATCTGCGGAATCGGATCTTGGTCGAGGCTCTGCTGCCGCACGTCTTCAACGATGCCGACCACGCGCCAGGCAGTATCGCGAATCGTAGGATAGATGCGCGCGCCAACCGGCGACTGGCCCAGGAACCCACTGCGCGCCAGCGTGCGATTGATCAGCACGACCGGAGTCTGGCCAGGGCCGTCGCGCGCGTCCAGCAGCCGTCCTTCAATGACACGGACCCGCATGGCTTTCAAGAATCCGGGCGTGACCACGTGCATATCGGGAACCGGCGCGCCAGGCACGGCGACGCGGTCAGACTCACGGCGCAGCGGAACACCACCGACGCGAAACCGCACCATCGGCATCAGCTCGGCGTAGCCAATCGATTCGACTCCAGGCATCGACTCGAGTCGCGAGACCATCGCGTCGTTGAACGTCGGCGGCCGACTCCGGCTGGTGGTGAAGACATTGAAGGTCAACACCTGGCGCGCATCGTACCCGGGATCGACGCGCGACACCATGATGAAGCTGCGCAACAGCAGCCCGCCGCCTACCAACAACACCATCGCGAGCCCCACCTGTCCGACGATGAGCAGCGCCTGAGGACGATGCGCGCCATGGAGATTGAGTCCCGCCCCGGGAACCGCGGCGGCGGCGCGTAAGACGCCCTCCGGTTGAGTATTCATCAGCCGCAGTGCAGGCATCAGTCCCGCGAGCCCGCCCGCCATCAACGCGATTGTGAGTGAGAAGCCGATCACTGAGAGGTCGACCGTCATCTCCTGCAGGCGAGGAATCCCGATCTCAACGACCATGTCGCCACGGGCCAGCGTCGCACCGAGAGTGCGCACCGCACCCACCGCACCCACCGCCAGCACAGTGCCGAACACACCGCCCGCGGCACCAAGCACCAGCATCTCGGTCAGGAGTTGCCGAACGATTCGGCCGGGTCGTGCGCCTACGGCGAGTCGCACGGCCATCTCCGTCTCCCGCGATGCGGCGCGCGCCAGCAGGATGCTGCCAATGTTGGCGCACGCGATCAGGAGGACGAATCCAACGGCCACGCTGAGTACGATCAGCGCCGGCCGGACCGGCTGCAGCAGATGCTCCTGCCATCGCACCACGTCGACGGTGGTCCATCGCGCCGCCTGCGGATCCCCGCCCAACAATCGTGGCATCAATCCGCGCAGTTCCTGGGTTGCTGCGTCCGGCGAGGCACCGTTAGCGAGCCGCGCGATCGGCGCCATCGTGGCGCGCAGCCCAAGAGCGTCGAGGACGTACGGCATCCAGATCTGGGTTTGGGAATCGGGGAAGTGGAAGCTCTGCCCCATGACTCCGACGATCACCTGCGGACGGCCGTTGAGGAGCAGCAACTGCCCCAGCACGTCGGGGCGGCCGCCGAGTGACCGCTGCCACAGCCCGTAGCTGATGACGATGACCGCGGACGATGCGGCTTCTTCCTCCTCACGGAAAACCCGTCCAAGCACCGGGCTGGCCCCGACCATGCGCAGCACGGACGGGGACAGCCGCGTCACTTCCGTCCGCGTCGGCGCGCCGAGCCCGCTCAGTGTCATCGACACATTGACGTAGACGCCGACGTGCGACAGCGTTCGCGAGCTCGAGCGCAGGCCCGTCAGATGCGCGAGCGGCATGCCGATCAGACCGCGACGCACAGCGGCGACATCGCCGACCGGTACATCGCCGACGATGCGCACCAGGCGCTCGCTTTCTGAGTACGGCAACGGCTTGAGCAACACCGTGGTGACGAAAGCGAACATCGCTGTATTGGTGCTGATGCCGAGCGCCAACGTTCCGATGGCCACTACCGCAAACGCCGGCCAGCGTCGCATCAGCCGGAGCGAGTGGCGAATATCACGCCCGATGCTCTCGACCATCGCTGCGGTCCTTCTAGTGCCGCGTCGCGGTGAACGTCCCATCGACGACAGACGGGATGGTGACTTTTCCCCTGAGAGTGTTCTTGTCTGCCGCGCCTTCGTAGAAAACCTTCGAGGGCTTGCCGTCCTCCAGTGTCAGGGCGAACGTGAACGAGAACCTCGTCCCCTTCACAGTGCCAGTGAGATCGGCTTTGCCGTACCGACCGTCGATGTAGCCGGTGAGGCCCTGGCCCTTTTGCTCGAGCACGAGCACCGATTTGCCCTGACTGAACTTCGTGGTCACGATCACATCCCACGTGCCTGTCATATCCGCGGTCTGTGCATACACCGTCCCGAGCGCCACGACCGCCACGAATGCGGCGGCGTACGTATACAGGTTCGGCAACGTTCTGTTCACGGTGCCTCTCTTTCCGCACTATCGCTCGATCTGTTACAAAACTAACTGCATGTTATAAGAATAGCATCTGCGCGTGCAAGGGAGACCGGCAGGCGGGGAAGCCACGATTGGGGCGGGCGATCGAACGTCGCAGCAGTGATTGCGATATCTAGAACGCGTACTCGATGCCGACGAGCGGCGAGACCTTGTCCCGCAGACCGGCGTCGTTCAGTTTCATCAGCAGGTTCGCGGTCACCAGCATCCGCCCGACGATGTTCACCTTGAAGCCAGTCGCGGCGCTCAGCTCATTGATCGATCCCGAGGTGAACGTGATGTTGGGAAACACCGACGTGCCATTCAGCGCGTGGAAGTCGACACGCTGCACGCGCGGCGAGTCCATCACGTAGCGGCCGAGCACATCGACCGCGGCGGTGACGCGAGGATGGATCTCGAAGACGGCGCCGGCGGAGTACACGCCGACATCCGGAAGGTCTCTCGAGATGCCGGCTCCTGGATCGCCACCGAGAATGCTCGATCCATTCCATTGATAGCCGACTGTCATGTGCGGCGACACGGCGCCGTACACCCCCGACCAGACCATAAATGGCTGCACGCCCGGCGCTCCTGTCCCTAACAGATTCTTCTCGTCGCCGGTCGGAAGACGCAGATCGGTGCCAATCGCGAGGCCGCTGGCCTGCGATTTCCTGAGCGTCTGCTTGAGGCGAATCGTCACGTCGCCCGGACCCGACGCATGGCCGAAGGCGGTGAAGATCCGGCGCGTACCGACGCTGTCGTCGAGCGCGCGAAAGAAGTGCGTCAGCGGGTCCGTCGTGCCGATGCGTTGAATCGTCGCGTCCGAAGTGACGACCATATCGGTGGTGATGTACGGCAGGACGATCGAGATGTCGAGGCCGTTGGTGACGCCGTAGCTGATGAAGGTGGCCGAACGCGACACCGTGGCGTCGATCGCGTTGATCGTCGTCACGACGTCCTCGCGGCCGCCACGCAGCTCCGCACTATCGTGCGTGAACACGGCCGGCACATCGTTGAGGTCGATCCCCTCGATCGAATCGAACGACAGACGTTGATAGGCGAAGCCGATCGACACGCGGCGGGCACCGAGGGTGTCGGCGCGTTCGGACATGATCGGACCGAAGCTCGAGGTCGTTCGCGAGAACACACCGAGCGCCGGATCGAATTGATAGGTGAACCCCGATGCTGGCGGCGGCAGCGCGAGCGAGACGATCTGGCTGGTGAGCGCGGTGCTGAACTGCGAGAACTCGCTCTCGAAGCCGCTGTTGAAGTGGCTGGAGTGCGTGATGCCGCCCGGCAGCGGCGTCAAGCTGTTCACGACCAGGCCCTCGGGTCCATACAACTGCGTGAAGATGCGCGACAGCTCGGTGACTTGCACCGCCATGTTGATGGGTTCCTGCGCGTACGCAGGGCAGGTCACGACCAGCAGCGCGATCGCGCCAGCGAATCCGAACCGCATGATGCCTCCAGTGGTCAACCGCCGATGGCGGTGATGATCCATCCCGTTGCCGACTTCTCCAAGCGGAGCGTCTGCCGGCTGCTCTGAGTCTGCCGGCGTCCGCCGCTCGTGATCACATCCTGACGCGAGATCCGCACCGTCGCCGTTCGGCCGTCGATGTGGAGCTCGTCGATCGAGAGGGTGATCTGCTGCGAGTCGACTTGACGGAAGCTGTCGCGCAGCCGCGTTTCTTCCGCGGCGGTCAAACCCGGTCGGACCGATCGATACAGACCGACGTTCTTGGTCTCGATCGCGGTCTTGTAGGTGTTGACGACCCGTCGGATCGCGGCGTCATCGGATTCGACAGGGCTAGTCGGCGGCACCGTCTCGGCTGGCGTAGCGGCTCGGGTCGCGGGCTGCGGCGGCGCGGGCTTCTCTGGCGCTGGTTGCACGGGCGGTGGCGTGTCTGCAGGTCGCGTCGGCGTGGGTTGCGGCTGTGGCTGTGCGGCGACTGCGGGCGTTTCAGTGGCAGTCGGTGGAGGTGGCGTCACAGGCGCAGGCGGAGCCGCCGGAGTGGGCGTTGGTGCTGGTGCCGACACTGATGTCTGCGGCGATGCTGGCTTTGTAGCCTGGGGAGAGGGTTCAGTTGGCGTTGCAGCGCGTCCCGACGTGGTGCCCCGCGCCGGAGCAGGCGGCGGTAATGCCACTGCGGGCGGCGGCGC
>Ga0075423_10001370_pt1 | contig 21323 bp, 20 predicted proteins | sample SoiMethybrSBSTD2_FD_80114 | JGI IMG/M metagenome (GOLD analysis project Ga0075423, IMG submission 80114) | Bulk soil microbial communities from a Populus tree surrounding site in Tennessee, USA - Soil MetaG P. TD hybrid SBSTD2 | ecosystem: Environmental > Terrestrial > Soil > Tree plantation...
CAACCTTCATCTTCTACGGACGCGGGTGTTTGCCGATCCGCAGGTCGACACCAAACCGATCGGGAATCAAGCCAAGATGCTCGCGGCGACGTCACTGCTGCTGTGGGTGGCCGTGACAACCGCGGGGCGCCTGATGGCCTACCTCGAGAAGGGCCCCATTGGGTAATCCGTCATGAATGTGCCGCATCTTCATCTCATTCTGAATCACGTTCCGACCATCGGCTCCGCGATCGCGCTGGGCTTGCTGCTGCTGGCGCTCTTTCGACGTAACGAGCAACTCACGCGCGTCGCCTTCGAGCTGTTCTGCGTCGTCGCGCTGCTGACGCTGCCGGCGTATCTCTCGGGAGTCGGCACTGGCCTTGCGCTCGAGAAGATCGAGGGCCTTTCGAAGGAAGCGATCGCCCGTCATCACGACGGCGCCTTGCAGGCGTTCATCCTCATGGTGCTCACCGGCGGTACCGCGTGGCTGGGCGTGTGGCGCTACCGCCGCGTCGGCAATCTCTCGACCAGGAACATCGTTGTCGTGCTGGTGCTTGCGCTGCTGACGATGGGTGCGCTCATACCGACGGCGACGCTGGGTGGAGAGATTCGACACCCGGAGATCCTTGCCGCTGGCGAAACCGCGCCGACGGCGCCAGCCGCCTGGCTCACGGCCAGTTCAGTTCAGCGATTCGTCCTCGACCATACCTGGGTGTGGCCGTCGCTCGAAACGCTGCACTTCATCGGCCTGTGGCTGCTGTTCGGAGTGATCGCGCTCGTGAATCTGCGCTTGATGGGCATGATGAGAGCGGCGCCGTTCTCGGCGTTTCATCGTCTGCTGCCCTGGGCGGCGATCGGACTCGGCATCAACCTGTTCACCGGCATGTTCTGGGTGATTGCCACACCCGAGCAGTACATGACGAACATCTCGTTCGGCTGGAAGATGGGGCTTCTGCTCCTCGCTGGCACCGACCTGTTGTATCTCACGACCTTCGATGGGCCGTGGAACGTGAAGGAGGGCGAGGAAGCGCCGGCGTTTGGAAAGGCACTGGCCGTGTCGGCGATCGCGCTGTGGATTGGCGTGATGTATTTCGGACGCATGCTCCCGTTCATCGGCAATGCATTCTGAGAGGAATCAGGGCTCAGGAATCAGGAATCAGGGGAAGGCATCAGGAGACGCGAATGCGGTTGGCGATGACGGTAGGGAGTGTGGTGTTAGCGGGCGTGATCGTGGTCAGTCTTATTGGTTTTCTCTTCGAGAAGTACGCGGGAAAGCTAGATCGTCGCTAGATCGTCTTGATTTCACCCGGCGCCTGCGCAAGAGCGTTCTCGACGTCGCGCAGGCGATCGTCCGATCCGTCCTCGACACCGACCAGAATCTTCCCGTCCGATACTTCCGGATCGTAGATCGTCGACGTCCGGCCAAGACCCGCGCTGACAGCCAGTGTGATCACGGTGGCCAGGATCGCGCCGAGCATCGTCAGCTCGAAGATGATGATCAGGTTGGGCCACCACGCGAAGGTCGGCAGACCGCCGACGTTGATCGGCCACGATGTCTCGGTGAGCCACGAGAGACCAAAGGCCGAGGCCATGCCGAGAAGACCGCCGCCGCACGCGATCCACCACATCCACGTCTTGCGGTCGATGTGGCCGAACTCGAAGTCTTCCATCGGCTGCGACGACATGATCGTGATCTCGCGATCGGCCACGCCGGCCGCGCGCAGCCGATTGACCGCCTGCTGCGCCGCTTGTCCCGTCGGATACAGTCCGTAGACGGCCTTCATGGGTTGGCTTCTCCCTGCGCGACTGGCCGAGCGTCAGCGAGTCTCGCCGAAGCCGAAGGCGGCTCGCCGGCTTTGAGCTCCCAGATCGAGATGATCGGCACTACCTTCGCAAAGAGCACGTAGAGCAACGTCATCGCCGCGAACGTCGCGATGGCGATGATGATCTCGACCGGCTGCGGACGATAGATGCCGTAGCTATACGGCAGATACTTGTGGCCGAGCGACGGCACGATGATGAGGAACCGCTCGAGCCACATGCCGACGACGACGCACAGCGAGGCGATCACGCAGCCGGTGATGGTGCGGAAATAGCGAATTCCCATCAACACCAGCGGCACCACGAAATTGCAGATCACCATCGTCCAGTACAGGGGCGCGAACGATTCGCGCTGCGTGCGCCAGAAGACCGCCATCTCGGACGGACCGTTGCCGTAGTAGGTGACCAGCCGCTCATTGAAGACGAAGTAGCCCCACAGCAGCGCCATCACGAGAAGCAGCTTGCCGAGATTCTGGAAGTGCACCGGGTGCAAGTAGTCCTGGAGGTGAAGGACCTTGCGCACGATCGCCATCGCGATCAGCAGACCGGCAATGCCGCTGAAGATCGCGCCGGCGACGAAGTAGGGGCCGAAGATCGTCGACTGCCACATCGGCACCGGGGCCATCGAGAAGTCGAACGAGACGATCGTGTGCACCGACACCGCCACCGGCACGATGCCGACGGCCATGATGGACATCGCGGTTTCGAGCCGGTGCCATTGCCGCGGAGTCCCCCGCCAGCCGAGCGCGAGATACGTGTAGATGGTCCTTCTCAACCCCGTCGCCTTGTCGCGGACGACGGCAAAGTCGGGAATCATCGGCAGCACGAGGAACAGCACGCTGCCGGTGAGATAGGTGTTGATGGCGAAGAAGTCCCACACCAGGGGCGAGCGGAAGTTGGGCCAGATCAGACGCTCGCTCGGGTACGGGAACAGCCAGAACGCAAGCCACGGACGCCCGAGGTGGATGATCGGAAACAACGCGCCGATCATCAGCGCGAACACCGTGATCACTTCGGCGCAGCGCGTGACCGGCCGCCGCCAGCCGGCGTCGACCAGGCGCAGGATCGCAGAGATCAGCGTGCCGGCGTGGCTGATGCCGATCCAGAACACGAAGTTGGTGACGTAGAAGCCCCAGTACACCGGCCAGCGGATGCCCGACACGCCGAAGCCGAAATAGGCCTGCGAAATCCAGGCGAAGAACGCAGTGACAACGATGCTGCCGAGAATCCCCGCGACGAGGTAGAACCGCCAGGAGGTCCGCATCAGCGGCCGCAGCAGATCGACGTTGATGCGCGCGTGGGCGGGATGACTCATCGGGGGCTTCGCTGCAATGCAGAATGCAGAATGCAGAATGCAGACACCTCACCCTCGGTGGCTCTTTTCTGCATTCTGAATTCTGAATTCTGCATTACTGCTTACTCAGGTAAGTAACGCTGGGTTTCGTGCCGACGTCCTCGAGAAGTTTGCTGCCGCGCGGCGATCGCGACAATCGCGAGACGGCGCTTTCCGGATCGCTCAAGTCGCCGAATACCAGCGCCGTGGCCGGGCACGCCTGTGCGCACGCTGGCTGAATCTCGCCGTCCTTCACGGCGCGGTCTTCAGCTTTGGCCTGAATCGTCGTCGCCTTGATGCGCTGCACGCAGAACGTGCACTTCTCCATCACCCCGACCTCGCGGATCGAGACGTCGGGATTGAGCTGCAGGTGCAGCGGCTTGTCCCACGACGGGTTGAAGAAGTCGAAGAAGCGCACGTTGTAGGGACAGGCGTTGGCGCAATAGCGCGTGCCGATGCAGCGGTTGTAGACCTGCGCGTTCAAACCATCGGGCGTGTGATGACTCGCATAAGTCGGGCATACCGGCTCGCACGGTGCGTTGTCGCAGTGCTGACACATCACCGGACGGAACTTCAGCCTGACGTCGGGGAATTCGCCCTCCCAGTAACGCTCGACCCGAATCCAGTGCTTCGCGCGCCCGCGCGCGGCTTGGTCGGCGCCGACCGTGGAGATGTTGTTCTCCGCATGACAGGCCGTGACGCAGGCGCCGCACCCGTTACAGCGATCGAGATCGACGGCGAGGCTCCATTTCGGCATGGTTAGTGAGCCTCGTAGGTCAAAGGGCAAAGGTCAAAGGTCAAAGGTGAGGTCAAAGGTGTAAGTGCGAGGGCAAAGGGCAAAGGGCCATGTGTAGGTGTAGGCGCAGTCTTGAGTGCAGGCATCGGTGCAGTACCTTGACCTGGCACTTTCGACCTCGTACTTGTGACCTTGAACATATCCCTTTGACCTAACCTTTGACCTTTGCCCTTTGACCTTTGACCTAGGCGCTCACCGTCCAGCGCGAGCCTCTTCTCTCGAACCGCCTGCGAAGAGGATGAGGCTACCGTCCGGCCCGCCGATGCGCGTGATCTTCACGCGCGTAGCCGCCCACGCGAGCGCATTGGTGCCGTCGACCGTCTTCGCTGCGAGCACCTCAATTGGATTCACACCGCGTCCGCTCGCGTAGCGAGTGAACGTTCGATGACCCTGACCTGCAGGCATCGCAACCACATCCGGTGCGATGCCGGGCGAGACCACGGCAGGCGCGCGCAGCTTCCCCTGCGACGATGCGATCTCGACGACATCACCATCGGCGACACCAAGCTTCGCGGCCGTCGCGGTGTTGATCTCCACCCAGCTGCTCCACATCGCCGATGTGACCGGATCCGGCATCTCCTGCAACCACGGGAGGTGCGCCAGCGATCCATCGAGAAATGCCGACGAGGAATACGGGAGGAAATGCAACGGATACTGCGTCGCGTCGCCGTCGAAGTCTGGCGCCGCGAAGGCGATCGGCTTCACCGCCGGGCTTGCCGGCGTTTGCCTCACGAGCGCCGCCGGCAGCGTGCCCCACCAGCCGCCTTTCTCCTGCGCATCGGTCCACGCATCGCTGCCCTCGGTCATCGCCGGCAGCGCCATGAACGTCGCCGTGAGCATCTCCTCGAACGTCATCCACGGCAGATTCAACGGACGCGCGAGCTTCTGCGAGATCTCGATCAGCACATCGGGTGTGGCGCGCGTGTCGTGCAGCGGCCTCATCGCCGCCGGCGCGCCGCCGATGACCGCGGTGAGCGATCCCGATTCGGGCAGCGCCTCGGCGAACGACTCGAGGAACGTGTGATCCGGCAGGATCACATCGGCCATCGCCGTCGTCTCGTCGAGGAAGCTGCTGAAGCTCGCGATGAACGGCACCTTCTGCAGCGCGTCTCGAAGCTTCCATGCCGGAGGCGCCGTGAACAGCGGGTTCGCACCATCGATCAGCACGACCTGCGCCGTGCCCGCGACCGTGTCCAGCGACTCGGACGCCGATGGAGGCGCCATCGGCGTCTTCGACGCCGCAGCCAGATTGATCTGCGCCGTGAAGAACACTCCACCCGGTTTTTCGACGCTGCCGAGGAGCGCGTTGAGCGCGTTCACAGCCAGCGCGGTGAACAACCCGTTGGTGTGTGCGAGTGGTGCATCGCCGACGATCGCGACCGACGGCGACCGCTCCGCAAGCTCTCGGGCAAGCCGCGCGAGGCGGGCAGCCGAGACGCCCGAGAGCGACTCGACCTGCTCGGGTGCATAGTCGGCCAACCCCGCGGCCCATCCCTCGATCAACGCACCCGCTCGTCCAGCCGCCGACGCCGGACGCAGCTTCTCGGCGATGATCACGTGCGCGAGTCCCAGTGCAATGACGCCTTCGGTGCCGGGCTTGGCCGGCACCCACTCGTCGGCGTTCGCGCCGGTCTGCGACATGCGTGCTTCCACCTGCACGAACGTGCCGCGTACGCCCGATCGTCCCTGTCGCATCAGACCGTAGCCGTGGCCTTGAGAGACGGGTGAATTCCACGTGCCGAGGAAATCGGCGCCAAAGCCGATGACGTGCCGCGCGTTCGGCAGATCGAACGTCGGCCGCTGCTCGCGACCAAAGCTCATCGCATTCGCTCGTCTCAACACCTCGTCACCGAAGATGTCGTGTGAGACCGCCGCAGGCGCACCGAACCTGGCGAGGAATTGCGCGGTCAGAGACGCACGGTGACCGGCGCGCGATCGCGAGAGGAACGCGAGCGTCTTCTGCTTGCCCGCGCTCTCGAGTGCGTCGAGCTGCTTGACCACCTCGCCGATCGCGTCGTCCCACGAGATCGCCGCATAGCGGCCATCGCCGCGTTGGCCTGAACGCTTCAGCGGCTGCGTCATCCGATCGGGGTGATAGGTCGTTTGAATCGCGGCCTGTCCGCGCGCACACAAGGCGCCGACGTTGACGGGGTACGCGGCGTTGCCTTCGAGCTTCTTCGCCGCGAGGATCCGCACCACACCGGCCTTGCCGTTGCGAACGATGTCGGCATCGGCATCCATCAGCCGAACGGTGAGCCCGCATCCAGCCGAGCACAGCGGACACACACTCGGCTTGAACACCGCCTGGCCTGGAACGATGTCATCATCCGGCACGAATCGGATCAGCGCGTTGTCTGGGGCGCCGCAGCTCGCGAGAGCCGCGCTGGTGCCGGAGACGGCTGTGAGTCTGATGAAAGAACGACGGTCCACTACGGCGCCTGTAATTCAGAAGTCAGAATGCAGAATGCAGACACTAAGCGCCTCGCACCATGTCGTGTCTGCATTCTGAATTCTGCATTCTGCATTACACCCTCTCTCAGAAGTGACACGTCAAACAATCTGTCGGCGCGTTCTTCTCGCGATGGCAGTTCACGCAGAAGCCCATGTTGAGATCGACGTTGCGCTGGGCGACGGTCTGATGCGCGATGTCGCCGTGGCAGGTCGCGCACGCGATCTCCTTGCGGATGTGCGGCGCGTGGTTGAACTTGACGTGCGATTCGTTCGGGTAGCCGAACACGCGCTGCCAGGCCAGGTCGGTGCCCTCTTTGCGCATCTGCGTAATCCGCTGGATGCGCGGCTTGTCGGTGGCGATGGTGTTGTGGCACCCCATGCACACCCGCACGCTCGGCAGCCCGGCCACCGGGCCGGTGAGGACCGCCTCATGACAGTTCTCGGTACAGGCGATCTTCTTGTTGACGTGAATAACGTGCGGAAACTCGAGCGGCTGCACCGGCGTCGGACGCCGGCCAAAGAAATCGTTGAGCGCCGCACCGAACGTGGGGCGAGCGATCGTAAACACGTCGGCAGACTGCCCCGGAAGCAGCGTTGCGGCTGCGGGCCTGGGTACGTTGCGCTCGATGAAGCTACAGCCGACACTCCCGGCCAGAACGAGCGCGCCGAGAGCGAGCAGGCGGGTAACCGTGGACCGCACGTCCCGCAGTTTATTTCTTGGCGGGCGCAGCGGGCGCGGTTTTCGGGCCGAAGGTACGGATGAAGTTGATCACCTGCCAGATCTGCGTGGGTGACAGCGTGCCCTTCATCGGCTTCATCTCGGACTCTTTCTGCCAGGAGCGGGGCGGAGCGCCGTTGAGAATCAGCGTGTAGAGCTCACCGTCGCTTGACCCGTGCTCCCATTTGTCGTCCGTGAAGTCCGCTGGTTTAGGATTCGTCGGCGCAAGAGTGCCGTCGCCCTTGCCGCGCACGCCGTGGCACTGCCGGCAGTTCTGTTCGTACACTCGCTTCCCGGCGGCGATGTTCGTCGGTGTGGCTGGCACCGGGTTCTTGAGGGCGGCCGCTTTTGGAGCGCCGCCCTTCTGCTGGGCCTCCACCGATGTGGAGGCTGCCAGCCACACGAACGCACAACCGACGAGCACAACCATCCAGGCGCCACGCATGTCCCAGGTACGCTCCAAAGAGGAATCGGTATCGAGGTCGTTTACTTACTCGCCGCCGGCGGCTTGCCGCTCGGGTTGCAGCGCGCTTCGATGCCCGCGGGCTTGCCGTCGACCTGCACGTCACGATACAGGTCGTGACAGGTCGAGCACGCCATCGTGATCTTGTCGGCGGCGTCGAGCACCTGGTCCATGTTCTTGGCCTTCGCCGCCTTGAGCGCGACGTCCGAAGCGTCCCGGAGCGCCGAAAGCCCCTTCTGGTACGTCGGATCGTTCAGCGGCACGGGCTTGCCGTTCGCGCACGAGCGGCCCGGCAGTGAAATGAGATTTGCTGCTTCGCCGAGCGCTACCGACGCGTTCTCGACGGCCTCCCATCCGCCGTAAACGCCCGAAAACGCTGCCGTCGCTCCGGCAGCAGGCGCTGCCTTCGCATCCTTATCGGCTGGCTTTGCGGCGCCGGGGTCGTTGCTCTGGGCGTCGAAGATGATGTTCGAGTTGGGGAAGAGGATGCCTCGCATTACCTGAAGCAGGTTGCCCTTGAGTTGCGCGCCACCGGCTGCCGGCGCGGCAGTCGAGCCCGCCGGTGCAGGTGCGGGGGCGCTCGAACACGACATCAAGAACAACGCGAACACGGTCACGGTCAGGACGCGCATAGGTGCCACCTCTATAACGAGAACTGAATCAAAAACGCCGAAGAAGTTTACTTTCACGCCCCAACGACAAGCAAGGAGGCGCTCCAAACACCTCGTGCATGCTATCCGTCCTGCGCCGAACAACATTAGCCGTGTCTGAAGAGTTTATGAAGATTGATTCAGGGCCAGGGCTCATGCCTACGGCACGAACACCACGGCCCACGGCCGATCGCCCACCTTGACCTTCGCTTTGATCGACTTCGTCGCGACATCGATGATCGACACGTCGTTCGACGGTCCGTTTGCCGTGAAGAGGGTCTTGCCGTCAGGTGAGATCGCGATCCCCCACGGACGCTCGCCGGCTTCGACGGCAGCAACCGCTTCGTTGGTCTTGGTGTCGATGAACAGCACGTTCTTGCCGCGACCGGTGGTGATGTAGACGAAGCTGCCATCCGGCGCCGCCACACCACCCATCGGCCGCACGAGCTGACCCGAGAGGTGGATCGTCTTGATCACCACGTGCTTCTTCGCGTCGACCAGCCAGACCGCGGCGCCGTTCTCCGAGGTGATGTACGCACGCGAGCTGTCAGGCAGGAACGTTGTCGATCGCGGCCGCGGACCGACCTTGATCACCTTGAGCGGCTTCAGCCCCACCGCATCGATCACGGTCACCTGAGCGTCGGCTTCCGACGTCACGTAGACCGCTTGACCATCGGGCCTGAGCTGAACGCCCTCGGGCTCCTCGCCCACCTTGAACGTCGCCAGCACCTTCTCATCGTCGATCGAGACGACGTTCGCTTCGCCGGAGTCTTCGTTGGCGATGAACAGCCGCTTGCCGTCTGCGCTCACGGCCGTCTGCTCGGGATCGGTGCCGACGCGAATCACCTTCACAAGCTTTTGATCGGCCACGCTGATCACACCGATGCCATCGGCCTTGCGGTCCGGCGGCGGCAGCTTGCTCTCATCGACACCAGGCCCCGCGATTGGCGATCCGCTCAGCGCGACATAGAGCGTGGTCTTGTCGGGACTCAAGCGAATCCCACGTGGACGCTTGCCAACGGGAATCGTGGCGGTGACACGCTGAGACGCGACATCGATCACGGAGATGTCGCCACCGTTTTCGTTGGTGACGAAGAGACGGCCCTCGACTCCGACGGCCGCCGGAAGTGGCGCGGGAGCCGGCGCGGCCGGCTGTGACGATGGCGGTTCAGCTTGCGTGCACGCCGCCACGAGCACCCCAACAAGCAGACATCCAAGCTTGAGCAGCTTCATTGCTGGAGATAGTAAATCTGAACAAGAATTCATACACAATTCAGAGTTTCGTGCGGTATTGTCCGGATTGGACATGACCAACATGATTCCCCGACGCCTCATATTCTTTCTCGTCATCTTACTGGCTGTCGCTCTCGCCGCGTGCCAGGGATCCAAGTCCGAGGCAACCGCGGCCTCGAACGCGCCGGCGTCTCCGCAACCGCCGTACACTACGACGGCCTCGATCAAAGAGATCATGCAGCACATCGTCGACCCCGCGGGCGATCTCGTTTGGAATTCAGTGGCCACCACCGTCGATGCCAAGGGGATCCACACGACCACGCCCAAGACCGACGAGGACTGGATGACGGTTCGCAACGGCGCGATCATGCTGGTCGAAGCCAGCAATCTTCTGATGATGCCGGGCCGTCACGTGGCGCGTCCGGGCGAGAAGTTGGAGACGCCCGGCATCGAGCTCGAACCGACGGAGATGGAGGCGCTGATCACCAAGGACCGCGCGGCTTGGTACAAGCGTGCGAGTCACCTGCACGAGGTCGCGGTGAACACGCTGGAAGTCATCGACAAACGGGACGACAAGGCCCTGTTCGACGTCGGCGCAAAGATCGACGAGGCGTGCGAGAACTGCCATCGGCAGTACTGGTATCCGAACGAACCGGTACAGCCGCTCACCAACGAGCCGGATCCCAAGCCGGCCAAGTGAGCACCCTTCGCCAACGCGGGGTCTGAAGACCCCGCTCTACGGTACTCCCATGAAACGAGCGCTTGCCTTCATCGTCGTCAGCGTCCTCGCCGTCATCGTCATGGCGCAATTTGCGCCGCGTGCCGCGGCGCAAGGCGGTGGCACCGGCACGATTACCGGCCATGTGAAACTCACCGGGCCCTCGCCTGGGAATCCGATGATCCGGATGGGCATGGATCCGATGTGCGCGAAGCTGAATGCCGGCAAGCGCATATTCCACGAGTACGTCGTCGCCAGCGAGAGTGGTGGCCTGGCCAACGTCTTCGTCGATCTCACCGGGTCATTTCCGAATTCGCCAGCGCCGCCGGCGCCCGTGGTGCTCGAGCAGAAGAACTGCGTCTACACGCCGCGCGTCGTAGGCGCGCGGGTCGGTGGCATGTTGCGCGTCCTCAGCGACGATCCGCTGGTGCACAACGTGCACAGCGTGTCGCTGAAGAATCCGTTCAATTTCACCGAACAGAAGGCCGGAATCAGTCGCGATTTCACGTTGAAGGGTCCCGACGTGATGATGCGGATCGTCTGCGACATCCATTCGTGGATGGTGTCGTACGTCGGCGTGGAGGCGCACCCGTTCTATGCAGTCAGCGGCGCCGATGGATCGTTCAAGATCGCCAACGTCCCGCCTGGCAAGCAGACGATCCGCGTGTGGCACGAGCGATTCGGTCAGCTCACGAAGACCGTCAATGTGACCGCGGGCGGAACGGCGACCGTCGACTTCGCCTACACAGGCAAGGAGAAACCGTCGACGGCGCGCGTGCAGGACCTGGCGATCCCGCACGGCGACAGTCTCGACCTGAGACTGATCGCCGGCGAGTAGGCTGATTCCTAGTTGAACGTCACTGTATGGCTGTGGCCGTCGTCCGTCGACGACACCACCGACACGCGACCGCCGGTGCTGATCGTGGTCAACTGCGATCCGGTGAGCTCGATGAGGTGCGGGTGAGTGGCGTTGCCTCGGATATCGACAGCGACAGCATTCGCCGCCGTGATCTGAGCGGCTCGCACGATCGCGACATGACCGTGGTTGGCGCTGACACTGCCTTCCTTGTCACCAGGTTGTAACGACGGCGACGTTCCAGTGTCGCCGTCGCCGCCGCAGCCGCTGATCGTGATGGTTGCTGCTCCGAGCACCGCGAGCGCCCATTCCAGCGTGAATTCGCGTCGTGTGACGATGCGGTCGTTCATGCGTCCTACGTCAGTTGAAGGTCACCGTGTGATTGTGCGCGTTGTCCGTCGACGATACCTTCGCCACCTGCACATTGGCAGCGATCGAGGACACCTCAGTAGCCGTGAGATCCACCGTGTGATTGTGAGTCGCCTGGAACTGGATGTTGAGCGACAACGAGGTCGGCGATGTCAGCTGAGCTGACGTAATCACCGCTTGATGCCCATGGTTCGCGCTGACCGTACCCATCTTGTCGGTCACTGGCGTCGGCGAGTTCGATGGTTTGTCGTCGTCGCCGCAGCTGATCGTAATCGTGGCTGCACTTAGTATCGCAAGAGCCGACTCGAGGGTGAACTCACGGCGCGTGAGAAGATTGTCTTCCGACATACACCAAGCCCTTCTCCCCGCCGGCGCGGTCCTGATCAGGATCCGTGCCACGCACATACGCTAAATGTGACGGGAGAGAAGCAAGGGACGAGGGCTGTGATGTCCTGATTGACTACGTACGACAGCCCTACTGGACGTTGCCGGAGAACGACACCGAACCTGGTCGGTCGGGTCCTTTCCATTCGAGCGTCAGGCGCCATGTGCCAGCCATGTCGAGCTGGGTGTCGGCGACGTATTGGCCCTTCTGATCGCCGCGCTTGACGTCGATGCTGCCGAGCATCGGCGTTCCCGACATCGACATCGACGCGCCGCCCTTCACATCGCCGACATCGACGAGCTTACCGTCGGCGGATCGGAACTCGATGACGAGCGTGTCCTTGCCATGCTTCAGCGCGTCATGCGGTGAGAGCACGACGATCTCGAGCATCCCGGATTTGACGCGCTGCAACTCGGTGAGCTTGGTACTCGTGCCGCCGCATGCGACAAGACCGAGGATAAGGAATACCGGCCAGACTGGTTTCTGCGTCATCGTCGTCCTTGGTTCTTGGGCCTTGGTTCCTAGTCCGTCCTGAGTCCTCGGTCCGTCCTTCGTCCCGCGTCCGTGGACGAAGGACCTAGGACCAAGAACCGACCAAGGACCAAGGACCAAGAACCGACCAAGGACCAAGGACCACGAACGGACCAAGAACCAAGCACAAAGGACCAAGGACTAAGCCGAAGCCCGCACGCGATGATTCTGCACCGCCCGCCGCTGCCGCCATTGGCGAATATCTTCGCCGATCACGAACAGACACGGCGTCATGAACAGCACGTGCAAGCTCGAAGTGATCATGCCGCCGATGCTCGGCGCCGCAATCGGCTTCATGATCTCCATCCCGCTGCCCGAAGACAACATCACCGGCAGCAGCGACAGGATGATCGCCGACACGGTCATCAGCTTCGGCCGCAAGCGCATGGTCGAGCCATCGATCACGGCGTCGATATACGACTGGTCGGGCCGACGATGATCCAACGCCGCGCGAATGAAGATCACCATGATGATGCCGGTCTGCACCGCCACCGCAAAGAGCGAGATGTAGCCGACGATGACCGCCGTGGTCATCGCGTAGCCGAGCATCCACTGCAGGAACACGCCGCCGACCATCGCGAACGGCACCGACAGCAGGATCAGAATGCTCTCGCCGACCGATCGGAACGCGATGACGAGTAGCACGAAGATGATGACGAGCGTGAGCGGAACGACGATGCGGAGACGCGCGCGCGCGGCGGCGGCGTACTGATAGAGGCCGGTCCACTCCAACGAGTAGCCGGTCGGCAGCGTCGCGCTCTTGGCCAGCACCTGCTGCGCGCGCTCGACGAAATCCGGTCCGGTGACGTTCTGCAGATCGACGTAGATGTAGCCCGAGAGCTTGCCGTTGTCGTCGCGAATCATCTCCGGCATCTTGCGCACCGCGACGTCGGCGATCTCCCCGAGCGCGACCGATCGGCCATCGCCGGTCACCACAGGCGTGCGGCGCACCTTGTCGAGCGTGTCGATGTATTCAGCCGAGTACTGCACATTGAGCGGCACGGTCGTCCCCTCGGCTTTCACGTTGACCACGTTGTCGCCGCCGATGCCGTAGCGGACGGTCGCCATCGCTTCGTCGACGGTGACGCCATGCTCGGCCATGCGCGCGAGATCGTTGCGAACGTCGACGTAATAGCCTTCGGAAATCCGCTCCGCAATCACCGACTTCGCGCCGGGGACGTTTCGCAGCGCACCCTCGATCTGCTGCGACAGCTCTTCAACCTTCGTGATGTCGGGGCCCGTGACCTTCACACCGACCGGAGTCTGAATGCCGGTGGTCTGCATCATCACGCGCGCACGAATCGGCTGCACCCACGCGTTGACGTAGCCAATCGTCTCGACCGCATGATCCATGTCGGCGACCAGCTTGTCCTTGGTCATGCCGGGTCGCCATTTCGACTTGGGCCGCAGCAGCACGGTGGTCTCGATCATCGTCAGCGGCGCCGGATCGGTCGACGTATCGGCTCGCCCGATCTTGCCGAACACGCGCTCGACTTCGGGAAACGCTTTCAGCTTCTTGTCCATCTGCTGGACCACCCATCCGGCTTCGCGATTGGGCAAACCAGGCAGCGTTGTCGGCATGTACAGAATCGAGCCTTCGTCGACCTCCGGCAGGAAGTCGCGCGGGAAGCTCCCGATCAGGAACGCAGCCGGAATCAACACCAGCATGCCGGCCGCCGTGAAGGCATAGCGCCACCGGATCACCGCTCGAAGCGCGGCGCGGTAGCGAGGCACCGCCGCGTGCTCCAGCACGCTTCGCTTGGCGATCCCTTCGTGCCTGAAGATCCAGACGACGATGAGCGGCAGCAGGAAGATCGTGAGCAATGTGGAGAACGCCATCGCAAACGTCTTGCTATAGGCGAGCGGATCGAAGAGCCGCGCCTCGCGCTGCTCGAGAAAGAACACCGGCAGGAACGAGGCCAGGATGATCAGCAGCGAGAACAACAGCGGCTTGGTGACCGATGCGATCGCGCGCACCAGAATCTCTTCACGCTCGGCGCGCGAGACGGCTCCGCGCAGCGCCAGCTCCGCCGTGCAGTTCTCGACGATCACGATCGTCGCATCGGCGATCTCGCCGATGGCGATGGCCAGGCCGGCGAGCGAGAACAGGTTAATCGTCTGTCGGAAGCCAACCAGCGGAATCGCGGTGAACAGAACGCTGAAGAGCAGGATGGCGATCGGCCCGAGCGCCGTCCGCAGGTTGCGCAGGAAGAGCAGCGTCACGATTACCAGCACGAGCAGCTCGATGCCGAGCGTCTCGATGAACTCGCGCAGCGTCGTCCAGATCCAGGCGGAACGATCGTAGGTGCTGACGATCTGCACGCCCTGAGGCACGGCGCGGCGGACCTCCTGCAGCTTCAGCTCGATCGATCGCGTCACCGCCAGCACGTTCTGGTTCTGCTCCATGATGGCGATGCCGCCCACCACTTCGCCCGTCCCGTCCATGTCGACCGTGCTGCGGCGCTGGTCGTAGTTGGATTGGATGTAGCCGACGTCGCGGAGGTGGACCGACTCGCCATTGGCCCGCCGGCCGACGACCAGCAAGTTGAGCTGGTCGAGATCGGCGCTATTGGTCGCGCCGCGCAGCTGGTAGTCGCGGTTGGTGACCTCGATCATGCGTCCGCCGGCTTCCTGAAACACCCCTTGCAGGACCGTGATCACCTGACGCAGCGGAATGCCGGTTCCCGCGAGCAGAGGCGGGAAGATCTTTACCTGGTACTGCTTCTCCAGCCCGCCGACCGATGCCACTTCGGCGACGCCGGGAACCGTCTGCAGCGCCGGCTTGATGATGCTCTCGTTGAGCAGACGCAATTCGCGAAGGTCGCGCATACGCTCGGGGTCGAGCAGCGCGTATTGATAGATCCACCCCATGCTGCTGGCATTGGGACCGAGCGTGATGAGCGCATCGGCGGGCAGCTGCGGTCGAATCGCGTTGATGCGATCGAGCACGAGCTGCTGCACGTGCGCGCGATCCGCGCCGTTGGCCAGGATGACGTAGATGAACGAGTACCCCATGTGCGAGGTACCGCGTATCGACTGAATCTCCGGCGACCCCGCCAGCGCCGAGGCGAGCGGCGCGGTCACTTCCGACTCGAGCAGCTGCGGGCTGCGCGGCCACTTCACGTAGACGACGACCTGCGGATCGGAAATATCGGGGATGGCGTCGAGCGAGGCGATCCGGAGCGCGTAGAGGCTGCCGAGGGCGGCTACGCCCACGAGCACCCAGACGATCATCCGCCAGCGGATGATGAAGCGGATGAGGGGAACAATCATGGCGCCTGTGCCAACTCTCCAGTTCCCTTCAACTTGTGCTCGGCATCGATGAAAAAGCTGCCAAACGTCACCACCTGATCGCCGTCTTTCACGCCGTCGATCACGTGCGTGTACAACTCACCCTGCGCACCGATGTGAATCTCGCGCGGCACGTACTGACCCTGCTGCTGCTCGACGTAGACAACGTGCTTGTCGCCTTCTTCGATGATCGCCTCGTTCGGCACGGACAGGAGCTCGCCGCGATCGGTGACGATCTCCATCACGTACCATCGGCTGCCCTCACGCGGCGGCGCGACGAGCGTCACGGTTACCGCCACGCGATCGCCAGCTTTGGCGTTCGGCGGGTCCGAAAGGACCCGCCCTACACTGGTCACGCGAGCCTGAAACATGCTCGACCGGGCTTCGGGCGGAAACGCACGCACGCGCTGGTCGACCTTCACGAGGGCCCCTTCGGCCGACGACAGCATCACGGTCATCGAGCGGCCGCCCTTTTCGATCGCGCCAGCGGTTCGTACCCAGACCTGGATCGGCCGGACGGTTACCGCAGTTTTGGTGAGCGTGAGATCGGCCGCTTGCGAGTCGGTCACGGCCGTCGACCGTTCACGGTTGCCCCGGATGCGATCGCGAATGCCCTGGGCGGGCGCGACGTGCGCGAAAAGAAAAATGCAGAATGCAAAATGCAGAATGCAGACGATACCCGGCTTGCTCACCCTCGACAGAGTCTGCATTCTGAATTCTGCATTCTGAATTACTCAGTGACAGTAATTGTCTTTGCTATCCATGATATGCGTGCCCCACGGGAACAGGCCCACATTCTTGACGTGCTCCACCTGCTGTGTCTTCCCGTCGATGATGAGCACTTCGTGGTTCGTCGACTCGGCAAGGTACATCTTCTCGTCCTTGGTGTCGGTCGTTGCCGTCTCGAGTTGGACGTTGGTGCCCATCTTGATGCGGCCCGCCGGCTTCAGGCTGGTCATGTCGTAGACGTAGACGAAGCCGCTCGTCGAGCTGATCACGAACGCCTTGCCGGCCGCGAAGTTGACGCCGGTCATGTTCGGACCTGCCTCGAGCGTGGCCGCCACCGTGTTCGTCTTCAAATCGATGATCGAGATCGTCTGGTCGCCGTTGTTCGGAGTGATCGCGTACTTGCCGTCGTGGCCCATGTAGATGCGCCACGGATCCTTGCCGACGCGAATGTGCTTGATGACCTTGTCTTCGCGCGGGTCGATCACGCCGACGATGCCCAGCGTGCCGTCCGCGGCGTAGAGGTACTTGCCATCGGGCGACGGCATCGCGATGTTGATGCCGTGGATCTCACCAAGGTACTTCTCCGGGTCCAGCTTGGCGACGCCCGGCACCTCCGCGATCGGAATCTTCTTGACCAACTCGTGACGGCGAACGTCGACCACACCGACCCAGTGCGCCCCGTAGTTGCCGATGTACGCCTTGGAGCCGTCGGGAAGGAACGTGACGTTGAGCGGCTCGGCGAAGCCGGGGATCGTCTTGATCTTGCTGAGCGACTGCATATCGATCACCGAGATCGAATCGCCCTCCGGGTTGCCCTGGTAGTACCAGCGGCTATCCGGCGAGAACGCCAGGTGCTCGGGGGCGATGTCGACCGGGATGGTCTTCACCAGCTGCAGTGTCTTGGTGTCGATGATGAACGCCTTGTTGGCGCGCGTACCGCCAGTGACGACGTAGCGGCCGTCGGGCGACATCATCACCATGTGCGGGTTGACGTTGTTGCCCAGGAACACTCTCCCCACCATGGCGTGCGTCTTGATGTCCATGAAGGCGATGTCGTTCGAGTCGCGGTTGACGATCATGACGACCGACGTGGGGTCGGAGACCTTCACACCTTGTGCCTGCAGGCCGACCGCCAGCGCGCCGAGCGCGACGACGAGAACGGCACCAGCAACGATGAGGCGTCGTGACGTGAACATGTGATGACTCCTGATTCCTAGAATGCCGCCTGGAAACGAATCCCCGGGAAGATATACGCGAACCGCTCGCCCGCGGCCGGCCTGTCGAGCACGCTCGAGAGATGGAACGACAGGCGGAGTTTCTCGGTCAGCAGCAGGTTGTAGTAACCCTCCACCAGCTTCTCCTTGTCGCCCGAGGCGAGATCCATCTGCGCGTAGCCGACGCCCCACGTGTCTTCAGGGTTGAGGATGAACGCTTTCGCAAAGCTCACACCGCCGCTATAGAAGTGATCGTCGCCGAGTGCGGTCTGCTGCCGGCCGTAGCGGCCGAACAACCCCACGGCGGGACTCAGCTTCTGGTCGAGGCTGAGGCCGACCCCCTTGCGAAGCACAGTCGGCTCGCTGTTGTCGGTGCGGAACCACACCCGATAGTTGCCCTCGGGCAGCTTGAACGGCGTGAAGGTGTAGCCGACCTCGGACAACGTAAACAGCGAGTCTCCCAGGCTCGTCGGCTCTGGGCTGCTCTGCTGGAAGCCGAACTTGAGCTTGAAGCCGTTCTTCGGATCGAACTCGGTGGCCGCGCCGACGCCGTTGACCGCTAGACCGAGCATCTGGTTGTTGACGAGCGCGTCGCTGATGAACTGCGTGCTCTCGTCGTTGGCAAACGCGTTGGCGTCGAAGTAGTTGGTCAGGTCGAGGCGTCCGGCGATGAACGCCAGTCGATTCTTGTACACCTCGGTGCGCAGCCACGCCTCGCGCAGATTCAGCGAGTTCTGCTCGACGAGACGCGCGGTGTAGCCGTTGATGAGCGTCAGCGTCGGAATCTCGCTATCAGGCGGCGCGCCGCTCAAACCGACGATATCGGCGAAGAACAGCGTGTTCTGGGCGATGCCGGCCGTGAAGAACAGGTCGGCCGACGCCAGCGCGTAGGCGCTGTTGGCGGGATCGGTCTCACCGCGGGTGCGGGCGGCGAACTGGGTCGCCATCGCCGCATCGACGCCCACCGTGACCCGGCGCTTGGCGGCGTCTTCGAGCGCGGCGTCGATCTTCTCGCTGATCGTCTGCCGGCGATAGGTGCGCTCGCGGCGGTAGGTGATCTCTTTCTTGGCGCCCGGCACCGGCTCGTCGTGCTCGCCCCCGCTGGGATCGACGAACACCTCCACACGACGCACCCGCGTCTCGGGTTCCGACAGCACCGTGGTCGATTCGAGATCGGTGATCCGCTGCTCGAGCGTCGCGATCTTCGCCAGCAGATCCAGCCGCTCGAGATCGGCCGCCGACGACGCCGCGGCCGCGTCCAACGTGATATCGAGTTGCGCCTTGGCGTCCATCGCCACGTCGACGTCGCGCTTCCGGTAGGACGTCAGTCCGTTTCGGGTGACCGAGATCTCGTACTTCGCAACCGGCAGCGCGCCGAACGCGTAATTGCCCTGCGCGTCTGTGGCCGCCGTGAACATCGCGCCGTTGTCCTGACTCACGGCTTGGACGGTGACATCGGCAAGCCCCGCGCCCGCGCCATCTCGCACTCTGCCCTGCAAGGCCCCGCGATGATCCATGTTCGCCATGTTCATCTGCGGCGCCTGACCGGGCTTCTGCGGAGCCTGTGCGAACGCCACGCCAGTACCACACACGACCGCAGCCGCAAGAAACGCGGCTCCCCCGATGACGCTCAGCAACCGTCTCATTCAGCCTTCCTTTCCACACGTCGCGCCACGTGGCGACGCAGGCACGTCGCCATACTAGACAGCAGGACGAAGGGGCTGCATCTGAAGAGTTCCTGAAGAATTGTTCAGGAGTTGTTCATTTCGACGCAGGGATGAGCGCGAGCACCATTCCGGGCTGAATTCCCTGAATAACGGTGCCTTTCGGCAGAGCGACGGCTTCACGATACAGAAAAAGATGCGGCGTCCGTTCGTCGTAGCCGTGCAGCCACACCAGCGGTCGCGTCCGGCCCCCGGGCAGGATGGCGATGATTCGCACTGACTGTTCGAGTGTGATGTGCTCCGGCAACAGCCCCTCGAGCGTCAGCGGTCGATCGAGGGTCGTGTTCGCGGTGAGCCTGATGGAGTTCGGCGGGACCACGGCCGGAGACGGAGTGGTGAACATCGGTTCCTTCGGAAGCGCTCGTCGATTATTCCCGCGCGGCAGGTCGTTGGCGATCCACAGCGTGAACAACTCGATCTGCTCCTGCGTGAGCGCCTGATCGTTGCGGAAGGTGCCGAAGCCTTTCACCGCGCCCCACGGCGGCATGCGCCGCGACAGCACGGCATCGCGAATCGCCACCGCGCGCGGCTGCACGTCCCGGTACTCCATCAACGAAAACGCCGAACCACCTGGACGATGACACGACGCACAGCGGTCGTAGATGAGACGCGAGATCTCGCGATTCCATGTGATCGGCGTCGAACCGAGGTCGTGCGCGCGCGTCACGCCGCACACACTCCAGGCGAGGACGGCCATCGCGAACCTACGCCTCATACGGTCAGCTTACCGCCCCGGGCGCGAAGGAGGCGGAGGACGCGGAGAAGAGCGTCATCGCAGAGCACGCAGGGGAGCAGAGCATCGCAGAGAGCGACGGGTGGTCGCCGGCCGTCGGCCGGCGAATGGATGGAGAGGAAGCGCCGAAGACGAACGCCGCCAGCATTCCAGGGCGCTCGTCTTCGACGCTTCCTCTCCATCCATCCCGCGCGCAGCGCGGGCCATCCGTCGCTGCAGCCTGTCGAATCAGCGAGTTTCCTCGGCGATCTCTGCTCCTCCGCGATCTCTGCGATGACGCTTTTCTCCGCGCCCTCTGCTCTCTCCGCGCGCGCCCGACTTTGACTTCGCCGCTCCGCGGCGCTACAACTCGATCATGCGTATGGCCGCTGTCGCATGGACGATAGCGCTCGGCGGGCTGAGCATCGTCTCGCAATCCGATGCACTTGGCCCTGCCGATCTGCTGTCGGGTGTGGCGACAATCGAAGCGGCGCCGATCGATCCGTCGAAGGATCCGGTCTATATCTGTCCGATGGATCCCGATGTGCGATCGCACGCGCCGGGCACGTGCCGACGCTGCGGCATGACGCTCCAGCCTGGCATCCCCGATCCGGTTGAATTCCATCTCGATGTCGCAGCGATCCCCGAACGTGTCACGCCCGGAGAACCGGCGGCGCTGCAGTTCTACATCCACGATCCGTGGAAGGATCGCCCGGTCACGGCTTACAACCTTGTCCACGAGCGTCTGTTTCACGCCTTCGTCGTCAGCGAGGATCTGCAGTTCTTTCAGCACAGCCACCCGACGCTCGTCGGCAACGGCGTGTTCCAACTACCGATTACCTTCCCGCACGCAGGGATGTTTCGCGTGCTCGGCGACTTCTATCCCTCGGGCGCCACGCCGCAGCTGAACGCACAAACGCTGTTCGTACCGGGCACCGCACCGGCGCCCGTTCATCTCATGCGCGACTACTCGACGAAGTCCGCCGAGAACATGCGCGTCGCCCTCGAGACCATCCCGCCGCAGCCGCTGGCGGGAAACCGCACGCAGATGCGCTTTCGCATCGAACCGGGCGGGGGGCTCGAGAAGTACTTGGGCGCCTGGGCGCACATGCTTGCCGCGAGCAACGACCTGATCGATCTGATGCACGAACATCCCTATCGCGTCGATGAGGGACCGATGGTGGAGTTCGAGGTCACCTTCCCGCGTCCGATGGCGTACCGCACCTGGGTGCAGTTCCAGCGCAACGGCATCGTCAACACCGTTCACTTCGACATCGACGTAGCTGCTCCACTCCAGTAGGTTCGATGTTCGAGGTTCGATGTTCGAGGTTCGAAGTTCGAGGTTCGAGG
>Ga0075423_10001371_pt1 | contig 21312 bp, 21 predicted proteins | sample SoiMethybrSBSTD2_FD_80114 | JGI IMG/M metagenome (GOLD analysis project Ga0075423, IMG submission 80114) | Bulk soil microbial communities from a Populus tree surrounding site in Tennessee, USA - Soil MetaG P. TD hybrid SBSTD2 | ecosystem: Environmental > Terrestrial > Soil > Tree plantation...
GCCCGCCAAGCTCCTCCAACCACTCACGAGACCGCAACGAGCGACGTCAAGTCCGCACGGAGGCCGCGCACGACCCATACCCCTCCCTTTACTGCCACGTTTTCCGGCTTTCCGAGCCCGCCGGGGCCCCCGCAGACCTACCCGATCGCCACCATGCGCTCGATCGGAATGCGCGCTTTGGCGGCGATCTCGCCCGGCACGTGCACCTCCGGCTTCAGCTCGCGGAGCGCATCCCGCAGCTTCGGCAGCGTGATCATCTTCATGTACTTGCAGACGGCCGCACGATTGGCGGGGATGAACCGCTTGCCGGGACTCTCCATCTCCATGCGGTGGAGGATGCCGGTCTCCGTGGCAACGATCATCGTGTCCTTGGCGGATTCGCGCGCGTGGCGCATCATCCCCTCGGTCGACAGGAAGTAGGTCTCGTCCGCCGCCACGTCACCGGCGGCCACGTACTCCATCACCTGCGTGGTGCACCCGCACTCCGGATGGACGAGAAAGTCGGCCTCCGGCTCGGAGGCGCGGAGCGCGTCGATGTCCGCCGGCCTGATGCCTGCGTGGACGTGGCACTCGCCGTCCCAGACGTGGATCCGGCGACCGGTCTCGTGTGCCACGTAGGCGCCGAGCCACATGTCGGGCCCGAACAGCACCTCCGTGTCGTCCCCGTGCTCGCGGAGGACGTGCTCGACGACCTTGACGGCGTTCGAGGAGGTGCAGCAGTAGTCGGTCTCCGCCTTCACCTCGGCGGACGTGTTCACGTACATGACGACCACCGCGCCGGGGTGCTCGCGCTTCCACGCGCGGAGCTGGTCGGCGGTGATCGAGTCGGACAGCGAGCAGCCCGCGTCGAGGTCGGGGATCAGGACCTTCTTCAAGGGCGACAGGATGGAGGCCGTCTCCGCCATGAAATGGACCCCGCAGAACGCGATCACGTCGGCTTCGGTCTCCGCCGCCTGGCGTGAGAGGCCGAGCGAGTCACCCACGAAATCGGCCACGTCCTGGACCTCGGGCAGCTGATAGTTGTGCGCGAGGATGACGGCGTTCCGCTCCGCGGCGAGCGCCCGCACCTCGTCGTGCATCGCGCCGATGTCCTCGATCGCGATCGGAGCGGCTGTCTGCGCCGGGACGGTGGGAAGTGGCTTCAAGGGGCCTCGACGGGCTCGATCGACATTGACAGGTCCAGGGCCGACGCGGAGTGGGTCAGAAATCCCAGAGACACGAATTGTAGCCCTGCATCCTTGAGGCTCCGGAGCGATGCGGGCGTGATGCCGCCCGAGGCCTCGAGCACCGCCTCGCTGCCCGCAAGCGCCCGCGCCTCGCGCATCTGGTCGACCGCCATGTTGTCCAGCAGCAGATGCGTGGCGCCGGCCTCGAGCGCCTCCGCCACGTCCGCCAGGGACGTGCACTCGACCTCGACGGGCATGCCCGGAGCGCGCCGATCGATCGCGCGCCGGACCGCTTCGCGAACGCCACCGGCAAGGGCGATGTGGTTGTCCTTCACCAGCATCGCGTCGTTCAGCCCCATGCGGTGGTTGCGTCCGCCCCCGGCTGCGACCGCCTGCTTCTCGAGCTCCCGCAGTCCAGGCGTGGTCTTACGCGTGTCGAGCACCTCGACGCCGCTCCCCTGAAGCAGCTCGACGCACGACGCCGTCGCCGTGGCGATTCCGGAGAGTCGCTGAAGGAAGTTGAGCGCCACCCGTTCCCCGGTCAGGAGCGCACGTGCATCGCCTTCGAGCTCGGCCACGAGCGCGGGCGGCTCGTCGAGCCACTCCCCCTCCGGCCGCATCGGTCGCCAGCCAACGAGCTGATCGAGCCGCCGGAAAACGGCTTCCGCCACCTCCAGGCCGAACAGCACCCCGGGTGCCTTCTGATCGATCCGCCCAAACGCGCGCGTCCCGGGCGGTACGACCGCCTCCGTGGTCACGTCACGCAGGCCGATGTCCTCGGCCAGCGCCCGCCCGATCAGGTCCGTGGTGGCCTGGGACAGCACGCGGCGGATCGTATCCTTGCCCGCGTGGCGACGAAATCGAAGGCTCGGCTTCCACGTGCGGTTCGCCCGCCGTTCCGTGTGTTCGTGAACGGCGTCGAGCAGCGCGAGGGTGAGGACTACACCGTCGAGGACGGCTACCTCGTCTTCAACCGCTCGCTCGCGCAGGAGGGCAAGCTGGGCTTCTGGCGCTGGGCGCTGATCCTGTTCGGGATCGCCGGGACCTACCGCAAGCACGAGGTGGTGGACGTCCAGTACACGCTGAACGGCCGGCCGACCGTCGCGACCGGCCTGCAGGTCGAGACCAAGGGGGATTAGCGGGCCGACGAGGCGCCGTTGCCGGCGCTCTTCACGAGGTACGCGTGCACGAAGCCGTCGAGGTCGCCGTCGAGCACGCGGTTGGCGTCGCCCATCTCGTAGCCGGTGCGGTGGTCCTTGACCATCGTGTACGGGTGCAGCACGTAGGAGCGGATCTGCGATCCCCAGGCGACGTCCTGCGCCTCACCCTTCTCCCGCGCAAGCTCCTCCCGGCGGCGCTGTTCCTCGAGCTCGACAAGCTTGGAGCGCAGCAATTTCATCGCCGTCTGCTTGTTGGAGGATTGGGAGCGCTCGTTCTGGCACTGGACCACCGTCTTGGTCGGAATGTGCGTGATCCGCACCGCCGAGTCGGTCTTGTTGACGTGCTGGCCGCCGGCACCCGAGGCGCGGTAGGTCTCGATCCGAAGGTCGTTGTCGTCGATCTCGACGTCGACGTCGTCCTCCACCAATGGGCTGACCTCGACCAGCGCGAAGCTCGTGTGACGGCGGTGGGCGGCGTCGAACGGTGAGAGGCGCACGAGGCGGTGGACGCCCTTTTCCGCCGAGAAGAGGCCGTAGGCGTTCTCACCACGTGCGAGGAAGGTCGCGGACTTGAGGCCCGCCTCCTCGCCCGGGGAGGCCTCCGTCAGCTCGACTTCGAAGCCACGCCGCTCCGCCCAGCGCAGGTACATGCGCAGGAGCATGTCTGTCCAGTCCTGCGAGTCGGTGCCACCCGCGCCGCTGTGGATCGACACGACCGCGCCGCCGGCGTCGTAGGGGCCCTGGAAGAGGCGCTCCTCCTCGAGCTCGTCCAAGCGCCGCTCGAGATCGGTGAGCTGGTCGCCGAGCTCGCCCGCGAGCGAGTCGTCCTCCTGGGCGAGATCGGCCAGTCCCTCGAGATCCGCGATCTCGGCTTCGAGCGCGCGGAAGGAGGCGAGCTTGCGGGTCGTGCGGCTGTGCTCGGCCGACACCTTGGCGGCGCGCTTCTGGTCGTCCCAGAAGCCGGGCTCCTGCATCTGCGCTTCGAGCGCCGAGGCCCGGCGCGCTAGCTCGGCTGGGTCAAAGGTAATCCGCGAGCAGCGCGAGCTGGTCGCGGAGCTTGGCCACGCGCGGGGCGAGCTCGAGGTTCTGGAGCTCGGCCATCTAGATGCTTACGCTCCGTGGCACTTCTTGAACTTCTTGCCGGAGCCGCACCAGCAGGGGTCGTTGCGGCCTACGCGGTCGCGCTCGTCCAGATGCCGCGTCTCGACCTCGGGCAGCGCCGCGTATTCGTCCTCCTCGGCGACCGCCACGCCGGCCTGCTCGGCCGCCTCGTACAGCGCGGACGGCTGCTCCGGCCCGCCGCCGGAGTAGCTCAGGCCGCGCGTGGAGCTCGAGCGGCTCGACGGATTGAAGGCCATCTCCGCCTCCGCCGGCTCGATCTCCAGCTCGACGTGGAAGATGTGGCGGGCGAAGTCCTCCCAGATCGAGTTCATCAAGTCCTCGAAGAGCGTGAAGCCCTCGTTCTTGTATTCGACCAGCGGGTCCTTCTGCGCAAACCCGCGCAGGTGGATGCCCTCGCGCAGATAGTCCATGTCGAGCAGGTGCTCACGCCAGCGCGAGTCGATGATCTGGAGCAGCACGAACCGCTCCACGTTGCGCATCAGGTCCTCGCCCAGCTCCTGCTCGTGGCCCTCGTAGACGCGCAGCGCGTCCTCGTGCAGACGGTCGGCGAGCTCGCCGCGGTCGAGCGCCTCGGCATGCACGTCCTCCGAGACGAAGGACGGCGTGTAGATCTGGCCGGCCTGCGCGAAGAGGCCCTCGACATCCCAATCCTCGACGAAGTCGCCGGGCGCGTACTCGTTCACGATGCGCTCGAACACGCCGTGCAGCTCGTCCTTGGCGGCCTCCGACATGTCGCGGCCCTCGAGGATCTCGCGCCGGTATTTGTAGATCACCTCGCGCTGCTTGTTGAGCACGTCGTCGTACTCGAGCACGCGCTTGCGGATCAGGAAGTTCTGCTGCTCGACCTTCTTCTGCGCGTTCTCGATCGTCCGCGAGAGCATCTTGGCCTCGATCGGCTGCTCGCGACCCTCCTCGTCGACCGGGCCGAGCCGGTCCAGGATGCGGTAGATGCGGTCGCCCGCGAACAGACGCACGAGGTCGTCCTCGGCGGACAGGTAGAAGCGCGACTCGCCGGGGTCACCCTGGCGCCCCGACCGCCCGCGAAGCTGGTTGTCGATGCGTCGCGACTCGTGACGCTCCGTGCCGAGGATGAAGAGGCCGCCGGCCTCCTTGATCCTCTCCTCGTCGGCGGCGACCTGCTCCTGGATCTTCGGGAACACCTGGTCGTAGGTCTCCTGGTAAGAGGCGTCGCCGGGCGACACCCCGAGCTTGCGGAGCTCCATCTGGGTCATGTGCTCCGCGTTGCCGCCGAGCTTGATGTCGACCCCGCGGCCCGCCATGTTGGTCGCGATCGTGACCGCGCCCGGACGCCCGGCCTCGGCGATCGTCTCACCCTCGCGCTGCGCATGTTCGGGCTTCGCGTTCAGTACCACGTGCTTGACGCCCGACTTCTTCAGCGAGTCCGAGAGCATCTCCGAGACCTCGACCGAGATCGTTCCCACCAGCACCGGCTGGCCGGATTCGTGGCGCGCCTTGATCTCGTCCTCGACCGCGCGCCACTTGCCCTCCTTGGTCTTGTAGATCTGGTCGTTGTGGTCGCCGCGGACCATCGGCATGTTGGTCGGGATCTCGACCACGGCCAGCTTGTAGATCTTCAGGAACTCGTTGGCCTCGGTGAGCGCCGTGCCGGTCATGCCGGCCAGCTTCTCGTACATGCGGAAGTAGTTCTGGAGCGTGATCGTGGCGAGCGTCTGGTTCTCCTCGCGCACGGACACGCCCTCCTTGGCCTCGACCGCCTGGTGCAGCCCCTCGGACCAGCGGCGCCCCTCGAGGATGCGGCCCGTGAACTCGTCGATGATCATCACTTCGCCGTCGATCACTGCGTAGTCCTTGTCGCGCTTGTAGAGCGACTCGGCCTTCAGCGACTGCACGAGGTGGTTGACGAGGTTGCCGTGCTCGCCCAGGTAGAGGTTCTCGACGCCGATGAACTTCTCCGCCTTCTCGATGCCGCGTTCAGTCGGCGAGACGGTCTTGTGCTTCTCGTCGTACTCGTAGTCCCACTCCGGCTCGCCGGCCGCCTCGCGTTCCGCCTTGGTTGTCTCCATCCGTGGCACGCCCTCGAGCGTGCGCGCGAGCCGCGCGAACTGGCGGTAGTAGTCGGCCGCCTCCTCGGGCGCGCCCGAGATGATCAGGGGCGTCCGCGCTTCGTCGATCAGGATGTTGTCGACCTCGTCGACGATGCCGAACGGATGGCCGCGCTGCACGACCTCCTCGATCGAGCCGGCCATGTTGTCGCGCAGGTAGTCGAACCCGAACTCGGAGTTGGTCCCGTAGGTGACGTCGGCCTGGTACGCGAGGCGCTTGTCCTCGTAGGCCTGCATGTTCTGGATCACGCCGACGTTGACGCCCAGGATGTCGTAGATCGGCCGCATCCAGTCGGCATCGCGCCGGGCCAGATAGTCGTTGACGGTCACGAGGTGAACGCTGTCCCCGCCGAGCGAGTTCAGGAAGATCGGGAGCGTGGCGACCAGCGTCTTTCCCTCGCCGGTCTTCATCTCGGCGATCGAGCCCTCGTGCAGGGCCATTCCGCCGATCAGCTGCACGTCGAAATGCCGCATCGCCAGCGTGCGCCGGCCGGCCTCGCGGCAGAGCGCGTACGCATCGGGCAGCAGGGCATCGAGCGGCTCGCCGTTGCGAGCGTGCTCGCGGAGCGCGTCGGCTTCCTCTCGCAACTCCGAGTCGTCGAGCTCCCCCATCTCCGGCTCGAGCTCGTTGATGCGGCCGACGCGGTCGCGATAACGCTTGAACTGCCCCGCCTCGCCCATGCGGAGGGCGCGGTCTATCAGGCGTCTAGACACGCGTTGAGGTTAGCAGCGGAGGGTGCCGCGCAAGCCCGGCTCAGGGAGCCGTTTCGGCCGCCCCGGAGGCCCGCTCCCGCCGGGCTCGGCGCTTGTCACGATGCCGTTTCACCTGGCGCGCGAGCTTGTCTGCGACGAGGTCCACCGAGTGGCGCAGATCGGTCGACGACTCGCGTGCGCGCAGCGTGATTCCCTTCAGGCGGAGGGTCGCCTCCGCGACCTTGCCGTTCGCGATCGCGGGGTTCTTCTCCTCCATCAGCTCGATTTCGAGCTGCGCCAGGTCCGACACCTGCTTGGAGACGTTTGCGAAGCGGTCCTCGACGTGAGCTCGAAGGCTGTCCGAGACTGCCGTGTTGCGGGCCCTGATCTCGATTCTCACTCCCCATCCTCCTGACTAGAAGTTCTGCGCCCCATGCTACCCCCCCTTTCCGCAGTATCCGAGCGGCTGGCGGAGCGCCCGGGCAAAGGTGACGGCCACCACCTCGTCCGCGCCCCCCTCGAGCAGCGCGCCGGCGCAAGCGTCCAGGGTCGCCCCGGTCGTGTAGACGTCGTCCACCAGCACCAGCCGGCCCCCGGGAGGCGCTCGACGGGCTCGCACGGAGCCGCGTGCGTTCGCGAGGCGCTCTCGCCGCGCGAGCCCGACCTGAGGCGTGCTCCCGCGCGCGCGGACGAGGACCGGCGCCACCGGCAGGCCCACGCGGCGGCCGAGCGCGGCCGCGAGGCAAGCGGCCTGATTCATGCCCGTTCGCCGCCGGCGGGCCGGGTGCGCCGGCACGGGCACGAGGACTCCGCTCAGCAGGCCCGGGGGCGCCCGCGACCCGATCTCGGCACTCATGAAGGCGGCCGCGCGGGTGGCGCCACGGAGCTTCAGCCCCGCCACCAGCCGGCGCGCGGTGGCCTCGTACGCGAAGGGCGCCCACGCGCTGCGAAAGGCGAGCGCCCGCCGCCGGCATTCGGAGCAGCGCCGGACCGGGGCTCCCGTCGGCGTCCCGCAGCGCCCGCAGCGCGGGTCGCGCAGCGGCACCAGCCAGGCCCGGCACGGATCGCAGACCGCGGCGCCACCCGGCTCGGGCTCGCGGCACGCGAGGCAGACCGAAGGCGCCACGAGCGAGACCAGCCTGTCCAGCGGCGTGGGCATGTGTCCACGCTGCCCTCAATCGTCGTACGGCTCCAGTCACCACTGCGAGAATTCCGCCACGAATGAGCGTCGCGGCCGTTGACTACAGCTGGTCCTTCCAGCCCCAGGTGATCGCAGCGCTTGTGCTCGTCGCGGCCGTGTACTGGTGGCGGATGCGCGACCTCCACCGCCGGCGACCCCTGGGCCGCCGCGACTGGGCGCGCGTCGCGTCGTTCACGGCCGGCATCGTGGCGCTGTTCGCCGCGCTCTGCTCCCCGATCGACACAGTCGGCGAGGAGCGCCTGTTCACGGTGCACATGCTTCAGCACCTGCTGCTCGCCGACATCGCCCCGATCCTCCTGCTGCTCGGCCTCACGCGCGCCTTCATGCGCCCGGCGGTGCGGAGACTGCGGCCGGTGGAGGAGGCGCTCGGGCCGCTTGCCCATCCGCTCGTGCCGCTCGTGGCGCTGGTCGCGACCATGTGGGCGTGGCATCTCCCGGCCCTGTACGAGCTGGCGCTCGACCACGCCTGGGCGCACGCGCTCGAGCACGCCATGTTCTTCACCACCGGCGTCGCCTTCTGGTGGTTCCTGATCGAGCCGGTGCCGCCACGCCACCGCCTCACGGGCCCCGCCTCGATCGCCTACGTGAGCACCGCCAAGCTGCTGCTGGGCGCGCTGGGGGTGGTGCTGGCGTTCTCGCCCAACGCGATCTACGACACCTACAAGCACGTGCCCGAGGCGTGGGGCCTGTCCCCCGTCACGGATCTGAACGTGGGCGGGCTCGAGATGATGCTCGAGCAGTCGCTGGTGCTGGTGGTCGTGTTCGCGATCGCGTTCAGCAGGATGCTCGAGCGCTCCGAGCGCGACCAGCAGCGCCGCGAGCGGCTCGAGTCACAGCCGTAGCGCGCGCAGGCGCGGGGACAGAGGGGACGCCGCGCGCCCCTCTGTCCGATCGCGTCCAGCTAGCAGGTGAGCCGCACCGGGCTGGTCAGCCCGTTCGGGTCGCTCGCGCTGCAGTTGAAGAGCGTCGCGCCGCCCTGGGCGATCGAGAGCTGGATGCTCGTGACCGTCAGGGTGGGGTTCACTCCGGTCCAGTTGGCGTTCGGGCACCCTGCCTGACTGCCCGACACCGTCGATGACGCGGTGAGCACGGCCGGGTTGGTCGTGAACGTCACCGTCCCGTTCTTGATCGATCCGCTCGGGATCGTCGTCGGCGCCGTCACCGGCCCGACCAGCACCCTGTTCTGACCGGGCGCGATGTTCCCGCCCCCGTTCTGGCACTGATAGACGGCGAAGCCGCTGACCGTCGTCGTGATGTTGAGGTCACCGTTGCCGAGGCCTGACAGCGTGGCGGTGCACGTCGTCGATTTGCTCGTCGACGAACCCGAGATCGTGCACACAGGCTCGCCGCCTTTCTTGAAGTGCGCGCTTGCCGCCAGCGCGGCCGTCGCGGTGAATCCCGCCGCGCAGACAATCGCCGCGGCGATGATGATGCGTCGCATCCTTTGCTCCCTTCCGGCCTCCCTGCCGTTGGTTGCGGGACCGGAATCCCTGCCGAATCCCGTCTTGGATGCTCTCCCCGTCGTACGGTCTATCAGAAAACCGCAAATTGCGGGAGTTAGAGCTTTTCGCCCAGCGGGCCCGTGCCCGCGACGGCGCCGATCACGACCGAGTGCGGCGCCACCTCGGTGCCCGGCCACAGCACGCTGTCGCGGATCGCGGCGCCCTCCCCGACCCGGCACCGGCTTCCCAGCACGACCGGTCCCGTGAGGCGCACGTCCGGCCCGATCTGGCACCCCTCGCCGACGTACACCGGCGGTTCGTCGATCGCGTCGATGTCGGCCGGGTTCAGGCGATCGGCCTCCAGCTCGACCCTCACCGCCCCCGTCAAGGCATCGAAGTTGCCTTGACGGAACTCTTTTATGTTCCCGATGTCGTTCCAGTACTCGTCGATCTCGTGGCCGTAGAAGGCCACGTCCTGCTCCAGCAGCGTCGGGAACACGTCGAGCGCCCAGTCGACGAACGGCCTGTCGGGAAAGTAGTCGAAGATCTCGGGCTCCATCACGTAGATGCCGCAGTTGCCGAGGTCCGACAGCGCCTCGGCCGGGTCCGGCTTCTCCTGGAAGCCCTGGATGCGGCCGTCCGCGCCGAGGATCACGACTCCGATCTGGCTCGGATCGTCGACGCGCTTGAGGGAAAGCGTGGCGATCCCGCCTTTCTCCCGGTGCGCCTGCCACAGCGCCGTGAGGTCGATGTCGGTGAGCGCGTCGCCCGAGATGATCAGGAAGGTCTCGCCCCCGAAGTGATCGCGCACGTTGCGGACGCCGCCGGCCGTCCCCAGCAGCTCCTCCTCGTGGGAGTACACCAGCCGAAGGCTCCACCGCGAGCCGTCGCCGAACCGCGCTTGGATCTGGTCGGGGAAGTAGTGCAGGTTGCAGACGACGTCGTCGAACCCGTGCCGGGCGAGGAGGCGCACGATGTGCTCCATGACCGGCGTCCCGACCACGGGCACGAGCGGCTTCGGTACCTCGTATGTGAGCGGCCGCAGCCTCGTTCCGAGGCCCGCGGCAAGGAGCATTGCTTTCAGGTGCCCTGATCCCAGCTCGACAGGTACTTCGCCTGCTCCGCCGTCAGCTCGTCGATCGCGATGCCCATCGTCTCGAGCTTCAGCCTCGCGATGTCGTGGTCGATCTCGGGCGGCAGCACGTGCACCTTCCGCTCGAGGCTCGACGCGTTCTTCACGAGGTGCTCGGCCGCCAGCGCCTGGTTCGCGAAGCTCATGTCCATCACCGCCGCGGGATGGCCCTCGGCCGCCGCAAGGTTGATCAGCCGCCCCTCGCCGAGCAGGTAGACCCGGCGGCCGTCATTGAGCTCGTATTCCTCCACTAACGGCCGCGCCTCCCGGTGCGCGACGGACATCTCGAGCAGCGCGGGAATGTCGATCTCGACGTTGAAGTGGCCGGAGTTCGCGACGATCGCGCCGCTCTTCATGACGCCGAAGTGCTGGCCGCCGATCGCGTGCTTGTCGCCCGTCACAGTGATGAAGATGTCGCCCTCGCGCGCCGCGTCGATCGACGGCATCACCTCGTAGCCGTCCATCACCGCCTCGAGCGCCTTCAGCGGGTCGACCTCGCACACGATCACGTGGGCGCCGTGCCCCTTCGCACGCAGCGCCACCCCGCGTCCGCACCATCCGTAACCGACCACCACGACGCGCTTGCCCGCGATCAGGATGTTGGTCGCGCGGATCACGCCGTCGAGCGTCGACTGGCCGGTGCCGTAGCGGTTGTCGAAGAAGTGCTTGGTGGCGGATTCGTTGACGGCGATGATCGGGAAGCCGAGCTTTCCCTCGGCCTCCAGCGCGCGCAGCCGGATCACTCCGGTGGTCGTCTCCTCGGTGCCGCCGATCACCTCCGAGAGCTGGTCGGTGCGCTCGCTGTGCAGCACTCCGATCACGTCAGCGCCGTCGTCCATCGTGATCTTCGGGTGCTTGTCGCAGACTGCGTTGATGTGGGCGTAGTAGGCCTCGTCGCCCTCCCCCTTGATCGCATAGACCTCGACGTCGTGCCGGTCCACGAGGGCGGCGGCGACGTCGTCCTGCGTCGAGAGCGGGTTGGACGCGCACAGCGCCACGTCGGCTCCCCCCGCGACCAGCGTCCGGACGAGATTGGCGGTCTCGGTCGTGACGTGGAGACAGAGTCCGAGCTGGATACCGTCGAGCGGCTTTTCGCGGGCGAAGCGCTCGCGGATCGAGGCGAGCACCGGCATGTGGCGGTCCGCCCACTCGATCCTCGTCACCCCGGCGTCCGCAAGGGCGAGATCGGCGACGTCGTAGTTCTTGGCGGCGGTCGGCATGAAGTCTCCTGATAGATGGCGAAAATAACTCCCCGCCGAAAGGCCGGGAGCGAGGTGCAGTCTAAACGGTCTCGCGAGCCCCCAGCTCTTCCTTCAGGCGCTCGATCACGTCCACGGGAGTGGGGTCGATGCCCTTCAGCACCGCCAGGTAGATCGAGACCAGATCTCCCAGCAGCACGAGTGACATCACGCGTTCGACGGCCGTCGAGCCGCGGCTCTCGAGACGCACGATCCCCGCCGCCTGCGGTTCGATCAGGCCGGCGGTGAGCTCGATCCGCTGGCGCACACGCGGATGCTGATCGGAGTCCTCGAGGAACACGGCCAGCGTGCTGCCGTGCTCGGACGCGCTCTCCCAACCGACGATCTCGTTGTGATCGGCTTCCGGAAGCTCTGCCCAGAAGGCCGGCATCTTCGCGTTCTCGTTCACCTGGGTCTTCCAGCGACTCGCGACCGGTCCGGTCGGGCCCGCCCCGTATATGCACATCGTCGTGCGGTGGCCGCGCTGCGCGACGCGCTTCGCAAGGCTGTCCGAGTCGGCTTGGGGCCCCCACTCGCGCGCCAGCTCGGTGAGCGACGCGCAGGCGGCGTCGATCTCGGTGCGCACCGCCGGCGCGGCGTCCACGTAGGCCGCCACCTCGAGCACCGACACGAGCATGTATGCCACCGCCGCCCGCGGCTGCAGCCCGCCGGGCAGCGGGATCACCGGGACGCCGTCGGCGCGCGCCGCCTCGGCCAGGAGGCCGCCGGTGGTGACGGCCACGCGCGGGGCGCCCAGCGCGCCCGCGGCCTCGTAGCAGGCAAGCGTCTCCTCGGTGTTGCCGGAGTAGCTGGCGCACAGCACGTAGGACCCCGGCATCGTCCACGAGGGCAGCTCGTATCCGCGAATCGTGTGCAGCGGCGCCATCAGCCGGTCGCCCAGCACCGCCGCCGCGAGGTCGCCGCCGATCGCGCTGCCGCCCATGCCGCACACGATCAGCGGGGTCGGTCCCTCGAGGCGGCGAAGCGACTTCTCGAGCGACGCCGATTCGACCCGCCACAGGGCATCCTCGAGCTGCGTCGGCATCGCGAGCACGTCCGCGACCAGCCCCGCGGCGTCCACTCGGCTGATCTCCCCCTCTTTCAGCGCGGGCATGAACCTCGGCATGTTATTGCTGAGACGGCGGGCCGCGCAGCTCCATCATCCGGGACGAATCGATCGGGCGGAACCCGTACCGCTCGTACAGCGAATGGGCATCGGCGGTGCCGAGGAAGAAGCGGCGCAGGTTCTGGAGGTCCGGATGCGCGAGCACCGTCTCGATGAGCCACTTCCCGAGGCCCCGCCGGCGATGGGCGGTCAGCACGAACACGTCGGCGAGGTAGGCGAACGCGGCGCGGTCGGTGACCACCCGCGCGAAGCCGACCTGGCCGCCGCCGTGGTGCAGGCCGAAGCAGAGCGAGTTGGCGATCGAGCGCTCGACGACGTCGCGCCGCACCCCCGGCGCCCAGTAGGACTCCTCGCTCAGAAAGCGGTGGATCAGCTCGACGTCGAGCCGGTCACGATCGGTCGAGATCGTGTATCCGCCGCGCTCCCACTCCACTAGGCCGCTAGCGCTCCACGCGCGCGCCGGACAGGACCGTGCCGGCCTCCACCACGGCACCGTCGGCCACGATCGTGGCGGCCTCGACGCGGCTGCCGGGGCCGATCTGCGCGCCGTTGCCGACGACGCTGTCGCGCACGACCGCGTCTCGTCCCACCTGTGCCTTGTCGAACAGCACGGCTCGCTCGATCACGGCCCCGTCATCCACCCGGCACAGGTCTCCGAGCACGGCATGCGGGCCAACCCGCGCGCCGGAGGCGATCTCGCACGCGTCGCCAGCCGCGATGTTGCCCGCGAGGGAGCGCTCGAGCAGGTAGCGGGTCGCCTCCAGGTAGCGCTCGGGCGTGCCGATGTCGAGCCAGTAGCCCTTCGTCGGGAACCCGTAGAGCCCGTCGCCCACGAGCGCCGGGAACACCTCCCGTTCGAACGAGACCGGGCGGTCGGGCGGCATCAGATCGAGCACGTCGCGCTCGAGCACATACGCGCCGGCGTTGACGAACGCGCCGCCGGGAGGCGCGTGGTCCGGCTTCTCGATGAAGTCGGTGATGCCGTCGTTCGCGTCCCTCAGCACCAGCCCGTAGGCGGACGGGTCCTCGACCTCCATCAGGGTGATCGTCGCGCGCGCGCCCAGCTCCTCGTGCCTTCGCCAGAGCGCGGACACGTCGAAGTCCGTGAGGATGTCCCCGTTGAGCACCGCGAAGCGCTCGTCCAGCACCGCCTCCGCGAACTTCACTGCGCCCGCCGTTCCTCGTGGCTCCGGCTCCTCGACGTAGTGCAGGCGGGTGCCCTTCCACTCGCGGTCGCCCAGCACGCGGCGGATGTCGCCGGCCATGAACATGCACGACATCACGACCTCCGTGAACCCGTGCGCCGCCAACCACTCGATCATGTACGTCAGGAACGGACGATTCACGAGCGGAATCACCGGCTTCGGGACCGTGTTCGTGAGGGGACGGAGCCGTGTGCCCTCGCCCCCGGCGAGCACCAACGCCTGCACTACGTGCGCCCGATCCCCTCGTATACGAGGCCGGCGCCCTGGACGGCGCGCGCATCGAGCATGTTGCGGCCGTCAACGATCACCGGATCGGCCATGCGCCTGCGCATCTCCGCCAGGTCGAGCTGTGCGAACTCGGGCCACTCGGTCACGATCACGACCGCGTTCACGCCGTCGATCGCGTCCATCGCCGAGTCGCACATCTGGACACCCGTGAGCAGCTCGCGGGCGGGGCCCTCGGCGACGGGATCGTAGGCGCTCACGATCGCCCCTTCTGCCTGGAGTCGCGCCGCGAGCACCACGCTCGACGCCTCCCGCATATCGTCGGTGTTCGGCTTGAAGGCCAGCCCGAGCAGCGCTATGCGCTTGCCGATCAGCGACCCGAGGTGGCGCTTCAGCTTGTTCACGACGCGGCGCTTCTGGAGCTCGTTCACCTCGATCACGGCCGTCAGCAGCTGGAAGTGGTAGCCCGAGTTGCCGGCAAGCTGCTTGAGCGCCGAGACATCTTTTGGAAAACAGGAACCACCGAAGCCGATGCCGGGGCGCAGGAAGCTCCGGCCGATGCGGGGGTCGAGGCCCATGCCGGCCGCGACCTCCGACACGTCGGCGCCGAGCTCCTCGCACACGTTCGCGATCTCGTTGATGAACGAGATCTTGGTCGCGAGGAAAGCGTTGGAGGCGAGCTTGATCATCTCCGCGGAGGCGACGTCCGTGCGCACGACCGGGCGGTCGAGCCGGCCATACAGGCGCTCGAGCTCCTCGCCCACCCAGTCCGACGCGCTCTCGCAGCCGATCACGATGCGGTCGGGCTTCATGAAGTCCGCGACGGCCGAGCCCTCCTGCAGGAACTCCGGGTTGGAGGCGTAGCCGAGGCTGGCCTTGCTCAGCTCTCCCAGCCGCCGCCGGATGTTCGCGCCGGTGCCGCACGGCACGGTGCTCTTCATCACGATCGCGTGCTCGGACGAGTCCGGCAGCTCCTCGATCACGGCCTCCACCCGCGACAGGTCCGCGTCGCCCGAATACGTGGGCGGCGTGTCGACGCATACGAACAGCAGCCGCGCATGCTCGAGCACGGGCGCGAGGTCGTCCTCGAAGTGAAGGCGGCCCGCGTTGCGGCCCACGAGGGCCTCGAGGCCGGGCTCGTAGATCGGCACCTTTCCCTCGCGCAGCGACGCGAGCTTGGCCGCATCGATGTCGCGGCACCACACGTCGTGGCCGAGATCAGCGAAGCAGCCGGCGGTCACAAGTCCCACCCAACCGACCCCGATGACCCCGATCGGTGGGTTCTCAGGCATGCCCTGAGCTTATCTCGACGATCACCGAGTGGCGGTCAAAGATCGCGCGACGCCCAGCATCTCGCGTATCGAGAGAGTCTGCTGCAGAGTGTTCGAGATCCAGTAGGACGCGTGCCTCGTCTTCCATCCCACCACCCGGAGACTGGAGCCGTTGTAGAAGAGCTCCAGCTGGCGGCCGCCGATGCTGCGCGTCTCCGAAGGAGAGTCGAGAATCGGCGGGTCCGGCCAGGAGGTGCCCATCACGCCGTAGTACTCGCCGATGTAGCCGGTCGATATCACCATCTTGTAGGCGCGATACCGCTTTCCGCCGGGCGCGTCGATCGTGTACGTGCGCGGCGCGTCCATCGGGAAGGACGAGCCCGGCACGAGCCGTTTCGGGTAGTAGACGGGGAAGCCCACGTGCGGCTTGGCGAGCTTGCCCTGCGCCTTGGCGGTCCCCGACACGTCGATCAGCCGCACCCGCGGCGCGTGCTTGCTGCGGCGGCTGGCGCGCGAATAGGGATTCGGCGTGCGCTGCTTCGACAGCGGCCCCTTCTCGGACTTCACGTAGAGGAACTGCCTCACGGCGGCCTGGATCTGCGACTGCGACGCGTAGACGTAGCTCGGCCCGAGCCGCCCGTGGAACTTGACCTGCTTGATGGGCTTGGTCACCACCCCCAGCGCGAGGCGCACGAGCCGCCGGAGGGCGCTGGTCGAGTGGATGTCGGAGGCCGTATTGCGGGCGAAGATGTCGATCAGCTTCGAGGAGTTGTCGATCAGCTTGCCGGCGTCGATCTGGGTGCGCATCTGGCGCAGGAAGTCCTGCTGGCGCGCCGACCGGACGAGGTCGTTGTCGGTGTGGCGGTAGCGCACGTAGTCGAGCGCCTTCGAGCCGCACAGCTTCTGATAGCCGGGCTGCACGTTGATCACCGCGTAGTTCTGTCCATAGCCGAGGCCGGCGTTGTCGTTGAAGTAGCGGCGGTCGACGTCGACGTACACGCACCCGAGCGCGTTGACTCCTTCCGAGAAGCCATGGAAGCTCACGTCCACGTAGTGGTTGATCGCCAGCCCCGTCAGCTGCTTGACGGTCTTGATCGTCAGCTTGGGGCCGCCGATCTCGTAGGCAACGTTGATCTTGTCCATGCCGTGGCCGGGGATGTTCACCTTCAGGTCGCGTGGCAGCGACATCAGCGCGACGCCCTTTCCCGGGTCGATCCGGATCAGGATGATCGTGTCGGACCGCGGCTTGAGCCCGAGCTTCTTGTCGCCGTGGCGGCGGTCCGAGCCGGCGATCAGGATCGTCTGCGGGGAGCCGCTCGTGACCGGGGTGAGCTCGTGCCCGGTGTTTACCTGCGTGAACTCCTGCACGGTCTTGTCGAAGAACAGAAGCGCGCTGGCCGTGGTCGCGCATGCAGCCACGAGCACGATCACGCCGGCGGCGATGAGCGAGCGCTTGAGCATCAGGCGATCCGGAGGTGCGGCGCGCCTGTGAGGCGTTTGGGGATCAGGCGCACGAATTCGACCAGGGCTCGCTTGTAGCCGGTGAGCGACGACAGCGATACCCACTCGGCAGGACCGTGGTGGCCCGCGCCCAGCGGCCCGAACTCGACCGCGGGCACGCCCGCCTCGAGGAAGCAGATCGCATCCGAAGCGCCGTCGCGGCCGACGCTGATCGTCTCCGTGTCGAGGAGCTTCCCCGCACACTCGCTCAACACCGACACGAAGGGGTTGTTGCGCTCCACGATCGCGGGCATGCGGTGGAACTGCGCCACCACGGTGACGCTCTCGAGGTCGCCTACCTGGGCCTTGATCTCGCCCGGGTCCTGGCCCGGCAGATACCGGATGTCGACGTCGATCGCGCACGAGTCCGGGACCTTGTTGAGCGCATCGCCGCCCAGGATCCGCCCCAGGTTGATCGAGGGGCGGTCGAAGAGATCGGAGCTTTCGCGGGCGAAGGGAAGCGTCTCGATCGCCCGGAACACGTCCAGCGCCTTCAGGATCGCGTTGTCGCCGAGCCAGGGCGTGGAGCCGTGCGCGGCGGTGCCGGCGACTTGGAGCCGCAGCGCCAGCACGCCCTTCGCCTGCACCCCGATGTGAAGGTCAGTGGGCTCGCCGGTGATCGCGAAGTCGCCGCTGAAGCCGTTCCGGATCAGGACGTCCGTGCCGCGGTCGACCTCCTCCTCGGATTCCTCGTCGGGCACGATCGCGAGCAGGACCGCCACGTCCGGGGCATCGCGAAGCTCCTGGACGGCGCCCATCATGGCCGCCAGCGCGCCTTTCATGTCGTAGGCCCCCCGGCCGTAGATGCGATCGCCCTCGACCCGCGGGCGGAACTGCTCCTCACGCGCCGGCACGACGTCGAGATGTCCGTGCAGCACGATCCGGGGCCCTTCGCCCACCCCCGCCGTGGCGGCCAGCAGCGGCAGCCCGCGGACGTCGAGCTCCTCCACCGGGATGTCCCGGGACTCCAGCCAGCCCTTGACGAACCCTGCGGCCTTCCTGATGCCGTCGGGGCTGGAGGTGTCGTAGCTGATCAGTCGCTCGGTGAGTGCGTGCTCGTCCAAACTCGCCGCGACGCGAGTTTACCGGCGGCCCAGGCGCATCAACCCGGGCAGTAAGTATCTTGATGGCTGTGAGCACCCCCGCGACAGCGGCTCAGGCCGCTCCGACCCCGGATCCGGAGGTCAAGTCGGGCCTCGAGGGCGTCGTCGCCTTCGCGACCGAGATCGCAGAGCCAGACAAGGCGGGCAGCGCGCTTCGTTATCGGGGGGTCGACATCGAGGACCTCGTCGGCAACGTTCCGTTCGAGGAGGTCTGGGGACTGCTCGTTGACGGCGCCTACCTGCCCGGGCTGCCGCCGGCCGAGCCCCACCCCCTGTCGATCAGATCGGGCGACCCGCGGGTCGACGTGCAGGCGGCGCTCGCGCAGCTCGCCCCCGAGTGGGGGCTCAAGCAGCTGATCGACATCAGCGACGAGCAGGCGCGCGCCGATCTCGCGCGGGCGTCGGTGATGGCGCTTTCCTTCGTCGCCCAGTCGGCGCGCGGACGCGGGCGGCCGCCGGTTCCGCAGTCGGAGGTCGACAAGGCGAATTCGATCCCCGAGCGCTTCCTGATCAGATGGCGCGGCGAGGCGGACCCCAAGCACGTGAAGGCGATCGACGCGTACTGGATCTCCGCTGCCGAGCACGGCATGAACGCCTCTACCTTCACCGCCCGCGTGATCGCCTCGTCGGGCGCCGACATCGCCGCCGCGCTGTCCGGCGCGGTGGGCGCGCTTTCGGGGCCGCTCCACGGCGGTGCGCCGTCCCGCGTGCTGACGATGCTCGAGGACGTCGAGCGCACGGGCGACGCGGAGCGCTACGTCAAGGACCTGCTCGACCGCGGCGAGCGCCTGATGGGCTTCGGCCACCGCGTGTACAGGGCCGAGGACCCGCGTGCCCGCGTCCTGCGGCGCACGAGCCGCGAGATCGGCTCGACCCGGTTCGAGGCGGCCGAGGCGCTCGAGCATGCGGCACTGGCGGAGCTGCAGGCGCGCAGGCCCGACCGCGTCCTCGCCACGAACGTGGAGTTCTGGTCGGCGGTCGTGCTCGACCACGCCGAGGTGCCGCCGGAGCTTTTCACCCCGATGTTCACGTGCGCGCGGGTGGCGGGCTGGTCCGCCCACATCCTGGAGCAGAAGCGCGAGGGCCGCCTGATCCGCCCGACGGCGAAGTACGTCGGGCCTGGGCCGCGCCCGCCGTCGGCGGTGCCGCGGCACGTGGGCGAGCTGGACTAGATCCCCGCCCGCCACCACCCCCTCGATTTCGAGAGATATCGCCCGTGATATCGCCCTCGAAGTCGCGGGCGATATGCGATGCGATAGCCCGGGTGATATCGGCGTGAAAAGAGCGGTCGGGTGGGCCCGGCTTGCGGCAGTCCTTACGGACAGCGCGTGTGGCGTGACGCCCTTCTCGCTATCAACACGCCATCGCCGATCCCGAATACGAGCCCGGCGGCCGCTTTCTGCTGCGGATGCCGCTGAGCCTCCACAAGCAGGCCTCGCTGGCGGCGGCCAGCGAAGGGGTGAGCCTCAACCAGTTCGTGTGCGGCGTGCTGGCGGCGGCGGTCGAGTGGGAGCCGCGCGCCGGGGACAAGCGCCCACGCGAGCGGCGGTATCCCAGGTCCAGCGAGGAACTCGGCCATCAGATGTGGCGCGACCTGCTTGCTGACTAGGACTGATCGCCCGCGATGCGCAGGAACGTCTCGGCCCGGCGCTTGTCCCGGTATGCCTGCTGAAGCCGCGCGCTCGGCTCCTCGCCCTCGGCGTCGCGCGGCCCGCTCGCCTCGTCGATCACGGCCTGGGCCTTCTCGAGCCGGTCGCGCTGCTCGGCCACGTCGATCCGCTCCGGCTCGACGCAGTCCTCGACCAGCACCAGCGCGCGGTTCGAATGCACCTGGAGATAGCCCTCGCCCTGCGCGTAGCGCTTTATCTCACTCTCGCTGAGGTGCAGCCGCAGCTCGGCCGGCGCCAGCATCGCGAGCAGCGGCGCGTGGTGTGCCAGAACGCCGATCTCGCCCACCTCGGTGCGGGTCGAGACCATCTCGGCGTCGCCCCCGAACACGAGCCCTTCGGGGGTGAGCACCTCGACCTGAAACGGCGTCCGGGCCACCAGACCTAGCCAGCCTTTGCTTCCTCGACCACCTGGTCGATCGAGCCCTTCATGAAGAAGGCCCGCTCGGGCACCTCGTCGTGCTGGCCGTCGATGATCTCCTTGAACCCGCGCACCGTCTCGGCGATCGGCACGTACTCGCCCGAGCGGCCCGTGAACACCTCCGCCACGAAAAACGGCTGCGAGAGGAATCGCTCGATCTTGCGGGCCCGCTGCACGGTGAGCTTGTCCTCGTCCGAGAGTTCGTCGAGCCCGAGGATCGCGATGATGTCCTGCAGCTCGCGGTAACGCTGGAGGATTTCCTTGACGGCGTTCGCGACCTGGAAGTGCTCCGCGCCGAGGACCTCCTCCTTCAGGATCGTGGAGGTCGAGTCGAGCGGGTCGACGGCCGGATAGATCCCCTTCTCCGAGATCGCACGGGAAAGCACGGTGGTCGCGTTCAGATGCGCGAACACCGACGCCGGCGCCGGGTCGGTGAGGTCGTCGGCGGGCACGTAGATCGCCTGCACGGACGTGACCGAGCCCTTCCGAGTCGAGGTGATCCGCTCCTGGAGCTCGCCCATCTCCGTTTCGAGCGTGGGCTGGTAACCCACCTGCGACGGCATCCGGCCGAGCAGCGCCGACACCTCCGAGCCCGCCTGCACGAACCGGAAGATGTTGTCGATGAAGAGCAGCACGTCCTGGCCACCCTGCTCGCGGAAGTACTCCGCCATCGTGAGGCCCGAGAGTGCGACGCGCATGCGGGCGCCGGGCGGCTCGTTCATCTGGCCGAACACCAGCATCGTCTTGTCGAGCACGCCGGACTCGGTCATCTCGAGCCACAGCTGGTTGCCCTCGCGGGTGCGCTCACCGACGCCGCAGAAGGCCGACAGCCCTCCGTGCTGCTTGGCGATGTTGTTGATCAGCTCCATGATGATCACGGTCTTGCCCACCCCGGCGCCGCCGAACAGGCCCACCTTGCCGCCCTTCGCGTAGGGCGCCAGCAGGTCCACCACCTTGATCCCGGTCTCGAGCATCTCGGTGGTCGGGGTGAGGTTCTCGACGTCCGGAGCGTCGCGGTGGATCGGCCAGCGCTCCTCCACCTCGACCGGTGGCCCGAGGTCGATCGGCTCGCCCAGGAGGTTGAAGATCCGCCCGAGCGTGGCCTGGCCCACGGGCACCGTGATCGGTCCGCCGGTATCGACGACCTCGACGCCCCGGGCGAGGCCGTCGGTGCTGTCCATCGCGACGGCACGCACGCGGTCGTCGCCGAGGTGCTGCTGGACCTCGCACACGAGCCGCTCGCCCTCGCCCCGCTCGACCACGATCGCGTGGTTGATCTCCGGCAGCTTGTCGGAGAAGACGGCCTCGATCACGACGCCCTGGATCTCCTCGATGCGCCCGACATTGCGTGTCTCTGTTGCGGCTTCCATTTCGTTCCTCTCTATCCGAGCCCTTCCGCTCCGGCAACTACTTCCATGATTTCTTGAGTGATTTCCGCCTGCCGGGCGCGGTTCGCCTGCAGGGTCAAGTTCTCGATCAAGTCGCCCGCGTTGTCGGACGCGTTGCGCATCGCGGTCATCCGCGCGCCGTGCTCGGACGCGGTCGACTCGAGCAGC
>Ga0075423_10001372_pt1 | contig 21306 bp, 18 predicted proteins | sample SoiMethybrSBSTD2_FD_80114 | JGI IMG/M metagenome (GOLD analysis project Ga0075423, IMG submission 80114) | Bulk soil microbial communities from a Populus tree surrounding site in Tennessee, USA - Soil MetaG P. TD hybrid SBSTD2 | ecosystem: Environmental > Terrestrial > Soil > Tree plantation...
CCGCGGACGTCCACGACGTTGCGTCCCGCGATCTTGTCGAGATACGTCGTGAAGCTCGAGTCGGTGGCGGTGAACGAGAGATCACCCCGCAGCAGACCATCCCACAGGAACCGCTGGTCCTCCGGGTACTTCAGCGAGGGATACGTGTGGTACTTCATCCCGTCGGCTTCTTTGTACCGGTCGCAGGTGAACGAGAGCGCCAGGGTCAGCACCTCGCCGTAGACCGGCAGGCCCTTGCCGCGCGCCTCGGCGATGGCGTCGAGCCCCTCGCTCGCCGTGACGTGCACGAAGTAGGTGCCGGCTCCCGTCCGCGCGGCCAGTCGCACCACCTGCTGGAAGGCGAGCTCTTCGACCAGCTTCGAGTGGATCAGATGGACGTTGTGCCAGTCCCACTGGCCGCGCTGCTGGGCCAGGAGGTAGTTGTACATGACGAGCTCATCGTCCTCACCGTGGACCGCCAGCACGCCTCCGTGCCGCGCCACCTGCTGCATGAGGTCCTCGAGGCGTCCGGTGTCGATCTTGGCGATCGGCGTCAGGCTATTTTGTCGCCCTTCCGGCGGCCGGATGTCGGTCGTGAAGATCTTGACGCTGGGAAAGCCGGCCTCAGGGAGCTCGTGGAACCGGGCGATCACGTCGGGAGGCGTGCGGTTCGAGTAGATGCAGTGGGTGGAATAGTCCGTATAGCCGTTGCCACGCCAGGGCTCGAGATAGTCGTGGATTCCCTGGGCCAGATCTCCCGCGTGCGGCACGGGAGCGAAATCGATCACGGTCGTCGTCCCGCCCCAGATGGCCCCGAGCGAATGCTCCAGCGGCCCGGCGTTGGGAACGCCGGCCACCAGGGTGCGCGCGCCCGGCTGGACGTTGGCGACGGCGTGCGCGTGTGTCTCGATCCCGCCGGGTACTACGATCTTGCCGCGGGCGTCGATGACCTGTTTCGCCTCTGCGGTGAGCACGCCCGGGAACGCGACGGAGACGATCTTCTCGCCGATGACGCCCACGTCCCAATCGCCGGCGCCGGCCGGCGCGACGACGCGACCGCCTTGAATGAGCATGTCGAGCATGGCTGATCTCCCGTGGGGTAGGGTCCCGTCAGGCCGTCACTTCGTAGCCTCGGCTTCCCCCGGACCCTGCCATTGCAGGTCAGTCAGCGCCCAGCCGCCACCGAGCGCGCGGTAGAGCTGCGAGTAGGCAGCCAGGCGGTTCTGCCGGATCTGCGCGAGCGTGTTCTGAGCAGGATAGAGCTGCTGCTGAGCTTCGAGCACCTCGAAGTAGTTGGCCAGGCCCTGTCGATAGCGATCCATCGCGTGGTCGACGGCTTCGGCGAGTGCCTTCACCGCCATGTCCTGCGACGTCTCGGCCGCGCTCAGACCCGCCAGGCGCGTGAGTGCATCCGAGACCTCGCGCAGTGCGAGGAGAACGCTTTGCTCGTACTGCAGCCGTGCTTGATCCCACTGTGCGACGGATGCGCGATAGGTTCCCAAGGTGCGGCCGGCATTGAGGAGCGGACCGCTCAGGAGGCCGGAGACCGCCCAGATCGTTGCGGTTCCGCCCGTGAGCGCGGACACCTCGGGACTGGCCGTCCCGAGGAGCCCGGTGAGGCTGAGCTTTGGAAAGAATTCCGCCTTGGCGACACCGATCCGCGCATTGGCGCTCACCAGTGCCTGCTCGGCCTGGCGCAGATCGGGACGGCGCTCGAGCAAGGTCGACGGTAAGCCGGCCGGTACCGAGGGCACCACGACCTGCTCGTACATCGGCTTGCCCCGAGCGATCGGGCCCGGCCCTTTGCCCAGCAGGATGCTGATCTGGTTTTCCTTGGCGACGATGTCGCTCTCGATCTGCGGGATGTTGGCCTGCGCGTCGCCGAGCGCCCCGAGCGCGCGTGACGTCTCGAGCTTCGAGGCCACACCGAGGTTGAGGCGATCGAGGAACAGATCGTACGTGCGCTGATAGGCCGCCGTGCTGTCTCGCGCGATCTGCAGCCGCACGTCGAGCGCGAGCAGCTCGAAGTACGCCTGGCTCAGGTCGCTGACCAGAGTCAGCCAGACGGCCCGTCGTGCGTCTTCGGTGGCGAGCAGCGCGGCACGGGCGGACTCGTTCAAGCGGCGGATGCGGCCCCAAATGTCGAGCTCCCACGACATGGTCGTGGAAGCGGAGTAGAAGTTGGTCGCCTTGGGCACAAAACCGCCGGGCGCTCCGAGGACGCCGGGGCCGACCTTGCTCCTTCCGGCGCCAATGTTGTAGTCGAGCGACGGAAAGTAGTCCGAGCGCGTGACGCCGAGATTCGCGCGGGCTTCCTGCACGCGCGCGGCGGCGATGGCGACATCGTAATTGTTGCGCAGCGCCTCCTGGATCAGCCCTTTCAAGATGGGATCCTGGAACACCTCCCACCACGGCGCATCCGCGAACGAGACGGCCTCCGCCGCCGGCTGACCACGAAACATGGGCGGCTCCGCGATCGCCGGGCGCTTGTAGTCGGGACCGATCGCGCAGCCGGCGAGCGCCGCCGTTGCCAGAACCACCGAGACGGACGCGAGGGCTCTCATGAGCGCGAGCCGCCCGCCGGAGGCTCGTCGCCGGCGCCGCCGGCAATCGCCGCCGGCGCGGATACCGGTCCGGCGGTGGGGCGCGGCGACGTCCGTCGATAGCGCTCACTGACATAGAAGCTCACCGAGATGAAGAGGCTCGCGATGAGCGTGTCGGTCAACATCCCACCGATCACGACGGTGCCGAGGATCTGGCGTCCAACCGCGCCGGCGCCGGCGGCGGTCCACAGCGGCACGCAGCCCAGGATGAACGCGAACGACGTCATGAAGAGAGCGCGCCGGCGGACGCGGACGCCTTCGAGCGCGGCGTCGACCAGCGACATCCCCTCCTCGTACGCGACCTTGGCGAACTCGACGATGAGGATCGCGTTCTTGGCCGCGAGGCCGATCACCATGAGCAGACCGATCTGCGAGAAGACGTCGAGCTCGAAGCCGCGAAGCCAGAGCGCGCCGAGGGCGCCGAACATGGCGATCGGCGTCGCGAGCAGGACGGAGAACGGAAGCGTCCAGCTCTCGTACAGAGCGGCCATGAGCAAGAACACCACCAGCACCGAGAAGCCGATCACCGCGCTCGCCGGCACGCCTTGGGAAGCCACCTGCTCCTGGAACGACATTCCCGAGTAGTCGAAGCCCATGTCGCGCGACATCGTTTGCGCGAACACCTCTTCGAGCGCCTGCATCCCCTGCCGGGTGCTGACCCCGGGCGCGAGCAGGCCGTTGATCTGCGCCGCGCGGTACTCGTTGAACCGTGTCGTGAATTCCGGGCCGTTGACCTCGCGCATCCGGACCAAGGTCGACAGCGGCACCGGTTGGCCCGCCGCGTTGCGCACGTAGAACCGGCCGACGTTCTCGGCGTGGGTCCGGAACTCGCCCTCCGCCTGGATGTACACCTGCCAGACCCGTCCGTACTGGTTGAAGTAGTTCACGAAGGCGCCGCCGAGGAACGCCTGGAGGGCCTGGTACACCGCGCTCAGATTGATGCCCTGCTTGAGAACCTTGTCGCGATCCACCTCGGCGAAGAACTGCGGCACGCTCGGCAACAGGGTCGTGAAGAGTCGCGCGAATTCGGGGCGCTTGCGAGCGGCCGCCAGAAATTTCTCCGTGTTCTCGGCGAGAAACTCCGGATCCTTGCCGGAGCGATCCTCCAGGATGAAGGTCACGCCGCCGGATGTCCCGATGCCGGGAATCGCCGGCGGCGAGAACGCGAAGGCCTGAGCCTCCGCCACGCCCGCCAGCTTCTGGTTCAGCTGCCGGATGATCACGCTGGCCGTGAGCCCTTCCTTGTTGCGGGCGTCCCAGTCTTCGAGCGTGATGAAGTAGAACGAGTTGTACGTCGTCGTGACCAGGCTCAGCAGGCTGAAGCCCGCCACACCCGTGTAGTACTTGATGCCCGGTTGCGCCTTGAAGATCTGGTCGAGCTTGTCGTTGACCGCCGCCGTGCGGTCGAGCGAGGCGGCCATCGGAAGCTGGACGTTCGCAAAGATGTAGCCCTGGTCCTCCTCCGGAACGAACCCACCGGGGAGCCGGAGGCTGATGAGACCCGACATGGCCGCCGCGGCGAACAGCAGGAGGATCGCGAAAGCGGCCTTGCGGATCAGCACGCGACTGCCTTCCAGATAGCCGCCCATCACCCGTTCGAACACCCGGTTGAAGCCACGGAAGAACCACCCGAGCGGGCCGCGCACCTCGCGCCGCGGCCGCAGGAGCAGCGCCGAGAGCGCCGGACTCAAGGTGAGCGCGTTGAAGGCCGAGATCAGGACGGACACCGCGATGGTCACCGCGAACTGCTGGTACATCCGCCCGGTGATCCCGGGGATGAACGCGGTCGGGATGAACACCGCGGCCATGATGAGGGCGATGGCCACGACCGGCCCCGACACCTCGTCCATCGCCTTGAACGCGGCGTCGCGCGGGGAGAGGCCGCGCTCGATGTGTTGCTCGACGGCCTCGACGACCACGATGGCGTCGTCGACCACGAGGCCGATGGCCAGCACGAGCCCGAAGAGCGAGAGCGTGTTGATGGAGAAACCCAGCAGCGGAAAGACCATGAACGCGCCGACGAGCGCGACCGGCACCGCCAGCAGCGGGATGAGCGTCGCGCGGAACCCCTGCAAGAAGACGAAGACGACGATGACGACCAAAATGAGCGCTTCGACCAGCGTCTTCGCGATCTCCTTGATCCCCGCGCTGACCGCGAGCGTCGTGTCGAGCGACGTGACGTAGTCCAGGTCGGCGGGGAACCTGGCCTTGATCTGCTCCATTAGCTTGGTCGCGCCCTTCATGGTCTGAATGGCGTTCGAGCCGGGAAGCTGGTAGATGGCGATCAGCGCGGCCGGCTGGCCGTTCAGGCGACCGCGGCGGATGTAGTTCTGCGCGCCGAGCTCGACGCGCGCGACGTCCTTGATGCGCACCAGCGCGCCGTCCGGCTTCGCCCGCACGACGACGTTCTCGAACTCGGCGAGGCTCCGCAAGCGCCCCTGCGCCAGCACGGTGTACGTGAATTCCTGACCGCGGGGGACCGGATCGCCGCCCAGCTGTCCGGCCGGGTTGACGGTGTTCTGCGCCTGCAGCGCGCTGGCGATCTCGTTGACGGTGATGTCGAGCTTCGCGAGCGTGTCGGGGTTGATCCACAAGCGGATCGCGTACTGCGAGGCGCCGAAGATCTGCACCTGGCCGATGCCGGGCACGCGCGTCATCGGATCGTTGATGTTGACGTACGCGTAGTTCGCGAGGAACAGCGGGTCGTACGTGCTCTTGGGCGAGTACAGCACGAAAATGCCCAGCGGGCTGGTCACGGATTTCGTGACGCTCACGCCCTGGTTCACGACGTCGGGCGGGAGCTGCGAGGCCGCCTGCGAATATCTCAGATTGGTGAGGACCTGGTCGACGCTCGGATCGGTGGTGACGTCGAAGTTCACCCGCAGCTGCATCTGGCTGCCGGCGCTCTGGTTGAGCGAGTACATGTACAGCATGTTGTCGACGCCGCTCATCTGCTGTTCGATCGGCGTGGCCACCGACTGTTCGAGCGTGACCGCGTCGGCGCCCGGGTACCGTGCGGTCAGCAGAATCTCCGGCGGCGCGATGTTGGGATAGAGCGCGACGGGAAGCTGCACCATCGCGACGATGCCGACGATCACCATGAGGATGGAGATCACCATGGCGACGATCGGTCGGTTGATGAAGAACCTGGACATGTCGATCTACTTCGTGGCCGCGTTCGACTCCGCGGGCGTGTTCGCGGCCAGCCGAACCTTCTGGCCCGGGCGCACTCGGTCGCCTCCCTCGACGACGACGCGGTCGCCGGACTTCAGCCCGTCGGTCACGACCCAGAGCGAGCCCACGCGCGTGTCGACCTTGACCGTCCGGACGTCGACCGTGTCGTCCGCGCGAACCACGGCGACCTGGTGAATGCCCTGCACGTCCTGGACGGCGCGCTGCGGGATCAGGAGCGCCGACTTTTTCACCTCGACGACGGCGCGCACCTTCGCGTACTGGCCGGGCCGCAGCAGATTGCCCGGATTCGGAAAAATCCCGCGCGCGAGCACGGTGCCGCTGGTCACGTCCACCTGTCGGTCGAGCGCCGCGGCGCGTCCCGGGCGGGAATAGACGGAACCGTCGGCCAGGATCAGCTGCAGCTCGAGCCTGCCGGGCTCGCTCGGGTCCGCCGCCCACCGGCGTAACACGGTGTGCGCCCGTTGCTCGCTGACGGGAAACTCCGCGTAGATGGGATCGACCTGCGAGACCGTCGTGAGCGGCGTGCTGTCGCTCGGCCCGACGTAGTCGCCGGTGTTCGCTCCACGGAAGCCGGCGACACCGGCGATCGGCGAGATCACCCTCGTGTAGCCCAGATTGAGCCGGGCGTCCGCGAGCGCCGCGCGCGCGGCGTTGACGTTGGCCTCTTGCGTCTTCACATCGGCCACCGACTTTTCGAGCGCGGCGCGCGACTGCGACACGCTGGCCTGCGAGTTCAGCACCGCGGCACGCGCAGCCGCCACCGCCGCCAGGTTGGCCTGGTTGCTCTGCACCGCGTTATCGAGCTCCTGCTGGCTGACCGATCCGCGCTGGGCCAGCGGCGTGTAGCGATTGACGTCGAGCTCGGTCTGTCGCTGGGTCGCCTCCGCCCGCTTCACCTGAGCTTCGTCCTGGGCGACCTTCGCGATCGCCTGTTCGACCTGGGCCTGGCTCGCGCTGACCTGCGCCTTGGCTTGGCTGAGCTGCGATTCCGCGAGGTTCTGCTTGGCGTCGGCCTGATCGGCGGCCGTCTGAAACGGCCGGGGGTCGACCTGGAACAGAAGATCGCCCGCCTTGACCGGTGACCCTTCGGAGTAGTTCTGACTCACGAGGTGGCCGGCGACGCGAGCGCGGATCTGCGCGTTGATGGAGCCGACCAGCGTGCCCACGTACTCGACCGAGATCGGCACGTCGCGCTCCACCACGGGCTCCACTTTCACGAGTGGGGGCGGCGGAGTCGCCGCCGCGCGAGAGGAATCGCCACAGCCGTGGGCAGCGATCGCCATCAGCCCGATCAGGCCGATAGGCAGTAACCTGTTGCGCCCAGTCGCCAACATCCTCATCTGGAATCCCCCACTCTGGACAATCGCCGAATTGTCCTTGAGATGCGTAAAATTGCTGCGCGGTTGCGTCCGAGGAAATCGCGCTGGAGAGATTTTTGGTCCATGATCCTCACCGGTTGTGCCGGCATATCGCCGTTGGCCCGAGATGGAAACCCCGCGCAGATGATAAGATCCCGGGCCGCAACGTCAAGAGGGGGTGCGCGATGGTGACGATACTGAGCAATTCAGGACAGTACGCCGTCGCCGGCGCTGGGGCCTCGGGCGAGGCGCTCTGGTGTCCGGCGCGCGAGGCCCAAGCAGTCACCGGCTGGGAAGTGAAGCCGGAGGGCTTCTGCCAGGGCCCGACGTGCGTCCCGATCCCCGCGGGCCGTGCGCAGGAGTTCGTCCGCGACGGACAGGTCAATTTGGCCGCGCTCTGGCGTCACATGGGTCAGCCGGTCCTACATAGCGACCGCGGTGACGTGTGGATCCTGGCGCGGAGTGCCGGCGAGCGCCGAGCCGCCCTGGCTTCTCTCGAGGCCCCAGACTTCGCGCTCCCAGACCTTGCCGACCGCGTGCACCGGCTCGCCGACTATCGCGGGCGGAAGGTGCTACTCGTCACCTGGGCGTCCTGGTGAGGGTGTCGTCGCGACCTGCCCGTGTGGCAGGCGCTCTACGAGGAGCTTGCCGATCAGCGTTTCGTCGTCATCGCCGTAGCCATGGACAGTCGCCGGGGTGATCCGTTGCCGTGGATCGACGCGGCCAAGCCGACCTATCCCGCGCTGATCGATCGGGATCATCGTCTTGCCGAGCTGTACGGCATCGTCAACGTACCGCAGGCGGTGTGGATCGACGAGGCGGGGTGGATCGTTCGGCCCGCCGAGCCGGCGGGCGCGTACGAGGGCTTCCGCAAGATGAACAGATCTACACGCGAGATGCCCGAAGACGTCGCCAAGCTCACCGCACAGGCGAAGGCGACGTACCTCGACGCCATCCGCGACTGGGTGCGCAATGGGACGCGAAGCGTGCACGCCTTCACGGCGGATCAGGTCCGCACGCACCTGCCGCCGCTCAGCGACGACGTCGTGACGGCTCAAGCGCAGTTCAGGCTGGGCCAGGCGTTGATCCGTCGGGGCGAAGTCGACGAGGGAAATCGGCGGATCAGGGAAGCGAGCCGGCTCCATCCCGACTCCTGGTGCATCTGGCGACAAGGCGCCGGGGTCACCGAGCAAGGGCTCGCCGCCCTGCCCGATTTCTGGGAGCGCGTGGACGCGCTCGGCGAACACCGCTATTACGCGCGCGTCGACATGTCCGGGATGCCCTGAGCGCTCACGAGGGGCTGTTACTGCTCCGTTCGGCTCACGCCGTCATGACGTACGCCACGCCCAGAGCCACGAGAGTGGCCGAGAGGAGCAGCTCGTACGGCATCCGTAGCGGAGGCGCGAGCTTGTAGAGGAGGACGACGACGCCGAAGATCGCCGCCCACCACACACTCGACATCCCGAGCAGGACCATGGCCACCATGAGCGCGGCGCTGCACCCGAGGCAGCTGACGCCGTAGCGCACGCCCGCGACCACGGCGCTTCGCATCAGATTGAAGGGCAGCGGCCCATGCAGTGCGCACAGCTCGCGGCAGCGCGCCTGGCTCGCCCGTTTGATCGGGCTCAGGGAGTAGATACCGGCGAGAGCCAGCGCCAGTCCAACCGCCACGGGCTGATGTGGCCAGGGCATTTTCAACGCGGCGTAGATCGCGTAGCACACCACGCCGAAGATCAGCCACACGCCGAGGTACGTGACGGCCAGCACTCCAGTAGCAGCCGGCCATCCCCTTCGTCGTTCGGCCGTTCGCGCGAATTCGAGGATCACCGGCACCGCTGAGGGCAGCATCATCGCCGCCATCATCACAACCCAGGTCGGTGCGAAGGATTCGATCGGGCCGAGGCCCATGTCCATTCCGTCCATTGGGGCCATCGAGCGCGATTCCTGGATCATCGCCGCCCAGGCAGCGCCGGCGACGGCGAGAACGATCAACACGGCGATCATGGGTTTGGCCAGCTCCTGTCTGGCATCGAGCGCCTTCATGACCACTCGGCACGCGGGACAGAATCCGGCTGGCCTCGCTTGCCTGACCAGCCCGATTGTCGTGAACAGCCGACCGCCGTCCATCAGTGCCGATACTCGTCGCGACGGCGCACCCACGTGGTCACGCCCCCATCGCCCTCGTCGCGGCCCTTCGGGACGAGATCCATGTAGTGGTAGGCGACGTTCAGCATGTCGACCCCACGCTCGTAGGTGGAATACGTGTGGTAGATCTGGCCGGCGTCCTTGATGAACACGCTGATGCCGGGTGCCTCACTGATCCCCCACGGACGGAGCCGGTAGTTGTAGTCGACCTTCGCCTTCGGATCCTCGTTCGAGAAAGAAACCCGATAGTCCAAGTTGAAGTCACTTCCGACCGATGACCACCACGGAAAGCTCCACCCCATTCGCTGCTTGTAGGCGGCGAGCTTCGGGTACGGCGCGCGCGAGACCGCAGCCATGGTGATGTCGCGATGATTCAGGTGCACGGTGATGCCGTTGAAGTTGTCCATCCAGAACGAGCAAACGTAGCAGGGCGCGTCCGCCGTCCAGGGCGTATGGGACCCGGCCGTATCAGGATTGAACATCGCGTGATAGACGATCAGCTGGCCGCGCCCCTCGAAAAGATCGCCGAGCGTGCGCGTCCCGTGCTCCCCTTGGAAGTTGTATGGCTTTTCGACGAGCTCCCAGGGAAGATCGCGCCGCTCGCGGCTCAGCTGGTCGCGCATCCGGGTGAACTCTTTCTCTTTCGCGAGATGCTTTTTCCGCGCCGCGAGCCACGCGTCGTGCTTCACCACTTTGTGGGTTGCCATGCGATCCTCCTCTCGGCCTCCGCCCGAAGCTTACCCGCCTGATCCATCTTAGTCAGGCCTCAACACGCGGAGGGAGTAACAAGGTGGTCGTGAATTCGGCCGGGCGGCACGCGTCTGATAGATTGACGTTCGCCTCGGAGGCCACTAACGTTTGGTGGTAGAAGGAGCATCCAGCGTACACGGGAGCGAGTCTTGGATACCTCTTCGATAGTGCTCGTGGTGGCGGCGATCGTCGCCGGGGTGTTTGTGGCCTACAACCTCTTTCACTACATCCTTTTTTTTCTCGTCACCCATCCGCGTGAAGCCACCGACATCGGTCATCGGCTGAACGAATTCGAGCGGCGCCAGCTTGCCGATTGGACGCCGCGCGCGGAGGACTCTCTCAAGCACGACGACGAAAATCGAACATATGACGATGTGTTCAGCACATATTGTGACGAGCACGCCAACTACAGCACCTGCGTGTTCCCCCGTGCCGTCTTCACCTCTCCGTACGAAGCTGATCTGGCGCTTCTGAATCCGACGGACGGAATGCGGCTGCTGGAGCTCGGGTGCGGATCGGGCGCCGCCGCGTACTATCTCGCGAGTCGGCGTGACGTCGAAGTCGTGTGCGTGACGAATTCCCCCGTGCAGGCCGATATCTGCCGCCGGAAAAGCGCGAAGGTCGGCTCGCGCGTGCAAGTGAACGTCTCCGACTTCGACTATCTCGATCTCCCGAGCGAAAGCTTCGACGCGATCTATGCGATCGAATCGATCGGATACACCAAGGACCTGGATGCCTGGCTGGCGCGCTGCTGGCGACTGCTCAAGCCCGGCGGACGCCTGATGATCCGCTCACCGGGTGCGCTCGACCACTGCCGCCGCGAGGAGGACTACCGAAGCGTCAGCGTCTTCTTCGACAACTGGCGATACAACTTCTTCGGCGCCAATCTCCTCGTGTACAAGACGCGGCGGCTCGGCTTCGATCCGATTCGTTATCGCTGCTTGCCTTTTGGGGCCTGGGGCCTCACCTGGAACTTCATCCAGCACATGATGCTGTGGCGTTACCGACTGAAAATGCGCACGTTCGTGAAGCTGGAGTCGATCATCTGGCGAACCTCCAAGAGGTTCGTCTTCGGGAACGCCTACAACACGGTGCTGGCCACCAAACCGACCGCGCGGTCCACGAAGCTCAATGGGGCGGCCAACCTCGTCGCGCGATCAGCTGCCGGAGCGCCGGAATCCTTCGCGGGCGGCCTCGTCGGTGGGCCGGAGCTGTAGCGCCCGCTGGAACGCGGCACGCGCGTCGTCTTTTTGGCCGAGCTGAACATAACACCATCCCATGCCGACGAGGAACTGGTGCGAGGCCGGAGCGGCCAGGTTGCCTCGGATGAACATCGCGAGCGCCTCCCGGTAACGCCCCACATAGTAGAGCGACCAGGCCACCTTGTGGCGAAGAGGTGTCGTCTCAGGCGGGTCCTGCGCAATCAGGCGCCGGGTCCCGCTCAGCGCCATCTCGAGCAACGGTAGTGCCGCATCGTACTGCGCCAGCTCGAAGAGCGCCGACCCCAGACCATTGAGGGCGTCGACATACTCCGGATTGCGATCGAGCGCCTGCCGGAACGCCATGCTCGCCAGGTGGTATCGCCCGAGTCGGAGCCGACTCCACCCGAGCCCGTCGTACAGGCCCTCCCACGTCGGCTGACGGCGAAGCGCGCTCTTGAACGTGATGATCGCGTCCTGCGGTTCGCCGACGAAATACTGTGACCAGCCTAGGAGCGCACGGGCCTCGTCGTGGTCCGGCGCCAGCGCGGTGGCCTCGGCGAGCTGGTCGCGCGCTTCACGATACTTCCGTGCCTCCAGGAGCGCGCGGCCGCGGACGAAGCTCGACTGCGCTTGCATGCCGAGGCGAAGGCGCTGGAAGGCGTTCGCCGACGCGGTCGCCAGCGCCGCCTGCGTCGACGCGATCGGCTGCGAGGGACGATCGCTCGCCTCCTCGGATGCCTCTCGCGCCCTTTCCGCGGCGTCGCTGGCACGAATCCTCAGACGCCGAGCGGCATCGTCGACATCAGCGCCCGATGCAATCGGCGTTCGGGCCACCTCCGTGGCAGCCCGCACGGCCTCGCGAGCGGCATCTTCCGCCGCGCGCGCGGCGTCCTTCGCGGCGTCGGCCACCTCATCGGTGAGCGCGGATCGCGAACCGGACTGACCTCGCCCGGCCCGCGCGCCGTCAGTCTGCTCCGCCGCCTTGGCCGCGAGCTCAGCATAGCGAGCTGCGTCGACGGAGGCCTGTCCCGCCGTCTGGAGGGTTCGCCGCGACGCCCAGAGGTCCGCGATGCGACCCGTCGCGCCGGCGACCGAGAGGTCGGGGCTGAGTCCGTCCGCACTCGACATTCCGCTCGGCCCGGGCGCACTAGCACCCGCGCCGCTGGCCCCGCTGCCCCCGCCGCTCCCGGTGGTGGCGCTGCCTGCGGGACCGCCACCCCCGCCTCCGCTCCCGCTCCCGCCGCCGCTACTCCCGCCGCTGCCGCTCCCGCTGCCACCGCCGCCGCCCCCACTCGTTCCCCCACCCCCGCCCTGCGCAAACGCCGAGGGAATTCCGAACGAGAATTCCATGCACGCGAAGATCATCACGCAGGCAAGACCCAGGGCACACGAGCGCGACCGGTGGTGATATCGAGGCATGGTCGTCTCTCCCATCTGCCCGGAGCCTACCAGAAGCGGTAGTTCACCCCGACGCGGAAGAGGTGAAGCCCGAGAGGACTCAAGGAGTTGGTGAACTTGGCGCCGTCGACGGAGCCGAGGGCCGCGCTTTGGCCGTCGGCGCCGCCGAGCCGGCCAACGACATCGGTGCCGCCGAACCGGGCGTAGAGGTACTCGGCCTTGGTGCTCCAGTTGCGGCCCAGCGCAAATTCGACGCCGGTCCCAACGGTCCAGCCGACCGTCGTTCGGGAGACCGAAACACTCTCTGGGTTCGGCGTGAAGGGCGGCTCGGAAAAGGTCTGTTTGAATTCTGAGTGGCTCGCCGCGATACCCGCGGTCACGTAGAGAAGCAAGCGATCGATGGTCCATCCGAGTCGTGGGCGCGCCGTCAGTAGCCAGTCGGTGGACTCCGAGATCCTGAAGTTGTATGGCGAATTGTCCGTCCGGTAGCGGAACGTCCCGCCATGCCTGGCGCTGAGGTCGAGCCAGTTGAAGTCGAACTCGACGCCATACACGAGGCGCCCGGTTTGACGGTTGTATCCGGCCTGCGCCCCGAGCGTGATGCCGTGATCATCCAGATCGAACGACCCGGAGTTCTCCACGCCGGGAATGGCGCCCGCGTTGAAGTAGTTGTTGGGGTTGTTGTTCTCGATCGAGAGCGATGTGCTCTGCTGTTTCAGCGCGCCGCCGAGATTGCCGCCGACGTAAAAGCCTGACCAATCGTGGCCACCCGTAGGCGGGCCCAGCTGAGCGCTCGCGGCAGACACCCAAAGCGCGACGATTGCTGAGGACACCGCGACAGCCGCGAACGCTTTCATCTTCGTCGCTGGGATGCGACCGAGGCTGAGCCGCCATGGGAGCGCATAGACGGGCAACATGGTGCTGGTTATAGCCTGAGATCCAGTATCCGTAAAGACCGTAGCGCCGTTAAGGCGAACACCGGAGTCTACGAGGCGAGCGCGTCCGGGGCGATACGGTTCGAGCTCGATCGCGAGGGAGGTCTATGGCACCCGCACGTGCATGATCCGCGGGAACTCGCCCATCATGCCGTCCGGCTGACCATCCGCCCCGATCAGGTATCGCGCCGTCAGCTCGGCCGGTCCGACGTCGGAGACGACCATCAGCCCTTCGCGCGTCGCGATGTCCGCCGCCTGGCGTTGGCTCCAGCCCGTCAGCAATGGCTCGCCCACCGACGCCAGGTACGCGGCTGTGCTCTTCGCGCCGTAGAGGGCACCGCCATCGGGGCGAAGCGTTGCGTCCAGCACGTAGTCGTAGACCACCGAGCTGCCGGAGGCAGATCCCGATCGGATGAAGCGAAGCGTGCTCAGGTTGGCGGCCTCGGGTAGGTACATCGTGACGCCTTCCCAGATGAACAATGTCCGTTGCGTACGATCGTAGCCGGCGTCGCGCAACACCGCGTCGAGCGGACGCGTGGTGAAATCGGTCGGCACCAGCACGACGCGGTCTGGCATTGCTCCGAAGATCTTGACGACGCGCTCCCGCTTGGCGTCGATCATCGCCGGGAGATCCAGCTCGAAGAAGCGCACCTGTGGGAATCGCTCGCGAAAGCGATAGGCGCGGCTGTCGAATCCCGCACCCAGGTTGACGACCTGCGTGGTCCCGGTGGAGAGCGCGTCGATCAGCGCGGCGTCCATGTGGTGGGTGCGCGCGTTGACCCAGAAGTAATTCGGGTTGTGCCGCGCCCGATCGGGATCTGTGCGGAACGGAGAGGTGCGCCAGAGCTCCGCGCTGACGAACTTCTCGGCCAGATAGTCGGGATTGCGAATCTTCGCATCGGGATGCTTCGCGGCGACCGCGCGCAACATGCACACCGATTCGGCAGTGGTCGACACCCGGCCCGAAGTCGCCAGGGTCTCCGCGTTCGCGACGAGGGCCACGCCGAGCAACAGCCAGCCCGGAGACTTCAGGACTCTTCGCCCTACCGCCATTGCGACCTCACAGAGTGGCCACGAACTCCTCGATCAGCGCGTTCACCTTGTCCGGGATTTCGGTAGGCGGGAAGTGGCCCGCCCCGGACAGCTTCACGTACCGTGAACCGGGCACGGCTTCGTGCATCTCTTTCTCGTACTCCGGCGGATTGCCGGGATCGTCCACGCCACGGAGCAGGAGCAGCCTGGGCTTGAGCGTCGCGAGGCGGTCGCGCACGTCGAAGGCATCGATCGTCTTCAGGTCGTGATACTGGGACAGCGGGCCCACCTGGCGATGCCGCTCGATCAATCGCTCGCGCAGTACGGGATCGACGAACTTCATGGCATGCCGCTGATAGGTGAGCCACTCTTCGTAGACCTTCGGGTCCTCCGCGGCGCGTAGCCGCAGCTCGTACGTGCCTGCCTCGCGGGTCTTGGGGCGCGCGGCGACGGTCATCAGCACCAAGCCCTTGACCTCGTCGGGATAGTCGAGCCCGTATTGCAGCGCTATCGACGCGCCCAGCGTGTACCCGGCCAGCACGAGACCCTTGTTGAGGCCCTGCGCCCACAGCCAGCCGCGGACCCATTCCGTGTATCGCGTCACGTCCGGACACCGAGTGCCCTCGAGATGACCCGGCAGGGTCGGCGCGACGCTGTTCGGAAAGTGCCGGCGTTGGTGATGGAACGCGTCCGCGCAGGCGCCGGCGCCGGGTCCGTGGAGAAACACGAGCTGCGACATACAACGCTCCTTCTCAGTGCGTCACACGCTCGGCGATCGCCTCGGCCAGGGCCAGCACCCGGCGCGCATCGTCGACGTGCAGGTTCTCGATCAGGCGGCCGTCGAGCACGACCACGCCGCGACCGCGGGCGATGGCGTCGGCGTGAGCCGCGATCACCCGGCGCGCCCAGTCCACCTCACCGGCGGCCGGCGCGAATACGTCGTTCGCGATGGCGATCTGCTTGGGGTGGATCAGCGTCTTGCCGTCGAAGCCGAAGTCGGCGGCCTGGCGGCAGGCGGCCGCGAAGCCGGCGTCGTCATCGAGATCCAGATGAACGCCGTCCAGGGCCGTGATGCCGGTGGCGCGCGCGGCCAGCACGCAGACCTGGAGGCTGGTCAGCAACGGAAAACGATCGCGCGTGACACGCGCGTGGAGATCCTTTGTCAGATCGGAGGTACCCATGACCAGTGCCGTCACTCGAGCGCTGGCGGCGGCGATCCCGGGGGCGTTCAGGATGCCGCGCGGCGTTTCCAACATGCACCAGAGCGTCGGCGTCGAGCCGAGGGCAGCCACCGCCGCACTCACGGCATCCGCCGCTTCAACTTTGGGCAGCAGCACGGCGTCCGCGCCGGAGGCGGCGGCCGCCGCCATGTCATCGTGGCCCCACGACGTGCCGAGCGCATTCACCCGGACGACGATCTCGCGGTGGCCGTAACCGCCAGCACGGACCGCCGCGACCACTTGAGCACGTGCCTGCAGCTTCATCTCCGGCGCCACGGCATCCTCGAGGTCTAGAACGATCACGTCGGCCGGCAGCGTGCGCGCCTTCTCGAGCGCCCGTGCATTGGACCCGGGCATGAACAGGACGCTGCGCCGGGGCCTCACCGCTTTCAAGTCACGCTCGCGAGACGTCCGAGTCGGAGCCGTCGGCCCGCGCTTCTCGCTCTGTAGCGACGCGCATCACGCGGGACTGGATCCCGCGCGGCCCGTGAAGCGTGGCGGCCGCTTCTCGCGGAATGCGGCCACGCCTTCCGCGCGGTCCGGCGTACGCGCAGCGATGGCCTGGTTGCGCGCCTCCATGTTCAAAACGTCCTCGAGCGACATGCCGAGTCCCTGGTAGAGCCCCGTCTTGGCCAGGCCATACGCCACCGTCGGTCCCTGGGCCAGCCGTTCGGCGAGCTTCGAGGTCTCCTGCTCGAGCTGCTCGGCGGGGACCACGCGATTCACGAGGCCAATGCGCAGCGCCTCCTGCGCGTCGATGATGTCCGCGAGCAGGATCATCTCCATGGCCTTGGCGGTACCGACGAGGCGCGGCAAAAAGTACGTCCCGCCGCCGTCCGGCACGAGACCCACGCGCGCGAAGACTTCACCGAAGCGCGCCGTGTCGGACGCGATGCGCAGATCGGTGGCCAGCGCGATGTTCATCCCGGCGCCGGCGGCCACGCCGTTGATGCTGCCGATGATGGGCTTCTGCAGCCGTTGCATGCGAAGAATGCAACGGTTCAGGCGCTCGATGAGCGCGCCGCCGGGATCGCCGTCGAAGAACGACAGCGGGACGGGCGTGCCGTCACGCTTCTGATCGCCGCCGGAGGAGAACGCCCTTCCGGCGCCGGTGAGGACTACCACTCGCACGGCTGTGTCGACTTCGAGCTCGATCAGGATGCGCTCGATCTCGCCCATCATCGCCTCGTTCATGGCGTTCAGGCTCTCAGGGCGGTTGAGCGTGAGCGTCACGATGCCCTCGTGCCGATAGTACAGAACGGGTCCGTTCGTCATTCGCGATCTCCTGAATTCCAACGCGCGCCGGCGTCTGCGTCTCAGCTCGGGTACACGATCGTGCGCAGCATGATGCGGCGCTCTTCCGGCCGGTAGTCGCCGGCGCCGCGGTGCATCGTCGCGCGCTCGTCCCAGATCAGGACATCGCCGACGCGCCAGCGGTGGTAGTAGACGAAGCGCTCCTGGGTCGCGTGCGCGGCGAGCTCCTCGATCAGCGGCCACGCCTCCTCCCGCGTCAAGCCGGCGAAGCCGTGCGTATGCATGGGATTGACGAACAGGATCGAGCGTCCGCTGACCGGGTGTCGCGTGACCGCGGGCCACGGCACTTCCTCGTACTTCTTGTCGGTCACACCCTTGTTGTCGCCATACAGCCGCTCGCCGCCGGGACCGTCGGTGCGACCGTGCAGGCCGGTGAGGCCCGACAGCAGATGTTTCCGAGCTTCGGGCAAGGCGTCGTAGGCCGCGCGCATGTCGGCGAACATCGTGCCGCCTTTCTCTGACGGCACCTCCTTCGCGTGCAGCATGGCCAGCAGCGGCAGCGTGTCCTCGTAGGTCGAATCGGTGTGCCAGTCGGTGGCGCGCTTGACGCCGTACCAGTCGATCTGGCCTGTCTCCTCCACGTTGGTCAGCCACGAAACTTCCGGGCAATCGACGTGACGATACTTGGTCAGCGCGTGCGGGCGCGGCGTGCCGAAGCGGCGGCCGAAGGCGGCGAGCTCGGGTGCGCCGAGATTCTGGTCGCGAAAGACGAGCACCGGATTTTCGGCAAAGGCCTTTTGGATCCAGGCGAAGGTGTCCGCCTCGAGTGGCTTCGCCAGATCGATCCCGAGGACCTCGGTTCCCAACGCCGCGCCGAGGGCACGCAGCTGCGGTGTCTGTGTCATGGCCGAACCTCCCTTTGCGAGCGCGTCGTTGATCATTTCCAGCCCCACCAGGCGCACACGGCCTGGCCCATCACAAGGTACTTGTCACGCTCCGGTAACCAGGGTAGCTCCTCGGTGAACATCGTCACGCACTGCCGCCAGGAGCACGGCATCTTCGTGATGTCGGTCCCCCAGAACATGCGCGTCGGGCCGAACGCATCGTAGATCTGGCGCAGGTACGTGTGCATGCTGGTGAACGGATACGGCCCGCTGCAATAACCCGGCGCGCCCGTGGCCTTGACGGCGACGTTGGGATGCCGCGCGAGCTTGATGAGCTCGGGCATGTGCGTCATCGCCGCGTCGTCCTTCAAGGTGGTTGTGCCGCCGCGACCGCCCAGGTGATCGATGGTCAGCCGCAGGCCCGGATGCCGCTCCGCGATCTGTCCGATGTGCGGCAGCGAATCCGTCGCCAGCATGGCGATCGGCACGCCGGCCCGCTCGGCGGCGGCCCACAGCCAATCGAGCGTCCCATCGGCCAGCCAGCCTCGATTCGGCTCCTGCAGAAATCCGTAGCGCAGGCCGAGCATGCCCGGCTGGCTGCGCCACTTCTCGACAAGGCCGCGCTTATCCGGCTGATTCAGCGGGAACGATCCGAGAATGGCGAAGCGACCGGGGAAGTCGCGGACGGCCATGAACGCCATCTCGGTGGAGTTCGGATCCCAGCACGGCGGGTGGATCACGGCGGCGTCGACACCGCCCTCGTCCATGAGGCCGACGGCCTCCTCGGTGGCAAACGAGGTGACCTGCCGATGGGCCATGTTGCTGGGCAAGCCGCTACCCCAGAGATGGATCTGAGCATCGACGATGCGCATCGCGCGTCCCTCCCCTCGACCGATAAGGAGAGTATCCTGTCTGCGCCTATGCCACCAGAGAGGGAGATCCCATGGTCAGCCGCAGAACGTTCCTGTCACTGGTCGCCGGTAGCATGAGCGCACCGCGAGTCGCGTTCGCCCAATCGGACACGCGCAAGGTCGCGCTCTACGCCAACGTCGGGGCCGATCTCACACACTACGACGTCGACGTCGCGGGAGCGGCGCTGACCAGGCGCGCGACCGTCACCCTGCCCGCGGGCGTGCAGTACGCCTGGCCGCACGTCTCGCGGCGATATCTCTACGTCGCGACCAGCAGCAGCGCGTCGGGATACGGACCGGCGGGGACCGAGCACCACGTCACGGCGGTTCGCATCGATCCCACCACCGGCGCGCTCACCAAGCACGGTGAAGCGATCCCGCTGCCCACTCGACCGATCCACATGACCACGGACATCCCCTCGCAGAACATCCTGGTCGCGTTCAACAATCCGAGCGCGCTGCGCGTGTATCGGATCAACTCCGACTTCACACCGGGCGAGGAAGTGAAGCAGCCGGGCGCGGTCGACCCCGGCATCTTCGCGCATCAAGTACGCGTGACGCCGGACAACCGGCTGGCGATTCTGGTCACGCGCGGCAACGAAGGCACGCCGACGAAGGCCGAAGACCCCGGGGCGCTGAAGGTCTTCGACTACAAGAACGGTGTGCTGACCAACGAGGTATCGGTCGCTCCCGATGGAGGCCGGAACTTCGGGCCCCGGCATCTCGATTTTCATCCGACGAAGCCCTGGATGTACGTCTCGATCGAGACCCAGAACAAGATGTACACGTACAGGATGGAAGCTGGCCGGATCGATCCGGAGATCGCGTTCCGCGCCGAAACGCTGGCCGAGCCGCAGAACCGCCAGTCGCGTCAGGCGGCCGGCACGGTGCACGTGCATCCGAACGGGCGGTTTCTGTATGGGGCCAATCGCGCGCAGGACACGATCGATTTCCAGGGCAAGAAGGTCTTCAAGGGCGGCGAGAACAGCATCGTCGTGTACTCGATCGATCAGTCCACCGGCGAGCCGACGCCGATCCAGCACATCGAGACGCGCGCGATCCATCCGCGAACGTTTCACATCGATCCGAGCGGGCGCATGCTCGTGGCCCAGCACAATCTTCCGGTGGACGTGAAAGACGGCGACGCAGTACGAACCGTTCCGGCAGGTCTGTCGGTCTTCCGCATCGGCGACGACGGCAAGCTCACTTTCGTGCGCAAGTACGATATCGACGTCGGCGGCAAGACCATGTTCTGGATGGGTATGGTGCAGCTGTAAAGAACACATGGGAGGACGGTCGATGCTCAGGGTCACCAGAGGTTCCCTCGCATCCTACGCGCTGGTCGCGGTAGTGGCGGCCGGGCTATCGGCGCTCGTGACCTGGCAAGGTCCGGTGCTGGTAACGCCTTCGGCCGCGCAACCCGCAGCCGCCGGCGTTCAGCAAATAGTCACTCAGCCGCTCGCGGACTTGCCCGGGCGCGAAGTCCGCGTGCTCGTCGTCGAGCGCGCTCCCGGGACCGCCAGCCCCCCGCATCGCCACCCGGGACATCACACGTTCGGGTATGTGATGGAGGGCACCTACGAGTTCGCGATCGATCGCCGCGAGCCGCGTGTTCTCAGGGCTGGCGATACGTTCTACGAGCCCCCCAGCGCGGTGCATTCGACCTCGCGCAACCCGAGCACGGACCAGCGCGTGAAGCTTCTCGTGTTCATGGTGGCGGACCAGAAGAATCCCACCACCGTCCCTGAATAGAACGGTAGTATTGCGATAGCTCGATCGCCCCGGAGGGATTGCCGATGACGCGCACGTACAACGCAATCGACGCAGACGGCCACATCCTCGAGCCCCTCGACCTGTGGGACAAGTACATCGATCCCGAATATCGCGAGCGCCGGCCGCGGTTCGTCATCGACGACAACGGCAAGGAGCGCCTGAGCGTCGAAGGCAAGCTGCTAGGCAATCCGCGGGGCATTGGCAGCCTGGGGTCCGTCGGCGCCCGCCAGGGCATCGTCAAGCCCGGTGCGCTGAAATACGCCGAGGGACGCAAGGGCGGCTTTGATCCACACGCGCGCATCGTCGACATGGATGCCGACGGCATCGACGCCGCCTTCCTCTATCCGAGCCTCGGTCTCTTCGCTGGCGCCGTCGAGGACCCCGGCCTCGCCGCCGCGATGTGCCACGCCTACAATCGCTGGCTCGCCGACTACTGCAAGCCCTATCCCGAGCGACTGTTCGGCGTCGCGATGCTGCCGATGCAGTCGGTCGACCTGGCGATCGACGAGATGCGCTTCGCCCGCGAGAAGCTCGGGATGCGCGGCGGGTTCCTGCGGCCCAACCCGTATCACGGCATGAAGATGATCAACGACCCGATGTACGAGCCGTTCTGGAAGATGGCCGAGGACCTCGACTTCTCCATCGGCTTTCACGAGGGATCGACCAC
>Ga0075423_10001375_pt1 | contig 21298 bp, 17 predicted proteins | sample SoiMethybrSBSTD2_FD_80114 | JGI IMG/M metagenome (GOLD analysis project Ga0075423, IMG submission 80114) | Bulk soil microbial communities from a Populus tree surrounding site in Tennessee, USA - Soil MetaG P. TD hybrid SBSTD2 | ecosystem: Environmental > Terrestrial > Soil > Tree plantation...
CACCGCGCGAGGCCAGCCGAGCGCGCTCGCACGCCGAGTGTAAGCGAGGCCCCGCACGGGCGAGCGAAGCGAGCCCCTGAGCTTGCTTCACTCCGACGATCCGGACGACAGTGAAGCATTACGGGAGGTTGGTGCGATGGCGAAAGCAGCGAAGCCCGTTCCCGAAGGTTTTCAGACGATGACGCCGCAGCTGGCGCTCGACAGCGCCGCGACGACGATTGACTGGTACGTCAAGGCGCTCGGCGCCAAGGAAATCCGACGCAGCGTCGGTCCCGACGGCAAGATCATGCACGCCGAGATCGAGATCGGCAACACGCACTTCATCGCCAACGACGCGATGATGGGCAGCAAAGGACCGAAAGAGTACGGTGGCTCACCGGCGTCGTGGTGGCTCTATGTCGAGGACTGCGACGCGCTCTTCAACAAAGCCGTCGGCGCCGGCGCGAAAGTGCAGATGCCGATGGAGGATCAGTTCTGGGGCGATCGCGCGGGCGCCGTCGTCGACCCCGAGGGCTACACCTGGTGGATCGCGACGCGCAAGGAAGATCTCACGCCAGACGAGATCCAGAAGCGGATGGCCGATCTGTTCAAGGAGCCCGAGCCGACACGCTAGCGTACCCGGATCAGGTGATCGCCGCGGATCCGTCGCACGCCACACCGGTTCGGTGAGAAAATCGGCACTCATGAAGACCACCATGGGTGCCGTCCTCCTGTGCGGCTCGCTTGTGCTCGGCCTTGCGACGCCTGCCCTGGCTCATCACAGCGCTGCCGCCTTCGATACGCAGAAGGAAGTCAAAGTCACCGGCAGCGTAACGCAGTACCGGTTCGCCAATCCGCACATCTACTTGACGATTCAGGTGAAGAAAGACGACGGCTCGACGCAGTCGATGGAAGTCGAGGCCGGTGCAGCTTCGGTGCTGAACGCGCTCGGGTTCACGAAGAACTCCGTCGCCGTTGGCGAGACGGTCACGATTGTCGGCAACCCCGCGCGCAGCAATCCCAACGCACTGGTGCTCGGCAGAGAGCTGTACAAGAAGGACGGGACGTACGTGCCGCTGAACATCGCCTCGCGCGGTGTCGACGCGCCGAAGTCGTCGAGCGCGACAACGGCCAGCACGATTGCCGGCACGTGGTTCGCACCGCGCAGCGAGTTCGGCGCATTCCTTGGCGGCGCCGGCCGCTGGGCGCTCACCGACAAGGGCAAGGCTGCGGCCGCCGGGAGCGCCGACTCGAGAAACCAGAGCCTGACCAACTGCGTGCCGCTCGGCGCGCCGGCGCTGATGCTCTACCCCGTCGCCAACACGATCACCGTACAAAAAGATCGCGTCGTGATGAAGGTCGACTGGATGGATTCGGAGCGCGTCGTCTACACCGACGGCCGCAAGCATCCGGCGGCTGACACGTTCCTCCAGGGGCATTCGATCGGTCGCTGGGAGGGCACGACGCTCGTCGTCGAGACGACGAACTTCAAGGACAACGCGATGGGGCTGTCGATGGCGCTGCCGGGGAGCACACAGAAGAAGCTGAGCGAACGCTTTACCCTGAGCGAGGATCACAAGACGCTCGTCTACTCAGGCGTGCTCGAAGATCCCGTGTATCTGACGCAGCCGGTGCAGTGGTCATCGAAGCTGGAGTATCGGCCCTCGATGGTCCATTCGAATCAGAAGTGCGATCCCGCGGTCGCGCGGAAGTTCCTGTCAGAAAAGTAGGGGCCATGACGAAGCGTCGACTGTCGCGAAGGAACATTCTCAAGACAGGCGCGGCCGCTCTCGCCGCGGCTCCCGCATACGCGCAGGCGCCGTCGATCAACACAGGCACACAGACTGGACGTCCGTTCCGCGGGCTCGTGCGTCATGGAACAACGCTCGACGTGCAGGAATTGCGACTGCTGCCGATCGATCCCCGGCAGGTGGTCATTCGCTCGCTCGCAGTCGCGCCGTGCTACACCATCGTCCGGGGCGCGCTGAGCACGACACCCGCACGTCGCGCTGAAGTACCGAATCACTGCGGCTTCGGCGTCATCGAAGCCGTCGGCGCACACGTGAAGCGCGTACAAGTGGGCGACCGCGTCGTCGTCGCCGGCACGTCGCAGTGCGGTCAGTGCTATCAGTGTCTGCACGGCCGGCCGGACTTCTGTCAGTTCACGTTCTTCTCAAACGACGGCGCTCCGCCGTTTCCGCCCTTTGCCGAGATGCGCGACGGCACCAAGGTCGACGCACAGGCGGGCATCGGCGGCATGAGCGAAGTGATGACCGCGTTCGAGGAGTACTGCGTGCCGGTGTTCACCGACCTGCCGTCGGCGGAGCTGACGCTGCTCGGCGATCAGCTCGCGTCAGGCTTCGCCGCCGGACACGCGCGCATGCAGTTCGAGCCTGGCTCCGACGTGTGCGTGTTTGGTGCGGGGCCGGTCGGCCTCGGCGCGATTCAAGCCGGACGCGTGATGGGCGCGGGTCAGGTGATCGCGATCGATCCGATCCGCTATCGACGTGAGTTTGCGATGAAGATGGGCGCGACCGCGACGCTCGATCCCAACGCCGAAGGCGACGGCATCGTCGAGCGCGTGCGCGAGCTGTGCAAGGGGCACAACGATCGCCGCTTCGCTGGCGGGACGACGTGGGGACGCGCTGGCAACGCGGTGATGGCGCGCGGCGCCGACTTCGTCGTCGAGGCGGCCGGTCTGCAAGCGTTTCCACCGAAAGCGGAATCACAGCCCGATCCGACGAACGTGAAAACCGTGCAGCAGGCGTGGGACTGTACGCGGATGGGCGGCCACTGCATGCTGATGGGATTCACCTTGCAGCCGGTGCCGTTCCCGGGTGCGACGCTGGCGTTGCTCGGCCGCACGATTCACCCCGGCCAACAGGGCGGCCTGCACATCATGCGAGATATCCCTCGCTACGTGAAATTGATCGAGAAGGGCACGATCGACGCGAAGTCGATGATCACGAAGCGCTATACGCTCGATCAAGCGAAGCAGGCGGTGCAGGACACCGCCGATCGCAGCATCATCGTCGGCGTGATCGAATTCGCCTGAGCCACGAACGGAGACAGGCGTCGATACAGTCGCAGCCGATGACTTACGCGCGTCGCGTGTCGAGCGCCTGACGCTCGATCGCCAGATGTCGTACGGTTTCGGCGTCGTTGCCAGCGTTGACCGATTGGGTGATCAGGTCGTCGGCGGCATTCGGGTCGTGGCGCATCGTGTGATCGGCCAACTGACGGAGTAGCATCTGCCCTTCCTCGAGTGCGCGGACCGCATTCCACAACGCCGTCTCGATGCCCTCGTCGACAGCCGCAACCAATGTTTCAATCGAGTAGGCGTGGCCGGTATGACAGCGGAAGCGCAGAATCCCTTGCGCGGCCACCTGCAGCAGCACCCCGTGGCATTCGGGGCAGGCGATCGGAGATGGAGCGCCGAGTTGGAGAACTCCGGCGTCCAGCGGCTTGTGTTGTTTGGCGATTTTCACTTCGACCTCCACTGTCGACTGAACTGCCGCGGCACGCGTGGGCACCGACATGGCGGCGAGCCGCGCGAGGAGAGACCCCATCTCGCCTATCGGCACGATGTAGTCGACCTCGACGTGTCGCGCAGCCGTGACCGGCATGGACGGCACCGCAGCGTCATTCGGATCCTGAACAACGGCTGTGCCGCCGAGGTCTTTAATGACCTGCAGTCCCGCGGTGCCGTCGTCGAGCCCGCCGGACAGAACGACGCCGATCGTCGCGGAACCATACGCCTGTGCAGCCGAACGGAACAGCGGATCGACCGCCGGCCTGAACCGGTTCTCTTTTGGCCCCCTGGTCACGAGCAATGAATCCTTCTCGACGAGCAAGTGATGGTCGGGCGGTGCAATGTAGAAACGGCCCGCTCGCAGCGGCATGCCGTCTTTCGCGTACTGGGCCGGCAACCGGCCCGCGTGCCCGAGGATGGTGTCGAGCAGCCCGGGTGCATCTGCCGACATGTGCACCACCACGCACACAGGGGCTGGAAAATCCTCGGGCAGTTGCGAAGCCAGCCGCTTGAGCGCTTCGATTGCGCCGGCTGATCCGCCGATCACCACGATGCGATCCACACTCACGCGATCAATGCGTTTGCAACGAACAGACCCACTGACCTCGTCTATAAGCAAGTATTTTTGGCCGATATTCCCAAGTTCGGGTTTTGAGTTTCGGTCGAGTCGGCATAGGCTTACCGGACTGCGGCGGCGTCCGCCGCCGCTCCATTGGAGGCGCAATGCGTACGTTTGTGAAGGGCCTGCTCGCGCTGGCCATCCTGACCCTTCTTCCTGCATCGGCGCTTGCGCAAGCCTCGATTGCGGGCTCGGCACGTGATGCGTCGGGTGCGGCCATGCCTGGAGTGAGCGTCGAGGCGTCGAGCCCGGCGCTGATCGAGAAAATTCGCACGACGGTTACGGACGAACGTGGCCTGTTCCGCATTCTCAACCTTCCGCCCGGCACCTACACGGTGACGTTCGCGCTGCAAGGATTCAATCAGGTCCGCCGCGAAGGCATCGAGCTCAGCGGATCGTTCATCGCGCAGATCGACGCCGAGATGAAGGTTGGCGGCATCGCCGAGACGATCACCGTCACCGGCGCGTCGCCGATCGTCGACACGCAAAGCATCCGTCGGCAGACGACGATCACCAGCGACGTGCTGACGTCGATTCCCACCGCGCGATCATGGGCGGCAACCGCATTGCTCATTCCGGGCATCGTCACGATCGGCGGCAGCCCTGCCGACGTGCAGGTGACGCCGCAGATGACCGTGTTCGGCGGCGCCGGCGGACGCAACAACGAAGGGCGCATGCAGGTCGACGGCTTGAACACCGGCGCGGGTCTCGGCGGCAGCGGCGTGTCGACCTACGTCGCCGACATCTCGAACGCGCAGGAAGTCGTCACCACGACATCGGGAGGTCTTGGTGAAACCGAAGTGGGCGGTCCGTCGCTCAGCATCGTCCCGAAGAGCGGCGGCAATACGATCGCGGGCAACGCCTATATCTCGGGCGTCGGGCCCGGCATGGTCGGCAGCAACTACAGCGATGCGCTAAAGGCGGCGGGGCTGAGCACGCCTGGAACGCTGGTGAAGCAGTGGGACTTCACCTACGGAATGGGCGGTCCGATCATCAAGGATCGTTTGTGGTATCGCGTCGCGGCTCGCGACGAGGGACAGCACCGCACGATTCCGAACATCTTCCCGAATCTGAATGCCGGCGATCCCACGAAGTTCCTCTATGCGCCCGATCGCGCGCACGAAGTGCGCGGCGCCGAGAGTTGGCGCCTCTACACCGTACGGATGACGGTTCAAGCGACCCAGAAAGACAAAGTCAACGTGCACTGGGACGAGCAGCACGCCTGCAACGGCGCGACGTTCACCACCAGTCAGGACGGATGCCGCAAGCAGCCGGAGAGCGGCAACCGCATCGGGCCGCTCGGTCTTGGCGGCCTGTCGTCGACGACGTCACCCGAGATCGGCGCGTATCTGAACGCCCACCCGCGCGTGCGGCAGGTGACGTGGTCTGAGACCGCGACCAACAAGATGCTCTTCGAGGCCGGCTTCGGCGCGTATCAAGCGCCGTTCGGCCCGTACGAGAGCCCGGGCAACACGACGCGCCCGCTCGTGCGCATGACCGAGCAGTGCTCGGCGGGATGCTCGCTCAACGGCGGTCTCCCCGGCGTCACGTATCGTTCCGCGAACTGGTCCGACAGCTGGGATGCACAGTACACGTGGCGCGCGTCGGTGTCGTACGTGACCGGCGCCCACACATTCAAGGTCGGGTATGGCGGCGTGGCGCTGGTGTCGGATCTTCAGGGCTTCACCAACGACAACAACCTGTCGTACACCGTGAACAACGGGACGGCCATCTCGCTCACCCAGACGCTGCTGCCGTTCACGACCAGCTATCGCACCCGGAACATGTCGCTGTATGCGCAGGATCAGTGGACGCGCGGGCGCATGACACTGCAGGGGGCGCTGCGGTTCGATCGCAACTCGAGCTTCTCGCCCGAGGAGCGCATCAACGCGTCCAACTGGCTTGCCAATGCCCTCGTGTTCCCGAAGACCGACGGCGTCAACGCCTACAAGGATCTCTCGCCGCGCGGCGGCGTCGCCTACGATCTGTTCGGCAACGGCAAGACCGCGGTGAAGTTCAACTTCGGCAAGTATCTCGAGCCAACGAGCAATAACAACAACTACATCCTGTCGAATCCGCTGGGGCGCATCGCCACCACCGCAACGCGGTCGTGGAGCGACACCAACAACAATTGGATCCCCGACTGCAACCTGCGCAGTCCGTTGGCGCAGAGTCCGGCCACTACCGGCAGCATCGACACCTGCGGCGCGAGCAGCGCGCAGACGTTCGGCACCGCGACGCTCACGACCGCGGCAATCGATCCGGCGATCCTCAACGGCTGGAGCGTGCGCTCGAACGACTGGCAGATTGGTGCGTCGGTTCAGCAGCAAGTGCTGCCGCGGGTATCGGTGGAGATCGGCTACTTCCGCCGCTGGCTGAACAACTTCACGATCACCGACAACCTCGCCGTTGGCCCGAACGACTTCACGCAGTACGGCATCACGGCGCCAAGCGATCCGGCGCTGCCGGGCGGCGGCGGCTACCGAATCGACGGCCTGTACAGCGTCGTCGCCAGCGGATTCGGTCAGACCAGCAATCGCATCACGCTGGCCGACAACTACGGCGACCAATATCAGAAGTACAACGGGATCCTGTTCAATGTCAGCGCGCGGCTCGGCCGCGGCGTGCAGTTCCAGGGCGGCATCAACAGCGGCAAGACCGTCCAGGACAACTGCGAGATTCGCGCGCAGATTCCCGAGTTGACGACCGTGGCGGGAGTGAGTCCTGCGGTCAACATCGGAAATCCGTACTGTCACAGTGATCCGGGCTTCATCACCAAGGCGACGGCGCTTGGGAGCTACACGATCCCGAAGATCGACGTGGCACTCAGCGGCACGCTGCGCAGCGATCAAGGCGGCATTCTCGGGGCCACGTGGAACGCACCGGCGGCGACCGTGGCCGCGGCACTGGGCCGTCCGGTGGCAGGCAACCCGGCGACCGTGGCCATCGCGCTGGTGAAGCCGGGCGACGTATGGGGCGATCGCGTCAACGCCGTGGACGTGCGGTTCGCGAAGATCCTGCGGTTCGGTCGCGTGCGCTACAACGTCGGCGTCGACATCATCAACCTGACCAACTCCGACGCGGTCCTCACGTACAATCAGAACTACAACCCCACCCCAGCCACGCCATCTCAACGATGGCTCGCTCCGTCGTCGGTTTTGACACCGCGATTCGTGAAGTTCGGAGCGCAGATAGATTTTTAGATCGAACGTCAAGCCGGGTCTAAAGACCCGGCCTACACCGTCCCTTACCGCTTGGCGGCTGTGTAGGCCGGGTCCTTCGGACCCGGCGTGATCGTGGAGACACCACATGAAGAAGAACGTGATCGCTGCTGGCGAATTCGCGCTGCTCGCCATCATCACGATCGGCGTCCTCGTGGCGACGCAGGCGCAGGTCCCCACCGGGGCGCAAACACCCGCCGGGCCGCAGGCCTACTTCGTGGGCAACCGCATCGGCTTGCCGATCAATCCTGCGCCCGACGGCAAGTTCGATCCGGTCTCGAAGAACGTCAAGGTGTACGGCGCCATCTACTCGGCCGAGAGCTGCTCGTACGATCCGACACGCGGCGTGATCGTGGTGCCGAATCGCGGCGTCGCCCAGAACGTGCAGACCAACAACGCGTGGATCTCGTTCATCAATCACGACGGCTCGGTCCATACCGCGCGCTGGGTGGGCATCCAGAATCCGGGCGATCAGCGCACCACCATGAAGCCGTCGCTCGTCCTCAACGAACCGCTCGGCAGCGACATCGCCAACGGTGTGCTCTATCTCGCCGATCGCGACGGCGGCACCACTCCGAACGATCCGGCCGTGGCGGTGATTCGCAGCTTCGACATGAAGACCGGCATGCCGGGCCGCGACATCCGCGTCGAGAAATCGACCGGCTTCAACGACATCGAAGTCGCAGACGATGGGACGATCTACGCGACGCAGACGGGGGCCGGCGGGCAGAATCCCGATCCGAATACGTGGCAAGTGTGGAAGATCGCGCGCGACGGTGCGGCGTCGATCTTCGTGCAAGGCGCGCCGCTGCGACAGCCGAATGGCATCGCCTTCGATCAGAACGGCAATATCGTCGTCGTCAACATCGGCACCAACGACGTGTTGACATTCGGCACCGACGGCAAGCTGCTCAACACCGAGCATGCGGTGCAGGCGGGCAACGACGGCCTGGTGGTGATGAAGGACGGCACGAAGTACGTGAGCAGCGTGCAGCTCGGTGGCGTCTCGCGCATCCGGCCCGGCAAGGCGGCCGAGCTCATCGCGCAGAATATCCCGAACCCGGCGTCGATGTGCTACGACGCGGGTGCGAATCAGCTCGTGATTCCGATGAACGCGAACAATGGGCTTGCGTTTATTCCGTTGAAGTAATCGTTGGAGAGCGCCGGGTCTAAAGAACAAGACCCGGCGTCAACAGACTCAAGCCGCCCGCTTCGCTCCCCTGGCCGAAAGATTCCGGAGCAGCGCAACGACCGCGACCTCGTCGGGACGAAGGCCCGACGTCCGTCGCGACGAAACTCGTTCGAGCACCTTCCTCATCGAACCATCCAGATAGCAGTCGATGACGCCGGGATGCACGTAGGACTTCCTGCAGACGGCGCGCGTATTGCCAAGCAGTCCAGCGACCGCTTCGATCGCAGTGATGACGTTTTTCTCTCTGCGTCCTTTCGTCGACGCCGACGGCAATTCGCAAAGCGCCCTCACGGCGAGCACAGTGGCCGACCACGTACGAAAGTCCTTGGCGCTGAAATCCTCGCCGGTGACCTCGCGGAGATACTGGTTGATGTCGCCGGATCCGATGCTTTGCACCTCGCCGTGCGAATCGACGTACTGAAAGAGCTCGTGCCCCGGCAGATCGCGACACTGCTTCACGATCTTGGCCAGCCGCCGATCGTTGACATCTACCGAGTGTCGCACGCGGCTCTTCCCGCGGAACTGGAAGCGCAATGTGCCGCCTTTCACACGAACGTGCTTGTCGCGCAGCGTCGTCAATCCGAACGATCCATTCTGTCTGGCGTACTCCTCGTTGCCGATCCGGATGAGGCTCTTTTCGAGCAGCTGGACGATGGTCGCGATCACCTTGTTGCGCGGCAGCCCCGGTCGTGACAGATCAGCGCTGGTGCGACGGCGAAGAATCGGCAGCGCTGCCGCAAATGCCTGCATGCGATCGAACTTCGTTTCGTCGCGCGTCGCGCGCCAGTCGCGGTGATAGCGATACTGCTTGCGGCGCTTGGCATCACGGCCGGTTGCCTGGATGTGACCGCGAGGATCGGTACAGATCCAGACGTCGCTCCACGCCGGCGGCACGGCAAGCGCCTGAATGCGTTTGATTTCGGCCGCACGACGGACGACTCGACCATCGGGTCCGATGTACGACACCCCGCGAGCGCCGTGTTTGCGACGAATGCCAGGCTGAGCATCGCTCACGTATCGAAGCCCGGCCATGGCCGCTGAGGCGACCGGTTCGGTCACCGTGCGTCGCTTCATACGACACTCGTGTTGCAAGAGCCCCGCCGCCGCGCCGCGCCTTCAACAACGTAGGCCTCCATCAAAGTCCGGCCAAGCTTTTGCTCTCCTGAGCTAACGCGATGGACCACCTCGTCTGGATTCGCGTCTCTGCGATACTCGCACTGGCGGCACTCGCAGCAGCCGCGTGGAGGTGGCTGCCTGTCGCCCCCCACGATCTGTCCGCGTGGCTGAGCCCACATCGGCACGCGTGGTACGCGCTGCCGATGGTGATGGTCGGATTCATCCTGTTTGGTCTGCTGCCGGTGATTCTCTTGATCGCGGCAACCGGTATCGCGTTCGGCCCGTTGCTGGGTTCCTTGTATGCGATGGCCGGATGTCTGGCGAGCGCATCGGTCGGTTTCGTCATCGGCCGGCGGCTTGGCGTCGGCCGGATCGAGCACTGGGGCGGTGAGCGGCTGGCGCGCATCACACGCGGCTTCGCCCGCAACGGCACGCTCGCGACCTTCTTCGTGCGCAAGGTGCCGGCGCCGTTCTTCCTCGCCAACATCGTGGTCGGCGCATCGAGAGTGCGCTACCGCGATTTCGTCATCGGCACCATCCTCGGCATGGGCGCGTTCGTGGTGGCCATCGCCGGATCGGGTCACCAGGTCACACAGGCGCTGCACGATCCGTCGCTCTCGCAGTGGACCAAAGTGGCGCTGATGGCCGGCGTGCCGCTCGCGCTCGCGTGGTTCATCAACCGCACGCTGCAGCGCCGGAGCCAGGCGACATGATCGCCGCCCCCGCACGTGAATGGCGCAACGAGCCGACGTGGTCGCCGTCGATTGCGCGTCCGGGGCGAAACTGCTGGCGTGTCGATCGCGCCGATCGGTTTCTCTGCATTCAGGACGCCGCCGACTACTTCCGATTGGTGCGGCGCGTGCTGCTCGAAGCGCGTGACACGGTGTTCGTGCTCGGATGGGACATCCTGGCGTCAGTCGATCTCGATCCGCAATCCACCGGCAACACCGCGCCGACCAGACTCGACGAACTGCTCGCGTTCATCGCGCATCGTCGGCCGCGCCTTCGCTGCTACCTGCTGATCTGGGACTACGGCGCGATCTACACGCTCGAGCGCGATCCGTTCTCACAATGGCGGCTCGGGTGGCGCATGCCCAGGCACGTTCGCTTCGCCTACGACGATCGACACGCGGTCGGCGGCTGCCATCACCAGAAGATCATCGTCGTCGACGACGAGCTCGCGTTCTGCGGCGGGATCGATCTCACTGGGCATCGCTGGGATACGAGCGCGCATCGTGTCGTCGAAGCGGCGCGCGCCACGCCGATGGGCGATCCCTACGAGCCGTATCACGAGGTTCAGGCGATGGTGAGCGGGCCGGTGGCCAGAACGCTGGGCCTCCTCGCCCGCGATCGCTGGCGCGCGCTTGGCGAGTCACACCTCCCGCCGCCAGGCTGGCGTGGCCGCGATCTGTGGCCAACCGACGTCGAGCCCGATCTCGAAGAAGTTCACGTGGCCATTGCCCGGACGATGCCGGGGACTGACGTAGAGCCGCCGCTTCGCGAGTGCGAGACGCTCTTCCTCGACTCGATTGCACGAGCCAGGCGCTCGATCTACATCGAGAGCCAGTACTTCACCAACGAAGGCATCGCCGACGCGTTGGCCGCACGGCTGCACGAGCGCAACGGTCCAGAAGTGATCGTGGTCGCCCCGCGCGAGTGTCAGGGCTGGCTCGAGCGAAACACGATGGGGGCCTTTCGCGACAGTGTCTGCCGTCAGTTGCTCGCCGCTGACGCGCACCGCCGGCTGCGGCTGGTCTATCCAGCCGCATCACGCGCGCAGCGCGTGCCGACGTTCGTGCACTCGAAGGTGATGATCGTCGACGATGCGCTGCTGCGAATTGGATCGGCCAACATCTCGCGGCGATCGATGGGCGTCGACAGCGAGTGCGACCTGGCGCTGGATTCGGGCGGCGACGCACGTGTCCGAGCCGGCATTCGCACCATTCGCGCGCGACTGTTGGCTGAGCACCTCGGTCGAGCCGCCGACGACGTCGCACGGGATATCGAGCGTGCGGGATCGCTGCGCGCGATCATCGACGCGAATGCGTCCGCCGATCACACGCTCGTCCCGATCGAGCTGCCGGCGAGCAAGACACCGCTGCCCGAGGCGCTTCGCGCGGCCGCGGATCCCGACGAACCGCTGCTGCCTGGCGCGACCACGCTGGCGGCTCGCGTCCAATCCGCGATGTGGGTGACGCTGGTGCCAGCGCTGCTGGCGTTGGCCGGCGTGGCCCTCCTCGTGCGGAATGTGCTGCGGGACCCCTCGATCTCGAACGAGATGATCTCGATCGGCGCAGCGGTGCTGGTGATCGTCGTCGCGACGACCCTGCGCGTCACGCTGCTGCTTCGGCAGCTCGCGCCATCGATCACGCGCCATCGCAAGCTCGCCGAGTTCGGCTGATGAGCGCGAGCGTCCTTCGCATCGCCACCTACAACGTGCACGCGTGTGTCGGCACCGATGGCCGCCACGATCCCGATCGCGTCGCGACCGTCATCGACGAGCTCAACGCCGACATTGTCGCGCTGCAGGAGTTCACCTACCCGGCCAGCGTCGCTGTCGAGACGCGCTCGCCCGCTTTCCTGACGACGACCGATCGCTACGAGTGCGCGCTTGGGCCGACCCGGCAGAACACGACGCACTGCTTCGGCAACGCGCTGCTGACACGGCACCCGATCGTCGACGTGCACCGAATCGATCTGTCGATTGAACGGCGAGAGCCGCGTGGCGCGCTGGCAGCCACCGTGAACGTTGGCGGCGCGCTGGTGCATGTGCTGGCCGCGCACCTCGGCCTTCGGGTGCGCGAGCGTCGCTTTCAAGTGGCGCAGATCCTCGAGTACCTCGACTCGGTGCGGAACACGGTGTTCGTCGTGCTCGGCGACTTCAACGACTGGCTGCCAGGCCGATCAGTTGTAAATGTGCTCGACCGCCGCCTCGGACATCCGCCTCGTCCTGCATCGTTTCCCGTGTGTTGGCCTCTCGTCGCGCTGGATCGGATCTGGGTACACCCGGCACACGTGCTGCAGCGGATCTTTACCCATGCGACCGCGACCGCACGGATCGCATCGGATCACCTTCCCGTCGTCGCCGACATCGAGCAGCATGCGACACGGTGACGCTTGGCAGTATGGTTGCAGCCGCGCAACAGTGGTGGTGATCTCATGAAAACCTCACAAGTACTCGGGCTCGCCGCCGCGGCCGGGGCGTGCGGATTGGTACTCAGCCGGCTCGCGCGGACGAAGTACGGCATCGACTTCTACGGCAAGTCGGTGGTGATCTTCGGCGGCTCGCGCGGACTCGGACTCGAGATCGCGCGTCAACTGGCGTCGGAGGGCGCTTACCTCACGCTGTGCGCGAGGGATGCCGAGGCGCTCGAACGCGCACGAATGGACCTCGACGATCGCGGCTTCTCCGCCACGACCATACCGTGCGACATCCGCGATCGCCGCGACGTCGAAGCCGCCATCCAACGCGTTGTCGCCGAGCATGGCGCCATCGATGTGCTGATCAATGACGCGGGTCTCATTCAGGTCGGCCCTGTCGAGCTGATGACCGTGGCCGATTTCGAGAACGCGATGGCCACGAACTTCTGGGGGCCGCTGTTCGCGATTCTTGCCGCATTGCCGCATATGCGCCGCTTTGGCGACCGGCGCATCGTCAACATTTCATCGATCGGCGGCAAGATCGCCGTGCCCCATCTCGTACCGTACAGCGCCAGCAAGTTTGCGCTCACCGGCCTGTCGGAAGGCCTGCGCGCCGAGCTGGCGAGAGAGGGCTTTTCGGTGACGACCGTGTGCCCGGGACTGATGCGAACCGGCTCTACTTACAATGCCCAGTTCAAGGGAGAGCATCGACAGGAATTCGCGTGGTTCCATGTCGCCGACTCGATGCCAGGGCTGTCGATCAGCGCCAGCCGGGCCGCTAGGCAAATCCTCGAGGCCTGCCGGCGCGGCGATCCCGAGTTGATCATCACACCAGCTGCCAGGGTGGCGGTCGCGATGAACGGCATCAGTCCGTCGCTCACCGGCCGCCTGCTGGAGATGGCCAATTGGCTGATGCCGCGGGCCGGCAATGCCGGTCCCGACGACACACGGTCGGGATGGCAAAGCGTGTCGAGCACCGTGCCGTCTGCGATCACGAAACTCGCCGACCAGGCGACCATCGACAACAACGAGCTCCCAGCGAAGGACTAGAACGTCCACAGCGCAAGCGTATTCGTGTCTTTCACGAAGATCCGGCTTCCGGAAATCGCCGGCTGCGCCCACGTCGAGGACATCGCGACGGTATACCGCTTCAACTCCTCGAAGCGACCACTCGCGACTCGTCCGACGACCAGCGTCGCATTGTCTTCGAGCGCGAAGACGAGTGTGCCCGACTTGGCGATGGCTGCGTTCATCGCCTCGCGCGGCTTGCCCGTCCAGGCCGTCTTTCCACTCTTCACGTCGAGCAGAACGTACTGACCGCTGTTGCGCTGCGACAACGAGAACAGCTGATCGCCAATGACGACGCCGTTGCTCATGTAAAGCGAGACCATGTCGTTTCGCCACGCTTCGTCCGTGCTCCATTGATCGCCGGTCCTGACGATGCGAAGCGCGAACGTGGGCTGCTGATAGCCGGCGATGATCACCGTGTTGCCGATGAGCACGGGCGTGATGATGTTCTGCGTGAACTCAGTCTTGAAGGGACGACGCCACAGCAGGCGACCGTCCGCGGCCGACACGCCGACCACGTTGTCCTGCGTGAGCGTGATGACCTGGCGAACGCCCGCGATGTCGGCGACGATGGGCGAGGCGTACGACGGGCCATCGCCGTTCCAGCTCCACTTCACGCTGCCGCTGCTCGCATCGAACGCGGTCAACGCCCCGTCGTCGTGGCCGCCGACGTTCACTATCACCAGGCCGCGATCGACCAGAGGTGACGAAGCGGTACCGTAGAGCGGCAGCTTCGGTGTCGCTGGCTTCTGCCACAACTGCTTGCCGCTTCCCGCATCGAACGCAGTGACGATGCCGCCCATGCCGAGGGAGTAGAGTCGTCCCCCGGCAAACGTGGGCGTCGATTTTGGCCCTGGCCCGTGCGCTGTTGCCGCGGGGTTCATCGTGACCGGAGCCGCGTAGCGCGTCTGCCAGATTGTCTTGCCGCTGTTTGCGTCGAGCGCTTGCATCACCTCGTTGGTCCCCTGGCGCGCGAACATGTAGAGGCGATCGCCAACAACGAGCGGCGTGGCGTAGCCCTCGCCTACCGTGACGCTCCATTTCCGCGTCAGCTGGTCGGGCCAGGTCCGCGGTTCCGTGAACGACGCGACACTGCCATCGCGATTCGGGCCGCGGAACTGCGGCCAATCGGCGCCCGCGTTCTGCGCCCGCACAATCAAAGGAACCGTCAAGAGCAGGGCAACGGCACATGCGTCCCATCGCGTTCTAGTCATGACATCCATTTTCTACCGGTCCGCTCTTGAGCGGGGTGCCTGCGGAATGTTCAGATAGGGGCATGCAGACCATCGAGATCGCTCGACGCCGCAGTTTCACCGAGACGCTGCGTGTCGACCAGTGGTGGCTCGTGCCGACATCGACGGCGGTCGGCCTCATCGTTTTCTTCGGGTATCTCACGTTCCGCGCCTTCAACGCGACCTACGTGTATTTCGATCCGTACATCAGTCCGACAGTTGCGCCGCCGGTCTTCACACCGGCGACTGGATATCCCGGAGCGGTGCCGATCGATCACGCGTGGTTCGGCGCGTTTCCCGCGTGGTGGCCGCCGTTTCTTCCGCAGTCGCCGGCCTTCTTCATGCCCGCGCTCGCGATCGCGTTTCGCGTGACCTGCTACTACTACCGCGGGGCGTACTACAAAGCGTTCTTCATGCAACCGCCGTCGTGCGCCGTGGGCGGCGTCCCGTTCGGCTACCGCGGCGAACGGGCACTCCTGATCTTTCAGAATCTCCACAGCTACACGTTGTACGGCGCCCTCGTGCTGCTCGTGTTTCTGTGGGAAGAAGCCATCGCGGCGTTCTTCCGCAACGGTCAGTTCGGCGTCGGCGTTGGAACGATCGTCATGGTGATCAACGCGGCGCTGTTGAGCAGCTACACATTCGGCTGCCATTCGTGGCGGCATCTCGTCGGTGGCAAGCACGATTGCCTCACGTGCAGCCGCGGAATGCCACGGTATGGAGTGTGGAAGGGTTCGACGTGGCTGAACGAGCGTCACATGGCGTTCGCCTGGTTCAGCCTCGTCTGGGTCGCGTTCACCGATTTCTATATCTACCTGGTGTCGAGCGGAGCGATCCGCGATCTGAACACCTGGTCGTAGAGCCGGGTCAACTGGGTCGCGCGCGGGAACATCGTATGCTGTACGGCGGCCCGACGCCGCGTCACGAGGTGCGTTGATGCCGACAACGGTGCGGCTCACGAGTCTGTCGCACGGCGGCGGATGCGGGTGCAAACTCGCGCCCGCCATGCTCGAACAGATCATCGCCAGGTCCGGAGGGCGCGGCCTGATTCCGCCTGACCTGTTGGTCGGGATCGAGACCAGTGATGATGCGGCGGTGTATCGCATCAGCGAGGACCAGGCGATCGTCGCGACGACCGACTTCTTCATGCCGATCGTCGACGACCCGTTCGACTTCGGATCGATCGCGGCGACCAACGCGATCTCCGATGTCTACGCGATGGGCGGCCGGCCGCTGTTCGCGCTGGCGTTAGTCGCGATGCCGATCGACAAGCTTTCCGTCGAGACGATTCGTCGCATTCTCGAAGGCGGTGAGACGGTGTGTGCGCGCGCCGGTATTCCGGTGGCTGGCGGTCATAGCGTGGATTCGGTCGAGGCGATCTATGGACTCGTGGCGATTGGCCTCGTCAACCCGCGGCATGTGAAGCGCAATGCCGATGCGAGGCCTGGCGACGCAATCATTCTCGGCAAAGCGCTCGGCGTCGGCGTGTACGGCGCGGCGGTCAAGAAACAGCAGGTCACCGATGCGCAATACCGCGAGTTGATCGCGAGCACGACGCAGCTCAACACGCCCGGAATGCATCTGGCGCAGCTGCCTGCTGTGCATGCACTCACCGACGTCACAGGCTTCGGCCTCCTCGGCCATCTGCTGGAAGTGTGCCGCGGCTCCGGCGTGCGCGCGCGTGTGCACTGGAGCTCCGTTCCGCTTCTCACCGATGCGCGGACTCTCGCATCAACTGGATTCGTGACTGGTGGCTCGGCGCGCAACTGGAAGGGCTACGGCAGTCTCGTCGATCTGACGACGCATGGTGAGATCGAGCAGGCGATTCTGACCGATCCGCAGACGAGCGGAGGCCTGCTCGTGGCGTGCGCTCCCGAGAGCGCGAATGAAGTGCTCGACTGCTTCCGGCGCGAAGGCTTTCAGCGTGCGGCTGTCATCGGGGAGATCGAAGCGGGTCCCCCCGGCGTGATCGTCGCCTAGATGCCGTAGAGCCGAGGCCTTCCCGCGTGTGCTAAAGCTTCGGCGCTCTCGCCGGAGCTAAGGCGGAAGCCTCCCCGGGACCGCGCACGCTAAAGCGTGCGCTCTCTACGGCCCGTAAACGCGGCTAACTGGCAGGCACGATAGGATCGAACGCGGAGAGTGATACGTGCCTGGTGGTCGTCACGGTCTTCAAAATCGTCGCCTCGGCACTTTGTGCCGAGGGGTGGGTTCGATTCCCACCCTCTCCGTTATCCGCTCGCGTGTGATTGCAGGCGAGCTACGGCGCGATAACGAACCGCTGAACCCATGAACCCGTGAACCCCTAATTCCGAGTAAGCTTGGCGTCCGCGAATCGGGAGGACCAGTTGCACACCACACAACCGACGCCGACTGCCCAGACGCCGCTGCTCACGAAGACCTGGTACGCGAACTACGTCCTCGTCGCGCTCACGCTGTGTTACGTGCTCAACACCATGGATCGCTCGCAGATCCTGGCGGCATCGGTGCAGGCGATCAAGAAGGAGTTTGGCGCCAGCGACTTTCAGATGGGAGTACTGACGGGCATCCCGTTCGCGCTCTTCTATTCGTTCATGGGCATTCCGATCGCGGCCTGGGCCGATCGCTCGAGCCGGCGCAACGTCCTCGCGCTGGCCGTGGCCGCCTGGAGCGCAATGACCGCGATCTTCGGCATGTCCGTGAACTACGCGATGCTGTTCGCAGCGCGCGTCGGTACCGCGATCGGCGAAGCCGGTGGCAGCCCGCCGTCGCATTCGCTCATCTCCGACTACTTTCCGAAAAGCCGGCGTGGCACCGCCTTTTCGATCTTTGCCCTCGGCGTGCCGATCGGCAGCTCGCTCGGTGCCGCACTCGGCGGCTGGGGCAACCAGACGCTCGGGTGGCGCATGACGTTCATCCTGGCCGGCGTTCCCGGTCTCGCGATTGCCCTGCTCCTCTGGCTGACCGTGAAGGAGCCGCCGCGCGGACTGTCCGACGGCGCCTCACGCACCGGTGAGCGCGCGCCGACGCCGCCGATGTTCGAGGTGCTGCGCACACTCTGGCAGAAGCGGTCGTTTCGCCATCTGACGCTCGCCGCGGCGCTGCATTCCGTGGTCTGGTATGCGAGCAGCGCCTTCAACAACGCGTTCCTGCAGCGCTCGCATCAGATGTCGGTCGCAGAAGCGGGCTACTGGATCGCCGTGCTCTCGGCGATCGCCGGCTTCGGGACGTTCTTGGGAGGCTTCCTTTCGGATCGACTGAGCGTTCGCTTCAAAGACCGGCGATGGTACATGTGGGTGCCCGGCATCGCCACGCTGCTCTGTGTGCCGTTTCAATTCCTCACCTTTCTCGCGGCCGATCGCGCAGTCGTGCTTCCCTCATTCGTGGGCCTCATGTTCATGGCGGCTGTGTTCTTCGGACCGTCGTTCGCCATGACGCAGGCGCTCGCCACGCTGCGCATGCGATCGGTCGCGACGTCGGTGCTGCTGTTCATCCAGACGCTCATCGGCAACGGTCTCGGGCCGTCGGTCACCGGACTGATCAGCGATAGCTTGAGAGCGTCGTTCCAGCAGGACTCGCTTCGCTACGCGCTGGTGATCATCGGCGTTGTCAACCTCTGGGCCGCGATGCACTACCTGATCGGCAGCCGCTCGCTTCGGCAGGATCTGGAAGCGACGGAGAAGCTCGCCACGGCGTAATATCGAATTCGGATGTCTGACGCCGAATACGATGTCGTGATTGTCGGCGGTGGTGTGGCAGGTCTGACCGCGGGCCTGACGTCGGCGCGCGCCGGACGAAAAACCCGCGTCTTGACCGGCGCAGCACTCGGAGGTTTGCTCATCAGCATCGAACAGATCGACGGCTATCCCGGTTTTCCCGATGGGATCCCGGGCTACGACCTGGGCCCGATCATTCAGGAGCAGGCGACCGGGGCCGGCGCGGAATTCGATGCCACAGAGGCCACTGCACTGATCGCGGATGGCGAACGCTGGCGCCTGACCACCGATCAAGGCGACGTGCGCGCGCGAGCGGTCGTGATTGCCACCGGCACGACGTTGAAAGCGCTCGGCATCCCTGGTGAAGCGCAGCTCCGCGGCAAGGGCGTGAGCCATTGTGCGAGCTGCGATGCTCCGCTCCTCCGCGGCCGCACGGTTGGCGTCGTCGGTGGTGGAGACTCTGCGCTGCAGGAAGCGCTGACGCTCGCGCAGCACGTTGCACGAGTCATCATTTTTCATCGCGGCTCAGCGTTCTCCGCGCAGGCCGCGTACGTTCAGCGGGTGCTCGAGAATCCGAAGATCGACGTCCGCTTTGGCACCGTTGTCGATGAGGCGATTGGGAACGGTGGCTTGAAGAGCGTCCGGACGCGACACGTGAGTGACGGCAAGACGGACGAAGTGGAGGTCGCCGGCCTGTTCGTCTACGTCGGCCTCGCGCCGGCGACAGCGTGGCTCGGCGATCTGCTTGCGCTCGACGAATCCGGGCGTATCAAAGTGGACGGTGAGATGCGCGGCAGCAGGCGTGGCCTGTTCGCGGCGGGTACGGTGCGCGCCGGAGCGGCCGGACGAGCAGCGTCGGCGGCAGGCGATGGAGCGGCAGCCGCGTTGAGCGTCGATCGATACTTGAGAGAAGGACGGTCCGGCTGAAGCCGGACACTACGATACACGCTATGACTCAACGCATATCGGTGCACGATCCGCGCGGCTATCCTCCCAAGGTCGTCGGCAAGCGCTTGGCGTCGCGGCTGCAGTCGCTCGATGGCAAAACGGTGTATCTCGTCGACTGCCTCTTCGACAATTCAGCCGTGTTCATGGAACAACTGCAGCAGTGGTTCGGTGAGCACCTGCCCGCGGTCGATGCGCGCATCATCAGACCGAAAGAAACGTGGGCCGACGATCCGGACATGCGCGCGGCGATCGCCGCCGACGGCCACGCCGCAATTCTCGGCATCGGTCTTTGAAGCACCTGCAGCCCGACGGTCGTCGGGCTCACCGCGGCTCTCGAAGAGGGAGGCGTCCCTTCAGTCGCCGTACACACGCAACGATTCCAGCGGCTCTGCAAGGCGACTGCGTTGTCGATGGGCATGCCGCGCTTGCGTCAGGCATATACGCCCCACCCCGTTGTCGATCAATCGGCCGCGCATCTGCGCGCGTACATCGACGGCAGCGACGCGGTCTCGGGACGCCCCTTCATGCAGGAAGTCCTCGACGGTCTCACCTCCCCACTCGAGGATGCGGATCTTCAAGGCCTGTCATTCGAGCGGACGACACCGCGACTGGTTGAACCAGGTACCGAAGACGACCTCCAACGGTTGTTCGAGGAGAACCGCTGGACCGACATGCTGCCGATCGTGCTGCCGACGGAGGCGCGCGTCGCGGCGATGCTCAAGGGAACGAGTCATCCGCCGAACAAGATCGTCGGCCGGTTGCGCCCGACGGTGTTTCGAGAGTCTTGGGAATTCGACGTCGAGAAAGTCGCGGTCAATGCCGTGATGGCGGGCGCGCGGCCCGAGTACTTCCCCGTGATCCTCGCGCTGGCGTCGAGCGGCATCACGGCGCGGTCCAGCAGCACGACATCGTTCGCGACGATCCCGGTGATCAATGGCCCGATCCGCACTGAGCTGTCGATGAACACGGGCATCGGCGTCATGGGGCCGTACAACCACGCCAACGCGACGATCGGACGCGCCTACGGTCTGCTGTCGCAGAATCTCCAGGGCGGGTCCGTCCCCAACGAGTCCTACATGGGCTCGCAAGGAAACTGGTACGCCTATACCGCGGTGATACCGGAGGCGGAGGAGCGCAGTCCGTGGCAGCCGCTGCACGTGCAGAAGGGTTTCACGCCGACCGACAGCGTGGCCTGCATCTTTTTCGGCGGTTGGTACACGCATGCCGGCTACGGGCCGCGAGCCACGTGGCAGGAGAAGATGCGCCATGTGCTGGCCGCGGTCGAGCAGTACAGCCCGCCGCTGTTCGTGATGGATCCGATCGCCGCGCGAGGATTCGTCGATCTCGGTTTCGACACGAAAGAAAAGTTGATCGCGTGGTGTGCCGAGAATGCGCGGCTGACCGCGCGCGAGTACTGGGACAATCAATCGATTCAATTGTTGCGCCCCAAGGCGGTTGCCGGCATCGAGCCGTACGCGTCGCGTCTCAAGGATCAACCCGACGACGTGATCACGATCTACGAGCCGTCCGAGATCCACATCGTCGTCGCCGGCGGCGA
>Ga0075423_10001376_pt1 | contig 21296 bp, 23 predicted proteins | sample SoiMethybrSBSTD2_FD_80114 | JGI IMG/M metagenome (GOLD analysis project Ga0075423, IMG submission 80114) | Bulk soil microbial communities from a Populus tree surrounding site in Tennessee, USA - Soil MetaG P. TD hybrid SBSTD2 | ecosystem: Environmental > Terrestrial > Soil > Tree plantation...
AAAGGAACGTTGAAAATATCAATCTAACTCGATAACGAAATTTTCTCATCCAATAATCAGCGGCCAGAGGTCCCGAACCCAGAGCCCGGCGGTCCACCAATACATTGTGGGTCCCGGGCTTTTTGTTTTTTGAATGAAGCTTTTCAGGTTTCGCGAACGTTATTTTGAGTCTTTGTGGAACACGCAATAGCCAAACTCTAAATCGAGAAGGAGGTAAGAATGAGATTTGTTATCGTGATTCTGTCGTCGCTGCTTGTCCTGCCAGCCGTCTGTGCAGCGCAGGAAAGCGATCTCGCAGCGGAAGTTAAAGAGCTGAGAGCCAAGCTTGAACGGTTGGAAAAAAAAATGGCGGATGAAGAAGCCCAGAAAATGAAAAGGGCCGAGGCTGAAAAGGCCGCGATCACCGAGCAAGTTAAGAAGGACGTGATGACCGACGTTGCCGCCAAGGCCCAGAGCTACTTCGGAAAATTGATCGAACAAACCAAGGTTGGCGCCTACGGATCTATGCGCTATGGAACGTCGAATCTCGACGACCTTCATAACACCTTCACCTTCAGACGCTTCGTCATGACGGTAGATTCTCCCATCTATGAGAGGCTGAAAGCGTACATGGAGCTCGAGTTCGAACGATTCACCAGCCTTGAGCTCGATAAGAAGCTCACGCGAACCGCCGGGGGCGGGCTGACCAGCGAAGTGGCAATTGAAGGCACCGCGAAGTCGGAAATATCCATGGAGCAGGCCTGGATGCAGTACGACATCGCCGACTGGCTCAAGTTCCGCGGCGGCGCCGTTTTGGTTCCGTTGGGACGATTCAACATCAACCACGACGATAACCGGTGGGATTTACCACGGCGAAGTTTGGTTGATAAAGGCACGCCTGTGCTGCCGACGACCGCTGCGTGGCCGGAGCTTGGCGCCGGCTTCCTCGGAGATATTGCGATCGGCAACACGGGAAAGCTGACCTACCAAGCCTACGTTATGAATGGCGTCGCCTTAAATTCAGAAATCGAACAGATCGGCCAGACGCGGGCCGGAGACACGACGAAACTGGCCTATGAGGTCAAGCTGCAACCGTCCCGCGGCACATTTTCCGATGACGTCAAAAGGGGCAAAGCCATTGGCACCCGTTGGGCCTACAGTCCCGGACTCGGCGATGAAATCGGCGCTTCGGTTTATTGGGGACGCTACACTCCCGATTTCTTGCCGAATAAGCCCGTGTTTTCCTTTGCCATTGACGGCAAAAAAACGTGGGGACCATTTGAAATCGAGGGACAGTATGTAAATACTCAGTGGAGCGGGGTGCGTGGCGTCGCCCGAGGCCTGGCACAAAGGGCGATTAGCAGCTCAAGCGAAGCCGAGATCGGCGATGTTGAGACGGAAGTTGAGTTTGAATTGGCCAATCTGGCGAGTCGCAAGCAGGGATACTGGGTGGATTTTCGCTATCACTTCTGGCCTGACTTCTTGAGCAACACGATCTTCGGCAAGCACTTCCCCAATCCTCAACTCATCGCGACGTTTCGTGCGGAACAAGTTTGGTTCAGCGAACTTCTAAACTCTGTCGCGTTCACCGGTGGAGCGCTAACCGACTTTAGAACCGAGAACCGGCTTCTTAACCGTTTCACATTGGGACTCACCTATCGCCCGGTTCCGCTCGTCGCCCTGCAACTCGCTTACGAGTATACCCGCACGAATCGAGGCAAGAGTCTTTCCAGCGTGACCAACTTTCTTCCCGCACGAGACGGTGAGTATTTCCAGAATGCCGTCCTTATGGGACTCACGTTCGGATTCTGAAAATGAACATCCCTGGGAAATGGCGCTGTCTGATTTGCCTCGTTTCCTCGCTGGGAAGTCCCCTCATGGCGTCGGCCCAAGAGGGGATTTTCCTCAAGGAGGAGGAAGCCCCCAAGGCGGTCTTTCCCGACGCCACATCTTTTTTGCGTAAGGTCATCCCTTCAAATGATGATTTGAAAGATAAAATCAAACAGCGAATGGGAAAGACGCTCACGTCTCTCTGGGAAGACTCTTACGTGACTTTCGTGGCGAAGAAAGGGGAAACAATTTTGGGTTACGCGGCGATCATTGAAGAGATCGGTAAACATCGTCCCATCACATTTATTGTCGGCGTAGGTCTCGATCGCAAAATCAGGGATGCGGCGCTGATGGTCTATCGCGAAGCCTACGGCGGCGAAGTGAGAGACCGCCGTTTCCTTCAACAGTACAAAGGAAAGGACCTGAAGGATCCGCTCCTCCCCTATCGTGATATTCAAAACATCAGCAGCGCCACGATGTCTGTTGAAGCAATAGGACGGGGCAGTAAGAAGGCCCTGGCTTTGTTGGAAGTGGTTTACTTCGAAGGAACCGAGCGAAAGTGAAATCGACTAAAATATTGTTGCTTTTGCTTCTCATCGCGCTTGGGCCGGAGAAAAGCGCGGCAGCGCTGCGCGAAGTGCGCGAAGTTCACTACCAAATGGGGACTTACCTGGAATTCACCTTGTGGCACCATGAGCCGGAAACGGCAAAGCGATTGATTCGCGACGCCGTACGCGAAGTGCATCGTCTTGATGAAATCTTCTCGAACTACGATCCGGACAGCGCGTTGTCGCGCTTAAACCAGCACGCCGGTGCGGGAGCTATGCGCGTGCCGGCAGAGCTTTTTGCGCTGCTAAGCACGGCTCGCGAATTCAGCGAGAAAACTGGCGGCATCTTCGACGTCACCGTCGGTCCGTTGATGGAGCTATGGCGGAAGGCGGAGGAGGAAAATCGACTCCCGAGCGGGAAACATCTGGCCCAGGCACTCGCGGCGGTCGGTTACCGGAATCTTATGCTCTATCGACCGGATGAGGCGGAGCTCACACGGGGAGGCATGAGCGTCGACCTCGGCGGCATCGGCAAAGGCTACGCCGTCGACCGTGTCACGGACATCATGAGAGCCGCCGGAGTCATGACGGCGCTGATCAATTTCGGCGGTAGCAGCATCAGCGCCATCGGCGCTCCCCCCGGAAAGCATGGCTGGAAGATAGCCGTCCAAGATACCGATGAGCGTTTGCGCGGCGCGATACATCTGCGTGATACAGCGCTGTCGACTTCCGGCAGTATGGGCCGCTGGTGGACTATTGACGGGAAGAAGTACGGTCACTTGATCCATCCGATTGGTGGCACACCGATAACGGAAGCACGCACCGCTGTTGTCATCACGCGGAGCGCCACCCGAGCCGAGGCGCTGACAAAGCCGTTGGTGCTGCTCGGCAAAAACGCTCTGCCAACCATCGAAACTTTTTCCGACACTGACGCGATCGTCCTCGCGGCGAGCGGAGAGCCAGCGTTTTCCCGGCAGTTTCGCGGCCGATCATCCTGGAAAGAAATTTCCAAAAAATGAAAAACTTCGCCACACCATCCTTTCGGCTGCGCGACGCATCGTTTGAGATCCGTCTCGTCTATACTCTATTTCTCCTTCTGGTATTGGGAGGATTGGCGACCACTTGGTTTTTTCAATTTCAGCGCATCGGCATCAGCTATGAGCGCGTTGTCGCCTACTATCTCGGCGGCGAGATCGGCGGTCAGATGTTCTTCGCCAAGAACCTCAATGCGTTGCTCGAAGAGACCCATTTTCATGCCTTCAGTATGAGCGTCGTGTTTTTGATTCTCGCCCATCTGTTCATGTCAACTTCGCTGTCGCGGGGAACCAAGCTGTTTTTTATCCTGACGACGTTTTTATCTCACGTCTTTGATATGGGGGGCAGCTGGCTGACGCGACTGCTATCGCCGGCGTTCGCTTACCTGTTGATCTTTTCGTGGATCGGTTTGTGGTTGGGCTACGCGGGAATGATTCTAGTGCCGCTTTATGAAATGTGGCTCACGCTCAAGTCAAAAACGGAATAGCTCGTGGACGTTGCTTGTCGTCGTGCTAGCCACTTGTTCCAAAGACACCGTCTTTACCTTGGCGACCATATCGGCAACGAAACGTACATAGGCGGGCTCGTTGCGCTTGCCTCGGTGAGGCGCGGGCGTGAGATAAGGCGAGTCGGTTTCGACGAATATACGTTCCAACGGCACTTTTCGCACCACCTCGCGCAGCGGTTCGGCATTCTTGAAAGTGATGATGCCGGTGAATGAGAGATAAAATCCTAAATCTAGATATTCCCGAGCCGCCTCGTAATTGCCGGTAAAGCAGTGAATCACTCCCCGAAGTTTCCCGTCACTTTCACCCCGTAGCATTTCTACAACGTCGCGCGCCGCGTCCCGCTCGTGAACCACAATAGGCAATGCTGTCTCGCACGCCATGTGGATGAACTGGGTGAACACCCGGCGCTGAACATCGTGGGGTGAGTGATTGTAGTAGTAATCGAGCCCGGTTTCTCCCACCGCGATCACCTTCGAGTGTGAAGTCAATTCTCGAATTTTCTGTAGCTCATCGTCGGCGACATCTTTGGCGTCGTGGGGATGCATACCGACCGTTGCGTAAACGTTTGAGAACGACTGCGCGAGGGCAACCGCCCCCGTGTTGCTCGACATGTCGCCGGCGCCGCCGACGACGATGATTTTTCCGACGCCCGCCGCGTGGGCGCGCGCGATTACGGCTTCGACTTCACCGGTGTATTCCATGCCCTGAATATGAGCGTGGCTGTCGATCAGCATATTCGGATAGAGAATTACTTCTTGGCTTCGGTTTCGATGCGCGGGAATAGGACTTTCGGTGCGTTGATTTTGTGTCCCGCTTGAAAAGCTTGTCCCCAAGGCGCGTTCAGAGTTTCTTTCCCATCGGGAAAAGCGAGTAACTCGCGCAACTCTTTTGCCGTGTCCGGTAGAAACGGCACAAGCACACGAGACAGAGTTCTTATGACTTCGAGCAAATGATGCAGCACCTCTCCGACTCGGCTTTGTTGTGCCGGATCTTTGATCATCGTAAACGGCGCTGTTTGAACGACATAGCGATTGGCGTGGTCGAGAGCCGACCAGATTGATTCGAGAGCACGATGGAACTGCAGCTCGGCGATAAAGGCCTTGAGCTCGTTTTCCGCTTGCGCAAACTTATCCCGCAACTCTCCATCTTCGGCTGGCCATTCGGCGCCTAGCGGCTGCACCACCCCTGAAAAGTATTTTTGCTGCATCGCCAACACGCGGCTGACCAAGTTGCCAAGGTTGTTGGCAAGATCGGTGTTGTACCGTGTTATAAGAGCTTCCTCACGGAAGTCGGGGTCTTGGCCAAAAACACTTTCGCGCAGCAAAAAGTAGCGGAACGCATCCATGCCGATCCTGGCTCTGATTTCGAGCGGCGCAACCGTGTTGCCGAGGCTCTTCGACATCTTCTGACCTTCGACCGTCCAGAAGCCATGAACATTAAGGTGCTTGTATAGCGGCAAGCCCGCCGCCATGAGCATGGTTGGCCAGAACACGCCATGCGGCTTGACGATGTCCTTTCCGATGAAATGCTGCGCCTCGGGCCAAAACTTCCGAAAGAATTCCTCGCCTCTTTGCCTTAGCGCGCTGGCATAGTTGATCAATGCATCGAACCACACGTAGGTGACATAGCGATCGTCGAAGGGAATCTCTATGCCCCAAGTAAGCCGGCTCTTGGGCCGAGAGATGCAGAGATCGCCGATCGGTTCGCGCAACATCCCGAGCACTTCGTTTCGATAGCCTTCCGGTCGAATGAAATCTTGATGAGTTTCGATATGTTCTCGGAGGCGGTCCTGATACTTGCCCATACGAAAGAAATAGTTTTCTTCCTCGATCAGGGTCGGTTTCACTAAATGGTCCGGGCATTTGCCGTCGCGCAATTCCTTCTCAGTGTAAAATCGCTCGCAGCCAAAACAATACAGACCGCCGTATTTGCCGAAATAGATATCGCCCGATGCGTTCACCAGAGACAGGATTTCTTGAACGAAACGAATATGATCGGCGTCAGTGGTCCGGATAAAGTAGTCATAGGTGATCCCGCAGTCATCCCAGATGCTGCGAAAGGCAGCGCTTACGCGATCGGTAAACTCTTTCGGTGGAAGATTCGCCTCTGCTGCGACTTGCGCGATCTTGTCCCCATGTTCGTCCGTGCCCGTGAGGTAAAACGTCTCATACCCTTGCGCGCGGTAGTACCTGGCAAGGGTATCGGTGATCACCATCGTGTACGTGCTACCGAGATGTGGCTCGGCATTGACGTAGAACAGCGGCGTCGTAATGTAAATTGGCTTCATCAACGCCCCCTCACGACGTCAAACAAGAACTTCTCCAGCACCATGCGGCGGTTCAAATTACGCTGAATGGACGCAGCAGCACCGGCGGTCTGTGAAAGTGCCGAAAGCGTGTGGCCGACGCTGCTTTCAGCCGATTGCTGTGCGATGGACCTGAGCATATCGAGGTTTACCAAACCATCCGATTTTTGTGTCACGCTGTATATTAAGAGGTCCCGAAACCAGGTTTCCGCCCACTTGAGAAACTTAAGCACCTCGTCGCGGCTTCCCCCGAGCGCTTCCGCGGCGATCATCGCTCCGTGATAATCTTCCGCTTTCAAAGAATCCAACATGTCCGACCAAACCCGTCTTTTCTCTATTAACTGAACCCTGTCCCGGCTGTCCGCCGTCCCAATACTGCCCATGCTCATGGCCGCGACAAACCCGGCTTCCTCGGCCTTCATCCCATATTTTGACTGTAAAAAAACCGCGACTTGCGCGCTCGCAAGAGGCGCAAAGGAGAGTCGCAGGCAGCGCGAGCGAAGAGTCGTCAATAGTCCGCCCCCGTTGGGAGCGATTAAGAAAATTAGCGAATCCACGGGGGGTTCCTCGAGCGTCTTCAGCAATGCATTTTGCGCGGACGTATTCATCAGGATGGCAGGATCGATGATGGCGATCTTCCGCTTGCCGCTAAAGGAGTGATAATTCAACTCGCGCTGGAGCTCGCGGATTTGCTGGATGCTGATCTCCTTTTTATCCGCCAGCGGTTCAATTAGCCTGACGTCCGGGTGGTTGCCGTCCGTTATTCGAGCGCAATTGACGCACCGGCCGCAATAATCTTGGTCCGACTCGCCACAATGGATCGCTTTGGCCAAGGCCATCGCGACCATCCGTTTGCCTACCCCTTCAGGCCCAAGGAAAAGGTATGCGTGGTGCAGCCTTCCGTTGGTCATGGCCGAACGTAAGGTCCCCAGTTGTCTTTCGTGCCCGACAATATCGGTGAAACCCATTAGAGCATTTCCTGATCGATGATTTTCCTGATCTCAAGCGTTACTTTTTCGATGGATCGCGTCGCATCGACGAGGCGAAACCGCTTGGGTTCCGCCCGTGCTATTTCGAGAAACCCAGCGCGCACTTTGTCATGAAATTCGATCTTCTCTCGCTCAAACCGGTCCTCTTGACGCTGGCCCATTGCGCTCCGACGGCGGGCGGTTCGCGCTAATCCAATGTGCGCTGGACAGTCGAGTAAAACCGTCAGATCCGGGCGAACCCCACGATCGGCAATATCGTTCAGCTGCCGTAAAAGCGATAGATCAATGCCACGGCCGTACCCCTGATACGCCACCGTCGAGTCCGTGAAACGGTCGCATAGCACGATGCTGCCGGCTTTGATTGCCGGCAAGATGACTTTGCTTACGTGCTGCGCCCTGTCGGCCAAGTATAAGAAGAGTTCCGCCGACGAGGCGATCTCATGACTGCCAACGTCCAGCAACATTTTGCGGATAAGATTGCCAAGAGCCGTGCCACCGGGCTCGCGGGTCACTACGCAGGAGTGAGCACGCCCGACAAGATAATTCTCAAGGGCGCGTATTTGAGTGGACTTGCCGGTCCCGTCACCTCCTTCGAACGTAATGAACCGAACCATCAATAACGAGAATGAAGAAAACGACCGGAAGATGCAAACAATGAAGTCGGGGCCGAGCTAAAGTACTGCGAGGAAGGTAATCCGCCCAGGCATTCAGCTCCGCTAGGCTTTACCCTCACCTAAGAGCAGATTGATACCGTTCACGAGTTGCGTACTGGTAAACGGTTTGGTGATGTAATAGTCGGCGCCCAATTTGTAGCCGCCGAGAACGTCCTCGTACTGAACCTTGGCGGTAAGCAAGATGACCGGGATCGTCGAGGTCTCCGTCTTACCCTTTAACCGTGTTAAAACTTCCAGACCATCCATCTCAGGCATCATAATATCTAATATTATCAAATCGGGCTTTTGGGTCGTCAGCATGTTGAGGAGTTCCGGGCCGCTGGAAGCACTGAAGACATTATAGCCGCGCCCTTCCAAGATAGTCTTGACGATGGTGATAATGTCCGGGTTATCGTCAACGACCATAATGGTTTTCTTTGTGTCCATGCTCTCTCCCTCTCACGCCTCTGCCAAGCTCAATCGCAATAGAACGGAAAAAGACTCCTCAAGTACGGGGTGTTGCCATCGTTTGGGGGAATGCCAAAAAAACCTTACTTGCAACATCAAACCGTTGTAGATTCGCAATTTAGCATCTTACGGGCGCAATGTAAATTGTGTGTTTTTGAATAAAATTATGGCGTGACGGTTCGCCAATATTGTTGTGAAATGACCGACGGCAAAGCGGCATAAGTGTTGCCGAGAATGGACGTTGGCACCAAGGCGGCAGCGCGGCTTAAGGTTTGGCGGCTAAATAACAGGCGAAGATTCCCCTGAATATCCAGAATTGCCGTAGCGCTTCCAGGGCTAGCAGTTTCGTTGACGATCATGGCGCCGAATATTTCTTTGTTGCTCGATCCGAATACCCTGAGACCGACTTCTCCGCCGGTGATGATGATGAGCCCTTCCCAATGAAAAGATCCGTTCAAGATCAGGTCCGCGTCCTTAATAATGAGAATACCGGCGCCGTTGGTAGTCCCATTTAGCGTAACCGCGTCGCCAGACATCGGCAAACCTTCGATACAGCGAAGCTGTGGTGAAGCTTGTGTCCCCCATGCCAGGTTTTCTAACACTAAGCTCCCATCGTTGGTCACGGTGCTTACTGAAGCAGTCGGGGAACCGCAAAGATCTGCAGCCAATTGGCTAATGGCGGGCACCGGAAGAAAATTGCTGGTCCCAACGGGCGGGACGGCACTCCCGCTGTCGAGGATACCTGGTTGAGGATCTCCCAAAGCCTGCGTTACCAATGAACGTAGCGTGTCATCGGACGTAGACACGGCGCGACGTGCTTGTGCTCCTGGCACGGGGTTCCTCGTGCCCGGATCGTGGTCGACTCCAGAAATAAAAACAGAATTGTCGCTGAAATTAACGCGGGAAGCATTACCCCTAACGCCGATAGCCGCATCGGCGAGATCATATGATTTGGTCAGCTGGGCTTGGAGAACATGGGAAGAACTGCCTATTGTCCCGACCGAGCGAACAACTAGCTTCGCTGAAAGCGGCCCAATGACAATGGGAGAAAGAAACGAAACGGAGAACTCGCCAGAAGCAAAGTTTTTCGTCTGGCTTACCGGAGCGGGAGGAAAGCTCGCGGTTTGGGCGATTTCGTCCTTACTCCATTCCAGTCCGGCCACAGAAATATAGAATGCTTCTGTGCCGCCTCGAAGGTTCGCCAACACTCGGTAATCATTCTGCAGCATTACACCTGTGCCGATGCCGATAACCACCAGGACTGTTAGAAGCGCTAGAGAACTTATAAGAACCACGCCCCGCTCGTTGTGTAGCCGCTCGCCGCCGAATCCCATAGCTTGCTCGCTAATTACGAAACTCTACGCTGCTCGTTAGAACGGACGCTAGATTGTCAGTAACTTTTGGGTCGGGATTTTTCACTCGAATGGCAAAGCTGATCTTTACCCGCTTGATGGCATGGGGAGGGGGAGTGTTGCCCAGGTCTACACCGTTTGCGTCGTAATAGCTGAATACTTTTCCCGCGGTGGTAGGCACGACATTGGCTACCAAGCAATCGCCGTTGCGCCGAATTATACCGGGACCAGCGCATGTTGAGGTCGGACCGGTCAACTCGTAGCGAATATTTTCCCGCGGATCGTTATCGGCGCAATTGCCGTTACCATTTAGATCCATTTGTACGTGAATGAGGCTAGCACTTGCTGCGTACACGCGATTGCAAACCGTATCGGCATCGTTGTTGGGATCATCCGCACCGCCAACCTCTACCGGTGCGCTGCCAGTTCCCCACGAACCTGCGTTCTTAAGATCGCGAATCATGATATCCAATGCGCCGCGCGCATCTTCGAGCGTAGCGGTTTTCGTCTCAAGGACAAGCAAACGGTAGAGCTCCGCACGAAAATAGCCGTACAAAGCGGTGATCAGCACTGATCCGATCAGTAATGATATCAACTGCTCTATTAATGTCATGCCGAAATTGGAGCATAACCGAGCCACGATCATTCACCTTTAAAAATCAGCGTTGAGAGGGTTACTCGATGAGTTTCGTGATCTTGCCAAGAAACGACCACGTCAATCTGCTTCAGGTTGGTTCCAAGGAACGAGGGAGCGATCCGCCAACAACGATCGAATAACCCGGGGATAGCGTCATTCGCCGAGATTCCATGATCGCCGCCGTTGGGGCAAAGATCGCCGTCGATAAGAGTCCGTTGTGCTTGCAACTCTTCGATCTTATCTTGGGCCAAATGGATCGCTACTGTTGAATGATTGCTCATGGTTTGCCGCCGAATCACATTGGCGCTGCTCAGCGAATATCCCATAACTGCCAAGACTACGATGCTCATGGCGACCAGGAGCTCATTGAAAGTAAAGCCCGCCTGTTGTCTCAAATTAAATTGGCTACCGGCAACCATGTCAGCAATCCTCCGCACAGTTGTTAGGCGTGCAAATTCTGACTCTGCCCGTGGGGCTTACGACGACATGCCTGCATGCGCCATTGGCGTTGCTAAGCCGCACCCTATTTCCGCTCGCTGTGCCACGTGGAGAAAACAAAATCGTGCCCTCCTTCGTGATAATCGTTCCCTCCGCCAGCGGCTTGGTCACCAGGGCCTTAGAATCTCGTTGAATTGTGTAGCCGCTCGCCCCTTGCGCATACGCGAACTGAAAGCCAATGTTTTCCGCGGCGGCGCGCATCTTGATGCTGTGAAGTTCGGATTGGACCTGTCGCGTCGAATTATTCAACTGGTAGTTCGGCAGGAGGGTAGTCCAGTTTGGCGCGGCGATCGCAGCAACAATGCCCATGATAGCCATGACGGCGATCAATTCGATCGTCGAGAAGCCACCACTTCTTCGGACAGTCTTCATAGCTCCCTCCCGGACTCGCGGACAATACTGCCGCGGACTCGGAGGTGTCAAGAGGCGACAAAACAACCCACCGGACGCCAAATTAGACTTTTACGATAATCCGATTCGGTGTTAAAATAACGCCAGTTTTATGCGGGAGCTGCTGCGATGAGAAAAGCGCTGATATACGGGCTAGTCTTTGCCATGTGCGGTAATGTACTCGGCGTTGCCGATGCTGCCTACATCATCAAACTCAAAAACGGCAATGAATACATCACCACGCGCTATTGGCAAGAAGGCCGACAAGTGTTTTTCGATACCTATGATGGAGTATTCGGCATCGAACGTTCTTTCGTAACCAAAATCGAAAAAACGGATCAGGTTATCAGGCTCGCAACCATCGCCGATAGAGACGCCGGGGAGAAATTTCAAGTTGACAAGTCGCAAAAAGACAAGGAATCTGAGGAAGCGAAACCTCCCACAGAATCAAAAAAGCGGGATCCAGACGATCCGATCGTAGGTGAATTCAACCGGCTCAAAGAGAAGTCAAAGGAAGTGGACGGAATGCTTACCGAGGAGATTCGTAATCTCTTAAAAGAGATCAAGGCATTCAAGGATAAGATGGGCGACAACAGTAAACTCTTTGTCGAGTATGCCCGTGAGTTTAACGACATTCATGAGATCAGCTCGGCGGTTGAAGCCGCTTTTAACGCTCGACGTTAGAAGCTCTGTTTCCAGTTGACAACCTTTAACGGTTGACTCGCCAAAGCATTTTTGATGTTGCAGCTATGATAACCAACAGTAACGGAACCGCTGATGTCCGAGTCGCCGATATCGTTCTTACCCGCATAGATTTGACCCAGGATGTTTTTAGCATCCTTTCCACCGCCGGTGGTTTTAATCTTCCCGGTTACAATGATGAGTCCATTCCAAGTAATATTTCCGGCTAGCTCGAGATCGCCTTTGACGAGCAGGATGCCATACCCGGTGACATTGTTGAGCTTTAGCTCGCCATCCGCTTGAGTGCCTATCGCGTCCGCGTAAACCGTCACAAAATTTGATGAGCTCCCATAAGTATCATTCGTAGCGTCATTGGTCAGAGTGTAATTTGCACCGGCGCTCAGCGTGTTAACATAGGATGCCAGGTCGAGATCCAAAGTGCCGTGCTGCGGCGTCGCGGGACTGCCGCTTAACGTTGGATTACCGTTCTCAGTTGTCGTCGACGGGTCCATCGTATAAATAGGCGCTAACGCCGTGCCACCACAGCTGCTCTGATCGTTTCCGTTGATCGCGATCGAACTACCGCTGACCGTCATGTTGTCTTTGGAGTAGATCGTCGCGGGGCTACTAAGAGAATAAAGCTGAACGGTGGTGATTACGATTGCCTTTGCGTTGTTTGGCCCGGTCGCCACAGACGTAATTACAACTTTACCGTTGGCGTCCGTTGTGCTTCCTGATCCTTCGGTTGAGTCGTTTGTCAAATAAGCAGTGTAGGTGTAGCCGGTCACCAAAGTACTCGAAGTCGAGATCGAGCAACCAACGGGTGGTGTGCTCGAAGTCGCGATCGGGCAGTCGTCCGTGGTGGATGTATATCCGTTAAGTACTCCATTTGCGCCTATACGGGCGGCCAACTCTTCGCTGAAATTCGATTTGGTTGTGCTGGCGGCATTTAATGCTCGCAGAGACTCGCGCGCCTTTTCAGCGCCCCCCATCGCTACCTGCAATGCCGCCTGATTGGTCTTGAAATTGCCGCCTATTTTTACATCTGTCGACGATACGAGGAATGCAGTTGCTCCGATCAAAACTAAAGTTGCCATCAAACAAAGAGCAGCGATGAGAACGACACCTTTTTCGCTATTAGAGCGCTTAAAGAATCCGAATCTCTTCAACTTGAGAATTGGTTTCATAGCTGCACCTCTCTATAGTGCCAGATTTGGCGGCGTGATGTCGGCACTCAATTGATACGTGCGGTAACCCCCGTTGCTCGTATAGCTGGGGTCCAATTTCGCCGTTCTCGCCGTAATAGAAATCGAAATCTTCCTAACCGATGCGCTTGTCGTCGTCGCAGAACCATTGGCATCCAGGTATGAAAAAGTAAACGCCGTGATATTGTCCGCTAGCAATTGCGCAGTTCCGCTCGATCCCAATTTACGTGTGATTTGAAGATTGACATTATCGTAAGCGTAAATGATGTCCTCTTCGCTTCCGCTGGCGGTGTTGATGGAACCATTGCCGTCCATATCGGCCTGAATCTCCAGCTGCGATGTAGAATACGTGACTCCGGTTACCGCGCCTCCGTTAGGCTTATAGCCAGCCATTTGGATTTCACGAACCAGCAGGTCCAAAGCCCCGCGGACGTTTTGCTGCATCTGAGCAATCTGCTCCTCGGCCGTGTTCTGTCGCGTGTGCAGCGTGAATGTCGTGGCCACGCCGGCAAGTACAACCAAGCCGATCACCATGGAGACCAACAGTTCTATGAGCGTGAATCCGGCCGTTTTCCTTTGTTTTGAGAGGGACATTCCAATTTCAATCATGAAGCAGCCAAGATGGTTACTAACGAAACTGACTTCGTTCCCACTGCCCCTTCGGACCAACTTACGGCAACGGTGAGAGTCTTGATGTTCGCTACCGAGGTATCGATCGTTAGGGTACGCGTGAAAGCAACGCCGTCGGAGCTCACAGTTGCGGTTCCCGAGACGCAACTGTTCGATCCCCCTGCTGGCACCGCCCCCGCGCTCGAATAACCCACTCGGCGATTTTCTTGTAGACATGACTCAGCGAGAACCGTGGCTGTCGTGATATTTCTACTCGCTTTGTTGCCACGAATGACTCCTGTCGTTAGCGCTGCGGTTCCTAACAAACTAACGGTTAGAAGAAAAATGGCGATAAATACCTCGATCAGAGTGAAGCCGTTCTGTTTTGCTACAATTCGCGACCTCGCTAGCGTGAGGATTCTAATCGACATTAGCTGATACTCGCGGTTCCAGTTATTCTCAGTGTCACCGTCTTGGTACCCCCGGAATTTGTTAGCGTAATCGTCGGGGCAACATCGGCGGTACCCCTAGATGAAAACGTGACCGTCGATGCAGAAGAAGCCAAAGTGACGTCGGAGTACTCTGTTTGAATATTGACGGTTTTGGTTGTTAAGCCAGTTATCAGCATTGTTTGATTGGTCGGAAACGTGACCACGTATGAACTATTATCGTTGACGGCTTTCGAACGTGCCCACACGAGTTCACTGTAGATTTGACGTGTGGCACCCTCGAGACGAAGTTTTGGCTGAAATGCGACGAACCGTGGAACCGCAATCGCGGCAAGGATAGAAAAAACACCGACCGCAACTAGGATCTCGCCGAGACTGAAACCGCGGCAATCTGTAAAAATTTGTCTGCAGTAACGAACTCGCATGATTTGATTGAACCGTCTCATCTCTCACCTGCAATCCTAATAGCTATAACCGGTGTACGGAGTGCAATTCACGCACCAAGCGACCGGCTTCAAAACAATGTTTTGAGTGTCACGATTTGACATGATCCGGGATGGAAACTTCCTAGAAGTTTGCCCGAATAAAACCGTTACCTTGCCAAAGCGCGCAAAGGTAACGAAATTTGTCAGATGTCCCGGCCAATAGTTGCGGGTCAATTGGGAGAGACGTAAAATTGAATGAGATCTTTCCCGAAGAAAATAAACAAGAGAGCCCCGGAGCAAAGGAACGGGGCGAATGGTAAAGCCAGCCTGCGGCCTGCACCAGTCGCCACCATGCACGCGATTCCGACAACTGAACCGACCAAAGACGCAAAAAATAGAGTGATCGGAATCGACGGCCAACCGAGAAACGCGCCGATCATGGCCAGCAATTTGATGTCGCCCCCGCCCATTCCCTCCACGCCTGTCACCTTCTCATAGATCCACGCCGTTGCGAGTAAAAAACCACCACCGGCAAATATACCGAGCACAGAGCTGACCGGCGAAGGAACGATAGGTGACTCGCCGCTAATAAGAAAATACCCGGCGACCGATAGCGCGAGTCCTACGATGATCCCGGGCAAACTGATTATGTCGGGCACGATCCGGACATCCAGATCGATGAAAGAAATCACGATCAGCGCTCCGACTAACACAAAGCTCACGAAAAAACTGAACCCAAAACCGAATCTGTCGTACAGCGCCAAAGCGAGCAAAGCGGTCAAAAGCTCCACCACAAAGTAGCGTGGCGAAATGCGCTCACCGCAAATGCGACATTGCCCGCGCAAAACCAAGTAACTGATCAACGGAATGTTGTCGTAGAAAGTAATCGCAACTTTGCATTTTGGACAATGAGACGGCGGCGAAACAATTGAATCATTATTGGGGATTCTCGAGATACAGACGTTGAGGAAGCTGCCCACAAGCGCGCCAAACGTAAAGGCGAACAAATAAAACATCACAACCTCTGGACCATGTCGTTATAATCAAGAATTGATAACAAGACTGTTGCTTGACCCACTAAATCTGACCCGATGCAATCTCTTTAACGCCGCTTCCAGCAATTCGTGAAAATCGCCTCCGCGGTCTTTCCATTCCGGAACCAATATGTCTACGACGCTCGGTTTATTTAGCTGTTTCTCGAGGATTTCGGCCAAAGAATCCTCTCGTTCGGGCTTATATAGACAGTTCTCATACCCAACAAGTAGCGTCCGCATGACACCGACATCGGCAGCCACTACGGGTAACCGACACGCAATCATTTCGTAAAATTTCTGCGGAAAACCATATTCAGCAAATTGACTCTGTCGATTACACACGACTCCGACGTCGAGTGCGTTGAACAAATGCCCTACGTCGGAATGTGGTAATTCACCCAAATATAGAATTTTGTCGTTGATCGGAATGGGCAAACCGCGTTCCATGCGGCCGGCGAGTATCAAATAAAGATTACTTCTCATGCTCGACAACTTCTCAAATGCTTGGAAAAGAGTCTTGATCCCACGGTTTGCGCGCAAAGCGCCGGCGGTGCCTACGAGCAACCCGGATTCGGGCAAGCGAAGTGTCCGCCTCGCTAACGTTTTGTCGGTAGGGTGAAAAATTTCTGGACAAACGGCGTTGGTAATCGTGCGCACGATGCCGGGCGCCTGGTACTCATTTTTGACCTTCTCGGCCAAGTTATAAGAAACTGTTGAGATCGCAGACGCACTCAATATCCCGCGCTTTAGTCCCGTTTTTATGCCTGGCAATTGCGTGGCCCGATAACTTTCGAAGTCGTCATATAGGTCAACCACCAAAGGAACTCCGGTTCTCGCCGACAAAGATGCTGCGATGATGACATGCATGGCATCGGAAGCCCCGATAATGATCTCAGGCTTGAAGTCCGTAGCTATTTCTTTCAGCCGCCGAAAATACCGTAAAAATGCGGCTGGCCAATTCCAACCCAGTTGGAACGACTGCCATTCGACACGGTCGAGGCATTGTCTGCCCACTGCTGAGTCGAGTTTGTCAATCCAGTATTTTAAACAGATGCCCCGAACGTGATGGCCTTGACCTGCAAGCATTCTTGGAAACTCGTAAAAGCGGCCGAATCGGTCGCGCAATAGGTCCTTGCCCATATACTGTTGTTTAGTAAGGAACAGGAGACGCATGCTTTAACCGTAGATGACCCGTCCGCACGGAACCGAGGTTCCCACCATTACACCGACTGCCCGGGCTACCATACAGATCAATTCGCGGGTGCCGGAAGCTCCACGAAATCGCCGCCATGCGACACGAAAGGAGCGCTCATTATTAATATTCATGTTTGAATGGACCGATATGCGACCAACCAAACCGGCAGCGTAGCCGCCGAGGAAACAGCGTAAAAGAGCATCTATGATGCTAAGTTGCCTGGCACAGATATTGTGTCGAACGACACAGTCCGGAACATAAAGCCGATCTCGCGCTTCGGGGAAGCTTACTTGCACAAGAAATGCCCGCTCGTCACCGACGGGAATCTTCGTACCAGGCCCGAGATTAACCGGCCAGCAGAATGGACCTTGATCGATCACCCGTCGCCGTACCGCGAGATTTGGTCCTATCGGATACTGATCTTTGGCGAACCAACGAATCTCATCCCCCAAATCTTGTTCCGACGTCAGAATTGTTTTTAGGTTATAGGATTTCAAAATCCATTTTGGGATATGCTCATAGTTCAGAAGGATTCGCCCGCCAAAGACATTGGCGCTTGGGTGCTCTACAGATGCCTTGTGCAATGCCATTAACCAGTTTGGATCTGGAACAACATCGTCGTCAGTGAAAAGTAGAATTTCGCCTCCTGCGTGGTTCAGTGCCGCATTAAGCGCCCGGCTTTTACCGGGCAGATTTTCGTTGACGACGACGATCGGCAAATCCTCCGCGGCGGTCGATAGCAGACTTTTCGTACCATCGGCACTGCCATTGTCGACGACGATCAGTTCCCACGCAGGTTGCTCGGGCAGCGAACGCAGGCCATCGAGAAACTGGCCTAGCGATTCCCGTCTATTTCGCGTCGCGACGATTACGCTGATAGTCGGTGTAGCTTGTAACGTTTGCGGCACGTTTTACTCCCTCGAGATCGATCGTTGTGTAGCTTGGGTGGGATCTCTTGATCGCTCTCACGATAGCCCGGAGGCTAAGCCGAGCGAATGTCCCGAAAAACTGGAGTGACTGGACGAAGCGAATGGGAGTCTTGCCACGAATCGCTCGGCCGTTATGCCATAACCGAGTGAACAGCGTCACCTTCGACAGGGCATCAAAGAAGCCACCAACGCCCAATAGCGAAATGAATTGCTGGTTACATTCGAATAATCGCTCGCTGATGTGATGCAAAACCAAGTGATGTGTCGGATGATTACGCATGTCGCCGGTGGGTAGCCGGCCGCCGATCAATGGATTGTTGCTGAAGGCATTGTTCAGATGGCGCCGGTAGCAACCCAATACCATGGGAATCAAAATGGATCCGCCCAGGAGATTCGAAAAATGGCAGACGTAGTTGTCGGCGCATTTCCTGAAAGCGTCGTCCGAGTCCGATAAGACATAATTGAGAACTGGGCGGCGAAACATCATGGAACTAGTGGTCGCCCAAACCCAAAAAGATCGCTGCAGCGAGATCGTGCTCACGCTTCTATAACTGTTTTGGGTTTCCAGATCCGGATGAACACCGCCGATCACTTGGCCCTCCGAATCAATCTGGAATTGATTGGAACTGGTGAATGCCACCGGCGGACAACTTAGATGCATCCGCACATGCTCACTGACAAAATCAGGCAGTAAAAGATCGTCCGCGTCCAAAAATGACACGAACGCGCCGGCTGATTGCTGAACGCCAGTTCGAAATGCCGCGTACTGTCCCCGGGTTGACTCGTGCGTGAGCAGCGAAAATCTAATGTGGGAGGTGTCACTACGGATGAAGCGTTCTATCCGGTCGACGGAATCGTCAGAAGAGTGATCGTCAACTATGATGCACTCAACGTCTGGGTAGGTTTGTAGACTGACCGAATGAAGACAATCCTGAATATAATCTGCATAATTATAATTGGTGACGATGATCGAAACCTTCGGCGAAACCGTGTTGATCTGGCCAAGCCGCGAATCCAACGCTTCGATATAGCTCTTTACAGAGCCCACTCAAAATCCTCTTTCTCGACGACTTTTTCCTGCTCACCGATAAAGTATTTTGGGTTGTCAACTTGTTTGCCAAGCTGGACGCCCTTAGCTTCATCGGTGCCAAACAGGGCGGCGTAATCGCCGTGGAAGCCGTCGCAGATTCGTCTGAGGTCGCAAGTATTGCAAGCGCGATCGTACTGATAGCGGCAATGTTGCGTGCTTCTGAGGCGGGCATTATCCCGGTACAAGTTCTCCTTCGGTGAAAGTTCAGTTGAGTGATCGGACTTCGCTTGCAATAGTTTGCTGACTGACATGTGTACTTTGCGAGCCGGACCGCGTAGGCCGGGGTACTTCATCACCAACTTTCTCGCGGCGTCTGCGATCGGCTTGGCCGCACCCTTGTACTGAATTGGCGCGTAGGTTTCTTTCGCTAGATCGGAAACAGGCGAACAGTCACCCAACTTCATCCGCTGCGGTTGTTGCCCCGTCCACGACCATGACCCGTAGTCCCATTCGTGAACATCGTACGGCAGTTGCTGAAAATTAAACATTGACTTGCGGTGGCGTTCCGCGACCATACAGATTGGGAAATAGCGAACGTTACACTCGACATTCCCGTTCGCCAGAATATCCATCGCTGCGTTCAGGTAGGGCGATACTTCGCTATATCGCGGTACGTTCGTCGCATTTCGTTTTCCGGCAATCTGCTGGTCTTCAAAGGGGTTGAACGCGAGAAAATTTACCACTCGCGCATTTACATCGACGGCTAATTGCGCGATTCTTTCCAGCTGTGGCAAAATGGGTTTAGATAAGACACTGTTAAAGCGGATGGGAATTCCTGCTTTTATGATGTTCTCAAGCCCATGGCGCTGCTTTAGCGAGGCGCCTTTCACGCCCACAATCGAGTCGTAGGTATCGTCGAGCCCCTGCACACTGACTAAAAGATCCCGGATACCCGTGTCTTTCAGCGCAACGCACCGACGTAGATCCTGCAGTGCGATCGCATTGGTGATAAGCGTCGGCATCAAGCCGATCGTTCGGCAATGCTCGACGAGCTCATTGATATGGCGAAACAACGTCGGCTCGCCACCCTGGATGTCAATCGCGTTGTTGTCATAAACATCGACCAACGTAGAACAAATTCGCTTGGCCTTCTCGATGGTCATGAAAGCATGCTCGGGATGATCCGTTGAATTGATGCGATCAAGAAAGTAGCAAAAGTGGCAACGTATATTACAGGTCTGGCCCAGCCACATCACCCCTCGACGGGTAATCGTTCTCGTCGTTGTTTTTACAAAATCCAAGGCTGGATCGACGACAAATTTTTGGGTCAAAGCTGGTTTATTCGCTGCCATTCAGGATTTCCTCCGCCGAACATACTACCGCCTTTTTTTGGATCGGTCCGTCGCGGCCAATAATCATTATCATTTTGTCGCCCTACGAAAATTATTTTGCCATTTCCCGACATCATGGAGGCATCCAACACCCTGGTATTTATGATAGAACCCGATTTTCTGCGACCACGGTTACGAGAGCAAAAGCCACGCCACAGAACAGGATCAATTTGTTTGCAAAAAAAAGCCGCTTGCGGCATTGCTGTGACAAATATTGCCAGATATTGAACAAAAATGCACTTTCTTTTCTCAAATGGACTGTTGAATATCAATTACGAATGAAGGAATGCGTTAGCAGAATGTCTACAGAAATATCCTTTGCAGATCGGCGAGAAGCCATGGGCGGTGGATGATTGAATGAAGCGATTCTGCGTCCGGCGAAACCGGCGCACTTATTGCTCAATATGTTTCACTCGCGATACGACGAGTGAAGCCGGCGACTGTTCGCAACGGAACCTAGGTGCCTACAGGACGACATCAAGAAATGGGTTGAAGAATGACACCGCAACCTAATTCCCCCCTGTTATTGTTCTACCCGACAAGCCCAGTACATGTGACTGACATGCGCTTAGTGATGCAGCACATGTCGGAGTGGCGCTTCGTTGGAATACTGTACAGCCCGTGGGCCAAGAGAACTCCGGGCATCGACGTTGCCTTGCGCCAGTACGGAATCGATTACTTAGAATTGGACGAAGCCGCAACTCTGGCAAATAAACTTCCTACGGACACTAGTGTGTTGTTACTCGGCACAGCCGTGGACTACTTTGCGCTGGATCTCATGGCCTGGGCCAAACAAAGGGAGCGCCCGATTGTTGCGATCGAAGAAGTTGCGCAACTTGCCCTTAATCAGCGTGATATGAACAATTACGATGCGCCGTTTGACCGCTTTTTTCTAGCATCGGCTGAAGAAAAACGCGGCTACGTCGAACTGGGTTTTCCGGTTGATAAACTATGCGTCAGCGGATTACTGGCCAACGATCGGTCAGAGCAAGCAGACGAAGACCCAAAGAGAAATATCTGGGAACGCATCGGTTTAGGTGCAGGCGAGACCGCGATTGTCTACACCACTTCACCCTTAAAACACCGCCTAACGATTCACAACAAAGACGATCGGGCGTTTCGCGAAAGTGTTTTGACACAGATTGCAACTGTCAG
>Ga0075423_10001378_pt1 | contig 21267 bp, 19 predicted proteins | sample SoiMethybrSBSTD2_FD_80114 | JGI IMG/M metagenome (GOLD analysis project Ga0075423, IMG submission 80114) | Bulk soil microbial communities from a Populus tree surrounding site in Tennessee, USA - Soil MetaG P. TD hybrid SBSTD2 | ecosystem: Environmental > Terrestrial > Soil > Tree plantation...
ACGCCGAAGTCGAGGTCCATGGTCTTGCGCGTGGTGACCTTGAAGCGGTTGCCCGGGAACTCGATGTCGTAGGGGGCGTTGCGCTCCCAGACGGCGAGGATCACGTCGATCGCCTCGGCGAACATCCTGTTGCGGTCTTCCTCGAGGATGCCGATCGCCTCGGCGTCGGACACGAGCGCGCCCGGGCTCACGCCGAGGATGAAGCGCCCCTCGCAGAGGTGATCGAACATCGCGGCGTTGGCGGCCACGATCACCGGGTGGATCTGCGACAGGTTGCAGGTGCCGCTCGCGAGCTTGATGCTCTTCGTCGAGTGGATGAGAGTGGCGAGGAAGAGCAGCGAGTTGGTGATGTTCTCGGCCTGGTCGGTGAGGTGCTCGCCGATGAACACGTCGTGGTAGCCGAGCTGGTCGGCGAGGATCACCGCCTCGCGGTCTTCCTTCAGCGTCTCGGTGGGGTTCCGGTTCAGCGGATGGACCGGCATCATGAACATTCCCAGCTTCATCGTTCCTCCTTAACCCATCGCCTGCACGATCCGCTCGGGCGTAAGCGGAAGGTCGCGCACGCGCACGCCGAGCGCGTCGTGCAACGCGTTGGCGATCGCCGCGGCGGTGGGCCCCTGCGCCGCCTCGCCGGCGCCGAGCGAAGGCGAATCGCTTTTCACCAGGCGCACTTCGACGGCGGGAACTTCGGAAAAGCGCAGGATCGGATAGTCTTCCCAGGACACCGCGCCGACGCGTCCCTCCTCCTTCAGCGTCCAGCTCGTCGCCTGGATCGCGCCCCCCTCGAGCTGGTTCGCCACGCCGTCCGGATTGATCGCGAGCCCGACGTCGGCGGCAACGACGAGCCGCTTCACGCGCAGCACTTCGCCCGCCTCGACCTCCGCAAGCACCGCGCAGTACGCGCCGATGTTCTTGTAGCGGGCGAAACCGACGCCATGGCCGCAGTTCTCCTTTTTCACCTGAGAGCGCCAGGATTCCCTTAAGGCTTCGAGGACTGCGCGGCCGCGTGGGTCCTTCAGGTGCCTCAACCTGAAATCGATCGGATCGGCGCCGGCCGCCTCGGCGAGCTCGTCCATGAACGACTCGATGGCGAAGACGTTGCCATAGGCGCCGAGCGCGCGCAGCGAAGACGCGCGCCGGGGCGTCTCGCGCACGTAGTGCTTCACGACCTGGAGGTCCGGGAAGTCGTAGAGGGGAATGGCGTTGCGCCCGGCGCCTTCGGGCGGAAGCGCCGGATCGATCGCGGGGGAGAATTCGAACGGCTTCTCCAGGTGGCGCGCCGCGATCAGCGCCGGCTTGGGCGAGCGCCCGGGCCGGTTGGTGTGGCCATTGCTCCAGAGCTCGTGCTTCCAGGACACGATGCCGCCGGAGGGGTCGAGCTGCGCCTCGAGCTCGAGCGCCATCGCCGGCCCGTAGGGCTCCCAGGCGAATTCGTCCTCGCGCATCCATTGCAGCTTGACCGGGCGGCCGCTCGCCGCGCGTGCGAGCAGCGCCGCGTCGAGCGCGACATCGTCGGCGCCGTTGTGCCCATAGCAGCCGGCGCCTTCGGCATGGCTCACCACGATGTCCTCCAGTTTCATTTGGAGGACAACCGAAAGCTCATGCCGCAGGCCGAAGATGCCCTGGCTGTGGGTCCAGACCTCGAGCTTGCCGTCCTTCAGCCGCGCGATCGCGCACGACGGCCCGATCGAGGCGTGCGCGATGAACGGCTTCGTATAGGACGCCTTGATCCTTTCCCCGGAAGGCGGAGAGCCTTTGACTTCCTTTAGAACCGAGCGCTGCGTGACGTTGTCGCGCAGCCAGCCGTGGAAATCCTCGGGCACCGGCGATTCCTTCCACAGCGCCTTCGCGCGAAGCTTCGCCGCGGCGGCGATGGCGAGCTCTTCGCGCTCGGCCAGCACCCCCACGAAGCTTCCGTCGCGAACTACCGTAACCCCATCGACGTCCCCCGAAGGGGGCAAAGCTTCAAGCCTTGAAAACGGACGAGAAGGCCGCACGATCCTGGCGAAGAGCATCCCCGGCAGCGCCATGTCCTGCACGTACGCGGGCTTCCCCGCCACCTTGGCCGGAAGGTCGATGCGCAGCGCGCTCTTGCCGACGATCTTCGCCGGCCCCGACGGCTTCACGCCCGCGCCGGCGGGCGGAACTTCGCTCGCCTCCGCGGCGCACTCCCAGTAAGTGACGCTGTTGCCGTTCTTCGCCTTGATGGTGCCGTCGTCGACGGCGAGCTCGCCGACTGGCGCGCCGAGGAGCTCCGCGGCATGCGCGAGGAGCGCGGCGCGCGCCTGTACGCACGCCTCGCGGATTCCCTTGCCGCCCTCCTGGACCGACATGCTGCCCGAGGTATAGCCCTCGTCGGGGCTGTGCGCGGTGCTCGGCGGCACGATGCGCACGCGCTCGAAAGCGACGTCGAGCTCTTCCGCGGCGATCTGCGCAAGCGCGGTGTTGATGCCCTGCCCGAGCTCGACCTTGCCGCTCGCGATCCACACGGTGCGGTCGCGCTCGAACCGGATCCGCGGATTCTTCACGCCTGCATTTCCTTCGCTGCCCGAAGCACCGCACGGACCACGCGGTTGTGCGCGCCGCAGCGGCACAGGTTTCGATCCAGCGCTTCGCGCACCTCTTTTTCCGAGGGATTTTGATTGTTGGAAAGAAGCGCAGCGGCGGCGACGGCAATTCCGCTGATGCAGTAGCCGCACTGTGCGGCCTGCTCGGCGAGCAACGCCTTCTGCACCGGATGAAGCTCGCCGCCCTTCGCGAGCCCCTCGACGGTGGTGACCTTCTTGCCGGCTACCGACCAAAGCGGGGTATCGCACGAGGGCAGCGCCTTGCCTTCCACGATCACGAAGCACGCGCCGCACTGCCCGGTGCCGCAGCCGAAGCGGCTGCCGACGAGGCCAAGGTCGTTGCGCAACACGTAAAGGAGCGGCGTATCCGGCCCTGCCGACACGCTGCGCCGCTGCCCGTTGACTTCCAGTTCCGTCATCCCAGCACCATGTGGACCAGCGCGAGCCGCTTTTGTGCCTGCTCCAGCCCGCGCTCGAGGGCCGCGGCCACCTCGCCAGGCGAGGTCACCTCCTCCCCGTAGCCGCCGTAAGCTTCGGCGAGCTTCGCATATTCCGGCCGCGGCGTGATGGCGGTGCCTGCGAACCTGCCGGTCTGGATCGCCGAGCCCTGCGGGAAGTAGCTCGCGACGTCGGTCTTCTGCGAGAGATAGCCCGCGTTGTCGAACAGCACCACCGCGATCGGCAGTTCCAGCTCCTGGCTCGCGCCGAAGCAGGCGGGGACGGGGTTGTAGTGGAAGGCGCCGTCGCCGATGGTGACGATCACCGGCCGGCGCGGCTGCGCGTGCTTCACGCCGAGCGCGACCGACAGCCCCATCCCGAGGCCGCCGAAGCTCGCCTCGTAGAACCCGCCGGGCGCGAGCTTGGTGAGCCGCTGCACTAACTCCAAGCGGTGGGTAATCGTCTCGTCCACTACGACCGCATCGCTCGAGATGACTGCATTGAGCTGCTCGGCGATCCAGGCATTGTTCATACCCTCCGTTGCCTGCGGCAGGCTTGGGCGATGGGAAATCGGGCTCTGACCCCGATTTCTGCGGTCCGGAATACGTGCGACCAGTCCCTCGAGCGTGGTGCGCAGCTCGCCTGGGACCACCATGTCGGCGCGCACGCCCCAGTACGGCAGGTTCGAGCGAAGCGGATCCTCGCCGAGCGCGAAAACCTTCGTGCCCGGCTTGGGCAGCGCCGAAGGCGGGTGCCAAGGCATGACGCATTCGGCGAGCAGCACCGCATCGGCCTCGTCGACGAGGGACTTCATGTTGTCCACGGCGATGCCGGCGTAAAGCGGGTGGTCGCGCGGAAAGTTGACGTAATACGGCTGCCAGGCTTCGGCCACCGGCGCCCCGAGCCTTTCGGCGAGCGCGACCAGCGCGCCGACCGTCGCCGGATCGCGTCCCGCTTCCTCGGTGACGATCAGCGGACGCTTCGCCTCGGACAACTGCCTGGCGAGCGTGTCGAGCGCCGAGGGATCGGCAGCGGCCAGCGCGGGCAGCGCCGCCGCCGGCGGCAGTCCATGCGCCTGCGTTTCCACCAGGCATTCGATCGGCACGGAGAGGAACGCCGGGCCGCGCGGCGAGCTCATCGCGAGCTGGCAGGCGCGCTGCACCGTCTGCGCGAGCAGCAGGCTGGAATTGAGGCCGAGGCTCCACTTGACGCTCGGCTCGGCGAGGCGCGCCGGCCCGCCGACGTCGGTGAGGAGGCGCAGCCATTGCCTTCCGGCCTTGAAGGAAGGCGATTCGGAGAAGGTCGCGGATTCGCCCGCCATCACGACCATCGGCACGCGCTCGTGTTTCGCGATGCGCAGCGCCATCGTGGCGTGCAGCGTGCCGACCGTGGTGTGCAGCACTACCGCGGGCAGCTTCCCGGTGGCCTTCGAATAGCCGCTCGCCATCGCCACCGCGGTCTCCTCGTGGCGCACCGAGACGTACTGGGGGAACTCCCCGGGGGCGTGCGGCCGCGCGAGCGCCTCCCACAGCGCCGCCCAGTCCGAGCCGGGCGAGGCAAAGATGCGCTCCACGCCCATGGCGCCGAGCGCCCTGAGGATCGCCTCGGCGCCGATCATGGCGCGGTCATTTGATGCCGAGCTCGGGGATGAGCTTGGCGTAGCGGTCGTACTCGCTCTTCACGTAGGCGGCGAACTGGGCGGGCGTCATCGGATCGGCGAGCTCCACCGCCAGCGCAGTGAAGCGCTCGCGCACCTGCGGCTCCTGCATCAGGCGGATCACCTCGCGGTTCAGCCGCTCGATCGCCTCGCGCGGCGCGCCGGAGGTCGCGTAGAAGGCGAAGTGCGGGCCGCCGTCGACGCCGTGGATGCCGTTCTCCTCGAGAGTCGGCACATCCGGGAAATCGGGATGGCGCGTCGGGCCGGCGACCACGATCATGCGCAGCTTCCCGGCCTTCGCCTGGGCGAGGCCCACGCCCGGGTCGAAGGTCAGGTCGATGACCCCGCCCAGCAGGTCTTTCAGCGCGGGCCCCGCGCCTTTGTAGGGAATGTGGTTCATCTTCACCTTTGCCTCGCGGTCGAACACTTCGGTCGCGATGTGCGGCGAGGTGCCGTTGCCAGGCGACCCGTAGTTGAGCTTGCCTGGATTCGCGCGTGCGTACGCGAGGAATTCCTTGAAGTTCGAGACTGGCACCTTCGGATGCGTGAGCACGTACAGCGACACCCGTCCCGTGGGGACGACGGGCGTGAGAATCTTCGTCGGGTCGAGATCCGCCCGGTTCACGATGTGAGGCGCGATCATCATCGCCGAGCCCGGCGAATAGAGCATGGTGTAGCCGTCGGGGTCGGCACGACCCACCGCTTCGAAGCCGATGTAGCCGTCGCCGCCGGCGCGGTTCTCGACCACGAATGGCTGCCCGAGGCTTTCCGTCAGGCGCGCGCCAAGCACGCGTGCCGTCACGTCGGCGACGCCGCCCGGCGCGACGTTGACGATCACCCGCACCGGCCTGGTCGGCCACGATTGACCCCATACAGAAGTGGCAAAGATCAGCCCCAGGAGGGCGAAAAAGCTGTTCATGGAAATCCCTACTCCACCTTGATGTTCGCGTCCTTGATGACCTTGCCCCACTTCTGGATCTCGGAGCGTACGTAGGCGGCGAACTCCTCCGGCCGCTCGCCGCCGGTCTGCGAGCCCATCGTCACGGCGTCGTCCTGCATCGCCTTCGTGCGCAGCACGCGCGCGATGTCCTGCTGCAGACGCTCGACGATCGGGCGCGGCGTGCCGGCCGGCACGAAGATGCCATTCCAGCCGATGCCCTCGATCGCCGGGAAGCCGGCCTCGGCCATGGTCGGGATCTCGGGGATGATGCTCACGCGCTCGGGTCCGGCCACGGCGAGGCCGCGCAGCTTGCCCGAGCGGATGTGGTCGCGGATCACCACCGAGGCGAGGAACGCGGTCGCGACGTGGCCGCCGGTAAGGTCGGGCAGCTCCGCGCCGATCGCCTTGTACGGCACCTCGCGGACCTGGATGGCGGTGGTCGACTTCAGAAGCTCGCCGACCATCTGCGTGATGGCGCCGGTCCCGCCGGACGCGTAGGTGAGCTGGTTTGGCCGGGACCTCGCGAGCGCCACGTATTCCTTGACCGAATTCGCCGGCACCGAGGGATGCACCACCATCACGAGCGGCGTGGAGATGAGCCGCGTCACGGGGACCAGCTTCTCGTTGAGGATGCAGCACGGATCGGGCGTGACGAGATCGTTGAGGGCGTTGTTGATCACGCCCTGGAACAGGGTGTAGCCGTCGGGTGCCGAGCGTGCGGCCTCGCGCGCGCCGATCATGCTGTTCGCACCCGGACGGTTCTCGACGATCACTGGCTGGCTGAGCGCCTCGGAGAGCTTGGGCGCGATGCGCCGGGCGAAGACGTCGACCGCGCTGCCGGCACCCGTCGGCACGATCCAGCGGACCGGCTTCACGGGATAAGGTTGCGCCATCACGGAGCCAGCGAGCAGCAGTCCCGCCAGTACGAAGGAAAGTCGCATCTTGCTTGCTAGATCAGCCGCTTGAGGAAGTCGCCGACTTCCTTGTTGAAGCCCGCGGGATTCTGGATGTTCGCGATATGCGCGGCCTTTGGCACCGAGTGGTGCTGCGCGCGCGGCACTTTCTTCGCGAGCTCCGCCATGAGCGCTGGCGGGCCGCCCATCTTGTCTTCCGCGCCGGAGAGGTAGAGGGTCGGCGCCTTGATCTGCGCGAGCTTGTCCTCGAGGTTCAGGCCGAGGAAAGCCGCGGTGACGCCGAGGTAGCCGAGCGTGGTGGTGGCGCGGATCATGTTGCGCACGTCCTGCAGCACCTTGGGGTTCGCCGCCTTGAATTCGTCGGAGAACCAGCGCTGCACGGTCGGCTCGACGATGACTTCGACGCCTTCGTTCGCCACTGCTTCGCGAAGCTTCTGCCACATCTCGGCGAACTCCGGCACCATCTTCGCGCGGCAGCAGCACGGCAGGAGCGCGTGGACCCGCTGCGGCTGCTCGATGGCAAAGGCCTGGACGATGGCGCCGCCCAGCCCCAGGCCGACGAGATGGGTCTTCTGGATATTGAGCTCGTTCAGCAGCCCGGCGAGATCGCGGACCAGCAGTTCCATGCTGTAGTCGCCCTCGGTGGCGAGGGAGTCGCCATGGCCGCGCAGGTCGTAGCGCAGCGTGCGGTAGTCCTTGCCCAGCGCCTCGACCTGGGCGTCCCACATCGTGAGGTCGTTGGCGATGCCGGTGACGAAGGTGATGTAAGGTGCGCCCTCTTTCCCGTCGAAGCGGTATTCGATCTTGATGCCGTTGGTGTCGACCTGCGGCATGCGGGCCTCTCTTTCGCGCTATTCCGGCGTGACTCCAGCGAGGCGCACCTGCTCGGCGTAGGCGCGCAGCTCGGCGCTGACGAATTTCTTGAACTCGGCGGGCGTATCGGCCACCGGCTCCACCCCGAGGCTGGCGAGCTTCTCGCGCACGCCCGGGTTCTGCATCGCGGTGCGCACTTCCCGGTACAGCTTGTCGACGATGTCCATGGGCGTATTGGCGGGCGCGAACATCGCGAACCAGCCGCCGTCGTGCCGGTACTGCGGCAGCCCGGCCTCGGCGGTGGTGGGCACCTCGGGCGCCGACGGGTGCCGGTGAGCGCCGGTGTAGGCGAGCACGCGCACGCGGCCGCTCTTGTAGTGCGGGATGATCGGCGCAGGCGAAGAGAGCATCGCCTGCACTTCGCCGGCCGCGAGCGCCGCGGTTGCGGGGCCGCCGCCCTTGTACGGGATATGCGTGAGGTGCGTGCCGGTCTGGCTCTTGAACACTTCCATCGCGAGGTGCCAGGTGTTGCCCACGCCGGGCGTGCTGTAGGCGAGCTTGGCATCGGGCTTGCGCGCGTACGCGATGAATTCCTGCAACGTCTTCGCGGGCACCGAAGGATGCACCGCGAGGAAGAGCCCACCGTTGCTCACGAGATTCGTAACGGGAGTGAAGTCCTTTTCCGTGTCGTAGGGCAGGCTCTTGTGCACGAACGGGTTGATCACGAACCCCGAGGAATACACCATGAGCGTGTAGCCGTCGGGCGGAGCCTTGGCGACGATGTCGGCGCCGACAATGCCGTTCGCCCCCGGGCGGTTCTCGATCACGAAGGGCTGCCCGAGCTGCGCCTGGAGCTGCGCGGCCACCACGCGCGCGACGATGTCGGGTCCGCCGGTCGCCGCCGGCACCACCACCCGCACCGGGCGGGTCGGATAGTTCTGCGCCCATGCGAAGCTCTGAATGGACAGAAGCGCGGACACGAACGTGGCGGCCAGGAGCTTTCTCACCATGCTGCTTTCCTCCTCAGGAAATCATCGCAGAGATCGTAGGCCAGGGATCGGGCTGCTCGTGCAGCTTCTTGAACGGCGCATGGTCCTCGGGCGTCATCCGGTCGAGGACCTCCTTCTTCACCGAAGGCCGGGCCAGGACACGTTTGTACCATGCCGCGACGCCGGGATGGGCGTTCCAGAGCGGCGCGAGGCGCAGGAGCTCGAGGCGCAATACGTACGGTAGGGCCGCGATGTCGGCCAGCGAGAAGTCCGGTCCCGCGAGCCAGCCGCCGCCGCTCGAGTCGATCAGCTTGAGGAGCTTCTCGTGGTGCTCGAGCGCTTCGCGCGCGAACTTCGATTCCAGGCCGTGCAGGACCACGTCGCGCTTGTATTCGGTGCGCTTCTTGAGCGGCGACTTGGCGAGCCTCTGGTCGATCTCCTCGCCGGTCAGCCCAGCGAACCAGGGCCTGAAGGCGGTGGCAAACGTCAGGATGGTGCAAGAGTTATGCACGTACTCGTCGATCAGCTTGTTCACCATGCGCACCTGCGCTCGCGCCAGCGGATCGCGCGGCATGAGCGCCGGATCCGGAAACGCCTCGTCCAGGTAGTACAGGATCACAGAGGACTCGATCACTGCGCGGCCGTCATGGACCAGCGTCGGCACCACGCCGTTTGGATTGAGCCTCATGTACGCGGGGTCGAACTGATCGCCGCGCAACGTCATCAGGCGGCTCTTATATTCGAGACCCTTTTCCGCGAGCGCTACGCGCACCTTCTGCGCGCAGACTGAGTTCACGCTGTGGTAGAGCTCCAGGCTCATTTCGCCGCTTGAATTGCCTGCCACACGCGATGCGGCGTCGCCGGCATATCGAGGTGCTGCACTCCGAGCGGCCTCAGCGCGTCGAGGACCGCATTCATCACCGCCGGCGGCGCGCCCACGCAGCCCGCCTCGCCCACGCCCTTCACGCCGATCGGGTTGGTCTTCGCCGGCACGTCGATGAAATCGAGCTGGTAGTGCGGCGGCAGGTCGGAGGCGCGCGGCATCGCGTAGTCCATGAAGCTTGCCGAGAGAAGCTGGCCCGACTCGCGGTCGAAGGCGACATTCTCCATGAGCGCCTGGCCGATGCCCTGGGCGAGCGCGCCCTCGATCTGGCCGTGGCAGATCATCGGGTTGATGACGCGTCCGACGTCGTCCACCACCGCATAACGGTCCACTAAGATCTCGCCCGTTTCGGGGTCGATCTCGAGCTCGCAGGCATGGCAGCCGTTCGGAAAGGTCGGCGGCACCGCCGACGAGCCGCTCGCGTCGAGCCCGGTGCCGAATTTCTTCGTCGGGCCCGCCGGCCGGAAGAACGCCTTCGCCACATCGCTCATGGGCAGAGCGCGATCGGTGCCCACGACCGTGAACTTGCCGGCCTGGAACTCGATGTCCTTCGAGGACGCTTCGAGAAGATGCGCGGCCATCAGCTTGCCCTTCTCGACGATCGCGTCGGCGGCGCCTCTCAGCGCCGAGCTGCCGAGCATGGCGCTGCGCGACGCGTAGGTGCCGCGGCCGAACGATACGGCGTCGGTATCGCCCTGGACCAGGCGGATGTTCTCGAACGGCACCCCCAGCCAGTCCGAAACGAGCTGCGCGTAGGTCGTGGCATGGCCCTGGCCGTGCGAATGCGTGCCGGCGACGATGGTCACCATGCCGCTCGGATCGAAGCGCAGCTCCATGCGCTCGTTGAAGACGCCGGAATCCTCGAGATAATAGATGAGCGCCCTGCCCCGCAACTTGCCTTTCGATTCGGAAAGCCGCTTCCGAGCGGCATAGCCGTTCCAGTCCGAAATCTCGATGCAACGGTCGGTGAGCCGGGCGAAATCGCCGGAGTCGTAGGTCCAGCCGGCCGCCGCGCCGACGGTCCAGCCGGCGGTGGTGTTGTACGGCATGGCGCTCGGCGCGATGAAGTTGCGCCGGCGCAGCTCCACCGGATCGAGGTCGAGCTTGCGCGCGGCTTCGTCCATCAGCCGCTCCATGACGTAGGAGGCTTCCGGCCGGCCGGCGCCGCGGTACGGACCGAGCGGCGTGGTGTGCGTGAAGGTCGCCTTGCTCGCGACGAGCATGGCGGGCACGACATAGACGTTCGGGATGTTGCGCAGGGAGCAGAGGACCGGCACCACGCCCGCGTTGGTGACGTACGCGCCCACCGCGTGCAGCGCCTGGGCCCGCACCGCGAGAATCCTGCCATTCTCGTCGAGCGCCATCTCCGCCGTGATGAGCTGGTCGCGGCCGTGGTTGTCGCCGAGCAGCGATTCGGTGCGCGTGGCGACCCATTTCACCGGACGGCCGAGCCTGCGCGAGGCGCAAAGCACCAGGCCGTCCTCCGGATAGGTGTCGCCCTTCATGCCGAAGCCGCCGCCGACATCGGGCGAGATCACCCGCAGCCGGGTTTCGGGAATCTTGAATACGGCACCGGCAAGGATCGAGCGCGCGCCGTGCGGGTTTTGCGAGCTCGTGTACAGGGTAAAAGATTCGTTTGAAAAATCACCCACTGCCGCGCGAGGCTCCATGGCATTCGCGCTGATGCGGTTGTTGTATAGGCGCACCGATGCCGTGTGTTTCGCCTTGGCGAAGGCCGCTTCGGTCGCCTCCTTGTTCCCCATCATGAGCGGGAACGCGAGGTTCCCGGCCGCGTTGTCGTCCCAGACCTGGGGCGCGCCTTCGCGTGCGGCGTCCTCGACGCTCACCGCCGCGGGCAAGGGCTCGTAGTCGACCTCTACGCGCTCGGCGGCGATGCGCGCCTCTTCCGGCGTGCGCGCGACCACGAACGCCACGCGATCGCCGACGTAGCGCACCTTCGCCGGCTCGAGCAGCGGCCTGAAAGTCCGATAGCCTTTCGGGCCGCCCATGTCCTCGGGCATGAAGAGAGGCGGGATGCCGCCCAGGCCTTCCGCCTTGAGATCCTGCCCGGTCACGACGAGCGCCACGCCGGGCGACTCGAGCGCGGCGCGTGTGTCGATGGCGCGGATGCGCGCGTGCGCGTGCGGCGACATGACGACCGCGCCGTGCAGCATGTGCGGCAGCTGCAGGTCGTCGACGTAGCGCGAGCGGCCGGTGAGGAAGCGCTGGTCCTCGACGCGGCGCACGGGCTGGCCAATTCCATAACGGTTCATCGAGGTGGATTCCATCTGCTACGATTTCAAGGTGAACATGTTCGTCCGATCTTAAGCAACCTTATGTCCGTCCGATCTTAAGCAGGCTTTACCTTGCCGTCCAGAAAAGCTGCGCTCGTCACGGGCGGCGCCACCGGCATCGGCCGCAGCGCCGTGCTCGCGCTGGCGCGCGCGGGGTTCGATGTGGCCGTCAATTACAGCTCGAGCGAAACCGCGGCGCGCGAAACGGCCGCCGAAGCGGAGAAGCTCGGCGCGGGCACGCTTCTTGTGCGCTGCGACGTCAGCGACGAGAAAGGCGTCAGGGCGATGCTGCGCGCGGTGGAGGAGAAGTTTCAGAGGCTGGACGTGCTGGTGAACAACGCCGGCACGACCGCGGCGTGGAAGCCGCGTGACCTCGAGACGCTGTCGCTCGAGGAATGGGACCGTGTGTTCGCGGTCAACGTCCGGGGGCTCTTCCAGGTCACGCGCGCCGCCGTACCGCTCCTGAAAAAAAGCCGGGGCTGCGTCGTGAACACGGCAAGCATCGTCGGCTTGAGGCCCGGTCCTCAGCCCCTGCCGTATGCCGCGAGCAAGGCGGCGGTCGTCAACCTCACGAAGACGCTCGCCTGGAACCTCGGTCCCGAGATCCGGGTCAATGCGGTCGCGCCGGGCTGGATGGAAGGCGACTGGATGAAGCGCATGCTGAAGGACAAGTACGCCGACCTCATGGAGAAGCGGGCAAAGGCGACTCCGCTCAGCCGCGTCGTCACCGCCGACGACGTGGCCGAGACCATGATGAGCCTGATCCAGTCGAACCGCTTCGTCACCGGCGAGGTCGTGGTGATCGACGGCGGCTTCACGGCCTCGACCTGACATGCTGCCGGGCGTAGTGCCGTTTCCGCCGGAGTTCGCGCAGCGCTACCGCGCAAGGGGCTACTGGCAGGACAAGTCGCTTGCCGAAGAATTCTCCTTCGTCTTTGACCAATTCAAAGATCGGACGGCGCTGGTGGACGGCGAGCGCCGCTACACCTACCAGCAGATCGACGAGCTCACCGATAACCTGGCGCTCAACCTGCTCGAGCTCGGCCTGAAGCCGCTCGATCGCGTGGTGCCGACGCTTCCCAACATCGCCGAATTCGTGCTGCTCTACTTTGCGCTGCAGAAGATCGGCGCCATTCCGATCGCGGCACTCGTGACGCACCGTTTCGCCGAGATCAACCAGTTCGTGCAGCTCTCCGAGGCGACGGCGTGCTTCTATCCGGAGCGCCAGGGCGACTTCGCCTTCGAACCGATGATCCGGCGGGTGCAGGCCGGGAACCCGCACCTCAGGCACTGCGTTTCGCTCCCGCGTCTGGAGGATCTCATCCACCGCAAGGCGCGCGCGGCGCCAGACGAGCTAAAAGCAATCCGCATCGACCCGGCCGATCCGTGCATCTTCCAGCTTTCGGGCGGGACCACCGGCATCCCCAAGCTCATCCCGCGCACGCATAACGACTATGCCTACAACTCCAGGACCGCTGCGCCGGTGTGCGCGGTCACTGGGGATTCGGTCCTGCTGCTCGCGCTGCCCATCGCGCACAACCTGCCGCTCGCCTGTCCCGGCGTGCAGGGCTATTTCTTCCAGGGCGGCAAGGTTGTGCTCTCACCAACGACGCGCCCGGAGGCGATGTTCGAGCTCATCCAGAAACATAAGGTGACGCATATCAAGGTCGTGCCCGCGCTGCTCGTGCGAATGATCAACGATCCTTCTCTGCCGCGTTTCGACCTTTCTTCGCTGAGGCTCATCCAGAGCGGCGGCCAGCGCATGCAGCCCGAGGTGCGTCTGCGGACCCAGGAGCTGATCCCGAGCGCGTTCGTGCAGGAAAATTTCGGCATGTCGGAAGGAATGCTCTTCTTCGTCCGGCTCGACGATCCGCAGTCGGTCAAGCTCGAGACCTGCGGCCGGCCGGTCTCGCCGGACGACGAGGTGAAGCTCGTCGACGACGACGGCCGCGAGGTGGCCGGCGGCGAGGTGGGCGAGCTCACCTGCCGCGGTCCCTACACCCTGCGCGGTTACTTCGGCGTGCCCGACTACAACGCGCGCCAGTTCACCCCGGACGGCTTCTACCGCTCGGGCGACCTGATGCGCCGGCATCCGTCGGGCAACTACGTAGTCGAGGGCAGAAAAAAGGATCTGATCAATCGCGGCGGCGAGAAGATCAGCGCCGAGGAGATCGAAAATCTGATCCTGATGCATCCGTGCGTGCAGAATGTGGCCTGCGTCCCGGTCAGCGATCCGGACCTGGGCGAGCGCATGTGCGCCTGCCTGATCCTGAAAGCCGGGAAGCGCCTCACGCTCGCGGAGCTGGTGGAATTCCTCAAGGACAAGGAGATCGCGAAATTCAAGCTGCCCGAGCGGCTTTACGTCTGCGACGACTTCCCGGTGTCCACGTTCGGCAAGGTGTCGAAGAAAACGCTGTCCGAGCTGGCTGAGAGAAATGCGCATCATTGACTTGCACTGCTATCCCGGCACGGCGGAATGGATCCGCTGCCAGGGCCCGTACGTCGAGGCGCTCGCGAAGTACTGGAAGCGCGAGTGGGTGGCGCGCACCGAGGAAGAGGTCATCAAGGACTTCACCGACTACGGCATCGAGGCGGTGCTGGTCGCGCTCGACCTCGAGACCACGATCGAGACCCCGCCGGTGACCAACGAGTACGTCCATGCCATGTGGAAGCGCCATCCTCGCCGCATCGTCCAGGCTTGGGGCGCGGTCGAGCCGGCGAAGGGCGAGGTCGCGCTGGCGCAGGCGAAGCGGGCCGCGACCGAGCTCGGCATGATCGGATTCCACTTCCACCCGATCATGCAGCACTTCGCGGTGAGCGACCGGCGCTACTACCCTCTGTTCGAGCTGATCAACGAGCTCAAGGCAGCCGTGATGATCGACGTCGGCACCACCGGGATGGGCGCCGGCATGCCGGGCGGGCACGGCGCGCTGATCAACCACGCCCATCCGAGCCACATCGACCAGCTCGCCGCCGACTTCCCGCAGATGAAGATCCTCATGGCGCATCCGGGGTGGCCGTGGGTCGAAGAAACCACCGCCGTGGCGCTGCACAAGGGCAATGTCTACTGGGAGATGTCGGGCTGGGCGCCGAAATATTTCCCCGGCAACCTCAAGATCGACATGCGCGGGCGCCTGCAGGACAAGGTCATGTTCGGCAGCGACTACCCGAGCATGCCCTACTCGCGCATCCTCAAGGAGTGGCAGGAGCTCGGCTACTCCGACGAAGTCATGGAAAAAATTTTCCACAAGAACGCCGAGCGCGTCCTCGGACTCTGAAGGAGGAACCCAAGTGGATGGCCTGACCCTGAGACAAGCGAACCAGATCATCGAAGCGGCGCTCGCCAAGGCCCGCGCGATGCAGATCAAGCCGATCGCCGTGGTGGTGCTCGACGACAGCGGCAACGTGAAGGCCGCGCAGCGCGAGGACGGCGCGAGCATGTTCCGCTTCGACGTCGCGCAGGGCAAAGCCTGGGCCGCGGTCGCCATGGGCGCCTCGAGCCGCGCGCTCGCCAAGCGGGCCAAGGACAATCCGAATTTCTTCATCACGCTCGCCGCCACCGCCCAGGGTAAATTCCTGCCGCAGACCGGCGGCGTGCTGATCAAGGACGGCTCGGGACAGATTCTCGGCGCCGCGGGCGCGAGCGGCGGCACGGGCGAGGAGGACGAGACGGCGTGCGCCCACGGCATCCAGCAGGCCGGGCTTTTCGCCGACGCTAACGGATAAGAAAACGGAAAATAGGGACAGTCCCGGACAGTCCCTATTTTCGTCTCAGCGTGACAAGCCGAACGAACTGACGTCGCCGCCGGAAAAGAAGGTGCCGATGACGTTGCCGCGCGTCACAGGGAGATCGATGCGCGACGGGTGCGATTCATCGCAGTGGAGGGTGATCCGCGCCGGGCGCGGCCGACGCAGGTGGTTGCGCGCGATGGCTTCGAGCGAGGTCTGCGCCGGCTCGTCGTCGGCGCCCTTGATGCGCAGCGCGATGCGCTCCCCGCCGCGGAAAAGCCGCGCCGTCGGCACGATCGGGATCGAGACCTCGTAGACTTTCCCCGGTTCGATAGGCTCGCGCGCCTCGTGGGCGAGCACCGGATCCCAGGCGGGCGATCCTTCGCGCAGGCGGCGCTGCGAAGCGCGCAGCCAGCCGCGCGTCAGCTCCCGCTCCTTGCCGTCCGCATCGACCGCGAGAACCGTGGCAAAAAAAAGCGTCTCGGTATCAGTCGTCGAAAAATGCAGCGTCAAGACCGCCGGGCCGAGAATCTCGGTGTTCTCCACGAGCGGCGGCGTCTGGAAGCGCGCCTCGCCGTGCTCGAAAGGCGACTCGTTGAACGACACCGTGCCGGCGCCGGGCCAGGGCTCGTGCTCGGAAAGCATGCCGTCGGCGTGCAGGTAGAAGCTCGTCCAGCGCGCCTCGCGCGGCGGCCAGTCGTCGAGCGCCTTCCACTCGCCGGTGGCGGGGATGAAGCAGCGCACCGGGGGCTCGTCCATCACGCCGGTGTCGTTGTCCTTGAGCCAGTGGTCGAACCAGCGCAGCGCCTCCTCGTGGTACTGGTACACCGGGCGGTCGAGGTAGACGGGCGGCCCGATCACCATCTTCTTCGGGCCCTTCCATTGTTCCCAGGCGCTGAACGCTCCCGGGAGGTGCAGCCCGTAGATGCCCCAGCAGCCGCCGAGATAGGCCGGAATCGTGGCGCGATCGTCGCGCGCGCTGCGTTCGCGCCAGAACGGCCCGTCGAACGGATGCAGCAGCACGTCGACGATCACTGCGTTGGTCCCCGCCTCCGGGTTCTCCAGCGCTTCGCGCAGCGGCGGCTGCGCCAAGATCTCCTCGTCGCGCATCGCCTGAGCGATCGCCTGGCGGTACTTCTCCTCGCCGTGCGCCTGCTTGTAGAAGCTGCGGTACCTCGGGTTGTGCGCGCTGTTGCGCCAATGGGCGAGAAACCCGGCGGCGAGGATGCCGCCGTGGTACCAGCGGTGGCGGTAGTCGTCAGAGCCGGAGAACGGCGCGAACACCGCCTTGAGCGCCGGCGGCGACGCCGCCGCGACGAGCTTCGCGATGCGCGCGAAGTACGACACGCCGAACATGCCGACGCGGCCGCTCGACCAGCTCTGCTCGCCAAGCCAGCCGACGAGATGGCCGACGTCCTCTACCTCGAGCGGTCCGCCGAGCTGGTAAAAGCCCTCGGACTTCCCGGAGCCGCGCACATTGAATACCGCGTGCACGTATCCGCGCCGGGCAAAGAAGCTCGAGTCGCCGCTTTCCATGTAGCCGCGCATCGGCGTGAACCCGATCGGGCGCAGCGGCGGCGACTGCAGGTCCTTGTTGTAGGGATGCGCACCGAGCAGGACCGGGTAGCGCCCGGGGGTCGCGGGGCGATAGACGTTGCCGTCGAGGAGCGTCCCGTCCGGCATGCGGACCTTGACGTCTCGCTCGACGAGCACCTCATGGACGCGCGGCGAGGTCGCCCAGCGGCGGGTGAACATGGCAATCCCGGTCTCGGAAAGTGGCGCGGTATGTTAATGCCGATATTGGATTTATGATTGGGCCGATGCGCGATTACTGGCTGTCCAAGCTGTTCTACGACCTGCAGTCGCCGGCCGCGGTGGCGGAATACCGCGCCGAGCGCGACAAGGTCCTGGACCGCTACCGCATCGGCGCCGAGGTGCGCAAGGCGCTGGCCGAGAACGACGTGCCGTTCCTCGCGCAGCGCACCAACGCCTACCTGCTGCGCTACTACTTCTTCGCCACCGGCATGAAGGACGAAGAGTTCAAGCGGCGCCTGCGCCATGGCTAGCTTCGCCGGCGCTTTTGCCGCGAGCCACGGCCCGCTGCTCATCCGCGAGTGGGAAGCGGTGCCGCGCGGCGAGCAGTCGCGGCTCAAGAACGCTTTCGAGGAGCTCGGCCGGCGCCTCAAGTCGGCGAACCCCGACGCGCTGATCGTCGTCTCGCCCGACCACTGGTCGAACTTCTCCCTGGACAACTACCCCGCGGTCTGCCTTGGAGTCGGCGCGGTGAACGAGGGGCCGCCGGAGCCGTGGATGAAGGGATTCGCGCACCGCGAGATCGCCGGCCATCCGGAGCTCGCGCTGCACATCGCCGGGCAGGCGATGCGCAGCGGCTTCGAGCCCTCGGTGTCGCACCGCCTGAAGCTCGACCACGGCGCCTGCATCCCGCTGTGGCGCATGGGCCTCGACACCCTGCCGAAAATCGTTCCGATGCTCCTGAACAGCATCGAGCCGCCGATGCCGTCTCTGCGGCGTTGCTTCGACTGGGGTCGGCTGCTTCGTCAATCAATAGAGAGTTACCCCGAGCCGATTCGTGTAGCGATTCTCGGCACCGGCGGCCTGTCGCACTCGATCGGCGAGCCGACGATGGGCGCCATCTACGAAGACTTCGATCACGAGACCATTCGCCGGTTCTCGTCCTCCGAAGATTCGCTGCTCTCTTACCTCGAAGACGAGCTGCCGCGCCGCGGCAACGGCTCGGAGGAGGTGCGCAACTGGCTCGTCGCGCACGGCGCCGCGGGCGGCCGCGGCTTCGAGCTGGTGGACTACCTTCCCGTGCCGACCGTCATCGTCGGCTGCGGCTTCGCCTCCTGGAGGGCGAGCTGACATGAGACTTCGGGCGGTCGAGCTCAACGTCACCGACCTCTCCAAAGGAGCGGAGTTTCTCGAACGGGTGTGGGGACTCTTCGACGCCGGCAGCCGCGGCAGGACGCGCTATTTTCGCGCTACCGCGGATCACCCCTACGTGCTTTCTCTCACCGAGGCGCAGGCGCCCTCGGTCGAAGCGATCACGTTCGGCGGAAACGCTTCTGAAATCTCAAAAATTGGTGGGGAAAAGATCCAGGAGTTCGACTCTCCGGGCGGCGGGTCGGGCGTGATCGTCGATGGTCCCGAAGGCCAGCGCTACCGCTTCGTCACCGATTCGAAGGCGGACACGAAGCAAGCCGAAGGCAACCGGCCGATCCAGCTTTCGCACGTGGTGCTGAACACGCGCGACTGGGAGGCCTGCGAGCGCTTCGCGGTCGAGAAGCTCGGCTTCCGCGTGTCCGACCGCACGCGCATGATGCGGTTCCTGCGCTGCAACCGCACGCACCATTCCGTCGCCTACGTAAATTCGGACATTTCCTCGCTCAACCACATCGCCTTCGAGATGCGCGATCTCGACGCGGTCATGAACGGCATCGGCCGGCTGCGCGAGGCGGGCTACGCGTGCACCTGGGGCCCGGGACGGCACGGCCCCGGCCACAACGTATTCGGCTACTTCGTCGCGCCGTTCGGTCCGGTGGTCGAGTACACCGCCGAAGTGGAAGAGGTCGGCGACGACTACCAAGTGGGCGGCCCGGAAGACTGGAAGTGGCCGCCGGGGCGCAGCGACCACTGGGGCATCTCCACGCGCGACAACGCGCGCATGCACGCGGCCGAACGCAGCGTGCCGTGGGCCTAGAAATCGGGGTCAGACCCCGATTCTTCTTTTTTGGGGTCTGACCCCGATTTCAGAATCCGTGCTGGACCTCTTCGAGGTGACCCAAGGCCTCGTCGAGATCCCTGAAGAGCGGCTGCAAAACTTCCGCCCCGGCCGGCTGCGAGCGCGCAATACAATCCCGGAGCAGGCTCGTCACGCTGTCGCGGGTCTCGAGGAGCGGGTGCTTCAGCCGCAGCCACGCGACCACCTTGCCCTCGACCTCCTGCATGGTGACGTCGCCGAGCCCGGGACAGCAGGAACAGCCGGTGGCGTGACGTTCCGCGATGAGCGTCCAGCGGCCTAGGAGCTTCGCCGCCTCGATGGCGAGATGAACCGAATCCGAGGATTGCATGAAGATCGACATTTTCAACCATGTGATGCCGCAGGCGTATCTCGAGCTGGTGAAGCAGCACTCGAAGGAGCTCGGGATGGTGAAGCGCATGTCGAACCTGCGCATGCTCTGGGACATCGAGCACCGGGTGGAGATGCTGCGCACCAAGTTCCCCGACGTGCGGCAGGTGCTGACGCTCGGGCTGCCCTCGCCTGAGCTCCTCGGCGGACCGGACAAGTCGCCCGAGTTCGCCCGCGTCGCGAACGACGGCATGGCGCAGATGTGCCTCAAGTGGCCGCGCCAGTTCCCCGCCTTCGTCGCCTCGCTGCCGATGAACAACATCCCCGAGGCGCTGAAGGAGATGGACCGCGCCATCGACCGGCTCGGCGCGAAGGGCGTGCAGATCGTCACCAGCGTCGCCGGGCGGCCGCTCGACGACCCGGAGTTCTTCCCGGTGTTCCAGCGCATGGCGAACCACCACGACCGGCCGATCTGGATGCACCCGGCGCGGCCGGCGAACCGCCCCGACTATCCAGGGGAGCCGAAGTCCAAGTACGAGATCTGGCAGGTGCTCGGCTGGCCCTTCGAGACCAGCGTCGCCATGGCGCGGATGGTCTTCTCGGGGCTGCTGCAGAAGCTGCCGAAGCTTCGCATCATCACGCACCACTGCGGCGGCATGATCCCGTACTTCGCCGGCCGCGCCGAAACGCTCTGGGCGCAGCTTGGTTCTCGCTCTTCGGACACTGACGAAGCGGACGTATTAAAGCAGCTTGGGAAACCCCCCATCGAATACTTCAAGATGTTCTACGGCGACACGGTGCTCGGCGGTGCAGCCGCGCCGCTCGCGTGCGGCATCGCGTTCTTCGGCCCCGACCACGTCGTGTTCGCGAGCGACTGCCCGTTCGATCCCGAGGGCGGGCCAATGTTCATACGGGAAGGCATCCGTTCGGTGGAGGACCTCAAGCTTTCCGAAGGGGATAAACGCAAGATTTACTTCGGCAATGCGATGAAGCTCCTGCGCATGGAATGATCGATCCGTTCTCCACCGCCACGGAGATCGCCGCGGCAATCCGGCTGCGCCGCGTGTCGGCGCTCGAACTCGTCGAGATGGTTCTCGACCGGATCCGGAAATACAACCCCATGCTCAACGCGGTCTGCACGCTCGACGAGGCCGGCGCGCGGGCTCGCGCGCGGCAGGCGGACGCCGCTCTCGCGCGCGGCGAGCTGTGGGGGCCGCTGCACGGCGTGCCGATGACGATCAAGGACGCGCTCGAGACGGCGGGCGTGCGCACCACCGGCGGCTATCCGCCGCTCTCGAGCCACGTGCCGAAGAAGGACGCGACCGCGGTCGCACGCCTGAAGGCGGCGGGTGCGGTGCTGATCGGGAAAACCAACGTGCCGCCGCTGTCGGCGGACGGCCGCGCCGACAACCCGATCTTCGGCCGCACCAACAACCCGTGGAACCTCGAGCGCACGCCCGGCGGCTCGACCGGCGGCGGCGCCGCGGCGGTCGCGGCGGGCCTCTCGGCCTTCGACGTCGGCAGCGACCTCGCAGCTTCCGTGCGCGTGCCCGCGCATTGGTGCGGGCTCTTCGGCTTGAAGCCCACCGAAGGCCGCGTGCCGAACACCGGTCACATCCCCGAGGTTCCGGGCACACCCCACGCCCTGCGCCACATGAACACTCTAGGGCCGCTCGCCCGCTCGGTCGACGATCTCGCTGCGATCCTCAAGGTCATCGCCGGCCCCGACGACCGCGACTGGGAAACCGCGCCCGCGCCGCTCGACGATGCGCGGGTCGTGCCGCTTTCCTCATATCGATTCCGTTGGACGACCCGGTTCGGCGACGAGACGCCGTCGCGCGAAACCACGGCGGCGATTACGGATTTGGCGAACAAGCTTGCCCGGTCAGGGGCTAGCGTGGAAAACCGCGGTCCCGCGGGCTTCAGCTTCGAAGAGGCCTGGGAAACCTGGGG
>Ga0075423_10001380_pt1 | contig 21257 bp, 18 predicted proteins | sample SoiMethybrSBSTD2_FD_80114 | JGI IMG/M metagenome (GOLD analysis project Ga0075423, IMG submission 80114) | Bulk soil microbial communities from a Populus tree surrounding site in Tennessee, USA - Soil MetaG P. TD hybrid SBSTD2 | ecosystem: Environmental > Terrestrial > Soil > Tree plantation...
CGCCGTTCACGTCGTCGCAGATGCGGAGCTCGATCCTCCGCGTCGTTCCGTCCTGACGGTGGACCCCGAGGACGCGTCGCTCGCGCGCCCGTTCTTTGCGGAGTCGCGGGCGGCGTACCTCGAGCGGTTCGCCGCTTGGCGGAGCGAGCTGTCGGCGTCGTGGCGGGCGGAAGGCTTGTCGTACACGCTGGCGCGCGTTTCGGAGCCCGCAGAGTGGGTGGTGAGACGCGTGGCAGGCGCGGCGTTAGGCATGGGGCGGGCGGTCCCGCCCGATGCCCGCAGTGAGGTACGATGAGCTTTGCGGCGCCGGTCTTCGCCTGGGTCGGCGTGGCGGTAGCACTCGCCGTCGTCGCGCTGCACCTGTTGGCGTGGCGGCGGCCTCCGACCATCCCGCTGCCCACGGCTCGGTTCGCGCCTGAGGCCCCGGCGCGCATGGTGTCGCCGGCTGTGCGACCCGCTGATCTCGCCCTGCTCGCCCTTCGGGTCTTACTGGTCGGGCTGATCAGCGCGGCGCTTGCTGGGCCGAGGTTCCCTTCGCGTGCACATTCGACGGCTCGCGTGATGGTGGTGGATCGGTCCCACGGTCCCGAGGCCTGGTCAGAGATCGATCGGACAGCCCGTTCGGCGTTTCGACCGGGTGACGCGCTCGTTCTCTTCGACTCCGTGGCTCGCCAGGTCCGAAACCCGACTGCCGATTCGATCGCCGCGACAACGGTGAGCGAGTCGGGGTCGATGTCCGCCGCGCTGATCCTCGCAATCCGTGCCGCCACGGAGCTGCAGCGTGCGCGCGACTCGGTGGAGATCGTCGTGGTGTCGCCGTTCGGCAGTGACGAGATGGACGCCGCGTCGGCGTCCATCCGGCGTATCTGGCCCGGACGCGTCCGCGCGGTGCGTGCCGGTGCGCCACCTAACGACACCACACCTGCCCGGCGAGTCGACGTTCGTGCCAGACCCGGCGACGCGGTCGCCGCAGCGCTGGCGCTGGCAGGCACCACATCACCGGGTGCGGTTCGCGTGATCCGTGACGCAATCACGCCGGTTGATACCGCCTGGGCGCGCGACGGTGGCGCAGTCGTCGTATGGCCCGCCGCCGCGCCGGAGGGATGGCAGATCCGCGCGGCGATAGACACGGCATTCGGCGTGACCGTGATCTCCGCGGCGTCCGCCTCACCCACCGGCTCCGCGCGTCCGGCAACGGTCGTTGCTCCGTTCGCGCGCCGGGTGGCGCCACCGCCGGGCCAGGTCGTGGCGCGCTGGGATGACGGAGACCCGGCGGCCACCGAACTGGCGTTAGGCGCCGGCTGCGTCCGCTCGGTGGCCGTCGACGTCCCGACGACCGGCGATCTTGCCCTGACGCCGGCGTTTCGTCGGTTCGCGGAGCAGCTCGCACGTCCGTGCGTATCGAGCCGCGTCTGGATGCCAGTGTCGGACAGTGTCCTCTCCGCCGTTCTGCCGGCCTCCATCCTGCCGGACTCCATCGTGCATCTGCCCGCGAGGCACGACTCGCAGTCGGATTCGAGCATCGCGGCGTGGATGCTTGCCGCGGCAATGGCGGCAGCCCTGGTCGAGTTGCTCGTTCGGAGAGGTGCGGCGAATGCGACCGCTTGAGCGCGTGAATCGAACCCGTCGTGCGCTCGCGGTGACCATCGTGACGCGAGCGGCGCTTGGGGCGGCCGCCGCAACGCTCCTCGCCGCCGCGCTCCTAACGGCGGTAACTCGTGCAGCTGGTCTTGCGACCTCCGCTGCGGTGTGGCTCGTTGCCAGCCTCGCCGGAGCCATCGCGCTCGCCTTGCTCATGAGACCCTGGCGCCGCCTAACGGTGCCGCGCGTCGCGCTCTGGATCGAAGAGCGCGCACCCGTCTTGCAGTACGCACTCGTCACAGCGGTCGATTCGTTAGCCGTAGGGCCCGGCGCCGTTTTCCTCGAGCGAGAGGTCGAGCGCTTGTCGTGGGACCGCGCAGCCCGCGCGGCGATGATTCGCGGGCTGCGCTGGCCGGTGCTCGCGACCGCCGCAGGCCTCGCGGCACTTCTGCTTGCAATGCGCGTCGACGCAGCCGCTATCATCGAGCATGACCGGGCCACTCCACGTGTCATCACTGCAGGCGCGCGAGATGTGGCCGCTCCTTTCGCGCGCCTCACCGCGACGGTGCGCCCTCCGGCGTACGCCGGTGGAGACGCCGTTCGAGTCGAGTCCCCGGTGTCGATCGAAGCACTCGTCGGGAGCATGATCATCCTCGAGGCAGCGGGAAATGGCGAGGGCGTCGTGGCTCGAGCCGGCGAACAATCCATTTCCGTACAGGCAGGTGGCGGCGCATGGCGCGTCACGCTCACCGTTGGCAGCCGGCCGACGCTCCTGCGATTGCGGCACGGGTCCGTCGAGCGCATAGTCGCGGTCGAGCCGCGGCCCGATTCGACGCCCGTTGTGCGCCTGCTGCTCCCGGCTCGCGACACGGTCGTTCGAACGGCGCGCGGCGAGCTCCGGCTCTCCGCCGAGGCGCACGATGACATCGGCCTGACGTCGGCGGCGTTCGAGTACATCGTGAGCTCCGGAGAGGGCGAAAGCTTCAAATTCAAGTCTGGTACGTTAGGCACCCGGCATGTGGACTCCGGCCGGGAGCTAGCCGTGGACGCGATGCTTGGCCTCGGTGCCCTGGGTCTCGAGCCGGGTGACATGGTCCATCTGCGCGCGGTCGCGCGTGACGGGAACACGGTGTCTGGCCCCGGCGTGGGCGCCTCGGAAACGCGCGTATTGCGGGTGGCTCGCGCGGGCGAGTACGACTCGATCGCCGTCGACGGCGCACCGCCGCCGGATACGGACAAGTCGCTGATCAGCCAACGCATGCTGATCCTGCTCACGGAGGCCGTCGAGAAGCGCCGTCCGACACTCACGCGCGAAACGCTGCTGTCGGAATCGCGCAATATCGCTCGCGATCAGACCCGTCTTCGAAAGCGGGTAGGAGACATCATCTTTCAGCGTCTCGGCAACAACCCCACAGGCGAGGAAGGGCGTAATCCGGACGAGGCGCCAGCGTCCGACTCAGCGGCGCCAGTCGCCGACTCGGCCGCACGCGACTCCGTTCGGCGCGCGAAGGCGCGCGCCGGACGCTCGCCTCGCGAGATCGCTGCCGCCGACTCGGCGGATTCGGCGCGAGCCGCTCTGCTTCGGGCCGCGAGCGCCGCGACGGGAAGAGGCGATGAGATACTCGACTTCGAAGGCGATGAGACGCCGGTGGTAGCGATCAACCGACCGCTCCTCGAGGCCTACAACGCCATGTGGGAGGCGAGTCGGGAGCTGGATCAGGGACAAACCGGACGCGCGCTGCCACCGATGCGGCGGGCACTCGCGGCGATCCAGCGGGCGCGCCAGGCGGAGCGCGTATATCTGCGTGGAAAGGCACCGGCCGTCGTGGTCGACCTCGCCCGCGTGCGCCTAACGGGGAAGGAGAACGGCGCGGCCAGCACCCGGGTTCCCCGCGCCCCGACGGATCCCGCAGCGGCTCGTCGAGCCGAGCGCCTCGCCGCCGCGATCGAGCTCGCCGCGCGCTCACCGGCGGCGGCGATCGATTCGCTGGTGCTCTTGCGCGTTGAATCCGTCGATGCGGCGCCAAGGCTCGCTGCCGCGCTCGCCGACGTGCTCGCCGCGATGCGGACCGGTCGAGACGCCACGAGTCTGCTGGCGCGTGCACGTCGAGTCGCGGACGGAAGCGTCCGCGCTTCCGGGCATCTGGGCCTTTGGAGCGGCGTTTGGTGAGCATGACCTCTCGCGCTGGACGATTCCCGATTCCCATCTGCCCAGCTTCGCTGGGCTCCCGCCGATTCCCGACATTGGGAGAGTTCGTCTTCGCGACCGCGCAGTACGAGTCGGGTGACTGGGATAGCGCTCCGCTCGTGCCGTCGAACCTCATCGACTCGGTCGCCAGATACACGAGCCTCCCCGTCGCGCCAACGGGCGCGATCGTCTCGCTCGCGAGCGATGACCTGTTCCGGTTTCCTCTCGTGTTCCTCACCGGCCACCTGCCCGTGCGATTCACGGACGGGGAGCGCGCGAACGTGCGCCGTTTCGCCGATCGTGGTGGCATGCTGTTCGTGGACGACCACAATCACGACATTGACGGTGCGTTTCACAAGACAGCCATCGAAGAGTTGAGCCGTGCGGTGGGGCCGTTGTCCCAGCTGCCTAACACTCACTCCATCTACACCGCGTTCTTCAAATTCCCGGACGGTCCGCCAAACACATCGCACGAGCTGAACGGGTGGGGTGACAACCTCGTGCACTCGCACCTGCTCGCGACGATGCGCGGCGATCGCATCGCCGTGCTGTACAGCAACAAGGATTACAGCTCGGAATGGGGATACCACCCCGACAACAAGCGGTTCCTCGCCGTCGACAATACGAAGTTCGGCGTCAACATCATCGTGTATGCACTCACGCGCTGAGCGGCTGCGCCGCATCGCCGAGCACGGCGCTCGTGTCGTCGCGATGGTTGCGCTCGCGGCGCTCCTCTGGCGTGCGATTCGACCACCAGTCGCGAGTGGCGTGGACGTCGCGCGCGGCGATCTGCGAAGCACGCTCGAGAGATGGACTGTGGCACCGGCGCCGGAGATGCGAGTCACGCTCGATGCGGCCCCCGATCCGCGCACGCGCGACTGGCTCCGTGCTCTCTCGCGCTCAGGTGGGTTGGTCCGGTGGTCGTCATCTCGTCCTATCGCTGCTGCCGCCGTTGCCGCCGAGCCTGCGGCGGAGCCGAATGGCGTCACACGGGTGCGCCTGGCGTCGGCCGCTGGTGAGCCCGTATCGGTCGCTGATGACGCCGGCGCGCTCGACACGCTCCCGCGTGGCGGACCTGCAGAGTTGGAGCTCGCGGTCGTGGCGGGTGCGGTCCACGCATCGGCGGCGACGTTCAACGCAACAACCGACGCGCGCGACTCGATCGTGCTTCGCCCCGTGCTGGTGCTCGGTGCCGCCGGGTGGGATTCCAAGTTCACGATCGCGGCGCTCGAGGAGCGCGGTTGGCGCGTGGCGTCACGCGTTCGTGTCGCTCCGAACATCGACGTGACGCAGGGCCCGCTCGGGACGATCGACACGTCGAGCTACGCTGCGGTGGTCGTGCTGGACAGCACAGGCGCGTCGTCGTCCGCCGAGATCGCTCGTTACGCACGAACCGGCGGGGGTGTGATCCTCGTTGGCAGCTCTGCTCGAATCAGCGGATTCGGCGCGATCGCGCCGGGAAAAGTGAGCGCACGCGTTGCGGGCGTCGCCGGCGCGATCGCGAGCGCGGCCCCGCGCACGGGGCTCGGCGGCTTTCCCGTGGCATCCCCCGGCGCTGATGCCGTCCTCCTGGAGTGGCGTGATGGCGTGGCCATGATCGCAGCGCGGCGCGTGGACGCCGGCCGCGTTATGCAGGTGGGCTACGACGAGTCGTGGCGCTGGCGCATGGCGGGCGGGGACGACGGCGCAGCCGCGCACCGCGAATGGTGGTCGCACCTGGTCGCCGCGGTGGCGTATGCTCCGCTCGTGCCCCGAAACTCCGGCGTGACCGCCGTCGATGAAACGCCACTCGCGTCGCTGGTCGACGCGCTCGGGCCGGCAACACCGACGAACGACAGACTCGCGCGACGCACGGATGGCCGGCGGGTCACGTGGATCCTGTTCACCCTCACCGTCGTGTCGCTCCTCGGTGACTGGACGTCGCGGCGCCTCCGAGGAGCACGGTGACCGTCGCCTACATCTCGCATTCCGATTGTGGCCGCCACGACACGGGGTGGGGGCACCCGGAGCACGTGGGCCGACTGCGGGCGATTCCTCGCGCGCTCCGCGAAGACGCCGATCTGTTTCACGCTCTCCTGCATCTCGAGGGGAGGCACGCGGCGCCTGACGAGCTCGCGCTCGTGCACGACCGCGCCTACATAGCGCGCGTACGTGAGATCGCCATCGCGGGAGGCGGCAGGCTCGATCCTGACACCGTCATCAGTGAAGGAAGCTGGGACGCTGCGACAGCGGCGGCAGGGTGCGTGCTCGATGCGGTGGACATCGCGTTCGATGGCCGCGCGGTCCGCAGCTTCAGCGCCGTTCGCCCCCCAGGTCACCATGCGCTGTCGGCTCGCGGAATGGGATTCTGTCTCTTCGGCAACGTGGCGCTGGCCGCGCACTACGCGCGACGGCGTCATGGTATTGCTCGCGTGCTGATCGCGGACTGGGACGTGCACCACGGTAATGGCACGCAGGCGTTGGTCGAGCGCGAACCAGACATCCGGCTCGTCTCGATGCACCAGTGGCCGTGGTACCCGGGTACCGGCGCCGCGGAGGATCGCGGTCCGCATCGTTCGGTGTGGAATGTCCCGATGCCCGCCGGGCAGCCACGCGCGCGTTATGTGGACGCGTGGACCCGAGCGATTGACGCCGCGACCGACGGATGGATTCCTGAGCTTGTTCTCATTTCCGCCGGCTTCGACTCCCTCGCCGGCGACCCGCTCGGTGGCTTCACGCTCGAGATCGAGGATTTTGTTGGGATGACACGCGATCTGGTCGCTCGGTCGGAGGCGTGGTGTGCTGGCCGGGTCGTGAGCTCGCTGGAGGGTGGCTACGCGCCGGACCGAATGGCCGCGGCAGCCGTGGCGCACATGCGGGCAATGGTCTAACAGGAGACGAGAGACGGGAGGCCCGAGGCGGGAGGCGGGACGGGAGACGGGAGACGGAAGACGAGAAGCGGGAATAGAAGCGTGTCATCCCGAGCCGTCAGGCGAGGGATCGCAGTCGTCCCGGTGGAGGGCTCTCTGTCGGGATGATCACGATCCCTCGCTTCGCTCGGGATGACAGCCGTTCGTCTCCCGCCTCCCGTCTCCCGCCTCCCGTCTCCCGCTTCCCGCTTCCTGCTTCCCGACCGTATACTTTCCCCGCCATGCCAGCCCCGCCGCGCGTGCCGCCGGTCCCTGCCGTACTGCGGCTCGTCCAGACGATGGTCCTCGGGCGGTGGCGCGCCACGGGCGAAGAGCTCTATCGCGAAGTCGCCGAGCTGACCGAAGCGCGGCCTGGCAAGGAGATTGTCGTGTCAGGCGCCGGGGAGGGCGAAACAAGCGAGTGGCTCGCCTCCAAGACAGGCGCCTCGATTACCGGCGTGGACGCGAGCGAAGAGCGCATCGAACGGGCCGAGACGCACGCCCGCGAGCTCACGCCGCCCTTGCCGCTATCCTACCAGCACGCAGCGCTCGACGACCTGCCGCACGAGAGCAACGTCTTCGACGCCGCCCTGGCGGAGCCGCTGTTGTCGTCGGCCGGCGATTCCGCGCGCGCCGTCGCCGAGCTCGCGCGTGTGACCAAGCCAATGTGCCCAGTCGTCTTGTTGCAGTTGACCTGGAGCTCGGTCATGAGCGAGTCCGCTCGCGAGATGCTCATTGAGCGGCTTGGCCTTCGCCCACACCTGCTGATCGAATGGAAGCAAATGATGCGTGAGGCAGGTCTCGTGGAGATCCAGGTGCAGGATTGGACCGAGGCGGGCGCAAAGGCGGCCGCCGAGTCGGACGACAAGCCAGAGCTGACGTGGCAGCAGAAGGTACAGATCGCGGGACGTGCCTGGCGGCAGCTCGGGTGGAAGGCGGCGCGCGGCGCCGTCGCACGCGAGCGCGCATTGCTCAAGGAATTGACCCGCGAGCGCGTGCTCGGATTCCAGCTGCTGAAAGGAGTGAAGTGGCCTCACGCCAGAGAGGAGAGCTGACGTGCCGTCTGCGCCGCAGCGCGCGCTCGAGCTGTACGGGGTCATCTCGCTCGACGTATCGGGCGCGACGTCGCCCGTGCGCGGCGTGAACGTGTTGGCGTTCCGCGATCTCGGCGCGCTCGTCGCCGATTCGGCGTACGCCGCTCCGCCGGCGACACCACAGCACATCGCCGAGTACCGCCGAATCGTGGAAGGTGCGTTCGCGCGGCAGACGATCGTGCCGGCACCCTTCGGCTCGATCTTCCGCAGCCGCGATTCCCTGATGCGGTGGCTGGAGCTGCACTATTTCACGCTGGCGGAAGCCGTGACATTCGTCGCCGACCGCGCGATGGCACGCGTGGTCGTGTCCTACGGGGACGAGCCGGAGAACACGACCGCGATGGCGACCGACGCCGACCTGCTCGACAACACGGCGGACGAGAGTTTCCGCGTGCTGCGGCGTCATGCGGTGGCGTCCGTTGTGGTCAGCAACCACGCCGCCGAGGCCGGCCCGGCCGCGCGCGCGTCGTTCCTCGTCGAGCGCGAGCGGTGGGACGTGTTCACCGATATCGTGCGAGAGGAGCAGAAGCGCCTTCGTGAGATGCACGTCGAATGCACGGGCCCATGGCCGCCGTACGATTTCGTGCGCATGCAATTCGGAGCCTGACGAGTGTTCTGTCCTGACTGTGGCACGTGGAACCGTGCCCGCGCCGTTCGCTGCATGCGCTGCAACACCGAGCTCCCGGAGCTCAGCAGCGCGCCACGCGAACGCCCCGACGAGGAGCTCTCCGCGCTCCGGCGCCTAACGGGAAGCCGGTATCGCGTGATCCGGCGCCTGGGCAGCGGGGGCATGGCGAACGTCTACTACGCCGAGCACCAGCTGCTCGAGCGGCCGCTCGTGGTCAAGGTGTTGCACGCCCACCTCGCGCGCGACGCGGAGATGCGCGAGCGATTCCGGCGCGAAGCGGAGGCGGCGAGCCAGCTCGTCCATCCGCACATCTGCACCATCATCGACTACGCCGAGGCGGCAGAGGCGGTATTCATCGTGATGCCGTACCTCGCGGGTGGCTCCTTGGCGGATGTGCTGGTGAAGGAACGCACCGTCGCAGGCGCGCCGGCCGCCGCCGTGTGCGCGCAGATCGCGACCGCGCTCGACTACGCGCATCGCCGCGGCGTCGTGCACCGCGACGTGAAGCCCGACAACGTGCTGTTCGACGAGGACGGGCACGCGCTGATCACCGACTTCGGCATCGCAACGGCGCGGTTCCACGGGCGCCTAACGGGTACCGGCCGCGCCATGGGGACGCCACACTACATGTCGCCGGAGCAGGCGATGGGCAAGATGGTCGACGGACGGAGCGACATTTACGCCGTTGGGGTCATGCTCTACGAGATGCTGCTCGGGTTTCCGCCGTTCGACGGGGCGGACTCGTACTCCGTCGGCTACAAGCATGTGCACGAGACGGCGGCGGCCCCGGACGTCGTGGACTCGCGGGTGCCCGCGGAGCTCTCGGCGCTCGTCATGCGGTGTCTCGCGAAGCCCGCTGACGCTCGCTATCAGACCGGCTCGGAGCTCGCCGACGCGTTGCTCGCATACCTCATGACGATCGGCTCGTCTGGCGAGCTGCGCTCGGCCTGGTTTGCGCGGCGAGGTGGCGGGGCAACCACGCCGGCATGAGCCACGAGTCGGGACGGCGATGCGCGGTCTGAAGCTCGAGCACGAGATCGTCACGGTCCACACGCGTACGCCGTTCTTGATCGCGCGCGGCGGCGCGAGCGAATGGCGACGTGTCTGGGTTCGCGTCATCGACCACGACGGCGTCGAAGGCTGGGGGGAAGCCGCGCCTAACCGTTTCTACGGTGAAACGAGCGAGACCGTGGCCGCCGCGCTCGGACCGCTGTCGGGCGTCGTCGAGCGTGCGAACGCGTGGTCGCTCGAGGCCGTCGAGCGGGAGATGAACAAAACGATCCGCTTCAACGCGTCGGCGAAGTCGGCGGTGAGCGCCGCGCTGCACGATCTCTCGGCGAAGCGACTTGGTGTCCCGCTGTACCGCATGCTCGGTCTCGACCCCGCAGACGCGCCGACGTCCAGCTTCACGATCCCGATCACGGCTGACGACGATGCCCTGCGTCGCGCACTGGACGATGCGGCGCCCTACCCGGTCCTCAAGGTCAAGCTCGGCGGGCCACGAGACGCCGATACGATCGCCGGCGTTCGGGCGTCGGCGCCGGACAAGATCCTGCGCGTCGACGCAAACGCGGCGTGGACGCCGAAGCACGCGCTCCACATGATCGATGTCCTGCTCGACTACGATGTCGAGATCGTCGAGCAGCCGGTCGCGGCGCACGACATCGAGGGGCTTCGTTTCGTTCGCGAGCGATCGCCGCTGCCGATCATCGCCGACGAATCGTGCGTCGTGGCAGCCGACGTGCCTCGACTGGCCGGGGCGGTGGACGGTGTCAACCTGAAACTCGCGAAGTGCGGCGGTCTGCGTGAGGCGATGCGAATTGTTGCGGCAGCGCGTGCGCACGGCATGTCCGTGATGACCGGCTGCATGGTCGAGACGAGCCTGGGCATCTCGGCCGCCGCGCATCTTGCGCCGCTGCTCGATTACGCGGACCTCGACGGCGCCGCACTGCTCGCGGACGACCCGTTCACTGGCGCGTCGATCCCCAACGGCCAAGTGACCCTGCCGAACATGCCGGGCCTGGGCGTTACACTTCGGGATGGGAGATACACGAGCGGCGGTTGACCTGTTGGCGGAGATCGCGCTCCCACTGCCGCTGTTCAACACATTTTCATATCGAGTGGGCGAGGGGCTCGCGAACCGGGTGGTGCCGGGCTCGCGGGTTGTCGTGCCGTTTCGCAACGGCAAAGAGATCGGCATCTGTGTCGGGTTCACCGAGCCGACCGATGCGGCGCGCCAGTACAAGCCGATTCTCGAGGCGCCGGACGCCGATCCGGCGATCGACGAGTCGATGCTCGAGCTCTGTCGATGGATGGCGTCGTATTACGTTGCGCCGCTCGGCGTGGTCCTGCGGTGCGCCCTACCGGCGGCGCTCACCGGCGCCGCCGCTCCGACGCCGTCCCGAAAGACGCGGCGCGTCGCCGTCGTCGCCAACGAGCTCTCGTCGCTCATGCATCGCGACCGCATCTTCGCGCGGACGAAGCAGCAGCGCGCCCTCTTCGAGCTCCTCGAATCGTTAGGCGGCCGCGCCGCCGTCGAGCATTTGCTGGAGCAGCTCAGCTTCTCGCCGTCGGTTCTCAAGGGGCTGGTCGCACGGAATCTGGTGCGCGTGGAGGAAGAGGTGGTAGTGCGCGACCCGTTCGCGTCGCGGCCGGTGGGTGGCGGCCGGCGCCATCTACCCACGCGCGACCAGCAGGGTGTGATCGATGCGCTCTCTGGTGCGAGACCCGGCGAGGTGTTCCTGCTCCACGGCATCACGGGAAGCGGCAAGACGCTCGTGTACATCGAGCTGCTCGAGCGCGTAGTTCGTCAGCGAGGCCAGACCGCCATTGTGCTCGTCCCCGAGATCGCGCTCACGCCGCAGACGGTGGATCGATTCCGGCAGGTCTTCGGCGACTCGATCGCTGTGCTTCACTCCGCGCTCAGCGATGGGGAGCGATACGACGCCTGGCTGGCGCTTCGCCGCGGCGAGAAACGCATCGCCGTCGGTGCCCGTTCCGCGATTTTCGCCCCTCTCGCGAACCTCGGCGCCATCATCGTGGACGAGGAGCACGAAGCGAGCTACAAGCAGGCGGAGGCGCCGCGATATCACGCTCGCGAGGTCGCGATCGTTCGAGCGCGGAACGAGGGAGCGGTCGTGGTCCTGGGCAGTGCGACGCCGAGCCTCGAGAGCTGGACGAATGCGACGGCGGGGAAATACCGCCGGCTGTCTCTACCCGAGCGTGTGGGCGGCGGACGTCTTCCCGGCGTCGACATTGTCAACATGCGCCGCTCGCCCGCCCGCGCCGCCCAGGCACCGCCCGACCCGTTCACACTCGTGGTCAGCGATCCGCTCGCCAATGCACTGGCGGACCGGCTTTCCCGCGGAGAGCAGAGCATTCTGCTGCTCAACCGGCGAGGGTATGCGTCGTTCGTGCAGTGCAGCCACTGCGGCGACGTGACGACATGCCCCAACTGCACGATCTCGCTGACGTACCATCGAATGCCCGAGCGGCTGATCTGCCACTACTGCCTCTACAAGGAGGACCCGTCGCCGCGTTGCCGGCGCTGTGAGGGCGACACACTGCGCCGGCGAGGGCTCGGGACGCAGCAGGTCGAGCGGCTTCTCACCGAGCGATACCCGTCGGCGCGGGTGGCGCGGATGGACGTCGACACGACGACCGCGAAATGGGCCCACGCTGACATCCTCGACCGCGTGGGGCGAGGCGAGGTGGACATCTTGTTAGGCACGCAGATGATCGCCAAAGGGCTCGACTTCCCGAACGTGACGCTCGTGGGGGTGATCGACGCGGACGTCGGCATCAACCTGCCGGATTTCCGCTCGTCGGAGCGCTGCTTTCAGCTCCTGAGCCAGGTGGCGGGGCGAGCGGGACGTGGGCCGAAGGGCGGCCGGGTGCTCATCCAGACTCGTGTCCCGAACCACCATGCGGTGCAGTGCGCGGTCGCGCACGACTACACAAAGTTCGTGGACGAGGAGCTCGCCGGCCGCCGCGAGCCTACATACCCGCCAGTGACGCGCCTGGCGAACGTGGTGTTCTCAGGGCTCCGGGAGAACGAGACCCAGCAGCTTGCGACGCGAGCGTCGGAGCGTCTGCGACGGGCCGTCGCATCGTACGGCAACCAGATCTCGGTGATTGGTCCGGCGCCGTGTCCGATCGAACGCGTGAAGGCTCGGTGGCGGTGGCATCTTCTCTTGAAGAGCACCAACCCCGCTTTGCTGACGCGTGCGTGTCGGTTTCTCGTCGAGCGACTCGACGTGCCCAAGGACAAGAGTCAGCTGCGCGTCGCGCTGGATCGGGACCCGGTAAGCTTGCTCTAGTCGCCGGATGGTATGCTTCGTCGTCTGAGCACAAAAGCAGCAACGCAGACAGACGCAGACGCTTCGCACGCAGACAGACGCAGAAACCAGCGCCTCGGGACGCTCCTCACCCAAGGTTGTTGAAAATGGGAACGGCCTCGTGACGCTCATAGCCGACCGAGGCCGTTCCCCCTTTTCAAATGGCACTGGTGCGAGGAGTTATGGATGGCAGCGGAGCCGCCGCGTCTGTCTGCGTGCGAAGCGTCTGCGTCACCCTGCGTCCCGCTTTCCGACGCCGAGATGATGCCGGTCAGTTATCTGCCGCCGGAGTTTTCTTGACGACCGTGACCTTGATCGACGACGGATACTGCTTCGAGTGATGAATCGTGTTCTTCGCCACCACGCCAGTCGTCTCGTCGAAGTTGTTCCCGCCCGTGTTCAGGTTGCGATCAAAGCGAGGGAAGTTCGAGCTCGACACCTCGATCCGGATCCGATGTCCCGGCGCGAACCAGTTGCTCGTCGTCATCGGCTGCAGCGCCACCTTGTACACCTTGCCCGACTCCATGAACTGGGGAGGCTTGTCGTAGCCCTCACGATACCTAACGCGTTGAATGGTCTCATCCAGGTTGTACGCTCTTCCATCGGGACCGACATCGATGACCTTCACCGTCACATCCGTGTCCTTTCTGTCCGACGACAAATAGACAGTCGCCTCGATCGGGCCGCTCAGCTCCATGCCTTCCTTGAGCGGCTCAGTCGTGTACACGAGGACGTCCGGCCTCAGTTCCGTCTCCGACTGATCGAGTGCTCCACCCGCGAGCGCATTGCCCTGGCAGCAGACGTTGCCGCCATGCGACATCACCGGCTTCATCGGATCATATGTGAACGAGTCCGGCTTGTCACTCGACGGCGGCTTCATCGTCAGGGTTCCGTTGCCGTTCCGCGTGTTGGCGCCGCCGTCGCTCGATAGGTAGAACGTAAGCCCCTCCGAATTCCTCGGTGGCCACGTGTCCGTCGTCTGCCACCTGTTCATCCCCATCGTGTAGTAGCGGATCTTCGGCAGCGTATCGAGCAGGCCGTTCTTCTCGCCCTTGAGGAAGAAGTCGAACCAGCCGTACGTGAGCGCGTCGTAATCCAATCGCGCGTCGCCAACGCTCCGCTCGCCGACGATCGTGTTCTCCGTCGCGCGTTTGTAGGAGCAGTGCAGCGTCGGCGCGATCACCGCGTACTGCTGGTTTGCGATCGCGGGGTCTGCCGTCTGCCGAACATGGTTGTACGTCGCGAGGTTCGGCCCGACCGACACGTCGTACCAGGACATGAACCACAGCCCGGGCACGTTGATCTTCATGTCATCATGGAACAGCCCGCCGCGATACCACGCGGGGTCGTTAGGCGCCCGCTGAATCATCGCGCCGCCTGTCGCAATGCCGGGCATCGAGTCGGCGAAGATGCCCTTCGGTCCGCCGACGGCCTTGATTAGGTCCTTCGTCGGCAGGTGCCAGAACGCCTTCGCCCAGTCGACCGGCGGTGAGCGCTGTGCGAGGTCGAACGACTTCGCCGCCTGGATCAGCTCCTCCTGCGTCATGTTCGCCGGGAACATCGGACGCACCTGGTTCTGCTCGCCGGCCAGCCAGTCGATGAACAGCATCTGCACCGCGCCGCCGCGGTACCAGTTGCCCTGCTCGAAATACGGCTTCACTCGGCCGACACCTGCGCCGAACCCCTGTGGGATGATCGTGGCGAGCCCCTTGGGCGCCTGCGCCGCGACGGCCATCTGCCACTCGGCCGTGGACGAGCAGCCAATGAGGCCGACCTTCCCGTTGGACCACGACTGCGATGAGATCCACTGGATCTCATCCACACCGTCAGTGAGCGGCGGCCCGAGGATGTCGTAATTGCCCTCCGAGAAGAAATGGCCGCGCTCGTTGGCGCCAACGTACGCGTAGCCCCGCTTCACTGCATCGAGCTGCGCGGTCATGTCCGCCGGGGCGCCCAGATTGACGTCCCAGAAGTTCATGTTGTACGGCGTCCGCACGAAGATCGCTGGCACGCGGGCCGTCGCGTTCTTCGGGCGATAGACGTCGAACTGCATCTTGGCGCCGTCGCGCATCGGCACCATGAGCTTCCGATCGACGACGGCGATCTTCTGGAGCTCCCGCTCGAGCGAGTCCCGTCGCGCGGCCAGAACAGTGTCGCGCTGCGGGCGGGGCTGAGCGCCCGCGTGTCCAGCCGCCGCCAGTGCGAGGCAGAACGCGGCGATCGTGATGCGACATCCAACGGTGTGCATGGGTCTCCTCCAGGTCGACCTACAGTAACGCCACCATTCCCCTACGCGTTGCGAAAAAGGGGGTTGGCCGCCCGCGCATCACCCAGGCATCTTTCGCCCCGTGACCGCGATCCCTCATCCCGATTTCAACGCGCCCCGTTTCGCGTCGGCACCGGACGCACGCTTCGTCCCGGCGCCAGCGGATGGCGTGTTGCCTGAAGATTTCTTCTCCACAACCAATCTTCCAACATACGTCCGCGTCGGCGGCACGTGGCGGCTCCCGCGCGAGCCGCGCATGGACTCCGCGCTCGTCATCGACAAGTCGGGCGAGCTCTGGGTTCGTGAGATGCGGCGTGTTCGTGCGGGCGAGCTCGTCGCCATCGGCAAGAAGGAGGATGGCAGCGAGGGAATATTCGTTCATACCGAAGCGGCGGGAAGCCACAGCGATGGCGAGTTCAAGTTCATGGCCAGCGAGGTGTCGCGCGAGAAGCCTGTGGACTACGTCCACCTCGCGAATCTGCTGATCGATGAGCGCGAGCGGGGCGGCTACGTCGTGTGGGTCACCGGGCCCGCGCTCGTGCACTCGCGAGCGCGCTCCGACATGGTCTGGTTCATCCGCAACGGCTTCGTCAGCGCGTTGCTCGCTGGCAACGCGGTCGCCGTCCACGACATCGAGGCCTCGATCTTCGGCACGACGCTTGGCATGACGGGGAGCGGGGAGTCGACCGTTGGCGGTCACGGCCTCCACATGCGTGCGATCAACAAGGTCCGTGCGGCCGGTTCCATCGATCGGGCTGTCGAAAACGGCGTGATCACGGACGGCATCATGCACGCGTGTGTGCAGAAGCGAGTGCCCTACGTGCTGTGCGGGTCCATTCGCGATGATGGGCCGCTGCCGGGCGTGTACACGGACACCGCCGTCGCACAGGACGCGATGAAGGCGCACACGACGAAGGCGACGATGGCCGTGATGATCGCGACGGCTCTGCACGCGATCGCGACGGGGAACATGCTCCCGGCATTCGTCACGGAACCGGACGGCACGCTGCGCGAGATGCCGACGATTTGCGTCGACTCCGCGGAGTTCGTTGTGAGCAAGTTGAAGGACCGTGGGACCCACCAGGCTTTTGGCGTCGTCACCAACGCTCAGGATTTCATGCACATTCTGCGGCTATTCGTCGAGCGCGAGCTCGACGGTCGAAGCGCCTTCCCGCCCTCCGCTCGACCCGCGGCTGTCGCGCGATGACCGAGACACAGCAGCGGTTCCTTCGCGCGATCGCCGAGCGTGTGCCGTCGGAGCAGGTCGTCGAGGTCCATCTCTTTCCGCCCATTCGCCAGGGTGGCGTAGAAACCGGCGTCGCGGTCGTGGCCGAAGACCCGAGGCGAGTCCCCATGGCGCTACCCGTCGCCGCCGAGGGGAATGGAACTGTAGAAGCGGCGTCCGCCAACCACGCGGAGCCCGAGGCTCGAGATGACGACGCAGCCGTGGAGGTCGCTGAGGCGCAACCCTCAGGCGAAGAGGATGACACCGACGCGTTGCCCACGCGCTTCACGATTCACACCGCGCGGTATCGCCTGACGCTCAAGGGCGTCGATCGGGGCAAGTGGGAAGTGGACGTGGTGGCAGAAGCGGACGCGCCGCTCGAGGCGGTGGACGCGGTGGTTCGCGGCGTGCAGCGCCGGGCAGGGGAGGGCGCGGAGCCGGACCGGCTATCGGCCGAGGCGTTCCGCGACGCCCTCGAAACCCCGCTGGCGCAACTGGAGCGTTAGGCCGGCTCGCGGACATACCGCTGCATGATCGCGCGATGCACGTCGCGTGCATTCTCGATCCGCTCGCCGGCGATGCCTAACGACCCAGGCGCGATCAGAAACGGCCACACCTGATCGCCGCCGGCCGAGCCATGCGCGCCAACCTGGTCATCGAACGACACGATCTCGTAGCCATCGTAGGCGCCGAACAGCACGATATCGCCCGCATTCGGTTGTCTGACGAGCGCTTCCACCGCCTGGACCGTCAGCGGATCCGTCCCGTAGGGCTCGAGCGGATTCGTTCCCTCCAGCACGGTTACCGTGCCGTCGACGATCCGTGCCCGACCGGCTCGGCTCTGCACGTGCACGCCGAGCGCATCGCGTGCGGCGAGGAGACCAATGCCTGGGTGCTCGCGTAGCGCATCATAGAGCGACGCACGACGTGCGCTGCACGCGATGTCCTCCAGCGTGAGCCGCGCTTCGTCTTCGGCGAAGTACAGGAGCGCGAGGCACGAGCTATAGGTCACGACCACGCCGTGCGTCGCGTCGACGCGGTACTTCTCGGGCAACACGAGCTCGCGAATGCCATAACGCGAACGGATCCATCGCCCGAGTCGGCGCAGTGACCGCCTGATCGAGCGAGACTGGGTGACGTCCGCTACCGAGTCGACGACGCGCGCGCCGACGGGCGCGTACTCGCTCACTTGCGCGAAGCTCGCGAGCGACTGGATCGGCATCTCTCCGGTCTTGAACGCATCGCCGTCCAGGATGCGCTGCACCGTCGTGCCGAGGGACTCCTTGAACCGCACGCGGTAGCTGACAGACGGGGTCATCCCGTGATCGCTCAGGACGACCAGGTCGTAGCCTCGGCCGCCGGCCGACTGCGCCATGCGCTGAATCTCGCGAATGCGCGCATCGGTGCGACGCAGGTCCGCCAGCGCAAACCGGCTCGTGGACCCGAAGTGATGCGCGAGCTCGTCGTACTGCATGAACGTGCTGTAGATGACCGGAACGCCAAGGTACACGTCGAGCAGGATGGCGATCGTCTGCAGCTCTCGGACGACGACGTTTGTGAAGATCCGGAGAAACGGGAAAATGCCTTCGGCGTGCGTCACGCGGCCCGCCCATTCTCCCCGCGCGCGCTCCCACTCCTCGCGCAGCCACTCACCGACGCCCTGAAACAGCATGCGCAGCACGCGCAGCGGATGCAGCAAAATGAGCAGCGCCATTCGCGTTCCGCCGAGCCGACGGTATACCGACGTTCGCTCGCGCGTGGCAATGGTGAACGCAACGGTCGACGCGTCGCCGTCGAGCAGGTTCACGTAGCTCGATCCTCCGGCGAGCGCGCCAGGTGCCCGAATCCGGTCCCGGATGTACTGTACCCCCTCCGGCGCGTTACAAGTGACTACGCGGCGCGCTGCCTTGTCATAGAAGCGAAACGCGGGAATACCGTCGTTCTCCCCGTGGAAGATCCCAGCCTGGCAGTACGGGGTCGCGGACGGTAGCCCACAGAACCATCGGCGGAGCGTGAACCCTTCGTCGTTTACGAGGCGCGAGAGCGTCGGCGTGAACCCGAGCTCCATGGCCCGCCGGAGGTCCGCGTAGGCGAGTGCGTCGATCTGTAGCGCGATCAGCCCGCGACGCCCATCATGCGGGCGGCGTTCGCGGCGAAATGGGCGATATTTTACGGCGTAATACAAGCGCAGGAATCGCCCCGCTCTCGGGCGAGAACGGCGCTCCCCGATTGGAGAAGACATGGAAGGCACGTCGTTGGGCATCGCGATCGCGGCGTTTACCGCCGGGCTGCTGAGCTTTCTGTCACCCTGCGTTCTCCCGCTCATTCCGAGCTACGTGACGTTCATCACGGGAATGGGTCTCGAGGAAGTCCAGAAGGCCAGGCGCGCGGCTCTGATTCATTCGCTGCTCTTCGTGCTCGGCTTCACGCTCATCTTCCTTGCCCTCGGGGCCACGGCGACGACGCTGGGCGCACTTCTGCATGCTCAACGCGTCTGGATCAGTCGGGTCGGAGGGGTCCTCGTCATCCTGTTCGGACTGTACATGCTTGGCATCTTCAACGTTTCACTGTTCTCACAAGAGCGCCGCGTGCACATCGCGAACAAACCCGTGGGGTACCTCGGGACGCTGCTCGTGGGAATCGCGTTCGGCGCCGGCTGGACGCCCTGCATCGGGCCGATCCTCGGAACGATACTCACGTACGCCGCCAGCTCCGCCGATCTGTCGCGCGGCCTGTGGCTCCTGCTCGCGTATTCGTTAGGCCTCGCTGTACCGTTCCTCCTATCCGCGGTGGCCGTCGAACGGTTCCTCGATTTCTTCGCGCGCATGAAGCGGCAGATGAACTGGATCACCCGAACGTCCGGCGTGCTGATGATCGCCGTTGGGCTCCTCATGGTGACGAACTACTTCACGATCCTCGCGTCCACGTTGCAGGCGCTGACCCCCGAAGCGCTGAGGAACCGCCTGTAACGCCTACGCCGTCCACTCACGGACGCGTCTGAGCAGCTCGGCGATCGGAACGGGCTTCACCAGCACTGCCTGACATCCCGCCGCCGTGCAGCGCGCCGCGATTTCGGGCTCGGCCCTTCCGGTCAACGCCGCGGTCACGCGAGGCTCGGTCGCGCGCGACCGCATAACGGTGAGGACCGTCAAGCCGTCACCGTCCGGCAGCGTGAGGTCCAGCAACATCACGTCGACAGCGCGCGCATCTGCCACCGCGACCGCGTCGCGAATCGTGTTGGCGACCGACACGTCGTTCCCCGTCTCCTCGAAGAGTACGCGCAGCGCACCGGTGACATCGGCGCTGTCGTCGACGATGAGGATATGGGGTCTCGCCTCCACCGATCAGCGCGCGTCGCCAGCCGGCAATGTGAAATAGAACCGGCTGCCCTCGCCGAGTCGGCTCTCGAGCCAGATGCGGCCGCCATTGATCTCGACGAGCCGCCGGGCGATCGTTAGGCCCAGCCCCGTTCCGTGATGTCGACGAGACGGCGACGGATCGACCTGTGCGAACTCGCGGAACACGAGATCGTGATGCTCGGGGGCAATCCCGATGCCCGTGTCGCCGACTTCTACCTGGACGTGCTGGGCTCCGATCTCGCTCGTTGAGCTGACCGTGACCCAGACGCGTCCTCCCTCCGGTGTGAACGCGATGGCGTTGCCGATCAGGTTACTCACGACGTGGGTCACCTGTTCGCGATCCGCGACGAGTGATGGCAGGCCGGGCGTGACGTCAACGCTCAGGGACAGCCCCTTCTTCGCCACCAGCGGCTCGTTGAGCGCCGCCACCTGCGCTACGACTGCACTGATATGAAACTCGCTCGGCGAAACCGTGAGCTGGTTCGCCGCGCCGCGGGCGTACGTAAGGATCTCGCCTACGGCTTCGAGGAGCTGACGGCCGCCGCTGATGATGCTCGCGACGCTGTCGCGCTGTTTGTCGGAGAGCGGGCCGAGGATGCCATCGCGGAGGATCTCGGCGTGTGTGATGATGGCCGTCAGCGGCGTTCGCAGGTCATGCGAGATGTTCGCGAGGAACTGAGTCTTCAGCGCGTCGCGCGACTGCAGCTCCGCGTTGACCTGTGCCGCTTCGTTGAGCGCTTCCTCGAGCTGCAGGACGCGGTGTTCGGCGGTTGTCGTCGAATCCACAGGATGCATTGGCGAATTGTAGCTTCTCGAATCAGCTTGCGGCCACCCCTGCGGCCCCTTCGGCCTCGCCGGATTCGTCTTCGATGGCGTCTTCGAGCTGCTGGCGGCGGAGCAGCGTCCAGTAGCGACCGCCCGCGGCGAGAAGCTCGGCGTGACGCCCCTGTTCCACGATCCGCCCCTCATCGAGCACGATGATCCAGCTCGCATCACGAACCGCGCTCACGCGATGGGAAGCAATGATCGACGTGCGACCCTTCAAGGCTTCGCGAAGTCCCCGAAGAATGTCTGCTTCCGTGTGGGTATCCACAGCGGACAGCGCGTCGTCCAGCACGACGATCGATGGGTGACGAGCGAGGGCACGGGCGAGAGCCGCGCGCTGCTTCTGTCCTCCCGAAAGGTTGATCCCTCGTTCCCCGAGCATGGTGTCGTAGCCACCAGGGAAATCCCCGATGGTCGAGTCGAGCTGCGCGACGCCCGCGGCCCACTGCGCGCGCGACACGTCTTCGGTGCCGTAGGTCAGGTTCTCACGAATTGTCTCACTGAACAACAGACTTTCCTGCGGAACGAACCCGATCTCCCGGCGGAGCTCCTCGAGCGTGAGCGACGTGACGGGCACTCCATCGATGAGCACCGCACCTTCCTGCGGATCGTAAACGCGGGCGAGAAGCTCGAGGAGCGCACTCTTGCCGCTGCCGGTCGCCCCGACGACAGCAAGCGTTGCCCCGGCACTCACGCGAAACGAGATATCGCGGAGCACCCAGCGTGGCTCGGCGTCGCCGGCTGGCGGGTAGTGAAACCCGACTCCGCGGAACTCGACCGACCGGCCGGTAGCTGCCGGCGGAAGGGAGCGTGGCGTTGGTGGGTCAGCCACGGCGGGCATCTCGTCGAGGATCTCGAGGAGTCGC
>Ga0075423_10001383_pt1 | contig 21242 bp, 25 predicted proteins | sample SoiMethybrSBSTD2_FD_80114 | JGI IMG/M metagenome (GOLD analysis project Ga0075423, IMG submission 80114) | Bulk soil microbial communities from a Populus tree surrounding site in Tennessee, USA - Soil MetaG P. TD hybrid SBSTD2 | ecosystem: Environmental > Terrestrial > Soil > Tree plantation...
CAGCTTCGTCGTACTGGCGATCGGCAGGCGGCGCGCGGCGGCGTGAGAAGCGAGCACGTCGCCGGTGCGGGCGTCGATCAGGGCCCAGGCCCGGGCGTCGAGCCGTGGCGCTGCCGCTGCGGTCCCCCCTGCGACGCCACCCGCGGCAAGGACGGCTAGAACAGCAAGCAGAAATGCCCGAATGGCGGTACGGCTCACCTCAGTTTCAACTTCTCTCCCGAAATCAAGATCTGGGGATCGACGCCGGGGTTCAGCTGTTGGATGCGAGCCACCGAGACGCCGGTCTTGTGGGCGATCGAAGTGAGGGTGTCGCCGTTCTGGACGACGTAGGCGGCGGCGACCTCGCCATCGCCGGCGCGCTTCGTCATCACCTCCCCCGCTGGGGTCCTGTGCCCTGAGCCGTCCGAGTCGTCCCCGGAGTTCACGATAACCACGATCAGCACCAAGAAGGCCGCGACCAGGGCGGTCGAAGCGAGGACCCGGGCGCGGGCTGTAGAGCGTTTCTCCATCGGACGGGACTGGGGATCGAATGGGCGCCGAGGATGGTACCGGCGCTCAGATCGACCCCCAGCCTCGTCCCGGCGAGGAGAAGGGAGTCGAGGGACTCATAAATGGTCTGCGTCCAATTCCGGGCGCGAAGAGTCAGATTGCGACGCGCCCGGAATTGGACTTGCCTAGCCCTTGACCTTGGACTTCAGCGCCGAGCCGGCGGAGAAGCGGGGGACCTTGCCGCCCGGGATCGTGATCCGCTCGCCGGTGCGCGGGTTGACGCCCTGCCGCGGGCCGCGCTCGGCGACGTGGAACTTGCCGAAGCCGGTGAAGTTGACCTCGCCACCGTTGCTCAGTGCGTCGGTGATCGTGTCCAGCACGGCGTCGACGGCATCGCCGGCGGCCTTCTTGCTGCCGATCCGCTCGTCGCCCGCCAGTTGGTCCAGAAACTCAGCCTTAGTCACGTCGAAGCTCCTCCTCGGTGTTTGAAGACGCGCGCAATCTAACAGCGGGCTCGGCGGGCCGTGCGTGGGGCGTCAGGAACCGCTGACCGTCATCTCGCCGATCAAGAGCGGCGGGGTGCTGACCGAGCCGCCGAAGGGGACCCAGCGCGCCTCCGCGCCGGCGGCGCGCACAGCGCGCAGCATCGAGACGAGGTCGCTGGCGATCGTGAACTCGCGCACCGGGTCGGCCAGCTCGCCGCCGGCGATCTCCCTCCCCGAGGCGCCCACCGAGAAGACGCCGGAGACGGGGTTGACGCCCGAGTGCAGGCCCGCAACGTCGGTGACGTAGACGCCGTCGCCCGCTTCGCGCAGCAGCTCTTCCAGGGTGAGGGAACCGGGGGCGACGACCAGGTTGGAGGGCGATACCGAGGGCTGGGCGCGATAACCGCCGCGGCCCGCGCTGGCGGTCGAAGCGGCGCCGCCACGGCGGGCGGTGTAAGTGTCGTAGAGGTAGGTGCGCAAGCGCCCGCCCTCGATCAGGGCGGTGCGGCGGCAGGGAACGCCCTCGCCGTCGAACGGTGCCGAGGCGAGGCCGCCAGGATGCAGGCCGTCGTCGTGGAGGACAAGCGCCTCGCCAGCGACCTCCTCGCCGAGCCGCTCGACGAACGGGGAGCGACCGCGCTGCACGGCGTCGGCGCCGAGCGTGCCGCCGATCAACCCGACGAAGCTGGCGGCGACGGTCGGGTCGAGGACGACGGGGCAGGAGTGCGAGGTCGGCTTGCCGGCCCCGATCATCGCGACGGCCCGCTCGGCGCCCTCGCGGCCGATCGCCGCGGGATCGAGCCCCGCCGGGCCGCGGGCGAGGCCGAACCCCAGCCCCGTTTCCCTGCCCCCCTCGCCCTCGGCCAGGGCCTGCAGGTAGGCGTAGCAGCTGGACGCCTCGAACTCGCCCTCTACGCCGGTCGAGGAGGCGATCGCGACGCGGTCGGCGCTCTCGGCGTAGACCGCCTGCTCGACTCCGGCGATCCGCGAGTCGGCGTCGATGGCCGCCCGCTCGACCGCGAGCGCCAGCTCCGCCACCCGCTCGGTTGTCCACTCGGTGACCGAGGAGTCGGTGAGGCCTTCGATGGCCGCGGCGACTCCGTCGGGGCTAGGAGGGGCGGCGAACTCGTCCTCGTCGGCGACCCGCACCGCCTCCGCCGCGCGGGCGGCTATCGCGGCAACGCCGGGCTCGGAGATATCGGTGCCGAAGGCGTAGCCGACCCGGCCGCCGATCCAGGCGCGCATGCCGATGCCGCGCTGGGTCGCCGCGGTGAGGCTCTCCACCTCGCCATCGTGGACGCGCACCTCGCGCCCGCTCTCCTGCGCGGCGTAGGCCTCGGCGTCGCCCGCGCCGGCGGCAAGCGCCGCCTCGACGGCCTGCTTCGCGAGGTCGATCAAACCCGGGTCCCTCCCACGGTCATCGCCCCGATCCGCACATGGCCCTGGCCGGTCCCAACCGGGACTTTCTGGCCGCCCTTGCCGCAGAAGCCGGTCTTCATCTCGAAGTCGTCGCCGACCGCGTCGATCGCCGCCAGGGCGTCGAGGCAGTTGCCGATCAGGGTCGCGCCGCGGCAAGGTTTGGTCACCTTCCCGCCCTCGATCAGGTAGCCCTCGGAGACGCCGAAGACGAAGTCGCCGGTTGCCGGGTCGACCTGGCCGCCGGCGAAGGAGACGGCGTAGAAGCCCTTCTTGACCTCGGCGATCATCGCCTCGGGCTCGGCGTCGCCAGGGGCGATGTAGGTGTTGGTCATGCGCGGAATCGGCAGGTGGCGGAAGCTCTCGCGGCGGCCGTTGCCGGTCGAGGCAACGCCGTCGCGCTCGGCGCGCAGCCGGTCGTAGAGGAAGGAGGTCAGCCGCCCGTCTTCGACGACCAGCGTCTTCTGCGTCGCCGTCCCCTCGTCGTCGATCGCATCGGTTCCCCACTCCCCCGGCAGGCGCCCGTCGTCGTAGGCGCTGAGCAGCGGCTGGGCGACCGGCTCGCCGAGCTTGCCGGCGTAGACGCTCGCCCCCTTCTGCACGTGGTCGGCCTCCAGGCCGTGGCCGGTCATCTCGTGGAAGAGGACGCCGCCGAAGCCGCCGCCGACCACGACCGGCATCGAGCCGGCCGGGGCTGGGTCGGCATCAAGCAGGGTGAGCGCCTTGCGGGCCGCCGCGTCGGCGATCCGGGGCGGATCGTCGTCGAGCAGCTCGAAGCCGCGGTGGGCGCCGAGCGTCTCGAAGCCGGTCTCTACCTTGTCATCGCGACGCGCCACCGCCTGGGTGCCGAGCCGCACCCGGGTGCGGTCGTCGCCGGCGAAGAGGCCGTCGGAGTTGGCGACGGTCACCTCGCGGCGGGCCTCGCTGTAGGAGGCGGAGAACTGGACCACCTCGGCGCCGGCGGCACGGCCGCGTTCGTCCAGCTCGCGCAAGAGCGCGGCCTTGTGCTCGGCCGGCACGTCCTCCGGGCGCCGCTCGATCGGCTGCGGGATCGTCGCGACGGCTCGCAGCGGGCGCGGCTCCGCCCGATCCCCGCGCAGCGCCGTGGCTGCCTCGGCGGCGGCGCGCTCGAGGTCGTCGGGGTCGAGCCCGTCGACGTGGGCGAAGTATGTGGTGCCGCCGCTGACGACCCGGACTCCGGCGCCCTCCTCGGCGCCCGACTGGACCGACTCGATCCGCGACTCGTCGATCGAGATCGCCATCCCGGCGCGCCGCTCGGCGAAGACCTCCGCGAACTCGCCTCCGTGGGCGAGCGCCCGGGCGAGAACCCGCTCGGCGACGGCGGGCTCGATCAACCCGCTCACGGCTTCGGACGCTTCCCCGCGACCTCGATCAGCCGCCCCGCGGCGACGAACAGCTCGCCGCCGGCGACCGAATCGGCGGCGTGGTCGGCGCTTCGCCCGCCCCCGTAGTAGAGCCGGGCGAAGGGCCGGCGGGCGACGCGGCGGCGGCGCATGTAGGCGGCCGCCTCGTCAGCGTAGCCCGAGACCCGATCGAGGAAGACGCGATGGGGCTTGGGAGCCATCAGCCCGCCTCCCCGTTCCCCCCCGCGGCGAGGTCGCGCAGGACCGAGCGCATGTCGAAGAACATCAGCGAGGCGAGGGCGAAGCGCTCGGTCACCGCCACCGCGGCCAGCCCGACGTGGCGCAGGGCGAAGACCTCGCCCTGCTCGGTGGCGATGTGGACCTGTTCGACCGGCTCGGAGCCGGCCCGGTCGGCGACGTCGAGCAGCGCCGCGACGTCCTCGCGCCAGCGATCGGCGTCGCCGCTCGCCGCCAGCACGGCGCCCCCGGAGTCGAGGATCGCGCCCCCGCGCAAGTCGGGCGACATCTCGGTCAGGAAGGCCAGCGCGTGCTCGGCGGCGTCGCCGGAAACGGCGTCTGTCGCGGCAGCGTCGGCCATCTGGGTGAAAATACCGGGCCGTGTCCCTGGCTCGGGCTTCATGGATCACCGTCGTCGTCGTCTGCGCGATCGCCGTCGTGCTGTTCGCGGTCGGCGGCTACACCGGGTACTCGGTCACAGTCGCCGCGGTCGGCCTCGCCGCCGCGGTGAATCTGCTGCCCAATCCCTAGCCGGCGCGATACGGCCCGGTGTCGCGGTCGGGGTCGTGGAAGGAGGTCTCCGGCTCGACGTGGATGAGGACCTCGGCGCGGGGGACCTCGGATTCGATCTCGGCGCGCATCGCGTGCGCCAGTTCATGCGCGCGCTCGAGGCTGGTACCGGAGCGGTACTGAACGTGGAAGTCGATGTGGTGCCGGCTGCCGGCCCGGCGGGCGCGCAGCTTGTGGTAGCCGGCGACCTCCGGCGTGCGCGCCGCGGCGATCGCCGCTTCGATCCGGTCCATCTCCCTCGGCGGCAGCACCTCGTCGACGAGCACGCCGGAGGAGCGACGGATGATCCTGATCCCCGCGGTGACGATCGCCGCGGCGACCAGCAGCGCCGTGATCGAGTCGAAGGCGGCGCTGCCGGTTATCTCGACCAGGGCGAGTCCGACCAACACCCCCGCCGAGGTCATCGCGTCGGTGCGCAGGTGCGCGGCGTCGCCCTCCAGCGCCGGCGAGTCGTAGACCGCCGACTGGCGGTAGAGAATCGTGGAGACGACGAGGTTGGCCAGCACCGAGAAGCCCATCACCGCGATGCCGACCCCAAGCAGCTCGACCTCGGCGCCGGTCACCAGCCGGCGGGTCGCCTCGTAGACGATGATCCCGGCGCCGACCAGGATCAGCATCCCCTCAATCGTCGCCGCCAGGCTCTCGACCTTTTCATGCCCGTAGGGGTGCTCGGCGTCGGCGGGCACATCGGCTTTGCGGACCGAGACGAAGGCGATCACCGAGGCGACCAGGTCGATCGTCGAGTGGACCGCCTCGGTGACGATCGCGATCGAGCCGGTGATCGCCCCCGCCGCGATCTTGATCGCGATCAGAATCGCGTTGGACGCGATCGAGAGGCCGGCCGCGCCGCTCTTGGTGCGGATCATCGCCCCGAAGGCGCCGTCTCGCCGGCGCCCAGATGCGCGGCCAATAGCCTCGCGGCTTGGCCGCGGTGGCTGATCTCATTCTTCTCCGCCTCGGTCAGCTCCGAGAACGTGCGCCGGTCCTCGGGGCCGGTGGCGTCGGGAACGAAGGCCGGGTCGTAGCCGAAGCCGCCCTCGCCTCGGGGCTCCTCGATCAGCATCCCCTCGCAACGGGCCTCAAAGACGTGCTCGGCCCCGTCCGCGTCGACCAGGGCGAGGGCGCAAACGTACGCGGCGCCCCGCTCATCGCCGGCGGCGGCCACCTCGCGCAGCAGCTTCGCCAGGTTCTCCTCGTCGCTCGCCCCCTCGCCGCCGTAACGGGCCGAGTGGATGCCGGGCCGGCCTCCGAGCCCGGCCGCCTCGATCCCCGAGTCGTCGGCAACCGCCGTTTGGCCCGTCGCGGCATGCGCGGCGCGCGCCTTGTCCAGGGCGATCGCGGCAAAGGACTCCCCGTCCTCGGGCGGCAGCCGGACTCCCTCCGGCAGAGGCTCCAACTCGACCCCGGGCAGCAGCTCTCGCAGCTCACGCAGCTTGTGCCTGTTGCCCGTGGCAAAGATCAAGTTGCCCCGACCCGCTCCTGAACCTCTCGCAGGCGGGCGATCCCCCCCTCGGCGAGGCCGAGCAACTCGTCGAGAGAGGCACGGGAGAGCGGTGTGCGCTCGGCCGTTGCCTGCACCTCGACCAGACCGCCCTCTCCCGTCATCACAACGTTCGCGTCGACCTCGGCTGCGGAGTCCTCGGCGTAGTCGAGGTCGCACAGCGCTCGCCCGTCGACCATGCCGACGCTGATCGCCGCCACCGATCCGGTCAGCGGCATCGTCTCGATCTCGCGCGCGTCGAGCAGCTTCTGGAATGCCTGCTGCAGCGCCACGTAACCGCCGGTGATCGCCGCGCAGCGGGTGCCGCCGTCGGCCTGCAGCACGTCGCAGTCGACGTAGACGCTGCGCTCTCCCATCGCCTCGAAGTCGACGACGACCCGCAGCGAGCGGCCGATCAGCCGCTGGATCTCCACCCCGCGACCGTCCTGCTTGCCGCGCGAGACGTCGCGCGCCTTGCGATCCCCGGTAGAGGCGGGCAGCATCGCGTACTCGGCGGTGACCCAGCCTCTGCCCCGCCCCTGCATCCAGCGCGGCACCGTGTCGCTGACCGACGCAGTGCAGATCACCCGCGTCTTGCCAATCGAAATCAGCGCCGAGCCGTCGGCGGTGGCGACGTACCCAGGGTCGATCGTCACCGGCCGGATGTCGGCGGGAGCACGGTCGTAGCTGCGTGAGGCGGGCACCGGCGCAGTCTCTCAGAGCCGCGAGAGACCGCGCCGGCGGGACTATTTGAAGGTGACCTTGTCGACGGCTTCCTTAATCTTGTCGACGATTACGTCTGCCAGCTCGGTGCCCTGCTTGCCGTTGAAGCCTTTCATCGCGGCCACCATTCCCACCATCAAGAGGGAGACGAGCAGGATCAGGCCGACGTACTCGACCGTTCCCTGCCCGCGCTCCCGCCCGGCGAGGTCGTGGATCGCCCGCACCCTCTGGCCGATCGCGGCGTGCAGGTATCCCATCAGCGCGTAAACCATCGAAGCCTCCTGTCTCGGGTTTGCGCGCCGATGCTCGATGGGCGCGAGTCACCGATCCAGACGCGTGAGCGCCGACTTGCTCCCGAAAGCGTCAAGAAAGCGCAAGTTCGGTCCGGGGACCGCCCCGGGGCGCAGATACCCTCACCAGCGTGAGTGTCTTGGTCGTCCACAACTTCATGCCCGACGCGGCAGCGCCGCAGCGGGGGCAGTGGGTCCGCGACCAGATCGACGCGGTGCGGGGCCACGGCGTCGAGGTGGAGGTGTTCGACTTCCCGCGCGGCTCGCGTCAGTACATACCGGCGACCCGGCAGCTGCGGAAGCTGCTGCGGCGCGAGCGCTTCGACCTCATTCACGCCCACTACGGCCTGCCCGGCTGGTGCGCGCGGCTGGCCGGGGCGCGGCCGCTGATCGTCACCTTCCACGGCACCGACGTGCGCCACGGCGTGGTCGGGCCGATGTCGCGCCGCCTTGCCTGGCGGGTGGACTTGGTCGCCGGGGTCTCGAGGGCGCTATTCGTCTCCGAGGACGGGCGGCCGGGGCTGCCCCCCGTTCCTGGCTCGGCGGTGCTGCCCTGCGGGCCGGATCTCAGTCGCTTCCAGCGGCTGCCGCGCTCCGAGGCACGGCTGGAGCTGGGGCTCGACCCCGCCGGCCGCTACCTCCTCTTTCCAGCCAACCCGGAGCGCCCGGAGAAGCGCGTCGACCGGGCGCGGGAACTGGCGGCCGCGTGCGGAGCCGAGCTGCTGACCGGCGGCTCGATCGAGCCCGAGCGGATGCCGCTCTGGATGAATGCTGCCAACGCCGTCCTCGTCACTTCCGACTACGAGGGCTTCGGCCTGATCTGCGTCGAGGCGCTGGCCTGCGACGTGCCGGTTCTCTCCACCCCAGTCGGCATCGCTCCCTTCGCGCTGGGCGGCGTCGACGGCACTCTCTGCGCTCTCTTCGACATAGATGCCTGGGGCGCCGCCGCCCGCCCCCACTTGGAGGAGCCGGACTCGCGGGTCAGGGGCGCCGCGCGGGCGGCTTCGTTCTCGGCGGAGCGAATGGCCGGGCGGGTGGTCGAGTCCTACCGTGACGTTCTCGGTACCTCGTAATAGATTGAGCAAACCGATGAGCGAGGAGACGGCCAAGCCGAGCGTCGACGAGCTGAGCGCGCGCCTCGAGAAGGAGCGCCGCCGCGCCGCGGGGGCGCTGGATGAGCTGCGAATCGCCAACGAAGAAGACCTGCGCCGCGAGCGCGAAGCCAAGGAGCGGGCGATCGCCGCCGCCGAGAGTCGTCTGGCGGAGATCGAGAAGCACACCGAGGCCGCGGAGAAGCGAGTCGAAGAGGCGGAGCGGCGCGCCGCCGACGCGGAAGCTGCGGTCGCCGATGAGAAGGCCCGGGCGCGCGAGTCGGCGGCCGCCTGGCTGCGCGGGCAGGTCGAGGCGATTCGCAGAGAGGCGCGGCGATAACAGCAGGCGCCGAGTTCGACGTCGCCGTGGTCGGCGGCGGCGCGGCCGGCCTCTGGACGGCACTGCGCGCGGTCGAGGGTGGGGGCCGGGTCTGTCTCGTCTCCCGCACTTCCCTCTCCCAGAGCGCCAGCTTCTGGGCGCAGGGTGGCCTGGCGGCGGCGCTGGAGCCCGGCGACTCGCCCGAGCGGCACGCCGCCGACACGATCGCAGCCGGGCGCGGCCTCTGCCGGCCTTCCGCCGTCCGGGTCCTGGCCGAGGAGGCGCCGGGCGCCGTGCGGGAGCTGATCGCACGCGGGGTCGTCTTCGACCGCGACGAAGACGGCGAGCTGGCGCTCGGCCTCGAGGGAGGCCACACGCGGCGGCGCATCGTCCATTCCGGCGGCAGCCAGACCGGGCACGAGATCACCTCGAAGCTGGCGGCTATGGTCGCCGCCGACGAGCGGATTGAAGTGCGGGAGAGGACTTCGGCGCTGGCGCTGTGGAGCGCCGGCGAGCGCTGCCACGGGCTGCTGACCGACAACGGGCTGCTCGCCGCGGCGGCGACGGTGCTGGCGACCGGCGGCGCGGCGGCGCTCTGGAAGCGGACCACCAACCCTTGGGGGGCGATCGGCGCCGGCCCGGTGATGGCCGCGGCGGCGGGCGCCGACCTCGCCGACCTCGAGTTCTGCCAGTTCCACCCCACCGCGCTGGCCCTGCCCGGCACCCGCTTCGACGGGATGCTGATAACCGAGGCGGTGCGCGGCGAGGGGGCGCTCCTGCTCGACGCCGCGGGGCGACGCTTCACCGACGAGCTGGCGCCACGCGACGCGGTCACTGCGGCGATCCTCGATCGGATGGAGGCAGACGGCTCCTCCCACGTCCAGCTCGACCTGCGACCGGTCGATCCGGACCGCTTCCCCAGCATCTTCTCCTCGCTCGCCGAGGCCGGGCTTGACGCCGGCTCGGCGCCGGTGCCCGTCGCCCCCGCCGCCCACTACGTAATGGGGGGCGTCGCGGTCGACCTCGACGGGCGCTCCTCGCTTCCCGGCCTCTACGCGGTCGGCGAGTGCTCCTGCACCGGCCTGCACGGGGCCAACCGGCTCGCCTCGAACTCGCTCAGCGAGTGCTTCGTGTTCGGTGGGCGGGCCGCGGCGGCTGCCCTCGGGGAGGAGCTTGCCGCGGAGCGCCCGCCGCTTCCCGAGTGGCGCTTCGAACCGCCGACGGAGGGGGCCCGTGAAGCGGTCTGGCGCCTGGCGGGGCCGATGCGCCGTCCAGAGCAACTGCAGGAGCTGACCGGCGACCCCTATCCGTTGGCCGGCGCGATTGCTGTCTGCGCACTGGAGCGGCACGAGTCTCGTGGCGGCCACCTGCGCGCCGACTTCCCAGGGCTCGATGCCGAGCTGGATGGGGTCCACTTCGTGCTCTCCGCGGATAGGGAGATCCGCCGCGAGGAGTGGCGCTGAGTTAGCTTCGTCCCGTGCTGCTCGGTGTTGACGTAGGAGGAACCTTCACCGACGCCGTCCTCTTCGACGGGGAGACGGTGTACACGGCGAAGGCGCCGACCACTCCCGGCGAGGAGTCGGTGGGGACGATGGCGGCGATCGACGAGGTGCTGCGGCGGGCCGGGGCGGACGCCGCGGAGGTGAAGGCCTTCTCCCACGGGATGACGGTAGGCACCAACGCCTTGCTCGAGGAGCGCGGCGCTCGAACCGCCTTGATCGCCACCTGCGGCTTCGCCGACCTGCTGGAGATCGGCCGCCAGGACCGGCCCGAGCTGTACCGGCTCTGCGCGCCGAAGCCGGCGCCGCTGGCTGAGTCGGAGCTGCGCTTCGAAGCGGCTGAGCGAATCGGCCCGGACGGTGTCGTCGAGCCGCTTGGGGAGGGAGAAGCGCAGCGGCTGGCCGACGCGCTGCGCGAGTCCGGCGCCGAGTCGATCGCCGTCTGCCTGCTCTTCTCCTATCTCGATCCCGCCCATGAGCAAGCGATCGCCGAGCACCTGCGCCGCGAGCTGCCGGGAACCCACGTCTCCACTTCCCACGAGGTGCTGCCCCGCTTCCGGGAGTACGAGCGCTGCTCGACGACGATCGACGCCTACCTCTCGCCCCTGCTCGGCCGCTACCTGAGCCGCTTCGGCGAAGCCGCCGCCGAGGCTGGGCTGCCGCAGCCGCTGGTGATGCGGTCCTCGGGCGGGGTCGCGAGCGCCACGGAGGCTGCCCGTGCCGGCGCTTGGAGCGTTCTCTCCGGCCCGGCAGGCGGCGCGGTCGGCGCCGGCCTGCTCGCCCGCGCCTCCGGCGACGGCAACGCCCTCGGCTTCGACATGGGCGGGACCTCGTGCGACGTCTGCGTAGTCGAGGAGGGAGAGGTGCGGCGCACCGACTCGCGAGTAATCGGCGGCCGCGTCATCCAGCTGCCGATGGTCGACGTGCACACGGTCGGGGCCGGCGGCGGCTCGATCGGCTGGCGTGACCCCGGCGGGGCGCTGCGGGTCGGGCCGCGATCGGCGGGGGCCGACCCCGGGCCCGCCTGTTACAGACGCGGCGGCGAGGAACCGACGGTCACCGACGCCAACTTGCTGCTGGGATACCTGGCCGCCGACTCGAAGCTCGCCGGCGGCGTCGCGCTCGACGCCGAGGCAGCGGGCGCGGCGGTCGGCGCCCTCGGCGACTCGCTAGGTCTGGACCGGCTGGAGACCGCGGAGGGGATCGTCCGAGTCGCCAATCAGGAGATGGTGCGGGCGCTGCGCGTGGTGACCGTCGAGCGTGGAGTCGACCCACGCCGCTTCGCGCTGCTGCCCTTTGGCGGCGCCGGCCCGATGCACGCGGCGGCGATCGCCGCGGAGCTGGGGGTCGAGCGGATCCTCTGCCCGCGCGCCGGCGGCGTCCTCTCGGCGCTGGGGCTCTGCGCGTCGGATCGCCGCCGCGACACCGCCCGCACGGTGATGCTGAGCGGCGCAGAGCTGACGGCGGAGCGGATCGCCAGGGAAGTCGGCGAGCTGATCGCCCGGGAAAGCGGCCTGCCCGGCGCCGAGCCCGAGGTCGCCTACGAAATGCGCTACCGCGGCCAGGCCTTCGAGCTGGCGATCCCGGGGCCGGCCGACCCCGACCCGGCCGACCTCGCCGAGCGCTTCGCCGCCGCCCACGAGGAGCGCTACGGCTACCGCGACCCCGAGGGTGAGGTCGAGCTGGTCGACATTCGCCTCGGGATGGTCGTCCCGGGCCCACGTCCCCGAGCCGCAGCCGCCCCGGAAGGGCGACTCGCCGAGAGCAGCCGCCCCGCCCGCTTCGGGGGCGAATGGGTGGATACGCGCATCCTGCGCGGCGAGCCGCCGGCCGGTGCCGGCGCGGAGGGCCCAGCGATCTTCGAATTGCCCGAGGCAACCCTCGTCCTGCCGCTCGGCTGGAGCGCCGAAGTCGACGACCACGGCACGATCCGTGCTGAAAAACAAGCTTCCGCTGTTCCTTATGGCCCTATAGCGACCAAAAGGAACAGCCGAACGAGAAGACTGGACCCGATTGGCCTCCAGGTTCTGGCCGGCGGTCTGCGTGCCGCCTGCGAAGAGATGGGCGCCGTGCTGATCCGCGCTTCCCATTCGGCCAACATCAAGGAGCGCCGCGACTGCTCGACCGCCCTCTTCGACGCCGCCGGAGAGATGGTGATGCAGGCCGAGCACATTCCCGTCCATCTCGGCTCGATGCCAGAGGCGGTCGCCGCCGTGCTCGACAAGGACCTCCGCCCGGGAGAGTCCTGGATCCTCAACGACCCCTACGAGGGCGGCACCCACCTGCCCGACATCACGATCGTCTCGCCGGTCTTCTGGCGCGGCACGTTGCTCGGCTTCGCGGCCAGCCGCGCTCACCACGCCGATGTCGGCGGTCCGACCCCAGGGGGAATGCCGGCCGGTTCGACCAGGCTGGTGGATGAGGGGGTTGTGATCCCTCCCACCCTGGCGGGGATGCACGAGCTGAAGGACCTCGCCTCGCAAATGCGCTCGCCTCGCCAGCGGCTCGCCGACCTGCGCGCCCAGCGCGCCGCCAACCGGGTCGGCTGCATGCGTCTCTCGGAACTGGCGGAACACCACGGCCTCGACGAATTGCGCGCCGGGATGGAGGAGACCCTCGCCTACGCCGAGCGACGCACCCGCGCCGCCCTCGCCGCTCTGCCCGACGGGGCCTATAGCGCCGAGGACGTGCTCGAAGACGACTTCGGGGGCAAGACCCGAGACGTGACCCTGCGCGTCACCGCGACGATTGCCGGCGACCGCCTCACCCTCGACTTCTCTGGCACTGACCCTCAGGTCGAGGGCAACCTCAACTGCCCTCTCTCGGTCACCAAGTCGGCCGCCTTCTTCGCAGTGCGGGCGCTGACCGACCCCGACGCGCCGCCCTCGGCCGGCGCCTACCGGCCGATCGAGGTCATCGCTCCCGAGGGCTGCCTGCTGAACGCCCGCCCCCCGGCCGCGGTCGCCGCCGGCAACGTCGAGACCTCCAGTCGCGTCGCCGACCTCGTGATCTCCGCGCTCGGCGGCGCCCGGCCCGTTCCCGCCCAGGGTCAGGGAACGATGAACAACCTGACTCTCGCCAACGACGACTTCACCTACTACGAGACGATCGGCGGCGGACAGGGCGCCTGCCCCGACGCCGACGGCCCCAGCGCGATCCACGTCGCGATGTCCAACACGCTCAACACCCCGATCGAGGCGCTGGAGACCGAGTTCCCGCTGCGGGTTCGCGAGCTGTCTGTGCGGCGGGGCAGCGGCGGCGACGGCAGGCACCGGGGCGGCGACGGGATCGTCCGCGAGATCGAGGCCCTCGCGCCGATGCGCTTTTCGCTGATAACCGAGCGGCGCCGCCACCCGCCGCGCGGCCGCGACGGTGGCGCCGATGGCTCCCCCGGCCTCAACCTGCTGAACGGCGATTCGCTGGCGAGCAAGGCAGAGGGAGAGTTGCGCCCCGGCGACAGGCTGCGAATCGAGACCCCCGGGGGCGGCGGAAATGCTTAAAAATGATTAATTTGGCGATTCGCCCAGCCTCGTCTAGAATGCCCGATCCGGATGGGCCTCCCGTCCACAGCAGGGGCTGAGGCGTTTACCCAGTCGATCACACCTTTCTAGGTACTGCTTTCAAATGCCGATCGCTTTCAAGGAATGGGCCGTAACGGTGCGTGCGCTCGCAGAGGGCGAGCAGCTGCTTACCCTGCGCAAGGGCGGCATCCGCGAAGAGAACAAGCACTTCGAGCTGGACCACGAGCGCTTCTTCCTCTACCCGACCTTCGATCACCAGCGCAACAACCTGGTGCGCGAGTCCCATCACCCGGAGCTGCGCCGCGCCCTCGAGGAGGGGATCTGGCCCGACGAGGAGCCGCCCCCCAGGGCGCTGCTCCAGGACGGCGGCATCGCCCAGCCCGACCGCGTCCGGCTGCGCGCCTGGGCCGAGGTGACCGACCACTTCACGATCACCGACCCCCGCGTCGTCGACGCCCTCTCCCCTTTCTACGTCTGGACCCCCGACTACGCCGAGAAGCGGCTCAACTGGAAGCGGCGTCACCCGCTGCACCTGCTGCTGCTGCGGGTCCACCGCATCCCCCGCCCGGTGACAGTGCGGGTCCGCGAGGAGTACCACGGCTGCCGCTCCTGGGTCGAGATCGACCGCGAGCTGCCCTTTGAGGGCACGCCGGTGATGGCCGACGAGGAGTTCGACCGCGCCCGTCAGGAGATCAAGTCGGTTTGCGCGGGCGACGCCGAACTCGCCCTTGCCTAAGTGCCCTGGGTCGAGACCGAATCGCTCTCCTTTACAGCGCGTCACGACAGCGGCGATGCCGCCTTTGCCGAGCGGACGCTGGATCGTATGGAGGATCTGCGGCTGCGGCTTGAGGACCGCTTCGCGGTGGTTCCCGGCGAGGTCACCGTCGTCGTCCACACCAACCCGGCCTGGCTATCGCTCGCCCACCCGTTCCTGCCCGCGGCGCGCTGGTCCGCCGCCCCGGCCGGGCGCCGCTACCTGGCCGGATGGCCGATGGCGACCGAGCTGCATGTCCTCAACGACCTTCACATGGAGCGCCGCGCCGCCGGTGACGATTCGCGCGAGGCGTTGCGCGGCACCGCCGAGCGGCTCTACGCCCAGCTCGTGATCGCCGCCAACAACCCCGACCTCCCCCCTTCTTGGACGCCGGGCCGCTTCGCCCGCTACCTCAACTGGGCCTGGCTGGTGGAGGGTGGCGCCCAGTACTTCGCCCGCCAGGTCGGCCTCTACCGAGCGGCGGTGATCCGCCGCCTGCGCGAGAGCGCCCGCCCCTCCTTCCCGCCCTCGCGCCGGGACGCAGTGATCCTCGGCGGCACGATCTTCGACCTGCTGGAGAACAAACGCAGCCCCGACGCCTGCGAGCGGCTAGCCCTCCAACTGCTGCCAGGCGGCGCGGTTCCCACCCTGGAAGCCGCCTTCGAAGCCCCCATCGGCGAGATCGAATCCGCCTGGCGCGACTACCTGCGGGAGATGAACCGCCCAACAGTTGCCTAGCGAACGCCTGGGGTGCCTTCCAGCACTTCGCGGGCCTGCTCGGCGACGGCTTCCGGGACGAGGATGTCGCGCGGCCCGGCGGCGAGGAAGTCGGGAACGTCGAAGCCGCGGGTCCGTTTGAGCATGCTGGGAATGCCGTGCTCGGAGAGCAGCCCCTGGATCATCTCCGCCTCCGCCTGGTTGCCGGCGTAGGCGACCTTGACGAGCGGCCCGCTCCCGCCGCTACTCGACGACGAGCTCGGCATCGGCGATCTCGCCGTCGCGAATCCAGAAGCCCTTCGTGTCCGGCGTCTCGGGGTCGGCCAAGGAGACGATCAGGTAGACCGCATCGGGCCAGCCGGCGAGGTTGACGTCGGTCTGGGATGGATACGCGGCGCTCTTGGTGTGGGAGTGGTAGATGCCGACCAGATCCTCCCCAGCATCCTCGATCTCCCGCATCAGCCGGAACTGCTCTCTGGCGTCGATCGAGTAGCGCAGCGGGCTCGCCTCCGCGTTCTCCGCCCGGTACACCGTCCGCGCCTCCCCATCGACCCCCCCGACCATCCCGCAGCACTCGTCCGGCACGTCCTCCCGGGCATGGGAAACGATCTCATCGATCAAGTCCTTGGCGATTCGCATCCGTGGCGAGGCTAGCGAACCCCCACTGATGACTCGAACTCCCTACAGCGTCCCTATGGCGTCACTGGCGAATCAGGTTCTTCCCGGCCCCGCCGAAGATTTTGTCTCTGCCCTTGCCGCCGCAGATCAGATCCGGTCCCCCCATTCCACGCACCGTGTCGGCGCCGCCCATTGCGGCGATCACGTCCCGCCCCTGGGTGCCGACGATCTCCTGCGCTTCCCAAGTACCGACGATCGTCGCCCTCTCGCCAAGGCAACGAACTCTGCTGCTGCCGGCATTGAAACGCGCGAGAAAATAGGACCTGCCGGCCGCAAAACCGACCTCGACGAGGACGACCATACGATCGCCGGGCTGCAGGCCAAATCCCGAGTCATTGAGGTTGACGCCACGGTGATGGATGAGAGCGCCCCAACCGGCGCCAAAGGTTCGATCGGGGCGACCGTCGGGCAGCAACCGGAAGGCCCGTGCTCCGTGACCCACCCCCACGAGCCTGCCGGCGCTGTCGGTGGAGATCCCGGTGACGTTGGTGGCAACCCCGACCCTGCGGCCGAGGACCACTTCGCCGCCCTTGCCGAAGCTGGGATCGAGCCTTCCGTCGGGAAGAAGCCTGATTGCCACCGAGCCGCGCCTTTCCTCGTTGGCCACCAAGTAGACACGGCCGCCAGGCGCCGCGGAGATCGCCTCGATGAAGGCGTCTCCTTGCGGGCGCGGGATGAGGGCCTGCCCGCCGCTGGTCAACGAGGGATCGAGACTCCCGTTGGAGAGGAAGCGGTTGACCGCAACCGTCGGGCCGTCTCCCCCCGCCCCCATGCAGCACTGCGAGAGGCCGATGTCGAACCCACCGCCACCGCGGAACGCCAGCCCCGCGGGCCGGCTCTGGTCCGTGTCCACGGTGACCTTGCCCGCTGTGCCGAAGCTGGGATCGAGGGTCCCATCGACCAGGAAGCGCGCAAGGGTCAGGTGACCATGTCGCGTGAAATCCCCGGAGGGGTCGAAGGTGACGGTTGAGCTGGCTTCGAACGCGACGACGACCTTGCCGTCCGCTTGGACCGCGACCACCGGCGGCGTGCCCGCCGCCTCTCCCAGTGGCGCCGTGACCCCGGCCCTCCCGAAAGCCGCATCCGGGAGACCGTCCTGACCGAACCGAGCCACAACGACGCCCTCCTGGCCGTCGATCGCCGCCACCACCGGCTTGCCGTCGGGCCCAACCGCGATGTCGCTGTCCTGGTACTGGTGTTGGGTCACCTCGAGCTTGGCGGCGGCGCCGAAGACCGGGTCGCGGGCGCCGTTGCGCCCGTAGCGCGCCACCTTCAGCGTCGCGTCGCATCTACTCCCAAAGAAGCAGTTCGCCATGTTCGGCTCGAGGACGAAAATCTCCCCTCTGGGTCCGATTGCCATGCGCGTCGAAGCCTCTGAGGAGAACGAGCTGCCGAGCGCGTTCCCCGCCTTGCCAAATGAGAGATCGAGATCACCGGGCGCCGGGCTGGCGCCGGCAACTCCCGCCAGCCCCAGCGCACACGTCAAGAGCACGACCAATCCCGCGACCCACCGTCCAGCCTTCAAGCTGCGCCCCCCGTCTCGTAGTTACCGGCTCGAATAGATACCCAACCGCCGGTCATTTGGAGAGTTGCGGTACGAACGAAGCCCGGCTCGATTACCACCAAACGGTGGCGTCGATGTTCTCCAGCTCTTCTACGGGCTTGGTGTAGACGCCAGATGAGAGGTACTTCCAGCCGTCGTCGGGGATCAGGAAAACGATGCTGCCGCTGTCCAGCTCGCCGGCGATGCGGGCGGCGATCGCGGCGATCGCGCCGGAGGAGACGCCGGCGAAGATTCCCTCCTCCTCGAGCAGCCGCTTCGTCCAGACGATCGCATCGCGGTTGGAGACCATGATCTTGCGATCGAGCAGGGAGAGGTCGATGATCGGCGGGATGAAGCCGTCGTCGAGGGAGCGCAGCCCCTGCACCAGCTCGCCCTGCATCGGCTCGGCGGCGACGATCAGCGTCTCGGGGTTGGCCTCCTTCAGCCGCCGCCCGTTGCCCATCAGCGTGCCGCCGGTGCCGAGCCCGGCGACAAAGGCGGTCACCTCTTCGTCGCCCAAGTCTTCGAGGATCTCCACCGCCGTGCCCTCGTAATGGGCGCGGGGATTGGCCTCGTTGCCGTACTGGTAGGGCATGTAGTAGCTGGAGTCGCCTTCGGCCATCTCCAGGGCCACCTCGACCGCGCCGTTCGACCCCTTGGCGCCCTCCGAGTAGACGATCTCCGCCCCGTACATGCGCAGCAGCTCGGTGCGCTCCTCGGTGACGTTGTCGGGCATCACCACCTTCAGCGGGTAGCCCTTCAGCTTGCAGATCATCGCCAGCGAGATGCCAGTGTTGCCGGAGGTCGGCTCGAGGATCGTCTGTCCAGGTGCGATCAGCCCGTCGGCTTCGGCCGATTCGATCATCGCCTTGGCGACGCGGTCCTTGACCGAGCCGGTCGGGTTGCGCCCTTCCAGCTTGGCGTAGATCTTCACCTCGGGCTTCGGCGAGAGCCGCGAAAGCTGCACCATCGGCGTGCCGCCGATCGACCCGATGATGTCGCCGAATCGCCCCCCGCAGGGCCGGTTCTGGAGTTCCTCCAGCATTACTTCAAAAAGTATAGCCCGGCACCAACGTTCCGCTGTTCCTTTGCTGTTCTATATGGAGCAAAGGAACAGCGCTGCGATTCCGGGACTTAGCCGCCGGCCATCGCCGGCAATATGACGACCGTGTCGCCGTTGGCGACTGCAGTGTCGAGCCCGTCCAGCACCCGCACGTCCTCGTCGTTGAGGTAGACGTTGACGTAGCGGTTGAGGTCGCCGTCGGGGCCGAAGAGCTGCGCCTCGGTGTCGGGATGCTCGGCGGTCAGGGCGCGCAGCACCTCGCCGACGTTGGCACCACCGGCCTCCACCTCGGGTTGGCCGCCCGTCTGCGGGCGCAGGACTGGGGGAATGCGAACCGTCGCCATGGCGCGAGAGACTACTCAGCCTGCGCAGAAAAGCTCGTAGTCGGGGAACTTCCCCAGATCCTCTTCGGCGATCTCAGACGCGTTCTCGCCACAGATCGGGCAGTTGGGATCGCGCCGCACCTTCAGCTCGGTGAAGCGGGTACCCAGCGCCTCGAATAGGAGAAGACGGCCGACCAGCGGGTCGCCGACACCGAGCACCAGCTTGATCACCTCGTTCGCCTGCAGCGTGCCCATCGTCCCGGCCATCACCCCGAGCACGCCGTTGGCGGAGCAGCTCGGCGCCAGCTCGGCCGGCGGCGGGGTCGGGTAGAGGCAGCGGTAGCAGGGCCCTTCGAAGGGGACGAAGGTGGAGATCTGCCCGTCGAAGCTGAGGATCGAGGCGGAGACGACCGGCTTGCGCAGTCGCACCGAGGCATCGTTCAGCAGGTACCGGGTCGGGAAGTTGTCGGCGCCGTCGACGATCACGTCGTAGTCGCGGATCGTCTCGATGATGTTGGAGGCGTCGAGGCGCATGTTGTGCTCGACGACGTCGACGTCGGGATTAAGCGCCTCGATCGTCAGCCGCGCCGACTCGGTCTTCGGCATCCCGATCCGCTCGGTGTTGTGGATCACCTGCCGCTGCAGGTTGGAGGCGTCGACCGCGTCGTCGTCGACCAAGCCGAGCGTGCCGACGCCGGCCGCCGCCAGGTACAGCGCGGTCGGCGCGCCGAGGCCGCCGGCGCCGATCAACAGCACCTTCGCGTTCAAGAGCTTCAGCTGGCCCTCGACGCCGACCTCGGGCAGCAGCGTGTGGCGGGAGTAGCGGTCGCGCTGCTCGTCGCTCATCCCTTCGACCGCGACCACCGGCAGCCCCTGCTCCTGCCAAGCGAGGATGCCGCCGGCCATCGAGGCGACGTCCTCGTATCCCATCTCCTGCATCTGCGCGGCGGCGATCGCCGAGCGGTTGCCGCTGCGGCAGTAGAGGATCGTGCGCGCCGACTTGTCGGGGGCAGCGGTCTCGATCTGGTCCTTGACGAGGCCCGGAGGCACCAGCTTGTCGCCCTCGATATGGGCTTCCTGGTGCTCGTGCGGTTCACGGGTGTCGATCAGGACGACGTCGCCGCCCTCGATCTCCTGCTCGGCTTCGAAGGGCTCGATCTCTTCGATCGGCGCCTGGACTGCACCCTCCATCGAAAATCTCCTAAATCCGGATCGGCTTTACTTCAAAAAGTATAGCGAGGTCTAGACGAGGCTCGGGCGCATCTGACGGAGCCTTCTCACCCGCTCCTCGATCGGCGGGTGGGTGGAAAAGAGACTGCCGATGCCCTTTGCCGCGAAGGGCTTGACGATGTAGAGCGGCTCAGCCGCCTGGTTGACGTGCATCGGCATCGCCGCCGCCCCCTGCTCGAGTCGCAGCAGCGCGCTGGCCAGCGACTCCGGGTTGCCGCAGATCTCCGCCCCGCCCGCATCGGCCGCGTATTCGCGCTGACGCGAAATCGAGAGCTGGATGATCGTCGCCGCGATCGGCGCCAGCAGGACCAGCGCCAGCGAGGCAATCAGCCCCAGCGGGCCCGAGTCCTCGTCGCCGCCGAACCAGAGCAGCATGTAGCCGAGGTAGGTGATCGCCGCGCCGATCGTCGCCGCCACCGACTGAATGAGGATGTCGCGGTGCTTGACGTGGGCCAACTCGTGGGCGAGGACGCCGCGCAGCTCGTCCTCGGAGAGCAGGTTGAGAATCCCCCGCGTGACGGCGACCGCCGAGTGCTCGGGGTTGCGGCCGGTGGCGAAGGCGTTCGGCTGATCCTGGGGGATCACGTAGAGGCGCGGCATCGGCAGGCCGGCGCGCGTCGTCAGCTCCCGCACCGCCTGGTAGAGCTTCGGCGCCTCGGACTCCGAGACCGGCTTGGCGCCGCTCATCGCCAGCGCCATCCTGTCGCTGAAGAAGTAGGCGCCCATGTTCATCAGGGCCGCCATCCCGAGGAAGACCAGCGCCGTCGAAGAGCCGCCGATCGCAAAGCCGATCACGACGAAGAGGCCGGACAGCGTCGCCAGCAGGATCGTGGTGCGGATCGTCGCCCCGATGGTCGACTGCTTGGTGGTGGTCATCTCGGTCTTGCTCCTCCGTCGATTGCCTCACTGAATTATGGCGCAGCACCATAACCGACTGCTTTTGTAGGATTTAAGCGTATGTTGTTTTCGACCAAAGCCGAGTACGGGGTGCGATTGATGGTCGAGCTGGGCCGCCAGCCCGGCTCCGTGCCCGTTTCCCTCAGCGTCGTCGCCGAAGCGGAGCGGCTACCTCTCTCCTACCTGGAGCACCTGGTGGCGAAGCTGCGCCGGGCCGGGCTCGTCACCTCCACCCGCGGCGCCCACGGGGGTTACCGCCTCGCCAAGCCAGCGGAGGAGATCACGATGGACTCGGTCGTGGAGGCGCTGGAGGGTCAGATCGCGCCGATGGAGTGCTTCCACGAGACCCCGGAGGGCAAGGTGCTGTGCTCGCACGAGAACGACGGCGACCGGGCCTGCGCGACGAAGCTGCTGTGGACGCGCGTGCAGGGCGGCGTCACCAAGGCCCTGGCGGGCACGACGCTGGCCGAGCTGGTGGAGTTCTCCAGCCCGGAAGCGACGCGCCGCGAGGCGGCTGCCGTCGGCAGCGCCGCCTGACCCTGACCTTCAAACC
>Ga0075423_10001384_pt1 | contig 21239 bp, 19 predicted proteins | sample SoiMethybrSBSTD2_FD_80114 | JGI IMG/M metagenome (GOLD analysis project Ga0075423, IMG submission 80114) | Bulk soil microbial communities from a Populus tree surrounding site in Tennessee, USA - Soil MetaG P. TD hybrid SBSTD2 | ecosystem: Environmental > Terrestrial > Soil > Tree plantation...
GAGCGCGAGCAGCTCGCGCAACGCGTCCCGCCCGTTACGATACGCCAGGAAGCGATACCCCTGCGCGCGCAGCCCGTACTCGAGCAGCTCGGCGAGCGCCGCGTCATCCTCCACGTAGATCACCTCGGGCACCAGCGCGGTGTCGGCGGACGCGACAACGGGGGGCCCGTCCGGCGAGCGCTCGGCCGGCACCGGGACCACCGGGGCGGCCGCGCGCGCGGGCCGCGCCACAGGACGCTGCGTGGGGGGTCGCGGTGCCGGGCGGGGCGGCGGGCCGACGCGCGGCAGGGGCCCGGAACGCACGGGGGGCGGGGGGAGTGGCGCGAGGCTCGCGTCCGGCAGGTCCACGTCGAGCAGCTCCGATAGCCGCTTGACGAACCAGCGGGCGAGCGAGCCGCGCTCCACGTCCGGCTCGTCCGGTCGAGCGACCCAATCCTTCACGGTCGCCTCCATCCCGGCGGCGAGGCGTGAGGCTTCCATGAACCCGTAGGAGCCGGCAGAGCCGTGCACCTTGTGCGTCTCGCGTCGCAGGGCGTCGAGCGCCTCGCGGTCGCCGCCGGCGGCCACCAGCCGCTCGGCGAGCCCCGCGAGCACACCCAGCTGGGCGCGCGCGCTCTCGAGATACTCGGCGAGGAGCCCCGGTGGCAGCTCGGGGGGAGGCGACGTGGCGTCACCGGCCATGGACTACCAAAATGGGGAAGCGCACGGTGAAAATGCCATAGCCGACGAGTCGACCAAGGCGTGATATTGCCCGTCATCGACGACTCTATCGGCCTCTGCCTCAGCTGCCGCTGGATGCGGGCGGTGACGACGCGACGCGGCTCGACCTTCTACCGCTGCGGACGCGCCGACACGGACCCGCGCTTCGCCCGCTATCCGGCGTTGCCGATGCGGAACTGCGTCGGATACGAGGAGGGTCGTCCGGAGGACGAGACGGAGCCGGGGGGGATCGGAGACGCTCGCTAGGCACGAATCGTGGCTCGCCTATTGCGCGGGCGCGTCGCGTTCCCCAGTTTGATTTTTGCGTCCCCTGACACCGCTTACGCTCGAGGTCTTTCGTGGCTCAACCGCGTCCCCTGGAGCGCGCCAAGGTCTTCTTCTTCCGCCACTTCGAGCGGATTTTCGTGCTCCTGCTGGTGCTCGCGATCATTGCGATCCACGCCCTCGTGGAGCAGAAGTTCGCGTTCCTGAGCTTTTATTACCTGCCGATGATGCTCGCCGGGTTCTATGGCGGCCGCCGGTTCGCCGTGATGGCCGGTGTGCTGGTGGTCGCGCTGGTCTTCTACTACCAGTACTTCCAGGGCCTCGACATGCTGCCCGGTTTCTACCCCGACGCGTTGCTCGCCCTCGGACCCTGGGCGGGCTTCCTCATCCTCACCGGGTACGTCGTGGGCGGGCTCGCGGAGCAGCGGGCCGTACGGCTGGCCGAAGTGAAGAACGCGTACCTCGCGACGCTCGAGCTCTTGACCTATCACATCGAGTCCGCCGAGCGGAATCAACAAGGCCACTCAAACCGGGTGGCCGACGTGGCGGCGGCGATCGGACGGGAGCTGAAGCTCAGCGAGGACGACGTCGAGAACCTGCGGGTGGCGGCGTTGTTGCATGAAGTCGGGACGCGCGACCAGCGGCTGCTGCGGCTCCTGTCGCGCTCGGTGACCGATTCCTCCGTGGGCGTGGCGCGCGCCATGCGCGGCGCCGCCGAGATCATCGGAGAGTACGGCCACTACTACGAGATCGTGGGCGAGGACTGGGACATCGAAGCGCTGCCGCTGCCCCTGACCGTGAAGATCCTCGCGGTGGCGGACGCGTTCGAAACGCTGCAGATGGCGACGCCGGTGCGTCCGGCGTTTCCCAAGTGGACTGCCCTCGAAGAGGTGGAGAAGGGGGCGGGGAAGACGTTCGCGAAGGATGCCGTCCGGGCGCTGCGCAGCGTGGCGGGCCGGCCCGAGGCCGCGGCGCCCGAGGCGGGCCTGAGGGTCGTCTAGGACCCAGGTGGGAGCTCGGGCGTGCGCCGCCCGCTGGCGACTCCACCGGCCACGCCCACCCCGAAGGCCGCCGCCGTCCAGAACGTCACGAGCGGCAGCGCGGCGACGGGCAGCGCGACCACCGTGGCGGCCAGCCCCGCGACCAGCGGCGCGGCGGGCTTCCGCACCGCATCGACGAACCGCAGCCGGCGCCGCACAAAGTCCCGCGTGGCCACGAACCCTCCGCCCAGCGCCGCCGCTCCGATCAACAAGCCCAACATGGGATCTCCTTGGTCGCGCCCCCTACGCAAGTTGCGCGAACACGGTTTCCGCCGCCATTCCCCCGCCGCGTGTGTTCGGGTTGTGTGAGGGCCGCGACGGACGGGGCCAGAAGACGAGGGACGAGTAATATTCGCTGCAACTGTTTGCGTGATTCCAGCGTCTAGGAGTGATGATGCCTCGAATTGCGACCGCGACGGCCGTGCTGCTCGGACTCCTGTCCGCCCCCCCGCCCGTCCCCCTGTCCGCTCAGTCGCTGCGCGTTCCCTACCAGACGTTCACGCTCCCGAACGGCCTCCAGGTGATCGTGCACGAGGATCACTCGGTACCGGTGGTGGCGGTGAACACGTGGTATCACGTGGGCTCGTCGGATGAGAAGCCGGGGCGCACCGGGTTCGCCCACCTGTTCGAGCACATCATGTTCATGGGCTCCCAGCACGTGCCGACCGGCGAGTTCGACCGGCTGCTCGAGGCCGCCGGCGCCGACAACAACGGCTCGACGACCGAAGACCGCACCAATTACTACGAGGATGGACCGGCGAGCGCCCTTGCCCTCATGCTGTACCTCGACGCCGACCGCATGGGCTTCCTCCTGCCCGAGATGACGGCGGACAAGGTCGACGTGCAACGCGGTGTGGTGCAAAACGAACGGCGGCAGAGCTACGAGAACCGTCCCTACGGACTGGCCGAGGAGAATATCCTGCAGCGTCTGTACCCGGCGAGCCATCCCTACCACTGGCCGGTGATCGGCTCGATGGCGGATCTCCAGGCGGCGACGCTGGACGACGTGCGGCAATTCTTCCAGAGGTACTATGCGCCGAACAACGCGACGCTCGCGATCGCGGGCGACATCACCGCGCGGGACGCGCGCCAGCTGGTGGAGCGCTACTTTGGCGACATCCCCCGCGGGCCGGCGGTGACGCGCACGCCGCCGCCCCCGGTGCAAGTCAAGGGAGTGGTCGGCGCCGTGCTGGAGGACCGCGTCCAGCTGCCGCGCGTGTACGATGCCTGGCACACCGTGAAGGCCTTCAGCCCCGACGACGCGACGCTCGACGTCCTCGCCAACGTGCTCGCCGGCGGCCGGTCGTCGCGCCTCTATCGCCGGTTGGTGTACGAGCTGCAAATCGCGACCGACGTCGTCGCGTTCCAGGACGGCAGCCGCATCGACGGCAAATTCGAAGTGTATGCCACCGCCCGCCCCGGCCACGATCTCGGCGAGCTGCAGCGCGTGATCGACGAAGAGCTGGGGAAGCTCGCGGACCAGGGCCCGACGCCGCGCGAGGTGGAGCGGGCCCAGAACAGCGTCGAGGCACAGTTCCTGTCGCGCATGGAGCGCGTCGGCGGGTTCGGTGGCAAGGCCGATCAATTGAACTTTTACAAGTACTTCGTCGGGACCCCGGATTACTTCCAGAAGGACCTGGAGCGGTACGCCCGCGTGACGCCGGCGGCGGTGCAGCGCGCCGCGCGCACCTACCTCCCGCTGGGCAACCGCGTGGTGCTCAGCGTGGTGCCTCAAGGGAAGCCCGAGCTGGCGGTCAAGCACGGGGCGACGCCATGAGAGCCGCGCCGATCGTCGCGCTGATCCTGCCGGCTCTGGCGACATTCCGCCTGTCCGCCCAAGTCGACCGGACCAAGCCACCCGCCCTGCCGCCTGCCCCGGCCCTCAAGCTCCCGGCGGTGCAGACCACGACGCTCCCGAACGGGCTCACGCTCGCCGTCGTCGAGATGCACAAGGTGCCGGTGGTCGACGTACAGCTCCTGCTCGACGCGGGGGCGGCGCGGGATCCATCGGACGCCCCCGGGCTTGCGACCTTCACGGCGACGATGCTGCAGCAGGGGGCGGGCGCGCGCAGCGCCCTCGACGTCGCGGACGAGGCCGCATTCCTCGGCGCGCAGCTCGGCACGGGGGCGAGCTTCGACGGCGCGAGCGCCTCGATCCACGTGCCCAAGCGGCGGCTCGAGGCCGCGCTCGACCTGCTCGCGGACGTGGTGCTGCGGCCCGCCTTCGCCGATTCGGAGATCGCCCGGCAGCGGGAGCTGCGCGGCGCGCAGCTGGTGCAACAGCGCGACGAGCCGGTGGCGGTGGCGAACATCGCGTTTCCCGCGATCGTGTACGGCCGCGAGCATCCATACGGGCACCCCCTGAACGGCACCGACAGCGCGACCGCCCGGCTCGCGCGGGAGCGCGTCGCGGCGTTCTACCGAACGTACTACCGCCCCAACGGCGCGCGCCTGCTCATCGTGGGGGACGTGACGCTCGCCGAAGCGCGTCGCCTCGCGGCCGCCCGGTTCGGGGGCTGGGAGCGCGGCGACGTGCCCCCGTTCCCGAGCCCTGCCGCTCCGGCGCCGGCGGCGGCCCGCACGGTGTATCTGATCGACAAACCCGGAGCGGCGCAGTCTGTGGTCCGGATCGGCCATCTCGGTCCGGTGCGTACGACCCCTGACTGGTTCGCGCTCGAGGTCTTGAACACCATCGTGGGCGGCGCGTTCACCTCCCGCCTGAATCAGAACCTGCGCGAGACCCATGGCTACACGTACGGCGCGTTCTCGCAGTTCGCACCGCGGCGGCTCAGCGGAGCGTTCGTGGCGCTCGCGTCGGTCGTGACCGCCAAGACCGACAGCTCGCTGATCGAGTTCCTGAAAGAGCTACGCCGCATCCGTGACGAGACCGTGGCTCCGGCCGAGCTGGCGAAGGCGAAGGCCTATCTCACGCTCGGCCTGCCGGGGGACTTCGAGACCACGGGTGGCGCCGCGGCGCGGTTCCGCGAGCTGCTCTCCTTCGGCCTGTCGCTCGACTACTACGACCACTACGTGGACCGCATTACCGCGATCACGGCCGCCGACGTGCAGCGCGTCGCCCGCCAGTACATCGACCCGGACCGGTTCGACATCGTGGTGGTGGGCGACAAGAGTCAGATCGAAGCGGGTATCAAGGCGTTGAACGAGGGGCCCATCGTGTACCGTGATCTTTGGGGGCAGGAGATCAGGTAGTCACCACCGGATCGCCGCACTCGCCCAGGTGAACCCCGAGCCGAACGCGGTCATGATCAGCAGGTCGCCGCGCTGGAGCCGTCCCTCGCACAGCGCCTCGTGCAGCGCGATCGGAATCGACGCGGCGGTCGTATTGCCGTACTTCTGGATGTTCACGTAGACCTGGTCGTCACGTAAGCCGGTAGCCTGCTGCACCATCTCGAGGATCCGCAGGTTCGCCTGGTGCGGGACCAGCAGCTTCACGTCCGCCGGGGTGGCCCCGTTGGCCTTGAGGGCCGTGGCGACCGATTGGGGCATCAGCACCGACGCGAACTTGAATACCTCGCGGCCTTCCATCACGGCGCGGTGCTTCCCCTCCTCTATCAGCTCGGCGCTGATGTAGGGGTCGTGCGCCAACCCGGGGGCGTCGACCCACAGCTTCTCGGCGTGGCGGCCGTCGGCATAGAGATGGGTCGAGAGCACGCCGCGCCCGGGGTCGTCGGTGGGGCCGAGGATCGCCACCCCCGCGCCGTCGCCGAACAATACCGCGGTGTCGCGGCCGCGTGTGGTCCTGTCCAGTCCGCGGGAATGCACTTCCGCGCCGACGAGCAACACGCGGCGGTACTGGCCGGTCCGGATCCACGCGTCGGCTACCGACAGCCCGTACACGAATCCCGAGCACTGGTTACGCACGTCGATCGCGGGGATGTCGCTGATCCCGAGCTCGCGCTGCAGAAACACGCCATTGCCAGGCTCGAAGTGGTCGGGCGTACAGGTGCAGTAGACGATGCAATCCAAATCGGAAGCCTTCATGCCCGCTTTGGCGAGTGCCTGCAGCGCGGCCCGACGGGCCAGCGTGGCGCCGGTCTCACCCTCCGCCACCCAGTGGCGCGTCTTGATCCCCGAGCGCTGGGTGATCCACTCGTCGGAGGTGTCCATGATCTGTGCGAGATCGTCGTTGGTGACGACGCGCTCGGGAACGTGGAAACCGGTGGCGATGAACTCGGTGCGTGGCATCGGTATTCCTTGCGGGAAAGGGGCACCGGGAGGAGATTTCGCCCCCGACGCGAGGCTTGGCAAGGGAGTCATGGATCTCACGGTCAGCCGGGCGCAGTTCGACGCCGTTCGCGGGGTGCGGCACCTGCCCGACGTTCTCAAAAAGGTCCTGGACGGGGCCACCCCCGCCGCGGGGGGCTATCTCCTGCACCTCACCTACGAGGAAGCCACGGCCCTGAACGAGTTGTGCGCCTGGAACGTGCACACGGACGCGAGCGGGGCGGTCAAACCGGAGTCGAAGGTGTTCGATGATCTCGTACAGGCCATTCTCACGCACCCGGACTACTAGACGATGAAACGCCTCCTGATTGTGCTGGGATGTCTCACGTTTCCCGTGTCCCTTGTCCCGTTTCCCGCTGTTTCCGCCCAGAAGCGAGCGATCACCGTCGACGACTACCTCGCGCTCAAGTCGGTGGGCAACCCGCAGCTCTCGCCGGACGGGAAGTGGGTCGCATACACCGTCACCGAGCCCTCGCTCAAGGACAACCGTGGCATCACGCGCATCTGGCTCGCCGACGTGGCGAGCGGGTCGGCGCGCCAGCTCACCGCGGGTCCCGGATCGGACCGGCAGCCGCGCTGGTCAGCCGACGGCCGCACGCTCGCCTTCGTGTCCACCCGCGAGAACGGCGCGCAGCTGTGGGTGCTGCCGGTCGCCGGGGGCGAGGCGCGGCGCCTGACGAGCCTCGCCGACGGCGTGTTCGATCCGCTGTGGCTGCCCGACGGCACGGGACTCGTGGTCACGAGCGACATCAAGTGGCCCGCGCAACAAGAGATCGACCGGCGCAACGGCGACTTCCCCACGGACGCCCGCCTCTGGACCGACCTGTTGTGGCGGCACTGGGACGATTGGCGCGCCGGCAAGCGCCAGCACCTGTTCACCGTCGCGCTCGCGGACGGCGCCAGCCGGGACGTGACGCCCGTGGACCACGACGTGCCGACGATCGCGACCGGTGGCGACGGCGATGTGAGCGTCTCTCCCGACGGGAAGGAGATCGCCGTCGCTATGCATGGCGATTCGACGGTCGCCGACAATACGAACGTGGACGTCTACCTCATGGGGCCGGATGGCTCGGGGATGCGCGCGCTGACCACGGGACGCGGAGCCGACAACACACCGCGCTATTCGCCCGACGGCAAATGGCTCGCATACCTCTCGATGGAGCGGGCCGGATTCGAGGCGGATCGACAACGCTTGATGCTGACAGGACGGTCGCAGGGTCGGACCGACGGGCCGACGATCGAGGCGACGAAGGGCTGGACGCTCTCCGTCGGGTCCTACACCTGGTGCCCCGATTCGAAATGCCTCTACGCCGTGGTCGAGGAGCGCGGGCGAGACAACATCTATCGGATCGACCTGCCGTCGTTCCGTCGCGCCGTCGCCGTCGGGGGGAGCGGCGGCGGGGTCAACACGGACGTGCAGGTGATGCCGGACGGTCGGGGGCTCGTGTACCTGCATCAGAGCAACACCCAACCCAACGAGATCTGGCTCTCCGGCCGCCAGCTCACGCACCACAATGACGTGGCGCTCGAGGCGCTCGATCTGCGGCCGCTCGACGAGTTCGGCTTCGTGGGCGCGCTGGGAGACTCCGTGTTCGGGTGGCTGCTCAAGCCGCCCGGCTTCGACCCCGCCAGGCGGTATCCGCTCATCTACCTGATTCACGGCGGGCCGCAAGGGGCGTGGACTGACTCGTGGGGGGCGCGCTGGAACTACGCGATGTTCGCGTCACGCGGATACGTGGTGGCCGCGGTCAACTTCCACGGCTCGACGGGCTACGGCCAGAAGTTCACGGACGCCATTTCGCAGCACTGGGGGGATTACCCCTACCAGGACCTCATGAAGGGCCTCGACGTCGCGACGCGTCTTCCCTACGTCGATTCGACGCGGATGGGCGCGGCGGGTGCGTCGTATGGTGGCTACATGATCTACTGGATCGCCGGGCACACCGGCCGCTTCAAGACGCTGGTATCGCACGACGGCGTGTTCAATCCGGTGAGCATGGCGGGGACGACGGAAGAGCTGTGGTTCGTGGACTGGGAGTTCGGCGGCACGCCATACGCGAACCGCGCGCTGTACGAAAAATGGTCGCCGTCGAATTTCGTCCAAAACTGGAAGACACCGATCTTGATCGTTCACTCCCAGCTCGACTATCGCGTGGACCTGTCGGAAGGCTATCAGGCGTTCACCGCCGCGCAGGTGCATGGCGTGCCCGCCAAGTTCCTGTACTTCCCCGACGAAGGCCACTGGGTGCAGCGGCCGCGCAACCGCCGCCTGTGGTGGGGAACGGTGCTCGACTGGATCGATCAGTACCTGAAGCCCGCGCCCCCCCCGGCTGGAGCCCGCTGATGGCCGAGCCGTTCCTCAAGACGCTGACGCGGACCACGATCGTCGCTTGCGCGCTGGGCATCGTGTTTCTGCTCCTCTTCCCCCGGCACGCGTCGCTGGCGTCCGACTTCGTGGATACGTTCAGCGTGGCCTTCTGCTTCACCTTCCTGGGCCATTACGTCGATCGGCTGTTGCTCGCCTTGCCCGGGATCCGCAGCGGCGTGGGACCGCTGGTGCGCGTGGTCGGCTGGTTCGCCGGCGGACTGTGGTGCGCCGTCATCGCGCGCTGGCTATGGATGCAGTATGGGCGCGATCTGGGGGAGCTCCCGGGCCTGATCTGGGGGGGTGTGTTTTTGGTAATCTTCAACGGCGTTGCCCGACGCCGGCAAGGTGCGTAAGCGCGCTACGTAGCGTCGTCCAACGCCCTTAGGGTTTCGTCCACGTATTGTTCCCCCGCCGCACATCCGGAAAATTCTGCCCGGGATCGATCTCGACCTTCACGACGTCGGCCGGGACCTTACGCTGGTAGGTGTAGCGGTTCCCCAGGTACCAGATCTCGACGGGGAGGCGCACGCCCTCCGCGGCGCCGTTGGCGTAGGTGAGCCGCAAGTCCACGGGCATCGGAAGGCCGCCGGGGCTCGAGAGAAAAATAAGCGCGCTGGCTCCAGCCGAGTCCGTCCGGGCGCGCACCGAGTCCACCGCCAGGTCGACCACGTCGGTCCGGTAGAACCAGCCGCGCCAGAACCACGACAGGTCTTCCCCGAGCCCGTCCTCCATGGAGCGGAAGAAGTCCGCCGGGGTGGGATGCTTGTAGGCCCAGCGACGGATGTAGGCGCGGAACGCGGCGTCGAATCGCGCCGTGTCGGCCAGGATGTGCTCGCGCAGCAGGTACAGGCCCGTCGCGGGCTTGTTGTATTCCGCCTGGCCCAGGAGCGGCGGGGGCACCCGATCGGCCGGTAGCATCGACGGCACATCGAGGCCGCTCGCGGCGAAGCGCGCCCACTGGATCGCACTGCCGCGGTCGCGCGGGGCGGTGTCCCGGTAGAACGCGAGCGTGGAATAAATATTGATGAACGTGTTGAACCCCTCGTCCATCCAGGCGTACGGTCGCTCGTTCGACCCCACGATCATGGGAAACCATTCATGGCCCAGCTCGTGCGTGGTCACGCCGAACAAGGCGCGGTCCCCGGCACGGTGCCCGCAGAACACGATCATCGGGTACTCCATCCCGCCCACCGGGCCGGCGACGTTGATCGCGGTCGGGTAGGGGTACCGGAACCACTTCTCGGAGTAGTGTTTGATCGAGTGGCGCGCGTATTCGGTGGAGCGCGCCCAATCCGGATTTGCCTCCGGCGGATAGAACGACTGGATCAGGATGCCGTCGTAGCCGCTCGCGTCCCACACGAAATTGGCCGCGGTCGCCCACGCCACGTCGCGTACGTTCTTGGCCGTGAAATGCCAGGTGAGGGTGGGCCGCGGGCCCGCGGGCCGGGTGAGCGGCTGCCCGACCTCCGCCTTGGGGATGATGGCGACGGTCGTGTCCGACCGCGCCGCGCGGGCGAGCCGCGCGCGCTGGCCGGCGGTGAGCACCTCGAGGGCGTTGGTGAGCGTTCCCGTCGCCGCCACGACGAAGCTCCGCGGCACGGTGATCGCCACGTCGAAATCGCCGTACTCCAGGTAGAACTCGCCCTGGCCGAGGTACTGCTCGGTGTTCCAGCCGCGCACATCGTCGTATACCGCCAGCCGCGGATACCACTGCGCGACCTCATACAGCCAGCCGCCGGGGAACTGCTCCCGCCCCATACGGTCGGACCCGTGCTCCGGCACTTCGAAGCGGTACCCCAGCTCGAGCTCCGCCCGCCCGCCCGGCGCGAGCGGCCGGTCGAGGTCCACGCGCAGCATGGTGCCGTTGTCCACGCTCGCGAGCGGGATCCGGCCCGCCGCCTGGCCGATCCGCCGGACGGCCCGGACGAACTCGATCGTATAGCCGCCTTCGAATCCCCGGCCCGCGAACCGCGCGTCGGTCGGGTTCAGCGCCGCGCCGCGGCTGTTCGCCTTGTAGATGTTCTGATCCAGCTGCAGCCACACATAGCGCAGGGTATCGGGTGAATTGTTGGTGTAGCGAATGGTCTCCGAGCCGGCGATCACGTGAGTCGCCGTATCGAGCGACGCCCGGATCGTGTAGTCGGCCCGCTGCTGCCAATAGCGCGGTCCCGGAACGCCCGAGCCCTCGCGCAGCTCGTTGGGCGTGGGGAGGGGCAGCCGTCGGAACGGCGATGTGTCGCCCGCCTGAGGGGGCAGCGGCGGGAGCTGGGCGGGGGCGGCGGGGGCGGCGGGGGCGGGCTGTTGCAGCGCGACCAAGACGAGTGCCAAAGCCAGCATTATTCCTCCGTCTTTGCTTCTGAGAGGTAGCTCATAGCTACCCCACCGACCACCATCGTGAGCCCGAGCCAGCCGAGCAGCGAGAGTTGTTGCTTGAAGAGGAGCAGTGCGAGCAGGGTACCTACGACCGGCTCGATGGTCGCGGCCACCGAAGTGAGCGCGGCGTCGATCCGCTGGACAGCGGCGAAGAAGAAGAAGTTGGCCGCGAGCACCGAGCCGAGCGACAGCAAGAGGACGTACACCCACGCTCCCACAGTGTGGGGCGGTAGCGGGGGATGTCCCGCCAGCGGCAGCACGATCGCGAGCACCACGATGCCGCCGAGAATCTCGAGGAACAGCACCTGCATCGCGCCGTAGCGCGGCACGGCATAGCGGGCCAGCAGGGTCGTGCCGGCGAAGGAGAGCATGGCGAGCAGCCCGCCCGCGACGCCCTGGATCAGACTCGGCAGCGGGATGGCCGTTCCGCCTCCGGCGCCGTGACTGCCGCCCTGAACCGTGAGCGCAGCCCCGGCCATGACCACGACCGCGAGCGCGACCCGCAGGGCGGTGAGCTTCTCGCCCAGGAGCGGCTTCGCGAGAATGGCGACCAGCACCGGCGCGACGTAGAGCAGCGCCGCCGCCCCGGCAACACCTGCGCCCGCGATGCCGAACTGGTAGGCCACCTCGAACAGCGCCACCAGCGCGCCGCCGCCCAGCCCCACCAGCAGCCAGGCCCGCCGCTCGATCCGGAACAATTGCGGCTGGAGCAGTCCGTACACGAGGAATCCGAGGAGGCCGATCACCAGGCGCCAGAAGCCGATCCCGGTGATCGCTTCGCCCGCGTGGTACAGCGCCGTCGACAGCGGGCCGGTGGTGCCCCAGATGGCGCCGGCCGCGAGAGCAAACAGGTAGCCGGCGAGCCGGCTCGCCCGCTGAGCGGTCGGTGGAGTGGTGGCCGTCATGGGCCGAAGGATAGAAGCCTCCGGCCCACGGGTCTAGTTGTGCAGGTTTGGCTTCGTCTTCCTCTGTTTCATGGGAAACCTCCTCAGTGCTGGAGGGCCGCGCGGATCGCCTGCGAGATCGCGTCCACGTCTCCCGGCCGCCCCCACCACTCGAGTGCGAAGCGGCCGAACGCCATCAGCGCCAGCAGGCCGCCCAGCACCGCGAGCGCGAGCCGGAAGGCCGGGGACTGTGGCTGCAGTTGGGTGGGGGCGAGCGCGACCACGAGGCAGACGATCCCCGGCGCGAGCCAGATCGGCAGCAGGGCGCGGGCGAACACCGTCATCCGGAAGCGGCCGTGCAGCACCGTCTGGCCGTCGCGCTCGCGGAATCGCCCGATGAAGGTGGGCCGAAAAATCGCCCGGTACTTGGCGGCGTCGCGATAGTAGAGGACCACGCCGTCGCCGCGGAGCCAGCCGTCCAGTCCGGCCGCGTTCCATGGCCTGCCGTCGATGGCGGCTTCGAGCCGCGCCCGCGCCTCGGCCGCCGAGCCGCTGCATGGGAAGGCCACGGGGTTCATGGCACGAGCTCTCCCCGCAGCACGGTCACGGCCTGCCCGGCGAGCACGACGCGGTCGCCGGCGAGCCGTACGCGGATCACACCGCCGCGGGGCGAAGCCTGGTACGCCGTCATCTCCGACCGGTTGAGGCGCTCGCTCCAGAACGGCGTCAGCGCGCAGTGGGCGGAGCCCGTCACGGGGTCTTCCGGCACGCCGGCGCGCGGCGCGAAGAAGCGCGATACGAAGTCGTACCCCGGAGTGGTGCCGCGACCCGTCACGATGATCCCGCGTACCTCCAGCTTTTCCAGTTCGGCGAGGTTCGGGGTGACGGCGCGCACCGTGGCTTCGGAGTCCACTTCGACGAGATAGTCGAACTTGCTGCGTCCCACCCAACGGGGCGCGATTCCGCTGCCGAGCGCGGCCGCGAGCCCGGGGGGTGTGGGCGCGGGTGCGGCGGGCGTGGCCGGGAAGTCGAGCTCGATCCAGTCGCCGCGGCGGTCGGCCGTGAGCAGACCGCTTTGGGTGTGGAACCGGGCCTGGCGACTGGCCGGGAGGCGACCCTCCTCCCACAGCACATGGGCGCTCGCGAGGGTCCCGTGACCGCACAGCGCGATCTCGACGGTGGGGGTGAACCAGCGGAGCCGGTGGCCCTCGTTCTCGGGATGGAGGAACGCCGTCTCGGCGAGGTTCATCTCGGCCGCCACGTCCTGCATCCAGCGCTCGTCGCGCGGCGCCGGGAGGATGCACACGCCCGCGGGGTTGCCGCTGAACGGGCGACTCGCGAATGCGTCCACCTGCACGATCCTCAAACCCATGTGAGGTAAGCTAGCCTGCTTGCCTCGCGGGTGGCGAGGGGATCACCGATCGGACGATCCGTTCTTGGGGCAGGGGATCGCGTGTAAACGTGCCTCGCCGTCGAGCAGCAGCCCGCGCGCGCGCGCCCGGGCGAAGTTCCAGCTGCGCCAGTCGTCGCGCCCGACCCTTTCGAGCCGCTCGAGCAGTCTCCCCGCGACGACGCACCGCGCGCGCCCGTCCAGGCGGGGGAGTGCCTCCAATAACTGCGGCACCGCATCGGCGCTGAGCGAGGCGGCATACCACCCGTCGAACGGGCGCTCGGAGCCGGGGCGGGCGAGGTTGGTGCGGACAATGAGGGCATCGGGATTGACGAGATGCAGGGCACCCAGCATCGCGAACCCCTGGACCAGCGCCCCGAACGCAAACCGCCGCCGCTGCCCGCGCAGGGTGGTCCACGCGAACCACGCGAAGACGCCGATGAGATAAACCATGAAGGCCGTCGCATAGAGCCGCTCCTCCGACAGGCCGAACGCGCCGACGTAGAGCCGCATGCGCGCGAGGGCGGACGCCATGACGACGGCGAGCAGCAGCAGCAGCACGACCGCGAGCTGGCGGACGGTCCGCTGATGCTCACGCGACTCGTTTCGGACCAGCCAGTCCGCGCCGGCGAGCACGGGGAGGACCAGACCGCTGGCGGTCACGAGCTCGAAGAAGCCGCGCCGGGCGTACTCGGCGTACGTCAGACCGGTCGCGCCGGCAATCAGCTCCGCGCCGCCGAACAGGTAGCGCAGCTGGATGACGACGAACATGAGGAAGACGAGATCGACGAGGGCCAGCGCCGTGGCCACGGGAATCATGCCGAGCGACAGCCGCGAGTCGCCCTCCGTCGGGGAGCGCGACGGAACCGCCCCGAGCAGCGCGCCGCGCAGGTATCCCGCGGCGAGCGCCGTGAAGATCCCGAACAGCGCGAGGTGCCCCAGTACGGAGCCGAAGTCTATCGCGAACAGGTCGGTGACGACGTCGTGGAACACGGCATCCGCGGAGCTGAACAATCCGCCGAAGACGATGAGCAACGGGAACGCTAGGGCGGCCCCGAGGGCGGCCGCGCGCACCTGTTTCAACCGTCCGCCGCGCGGCAGCTCGCTCCAGTTCACGTCGCGCCCCACCAGCGGGAACACACCGATCCACGCGCTCACGGCGGCGTCGAAGCCGGCGCGGACGTAGTGCCACGCCTGCCGCCCGCGCAGTCCGACCCCCTGGAGGCTCAGGAAGGCGACCGCAAACACGATCGTCAGGCCGATCGTGTCGAATGCCTGGAGCGTGCCCGAGTCGCGGGCGACGAAGTTCGACGCGACGAGGAGCGCGGCGGCCGCGAGCCAGGGTGCGTCGGCGCTGACCGCGACGCGGTGGCGGCGCACCAGCCACGCCGCGGCCGTGACGAATCCCGTGGCGCAGAGGAGGGCATTGAGACCCCACGGCACGGCGCGCAGCAGCCCGTCGCCGGCGATCCCGAGCAGCGCGCCCGCGCCGAGAATCTCGAGGCCGAGCCTCGTCCTGCCGCTCACGGCGCTCATCCCGCCGCCGCTTCCGGCAGCCCGCCGAAGCGGCGCTCCCGTGCGTGAAACTCGGCGACCGCCGTGGCGAGCTGCGCCGCGCCGAAGTCGGGCCACATCGTGTCCGTGAAATACAGCTCCGCGTACGCGCACTCCCACAGCAGGAAGTCCGACAGCCGCTGCTCACCGCCGGTGCGGATCAGGAGATCCACGTCCGGCAGGATGAGCCCCGCCCCGATCGCCCAGCGCGCGGAGTAGTCCACCGCGAGTCGCAGATGGAGCCGCCCGCCGCGCGCCGTGTCACGCTCGGCCGCTTCGATGGCGGCGACCAGCGGGACGGGCAGGCGGTCGCGGCGCCCGATGAGCTCGAGCCGCACGTCGTTCTTCACGAGGCGCGGTGTTTCGGTGCGGAGGTAGCGGGCGAGGAGACGCATCAGCGCCGCGACTTCACCGGGCGGGCGCTTCCAGTTGTCGGCGGAGAACGCATACAGCGTGAGCGCGGCAATGCGCGACTCCGGCGCGGCCTCGACCGTCCGGCGCAGGGCGTCGGCGCCGGCGCGGTGCCCGGCGACGCGGGGCCGGCCCCGGCGCCGGGCCCAGCGCCCGTTGCCATCCATCACAATGGCGACGTGGAGAGAAGAGCTTTGCGGCATAAAGTCCGTCCTCAAAAAAAATGCCTCACCCCTGACGGGTGGCGTGAATCAACGCTTCCATGTGGTCCAGGTAGCGCTCCAGCGCGCGCCGCCCGGCGGCGGTCAGCCGGTATTCGGTCTTCGGAATCCGTCCCTCGAACGACTTGCTGCACGTGATGTATTGCGCCTCCTCGAGCCGGCGCGCGTGCACGCTCAAGTTCCCATCCGTGGTCTTGAGCAGGGCCTTGAGCTGGTTGAAGCTCAATGCCTCGTTGACCGCGAGCGCGCTCACGATGCCGAGGCGCACCCGCTCGTGGATCAGCCGGTCGAGCTCGGCGGCGCGGCCACCGCCGCGCTCGCCCTTGAGCCCGCGCTCGACCGCTTCGGTCTTTCGCGCCGCGCCCTGCTTAGCCACCGTACCTCCGGGCAATGATCATGCCGAACCCGATGTGCAGCCCGCCGAACCCCGCCGCCATGGCCCAGTTTCCCCACGCCGCCGGCCCGAACAACGCCACCGCACCGATCAGCATGAAGCAGATCCCCATCACCGGCACGATCCGGACCGAGAACGCGCCCCCGGTCACGAATCCGGTCCCGTACAACAGCAGCCAGGTGCCCGGCAGCGCGTGCCACAGGCCGGCGCGGTACAGCACGACCGTGAGCAGGCCGCCCACGACCATCGGCGGCAGGAAACTCAGGCCGAACCGTCGCCCCGGCCCGGACAGGATCGGATCGTTCACGGCGTAGGCCTTCCGGACCATTGTCGACCCGCCGATCGCGAGCGCGACGATCGCTTCGGCCAGCCAGGTCGCGAGCCACAGCTCGGGGGTGTGCTGCCGCGCCGCCAGGAACGCCGCGGCCAGTGCGGTGGCCCCCACGGCCACCTGCCCCCAGCCGGGGACCGCGGTGAACGATCCCGCGCGCTCCATCGTCTGCCGGATGAAGCGGAGGTTGTCGAGCGCGCGATCGTGCAGCGGCCGAGGTACCACCATGACCCACACGATGGCACGTCGCCCTGCCGTTGTCAAGTACTTTGCAATACAAAGCAGATCGCCGAGATAGCTTTGGCCCAATGCGCGTCTACATCTCCGTCGACATGGAAGGGATCGCCGGCGTCGTCCACGAGTCCCAGACCGACCCCACCACGCCGGCGTTCGCCGCCGAGTACGGGCGATTCCGGCGCCTCATGATCGCGGAGGCGAACGCCGCCGTCGAAGGCGCGCTCGCCGCCGGCGCTACCCGGGTGCTCGTGAACGACAGCCACTGGTTCATGCGCAATCTGCTCGCCGAGGAGCTGCACCAGGCCGCCGAGCTGGTGTCGGGAGACCCCAAGCCCCGCTCCATGGTCCAGGAGATCGACGGCGGCTTCGACGCGGCGCTGTTCATCGGGTATCACGCCCGGGCCGGCACCCGCCATGCGATCCTCGACCATACCTACGCCGACCGCATTCACGACGTGCGCCTCAACGGGAAGCCGGTGGGCGAGCTGGGGCTCAACGCGGCGCTGGCGGGCGTGCACGGTGTGCCCGTCGCGCTCGTGAGCGGCGACGCCGCCCTCGCGGCCGAAGCAACGGACCTGCTGGGGGACGGCGTGACGACGGTGATCGTGAAGCGGGCGGTGAGCCGCCACGCGGCGCAGAGCGTCGCGCCCGCGGCGGCGTGCCGCATGATCCGCGAGGCGGTGCCCCGGGCCCTCGAGCGCACGCAGGTGCCGTTCACCATCCGGGCGCCGGTGACGCTCGAGGTGGACTTCGCGATGACGATCCACGCGGACATGGCGGAGCTCTGCCCCGGCGCTACACGCACCGCCGGCCGCACCGTCGCGTTTACCCATCAGGAGTACGGGGAAGTATTCCGCGCGTGGCGGACGCTGCTGAATCTTTCAGCCGTGGTGTAAGGAGCCCCGCGTGACCGCCCTGCTCGCTCGCCTGCAAGCCAGCCTCGGGGATCGTTACGCGATCGACAGGGCAGTCGGCCGCGGGGGGATGGCGACGGTGTTCCTGGCGAAAGACCTGAAGCACCACCGATCGGTTGCCATCAAGGTGCTCCATCCCGAGCTCGCTACGAGCCTGGGGCTCGAGCGCTTCCTGCGTGAGATCAATATCGCGGCCGGGCTGACCCACCCGCACATCCTCGCGCTGTACGATTCGGGCCAGGCCGCCGACCTGCTCTACTATGTGATGCCGTACATCGAAGGCGAGACGCTGCGGGGCCGTCTGGAGCGCGAGCGGCAGCTGTCCATTACGGACGCGGTCCGCATCGCGAGCGAGATCGCCGACGCCCTCGGGTATGCGCACAGCCGCGGCGTCGTGCACCGCGACATCAAGCCGGAAAACATCATGTTCTCCGCGGGCAGCGCCGTCGTGGCCGACTTCGGCATCGCCCGCGCGGTGACGGCCGCGGCGCTCGAGCCCCTCACGGCCTCGGGCGCCATCGTCGGCACGCCCGCCTACATGAGCCCGGAGCAGGCGACGGGTGATGATCGGCTCGACGGCCGATCCGACCTCTACAGCCTCGGATGCGTGGTGTACGAGATGCTCACCGGATCGGTGCCGTTCACCGGCCCGACGGCGCAGGCCATCATGGCGCGACACTCGGTCGATGTCGCTCCCCCGATCCGCAGCGTGCGCCCGACCGTGTCGGACGCGCTGGAGCACGCCGTGTTGACGGCACTCGCCAAGGTGCCCGCGGATCGGTTCGCGACGGCCGCGCAGTTCGCCAAGGCCATGGCGGCGCGCGCCGAACCGGCCGTCGAGGGGGCGGAGGGCGAGTCGATTGCGGTCTTGCCGTTCGCGAACCTGAGCGGCGATCCCGAATTCGAATATTTCAGCGAGGGTATCGCCGAAGAGATCATCAACGCCCTCACCCAGCTGCCTGGCTTGCGCGTGGCCGCCCGCACCTCGTCGTTCGCATTCCGCGGACCGGCGATGGATCTCGCCGAGGTGGGTGCGAAGCTCAAGGTGGCGACGGTGGTGGAGGGAAGCGTGCGCAGGGCGGGGAACCGGCTGCGTATCGGCGCCCAGCTCGTGAAGGTCGGCGACGGGTACCATCTCTGGTCGGAGCGCTACGATCGCGAGATGACGGACGTCTTCGCGATCCAGGACGAGATCGCCAAGGCGATCGCCAGCCGGCTCCAGGTCACCCTCGGTGGCGAGGGGACGCCGCTGGTCCTGCCGGCCACGGGGAATCTCGATGCCTATCATCTCTACCTGAAGGGGCGGTACTACCTGGCACAGCGGGGGCTCGGGCTCAAGAAAGCGCTCGAGTGCTTCGATCAGGCGCTGGCGTTCGATCCGAACTACGCGTTGGCGTACGCGGGCCTCGCCGATGCCTGCACGGTGCTCGCGCAATACGGGCTCGCGCCGCCCAACGTGCTGCGGCCGAGAGCACGTGCGGCCGTCCAGAAGGCCCTCGAGCTGGCGCCCGACCTCGCGGAGGTCTATTGCGCCTCGGGAGCCGTGGGCTTCATCTGCGACTGGGACTGGCCTCGCGCCGCGCGGGACCTACGGCGTGCCGTCGAGCTGAATCCGCGCTACGTCGCCGCACGGCAATGGCTTTCCTACTATCTCGTCTTCATCGAGGGCCAGCTCGATGAGGGGGTCGCGCAGGCCCGGCGGGCCGTCGAGCTGGACCCCCTGGCCCCGTTGCTCGTCATGCAGCTCGGCATGACGCTGATGGGGGCGGGGCGCTTTGAGGAGGCCGTCGCGCCGCTGAAACGCGCCGGGGACCTGGCGCCCACGATGTTCCTCCCCGCGATCCACCTGGGGTTGCTGTACAACCATCTGGGGAGAAGCGCAGAGGCCATCGGACCGTTGGAAGCGGCGGTGCTCGCGTCCGGACGCCACCCCTGGACGCTCTCGGCGCTCGCGGTGTGCTACAGCGCCCTGGGGAAGCTGGCCGAGGTGGACGCGATCAGCGACGAGCTGCTCGCGCGGGCGCGGCGCGAGTACGTGCAGTCGTCGACACTCGCGATCATCGCCGCGAGCCTCGGGCGCATGGACATCGCGTTCGAGTTCCTGGACCGGGCGTGCGACGAGCACGACGGCATCCTCGTCTACTCGAAGCGGTATCCGTTTTTCAGGGCGCTGCAGAGCGATCCGCGGATGGAGCGCATCTACCGGCGCATGGGGCTCCCCGATACCGCGGGCTACGGAGCCAGCAGCACCAGCCCGTAATCACCCACGATGCGGAATCCGAGAAACAGGTAGGCCCGCCGCGCGGCCGCGTTGGCCGGATCGGCGAACAGCACCGCGCGCGCGATCCCCTGCTTGCGCGCCGCGAGCAGCGACCCGGCGACCACGGAGCGGGCGTAGCCGCGGCCCCGCAGCTCGGGTGGCGTCCACACGCCACCGATCTGCACGATATCCGGGAGCATGGCGTTGAACACCGAGTAGGCGACCGGCGTCGCCCCGGCGAGCAGCAACCAGTCCGTGCCCCGCTCGTGCTGCAGCCGCACGTCGTCCGCGCTCGCCTGCCGGAGCTCCGGGCCATCGGTCGCACCGAGAGCCTCGACGGCGAACCGCACCCGCCAGTCCACCAACAGCTCGAGCTCGCGCCCCGCGGGATGCCGGCAGCGGAGCGCGCCGCTCGCGAGCTCCGGTGGAACCGCCAGCCGAGCGAGGTCGAGCACGTACAGCTCGTCACGGCTGTCCTTGGCGGTGGGTGCGGCGCCGAGCCCGAGCGCCTCACGCGCGGCGACGACCTGGCTCCACGGCCCGGAAAAGCCGGTCACCGTGCGACCCGAGCGCCGCACCGCCTCGCGCGCCGCGGCGGCAGCGTGACCCCCGTCCGGAGCCTGCACCAGCACCATGCCGTTCCAGCAGTGCGCCGCGACGCCCGCGATCCGCCCACCCTCCAGCGCCGCGACGTACGTGGCCTGCATCGGCTCGCCTCGGTCGGCGAGCCCCGCCGAGCGCGCGTTGGACCGGAGAAACATGGACGAGTCGGCATGGCGCGCGAGGAAGGTGTCGAGGGCGGCCTCGTCGCCGGGGCGGAGCAGACGGAGCTCGGGCACCGCTCAGTCGGTCGCGGGAGGAGGAGGGGCAGGCGGACGCGGCAAGCGGAGGATCTTGAGCGACAGGCTGCGCGCCAGGATCCCGATCCCTGTCGGGTCACCCGCCCGCCGCGGCACGGCGCGGTAGATCAGGATCACGAGAATCCAGGTGAGCCAGCTGGACCGCTCGCTCCACGACAGGCCGGTGAGCATCAACCACGGCTGGGTGTAAGCGGCGGTCCACGGCTGCCACTCGCCCTGGGCGAGCGCGAGCGGGCGGGCGATCACGCGGTTCGACCGAAACCCGTGCGCGCTCGGGCTCGAGAGGTTCCAGACGCACGTCACCTGGCCCCACCCGTGGTTGTCGCTCGCGCCCACCACCAGCAGGTCGCGCGATTCGGCGAGCTCGAGGACACGGGCGCGCGCCGCCGCGGGAAAGCCGAGCCCCTTCGGCGCGCAGCTCACGATCTCGAACCCGTCGGCTCCGGCCGCCACGAAGGCGTCCAGCTCGGCCCAGTGGTTGCGCCAGTACTCGGGAAGCGACGCGATGCCGATCGCGCCCTGGCGATGCAGCGCGCCGAACAGGCTGAGCATGGCGCGCGTGTCACGCCCATACACGCCGCGCTCGAGCGGCGCCACGGCGCCGAGGGCCACAATGTGCTGGTCGAACACGCTCCACTCGACGCCCGGTAGCAAGCGGATCGCGTCGTCGACTCCCCCCCCCCCCCCCCCCCCCCCCCCCCCCCCCCCCCCCCCCCCCCCCCCCCCCCCCCGCCCTCCCCGCCATCCCCCCCCCCGCCCACCCCCCCCCCCGC
>Ga0075423_10001386_pt1 | contig 21219 bp, 20 predicted proteins | sample SoiMethybrSBSTD2_FD_80114 | JGI IMG/M metagenome (GOLD analysis project Ga0075423, IMG submission 80114) | Bulk soil microbial communities from a Populus tree surrounding site in Tennessee, USA - Soil MetaG P. TD hybrid SBSTD2 | ecosystem: Environmental > Terrestrial > Soil > Tree plantation...
GGGATGGGCGAGTTCAGATTGATCGCGACGCGGAGGGCGCCAGCCATTGTCTAATGTCTATGTACAATATACATTGACGATGGTAAGCGCAACCCAGGCATCGTAGTGGCCGGCTTCAGCCAGCCTGTTCAGTCCGCCTACAGGCGGACACTACGTACGATCGGTCCGGCTGAAGCCGCACACTACGGACTGATCGGTGCGGTGCGGGTCCACGGCGCGGCGCGTTCATACGCATCGGCGACGCGGAGGATGGTGGCCTCGTCGAACATCTTGCCGATCAACTGAAAGCCAATCGGCAACTGGCCCGCGAGTCCGCAGGGAATGCTGATGCCCGGCAGTCCCGCCAGGTTCACGCTCACCGTGAAGATGTCGGCGAGATACATCTGCAGCGGATCGTCCGTTTTCTCTCCCAGCTTGAACGGCGGCGTCGGGCTCGTCGGCATCGCGACGACGTCGACACGCTCGAAGGCGCGCTCGTAATCGCGGCGCAGGAGCGTGCGGACCTGCTGTGCCTTCAGATAGAACGCATCGTAGTAACCCGCGCTCAGCACATAGGTGCCGAGCATGATCCGGCGCTTCACCTCGGCACCGAAACCCTGATCGCGCGTCCGGCTGTACATGGTCTTGAGTGTGTCGTCCTTCGCCGACGCCGCGCGCAAGCCGTACTTCACGCCGTCGTAGCGCGCGAGGTTCGAGCTCGCTTCGGCGGTGCAAACCAGGTAGTAGACCGGGATCGCGTAGCGGGCGTACGGCAGCTCGATGTCGACGAGCGTGGCACCGCTGCGGCGCAGCGTCTCGAGCGCCGCATCGAAAGCCGTCCGCACCACATCGTCCACGCCCTCCGACACGAACGCGCGCGGCACGCCGACGCGCACGCCATCGATCTGTCCTGAAAGCGCTGATGTGAAGTCGAGCACCGGCTCGGTGGACGATGTCGAGTCCATCGGATCGTTTCCCGCAAGCACTGTCAGTGCTGCTGCCGCGTCGCCGACCGATCTCGAGAACGGTCCGATCTGATCGAGCGACGAGGCAAATGCCAGCAGGCCGTACCGCGACACGCGTCCGTAGGTCGGCTTGAGTCCGACGACGCCGCAGAACGATGCCGGCTGTCGAATCGATCCGCCGGTATCTGAGCCGAGGGCCAACGGCACACAGGCTGAAGCGACCGAGGCGGCCGATCCTCCACTCGATCCACCCGGCGTGCGATCGAGCGCCCACGGATTGCGCACTGGCCCGTACGCCGAGTTCTCGTTCGACGAGCCCATCGCGAACTCATCGCAGTTCGCTTTGGCGACGATGACCGCGTCGGCGGCCTCGAGTCGCTGCGTCACGGTGGCGTCGTAGGGCGGAACGAAGGTATCGAGAATCTTTGACGAAGCCGTCGTGCGCATCCCGCGCACGCACATGTTGTCCTTGAGCACGACGGGAACGCCGGCCAGCGGACCGAGCGTCTGACCCGAGGCACGCCGGCGATCGATCTCACGCGCGCGGTCCATGGCGCGATCGGTCGCGATCAGGTTGAAGGCGTTGAGTGCCGAGTTCACGCGCTCCATGCGCGCGAGTGCGTCGGTGCAGATCTCGACGGCTGAAGCCTGTCCGCTGGCGACGATCTCGCGGATCTCGCGAGCGCCGAGGGCGGCAGGCGCCGTCATCCGATGACCCGTGGCACGCGGAACAATCCGGCCGATGGTGCGCTGTCCGGCGCGTTGGCGAGCGCGTCCTCCACCGACAGGCACGGCGCCGGCTCATCATCGCGCTCGACACCGTGTGCGTTGACGTGCGAGGTCGCGGGAACGCCAGTGGTGTCGACGGCCTGTACCTGCTCGGCATAGGCGAGGATGTCGGCCAGCTGTCGAGTGAAGAGCTGCTTTTCCTCGTCAGTCAATTCGAGATGCGCCAGCGCGGCGACGCGCTCGACGTCGGCAATGGTCAGGGACGTGGACACAGAAAGCATGCTATCGCAAGTGCAAGAAGTGGAAGAATCTGTCTGTGCGCCGTAGACGGGCGTCGGTGGCGGGCCGGTGGTACGCGGACGATCCTGCGCAGCTGACTGCGGAGGTCGATCGGTACATTTCGCGGGCCGAGCTCGATGCCATCGGCAGCCCGGTTCTGGCGATCGTGGCGCCGCATGCGGGGCTGGTGTACTCGGGGCCGGTGGCCGCATTTGCCTACAAGGCCGCGGTGCACAGCGGCTGCACGGCGGCGGTGCTCGTTGGTCCGTCGCACTATGTGCCCTTTCAGGGCGCGTCGATCTGGCCTGACGGTGTGTGGGAGTCGCCGCTCGGTGACGTGGCGATCGACGCCAACCTCGCGCACGCGATTCAAGCGACATCGGAGACCGTCGTCGATCTTCCGTCGGCGCACGGCCGTGAACATTCGCTCGAGATGCAGCTGCCGTTTGTGACGCGCGTGCTGCCTGGCATTCCAATCGTGCCGCTCGTCATGGGTGAACAGACGCGGCAGACGGCGTTTGGGCTGGCCGATGCGCTCGAATACGCCATCTCGCGGCGTGCCGGTCGCACACTGCTGATCGCCAGCAGCGATCTCTCGCATTATGAGAACGCCACGACGGCGCAGGCCCTCGACGCCGTCGTCCTCCGACATGTCGAGGCGCTCGATGCCGATGGCCTGATGCATGCGCTCGAGGCCGAGCCGCGCCATGCGTGCGGGGGAGGACCGATGGTGTCGGTGCTGGAAGCGGTACGCCGCCTCGGTGCATCACGTGCGCACGTGCTCGAGTACGCCGATTCTGGCGACGTGTCCGGCGACAAGTCGTCGGTAGTAGGCTACATGGCTGCAGCGATCTGGTAATGCGGGCAAACTCCCACAGCGAAACTGCCAACTCCCAAAGAACGTGATCAGCGACGCCGATCAGAAACGTCTATTGTCCTTGGCGCGTCGCGCGCTGGAAGCGCGCGTGCGGCGCACCGATCCGCCGTACATCGAGGGGCCTCGCGACATCGCGAGCGGCGCGTTTGTCACGATCCTCCACGCTGGTGATCTGCGCGGCTGCCTGGGACGCCTCGATGTGAACTTGCCCCTCGCGGAGCTGGTCGTGGAGCTCGCACAGTCCGTGGCCGATTCCGACCCGCGCTTTGATCCCGTCCGAGTCGACGAGCTTGCGGATATCGCCTTCGAGATATCAGTGCTGACACCTGAGCGCGAGGTTGTTTCGATGGAGGCGATCGAAGTGGGGCGTCATGGCCTCATCGTCGAGCAAGGCCGCAATCGCGGTCTGCTGTTGCCGCAGGTCGCGACCGAGCACGGCTGGGACCGATATACCTTTCTTGACCACACCTGTCTGAAGGCGGGACTCCAGCCCGGCGCGTGGAAACGCGACGCGCACGTGTTCGTCTTCGAAGCGGAGGTCTTCGGGGAGCGAACGCTCGCGACACACCGAGGCACCCAGGCGCCGCACTGATTCATCTGGGGTCATTCATCTGGACAACGTCTGTCACACACTGGTGGGCGCCGCCTTCGGAGAGGCCGGCCTCAAGCACCGCACCCGATTCGGCGCCGCCGCGCTGATGATCTCGGCCAACATTCCCGACGTCGACGTGCTCGTGTTCTTCAGCGGCACGCCGCCCGTGGCCTTCCGTCGCGGCATCACACACGGCATCGTCGCGCAGCTTCTCTTGCCGATCGTGCTCACCGGCATCTTCATGGTCGTCGCGAGGTTCAGGAAGCCGCGTGACGGCGACGATCGTACCCTCCGCCCCGTGTGGCTCCTGCTGCTGTCCTTCGCGGGCGTCTACTCTCACGTCTTTCTCGACTTCTTGAACAACTACGGCGTGCGCCTCATGACGCCATTCAGTTGGCAATGGTTCTACGGCGATTCGGTATTCATCGTCGACCCCTGGCTCTGGCTGATGCTGGGCGTCGGCATCTGGCTCACGCGGCGACGGCAGGCGCCCACTCCCGTGCGCGGCGCATTGATCTTCGCGACCGCATACATCGTTTTGATGCTGGTGTCGGCGCGAGCGGCGCGTGGGATCGTCGAGCGCGTGTGGCACGACATGCGAGGCGCGTCGCCAGTGGCGCTGATGGTCGGTCCGCTGCCGATCACGCCGTTTACACGTGAGGTGATCGTCGATGCGGGCGATCACTATGAGAGGGGCACGTTCTCGTGGTGGTCCACGTCACTGACGATGGATCCCGAGAAGACTCCGAAGAATGACGACAAGCCGGAAGTCGCCGCGGCGCGCGAGGCGTCGGCGAACATCCGCGCGTTTCTCGTCTGGTCGCGCTTTCCGTTCTGGACGCTGAGGCCGGATGGACAGAGCGTGCGCGTCAGCGTGTACGACATGCGCTTCCTCGCAGGCGGGCGAGGCTTCGCGCAGTCGGCGGTGGTTCCGCGAGAAGCCTCGCGTCCGTCTTATTGAGCCGCGAGCGATTCGCCGCGAGGGATCACACCTTGGGCAATAATGAATCCGGTGCGACGAGTCCTCGCGGTCGTTGGCCTTCTAGCCCTCGCGGCGATGCCGACCGGCGTGTCGGCGTGGGGCTACGAGGCTCACAAAACGATCATGGACAAGGCGATCGCGCTCCTGCCGCAGGACATCCGTCCGCTCTTCGAGCAGAATCGCACCACGCTCGTCGAGCACGTGATCGATCCCGACCTGTGGCAGACGGCGGGATTCGACAACGCGGAATCACCGAATCACTTCCTCGACCTCGATTGGGACGGCTACGGCAAATACCCATTCGATGGATTGCCGCGTGATTATGCCGCCGCCGTCGCGAAGTTCGGGAAGGATCGCATCGAGAAGAACGGCACCGTGCCGTGGCGCGTCGAGGAGATGTTTGGCAACTTGCGGCGCGCGTTCGAGTCGTACGAACGTCGCGGTCCGTTCGGACGCTTCGACGTGCTGTTCTATTCAGCCTGGCTCACGCATTACGTGAGCGACGCGCACGTGCCGTTTCACGCGGTGGTCAACTACGACGGCCAGCTCACGGGTCAGCCGGGACTCCACGCTCGCTTCGAGGCGTTCCTCTTCGAGCGCTATCGCGATCAATGGACGATCGCGCCGAAGCCGATCGCGCCAGTGCGCACGCCGCGCGACTTCATCTTCGATACTGTCATCGCGGGCACGCAGCTCGTGCCGCCGATCCTCAAGTCGGATCTCGAGGCCATCGGCACGCGCGAGGAGTACGACGATGCGTACTACGCGGCGTTCTTCAAGGCCAATCGTGCGGTGCTGGAGCGCCGTCTCAACGAGGCGATTGCCGCATCGGCAGCGATGATTGCTGGTGCGTGGGAAGCAGCGGGGAAGCCGGCGGTGCCCATCAACCCGAAGGTGCCGCCGCAGCGAAGGCGACGATAAGGGTTACGTACTCTTGGGCGACCCGGTCACCTTGTGGGCGAGTGCCTCGCCCTTTTCTTTCACCTTCTGCAGCCACCGTCGCGCCCACGCGTACTCGAGGCCGAGGATGCCGAGGCCGATCGGGATCACGATGATCGCCGGTCCGGGGAGCACGATCATCGCGATGCCCACCAGCAGCACGGTGAACCCTACAACCGAGATGGCGATCCGTCTGGCCAGCCGATAGGCAACATTGAGCATGTGGGTGGAATGCAGTCGGGCGGGAAGACTCTCTCACGATGGTACATCCGAAATCGACGTCCGGCTAAAGCCGGACACTACGTACGGGCAACGCATTACAATCTCGACTAGGTGAAGCTGCGCGAGCTGGCAGAGCGAATCGACTGCCGACTGGAAGGGAACGGAGACATCGAAGTGCGGCGCGTTGCGGGCATTCAGGATGCCGGCGACGGCGACGTCACGTTTCTCGCCAATCCCAAGTACGAGAAGACGCTGCACGCGACACGCGCCTCGGCCGTAATCTTGCGCGACGCGGCGCCGGCCGCGCCCTGCGCCATGCTGCGGGCCAAGGATCCCTATCTCGCGTTCGCGAGAGCCGTAGCGCTGTTCGCTCCCGAGTGGCGCCCGAGCCCAGGTGTTCATTCGTTGGCGGCAGTGGCAAGCGAGGCGTCGCTCGGCCGCGACGTGTCGATTGGCGCATTCGTCGCGATCGCAGAGGGAGCGGTCATCGGCGACAACACGGTCATCTTTCCAAACGTCACGATCGGTCCCGGTGCTCGGATTGGCGGCGACTGCGTGATCCACTCGAATGTGGCCATTCGAGAGCGGGTCACGATCGGCAATCGCGTCGTCTTGCAGAACGGCGTCGTGGTCGGCGGCGACGGTTACGGCTTCGTGCGGCGAGGCGACGGCACGCACGAGAAGATCCCGCAGGTCGCCACGGTCGTCATCGAAGACGACGTCGAGCTGGGCGCGAACACGACTGTCGATCGCCCCGCGGTCGGCGAGACGCGGATCAAGTCGGGCACGAAGCTCGACAACCTCGTCATGATCGGCCACGGGGTCACGGTCGGTCGCAATGTGCTCATGGCCGCGCAGGTCGGAATCGCCGGCAGCACGCACATCGATGACGACGTGGTGTTCGGCGGACAGGTCGGTGTGGGCGGTCACCTGTCAATCGGTCGCGGCGCCATTGCCGTGGGGCAGTCAGGCGTCACCAATTCGCTCGACCCCGGCGCGCGTGTGGCCGGCTATCCCGCCATCGACAACCACGAATGGCGCAAGGCCTCGGCAGTCTTTCGTCGCCTTCCCGAGCTCAAGCGCCGCATCGAGGCGCTCGAAGCGGAGATCGCAGCTCTCCGCTCTTCTCGTGCCGATAAACCCGAAAGGTCATCCGAGTGAATCGTGTCGATCGATGGGCCCGCCCACAGGGGTGGGCGCTGGCGTTCGTACTCTGTCTCTGCGCGCGCACAGCAGGCGCCCAATCCCTACCTGCTGCGCCGTCGGCCACGGACAACAGCGTGCACTTCATGCCGCGCGCGGCGTTCTATTTGTGGGCGGAGAAGCTGTCGGGTGAGGATGACAGCTTCGAGTGGGACGCCGACTTCGGCGGCGACCTCGACGTCGTCGACTACACCACCGGCCGGCTGACGTTCTACGCCAACTATCAGGTCATCATGGGCGGCGAGTTCCGCCGCTTCGATCCGAATCAAGGCAACTACATTCTCGGCGGGACGTTGTCGAGGCGGTACAACGGATTCGAGTACGCGTTCAACTTCCATCACGAGTCGCGTCACCTCAGCGATCGCTTCAATCGTGTCGCCGTGGCCTGGAACATGGCGGGAGGCCGGGTCAGCCGCGTCTTTCAATACGGAATGGCGCGCATTGATGCGCGCGTCGACGCCCGCGTGTCGGTGGCCAAGGCGTTCGTCGACTACAACTGGGAGATCGATTCCAGCGTGCGAAGCGACCTGCAGCTTCGTCCGAAGATGGCGCTTCTCTTCGCTGGCGATCTGCGACGGCTTGGCGTCGACGGCACGCAGAATCGGGGCGGGCCAACCGGCTTTCGCACCGAAGCTGGTGTGCACTTGGTCGGCGGCGCCGGCGCCATGGAGTTCTTCATTGCCGGCGAGCATCGAATCGACCCGTATCCGCTGGAATTCGGCTCGATCAACTTCGTAACCGTGGGGTTCCGGCTCTTGACGCGGTGACCGCGCGGCGTCCCGCTCGTCTCTGGGATAATGGCCTATGCGCGTTTCGAAGCGCCCAGCCGTCTGCGTGGGCGCGCTCGTTGCTCTCGGAATCTTCATCGCGTCCCTGATCACGCCGCTCGATGCGGCGGTCCGCCCTCCAAAGCTTCAGTATCAAACCACGGTGCTCTCGAATGGCCTGCGCGTGATCCTCTCTGAGGATCATTCGACGCCGATCGTCCACCTCGCCGTGTGGTACCACGTCGGATCGAAGAACGAGCGGCCCGGCCGCACCGGCTTCGCGCATCTCTTCGAGCACATGATGTTCAAGGGCTCGAAGAACGTCGAGCCCGAGTCGCACACGTCGATCATCGCCAGCGTCGGTGGACGCAGCAACGCCTACACCACTGAAGACGAGACGGTCTTCTGGCAGACACTGCCGTCGCAGTACCTGCCGTTAGCGGTCTGGCTGGAAGCCGATCGCATGGCGACGCTGCGCCTCGATGACGATGCGTTCCGGCGCGAGCGGGAAGTGGTGAAGGAAGAGCGTCGCATGCGCGTGGAGAACCAGCCGTACGGGCGCTTGTCGGAAATCATCTACGACAACGCGTTCACCACGCATCCCTACAAACATCCGACGATCGGCAGCATGAAGGATCTCGAAGCCGCATCGATCGCCGATGTTCGCGACTTTCACAACACCTACTACGTACCCGAGAACGCCACCGTGGTGATCGTCGGTGACTTCGAGAACGCGCAGGCGATGCAGATCGTGAACCAGTACTTCGCCCGCGTGCCGAAGGCCGGCCATGCGGTGCCGCGCGACATTCCCAAGGAGCCGCCGCAGACCAAAGAACGGCGAGCGGTGGTCGAAGAGGGGTGGCCGCTGCCGGCGGTCATCGTCGCGTATCACGTGACCTACGACGGCCATCCCGATTCGTATCCGCTGCACATCGCCTCGAAGATCATGTCCGACGGCGCGAGCGCGCGCATCCCGCTCGAGCTGATGTACAAGCGTCGCATTGCGCTCACGGCGTTCGGGAGCGGCAACATCACCGAAGATCCGAATCTCTTCTACGCGGTGGCGATCGTGCAGCCCGGACAGACGACGTCGGCCGCCGAGCAGGCGCTCGTCGCCGAGTTCGAGAAGATGATCAAGGAACCGGTGAGCGCGGTGGAGCTGCAGCGCGCCAAGAATCAGTGGGCGCGCGACTACATCATCGGCCGCGAATCGAATCAGGACAAGGCGACGCATCTGGCGCACGCCGCGGTGATTCACAACGATCTCAACACCGCGGACAACGAGTACGACATCCTCATGAATGTGAGCACCGCAGACGTGCAGCGCGTCGCACGCACCTACTTCACGCCGAACAATCGGGTCGTCATCCACATCCTGCCGAAGGGCGGCACACGTTGATCAAGATTGGCAGCTGGTTCCTGGCGGCAATCCTGATCGCGTCGACCGCGATCGCCCAGGAGTTCCCGAATTGGCCGGCGGAAAACGCGCCGCGGCCGCTCCCCTCGCGCGAGGTCAAGTTCCCGCCCTATGAGGTGCGGTCGCTCTCGAACGGCATGCAGGTGGTGGTCGTCCTTCACCACGAGCAGCCGTCCGTGACGATGCGGCTGCTCATTCGTGCCGGCGCGGCGCAGGATCCCGAGCGCAAGGGCGGCGCCGCCGAGCTGGTGTCGCATGTGCTGGATCAGGGCACGACGACGAGAAGCGCCGAGCGGATCGCCGAGCAGATCGACACCATCGGTGGTGCCATGGGCACCGGCTCGGGCACCGACCTCACCTACGTCAACGCCGTGGTGATGAAGGACTCGTTCGCGCTCGCGATGGATCTCATCGCCGACGTGGCCCACAATCCGACGTTCAGCCCCGAAGAGATCGAGCGTCAACGCGAACGGCAGATCTCGTCGCTGCGCGTCAGCGACGACGATCCCGACTACGTGGCGTCGGTGACCTTCGATCGTCTCGTCTACGGCTTCCATCCCTACGGTCTTCCCGGCAGCGGCACGCCGGAATCGCTCGCCTCGATCACGCAGGACGATCTGAAGACGTTTCATCGCAAGTACTTCGTTCCCAACAACATGATCCTCGCCATTGTCGGCGACGTCACGAGTGACGACGCATTTTCGACCGCAGAGCGCGTGTTCGGCACGTGGGCACGCGCCGATCTGCCGGAGTGGAAGCCGATCGAGCCGCCCCAACCAACCCGACGCCTGGTCATTGTCGACAAACCCGATTCGGTGCAGACCGAGATCCGGATCGGACAACTCGCCATCCCGCGCAAGCATCCAGACTTCCTTGCCTTCGATCTCGCAGTGAAGATCCTGGGCGGGGAAGGCGCGAACCGACTGCATCGCGTGCTGCGCTCGGAGCGAGGACTCACGTACGGCGCCGAGGCTGACACCGAGGCGATGAAAGCGTCCGGCGACTACGTGGCCAAGACGAACACACGCACCGAAACGACGGCCGAGGCGCTGCGGCTCGCGGTAGAAGAGTTCGCCAAGCTGCCGAGGCAGCGCGTCTACGAACGCGAGCTCGGCGATGCGCAGGCCTATCTTGCCGGCAGCTTCCCGCTGACCATCGAGACGCCCAACGACATCGCCACCATCATTATTAACGCGCTCTTTTATGAGCTGCCGCTCGACGAAGTGCCGACCTTCCGCGAGCGCGTACTCGCCATCACGCCCGACGACATTCAGCGCGTGGCGCGGCAGTACATCAAGCCCGATCGGTTGTCGATCGTCCTGGTCGGGAATGCCCAGGCGTTCGTCAACCAATTGCGCAACGTCGGCTTTACCGACTTCGACGTCATTCCCATCGACCAGCTCGATCTCATGTCGGCGACGCTCAAGAAGGAACCGCGGCGTGCGGCGGCAGGTGGTGGGGTGACGCGGTAGCGGCGCGCGCTCGACGCGCGAGACACTGGCAGGCGTTCGTACGTTTTCGGCGGCGTGATGCGAATCATGATCTCCTGCGGCGAGGCGTCCGGCGATCTCTACGCCGGCGCATTGGCCGTGGAACTCCATCGGCGTGAGCCGACCGCAGAGATCTTCGGCTTTGGCGGCCAGCGTCTCGAGGCGGCGGGCGGACGGCTCATCGGCGACTACGGCGCGTATTCGGTGACCGGCCTCACCGAGGCGGTGGCCAAGCTGCCGCGATCGTTCGCGATGCTGCGGCGTCTCATCGACGCGGCCCGCGAGCTTCGGCCGCACGTGTTCGTCGCCATCGATTTTCCCGACTTCAACTTCCGCCTGATGGCCGCCTTGAGACGACTCGGCATTCCGATCGTGTACTACATCAGCCCGCAGCTCTGGGCCTGGCGCCCCGGCCGTATGGAGACGATGAAGGAAAACGTCGATCGAGTGCTGGTGATCTTTCCGTTCGAGGAAGAGCTCTATCGTCGCGCCGGCGTCGACGCGCAGTTCGTCGGCCATCCGCTCGTCGACCTGGCGCGCGCCGGCGAACCGCGTGATGCGTTCTTGAAGGACCGCGGGCTCAACCCCGAAGCGCCGACGGTGGCACTGCTGCCGGGCAGCCGGAAGAACGAGCTCGAGCGAATCGTGCCGGTGATGGTCGCGACCATTCCGCGCATCGCGGCACGCATTCCCGGCGTCCAGTTCGTCGTCGCGTGCGCGCCCAATCTGGCCGATGCGCTATTTGCGCCGCTGGTCAACGAGAACGTCGGCGCACCGCTGGTCCTCGTGCACGAGCGCACCGACGATGTGCTCGCCGCAGCCGATGTCGTCATCACCGCATCGGGCACGGCCACCATTCAATGTGCGTTGCACGAGAAGCCGATGGTGGTCGTCTACAAGCTGTCGCCGCTGACGTATCGGCTGGGCAAGCCGTTCGTCCACGTCGACACGTACGCGATGCCCAATCTCGTCGCCGGCAGCCGCATCGTTCCCGAGCTGATCCAGGACGACTTCACGCCGGAGCGCACGGCGAGCGAGATCGTGTCGTTCCTCACCGATAGAGAGCGCTACGAGCGCACGCGCGAGGCGCTGGTCCGCGTGCGAAAAGCGCTCGGGTCGCCGGGGGCCAGCGCCCGAGCGGCGGACGCCGTGCTCGAAGTCGCGCACACATCGATGTCCGGGTAGACCCATGAAACACGCGGTTGGTGTCCTCGTCGTTTTGGTTTTGGTGGCGTCGCCGATGTCGGCGATGGTGCTCGTGCCCGCAGACTTCGTTGACATGGTGTCGGGCTCGCAGTTGGTCGTCTACGGACGCGTCATCGACGTGCGCTCGCAGATGGTTGGCGATCGACGCACGATTGAAAGCGTGGTCACCGTGTCGGTTGCGCAAGCGATCAAAGGCGATCCGGGAGCGACGGTGTCTGTACGCGTGCCCGGCGGCGTGGTGGGTCGCTACCGCCGCGTGATGGTTGGCGCGCCCTCGTTCAGACCAGGTGAAGACGTGGTGCTGTTTCTCAGCGGACGACCGCCGGCGATTCCGATGCCGTTCGGATTGAGTCAGGGCGTCTATCGCGTCGCGCGTACAGCGGATGGACGAGGCCTGGTCGCGCCGCCGCCTCTCGTCGAGGGGCGCGTGGTCCGCGGCGATCCGGCACGAGCGCCGATGGACGTCACCTCGTTCGTCGCGCAGGTGAAGGCGGCAATGGAGCGTCGACCGTGACGCGCCACGTCCGTGGCGCCATCGCGGCGCTCATGGCTGCGGCGCTGACGCTGAACGTCTCACCGGCGTACGGTTATCTGCATCTGAGCGTCACGACCGCATCGGGGACGAAGGCGCTGGTGTGGAAGACGCCTCGCGTTCGATGGTTCGCCAGCGATCGCGGTGTGCCCGGTGTGACGGCGTCGCAGTTTCAGGCCGAGATCGCGCAGGCGTTTGCGACGTGGGAAGCGGTTCCGACCGCGTCGATCGCCTTTCAGTTCGTCGGCTTCACGTCGGCATCGCCCAACGACGAGGACGGCCTTACGGTCCTGGGCTTCGATTCCCAACCTGACCTCGAGCGCGTGCTGGGAGCCACGTCGTTCGTTCTCGACGACGTGACGGGCGAGATCGTCGAATCGGACGTGTTCTTCAACGCGATCTTCACGTGGTCGGTGTCCGCAGCGGGAGATCCGACACGGTTCGATCTGCAGTCGGTGGCCGTTCATGAGATCGGCCACGTGCTCGGGCTTGGTCATTCGGCACTTGGCGAGACCGAGATTCGTCCCGAGGGCGGCCGGCGCGTGCTGGCGTCGGGCGCCGTGATGTTTCCGATCTCACTCGGTCGCGGCGCGATCGCCGATCGCACGCTGCAGCCGGACGATATCGCCGGCGCGTCGGACCTGTATCCAGACGGGGGCTTCACCGAGAACACTGGTGGACTTCTGGGCCGGGTCCTTCTCAACGGCCGCGGCGTGCTCGGTGCCCATGTCGAGGCGATGAGCGTGGCCACCGGCGCAATCATCGCCGGGTTCTCACTGCGTGAGAGCGGCGAGTTTCAGATCAGGGGCCTCGCGCCCGGCGCCTATGTGGTGCGCGTCGAACCGCTCGACGATGCCGACATCGAGAGCTTCTTCTCAGCAACCGGCGTCGACATCAACTTTCAAGCAGCCTTCTCTCCTCGTCTCGCGGTCGCGCCTGCCGGTGGCACAAGCGAGCGATTCGACGTGACCGTGCGGCCCAAATGAGTGCGATCGCACGTCGCATTCCGGTCATCTCGCTGCTGCTCGTCATCGCCCCCGCGCTGGCGGCGGCGCAGACCGCGTCGCTGCTCCACCGCATCGAGGTCGCCGGTGGGGTTGGCGTGTTGATGGGCGCCGCGCTCGGATCGCAGAACGCCGACCTGCGCACCGCGACGACGGGTCAGCCGTACCGGCTGTTCTCGAGCAGCACTCGAATGTCGGCGGCGCCGATTGTCGATGTCAGACTCGGGTTCCCGCTGGGGGGCCGCTATGCCGTCGAAGCGCACACCGCGTACGGCCATCCCGAGATCCGCACCGCCTTATCATCCGACGCCGAGCACGCGCCCGATCTCACCGCGATCGAGCGACTCGATCAGTACGTCTTCGACGGTGGCCTCGTCGTCAGTCTCGATCGATGGAGTGTTGCCGGGGTGCATCCGTTCGTCACCGGCGGCGGCGGCTACGTGCGGCAATTGCACGAAGGCCTCGTCGTGATCGAAGACGGTCGCGTGTTCTTTGCCGGCGGCGGCGTCAAGCACACGATCCACACCCGCCCCCGCGGCTTCATCCGCGGCATCGGCGCCCGCGCCGATGCTCGTCTCAACTGGCTCTCCGGCGGCATCCACATCGATGAGAACGTGCGGAGACATGTCTCAGTAAGTGGAAGCCTCTTCGTGGTGTTTTGAGCTTCGGAGATCACAGAGAAACCGATCGCACGGAGTAACGGAGATCAGACGGGGGAAGGCCGCTTACATTCAGGTACCGAGTGCGTGGGGCCGCGCGCGTTGCGCGCGGATGAGACGAGAGGTACTCACGAAAACAGGCACCAGGTGATCGTGAAGTGTTTGTTTCGTGACTACCTCTCGCCTCATGCGCCGGCCGCAGGCCGGCGCCCCCACGCACGTGCGCGATGCGAGTCAGCAACTTACTCGTCCGTGACTCCGTGTCTCCGTGCGAACCGTGTCTCCGCAGTCTCGGTTGTCCTTTCAGAGAAATACTCCACACGAGTATCATCAAAAGGTTATGGCGACTCTGAATAGCTTCGGCACTCGCACCGAGCTTCGTGTGGACGGACGGCCGGTGCAGATCTACAGCCTTCCGGCATTGGAGAAGGCGGGATTCCCGGGCGTCGCGCGCCTGCCGTACTCGATGAAGATCCTGCTCGAGAACCTGCTGCGCCGCGAGGACGACGCCTTCGTCAAAGCCGACGACATCCGTGCGCTCGCGCAGTGGAACGCGACACGCAGCGTGGAAAAAGAGATCTCGTTCATGCCGGCGCGCGTGCTCCTGCAGGATTTCACCGGCGTGCCGTGCGTGGTCGATCTCGCCGCGATGCGAGACGCGGTGGTCGGACTCGGCGGCAATCCCGATCGGATCAACCCGCTGCAGCCGGTGGAGCTCGTCATCGATCATTCGGTGCAGGTCGACTACTTCGCCCGCGCCGATGCGTTTGCGCTGAACGCCGAGCTCGAGTTCTCGCGCAACCGCGAGCGATATGCGTTCCTGCGCTGGGGGCAGCAGGCGTTCAACAACTTCAAGGTCGTTCCACCCGATACCGGCATCGTCCATCAGGTCAATATCGAGTACCTCGCTCGCGTCGTCTTCGCTGAAACCGTCAACGGCGTCACCACCGCCTATCCCGACACACTGGTCGGCACCGACTCGCACACGACGATGGTGAACGGGCTCGGCGTCGTGGGCTGGGGCGTCGGTGGAATCGAGGCCGAGGCGGCCATGCTGGGTCAGCCCAGCTCGATGCTGATTCCAAAAGTTGTCGGTTTCCGCTTAAGCGGCGCGATGCCGAAGGGGTCCACCGCCACCGATCTCGTGCTGACGATCACTGAAATCCTTCGCAAGCACGGCGTCGTCGGCAAGTTCGTCGAGTTCTTCGGCGACGGTCTCAACGGACTGACGATCGCCGACCGCGCCACGCTCGGCAACATGTGCCCCGAGTATGGCGCCACGGTCGCGATCTTCCCGATCGATGAGATGACGCTCGAGTATTTACGGTTGACGGGACGCGATGACAAGCAGGTCGCGCTCGTCGAGCAGTACGCGAAGGCACAGGGTCTGTTCCGAACCAAGGGCAGCGAGGACGCCGTCTACTCCGAAACGATCGATCTCGACTTGTCGAGCGTGGAGCCCAGCCTCGCCGGCCCCAAGCGCCCGCAGGATCGCGTGTCGCTGTCGAAGACGAAACCCGCGTTCCAGGCGGCGCTGCCGTCGATGCAGATGCCGGTGAAGAGCGGCGGCGCGGCAAGTGCTGCCGCGCGATCGGCGGTGGCAGTAGCCGATCCGGCGGTCGACACGTTGGATCACGGTGCGGTGGTCATCGCCGCAATCACGAGCTGTACGAACACGTCGAATCCGAGTGTGATGATCGGCGCCGGCCTCGTAGCCAAAAAGGCGATCGAGAGGGGGCTCACGCGAAAGCCGTGGGTGAAGAGCAGCCTTGCGCCCGGCTCGCAGGTGGTCACGGAGTATCTGAACGCCGCCGGTCTGACTCCATATCTCGACCAGCTCGGATTCAATCTCGTTGGCTACGGATGCACGACGTGCATCGGCAACAGTGGTCCGCTTCCCGAAGAGATCGCCGCCACCGTCCGCGAGAAGGGCCTCGTCGTCTGTTCGGTGCTGAGCGGCAACCGCAATTTCGAGGGGCGCATTCAGCAGGACGTTCGCGCCAACTACCTTGCTTCACCTCCGCTCGTGGTGGCCTTCGCGCTCGCCGGGTGGATCACCACGGACATCACCAAGGACCCGATCGGACACGACAGCGCCGGGAAGGCGGTGTATCTCGAGGACATCTGGCCGACTGAGGCCGAGATCCAGCAGACGATGCTGCGCGCGGTGACGGCGGACATGTTCCGCCGCACGTACGCCGACGTGTTCAAAGGCGACGCGCGGTGGCGGGGGCTGCAGGTGCCAGAAGGAAGCAGCTTCGCATGGGAGCCGCAGTCGACCTACGTGCGTCGTCCCACGTTCCTCGAGGGAATGACGATGCAGCCGGCGCCGCTGCAGGACGTCACCGGCGCACGCGTGCTGGCGCTGCTGGGCGATAGTGTCACGACCGATCACATCTCGCCGGCAGGATCGATCAAGACTGACAGTCCGGCAGGGAAGTATCTGATCGAGAAAGGTGTGAAGCCGTCCGACTTCAACTCATACGGTGCGCGGCGCGGCAATCATGAAGTGATGATGCGCGGCACGTTCGCCAATGTTCGGCTACGCAATCAGTTGGCGCCGGGTACCGAGGGTGGCTGGACGCGCTATCAGCCGAGCGGCGAGCAGATGACGATCTACGACGCGTCGGTGAAATATCAAGCGGCCGGCGTTCCGCTGCTCGTCATCGCAGGAAAAGAATACGGATCGGGATCGTCTCGCGACTGGGCGGCGAAGGGCACCTTTCTGCTCGGCGCCAAGGCGGTGATCGCCGAATCGTTCGAGCGCATTCATCGCAGCAATCTGGTGAACATGGGCGTTCTGCCGCTCGAATTCATGGCGGGCGAGAACGCCGCATCGTTGAAGCTCACCGGCACCGAGTCGTTTTCGATCGTCGGCATCGCCAGCGGCTTGAAGCCGCGAGGCGACGTGCGCGTCGTGGTGAAGGGAGCAGACGGACAGAGTCGTGACTTCACGGCGACCGTGCGCATCGACACTCCCGAGGAACTCGTTGCATTCGGGCACGGCGGCATCCTCCCGTACGTCGTGAGGCAGTTGGTTGCGCGCGGAGTGTCTGCATGAGACGCGTCGTCCAACTTACGGCCGCGCTGATGCTTTTGAGCGTTGCCGCATCGTCCGCGCAGCAGCGAGGGCAGAGCGCACCACGATCGGCGACAGGCCGTGCGGTCATGAGCCCTGCGTCCGCGGCGCGCGGCGGCCGGACGCTCATGCGCCCCACACCGACGAACATCCAGCCGCCGTTCGTTCGGCTTGACCGCAATCGTACTCTCGGCTTCGCCACGTTTCCGGTCTTCTGGGGCTGGGGCCTGCCGTTGTTCTACGTCGAGTCGCCGCCACCGCTCGTACCGCTGCCCGATGATGCGCCTCGCGGCGCGGTGCAGCTCGATGTTACGCCGTGGCGATCGCAGGTGTACGTCGACGGCGCGCTGATGGGACGTGTCGACGACTTCAAGGGTTACTATCATCCGCTCGAACTTCCCACCGGTCCGCACCAGATCACCATCGTCGACGAGGGCCGCGAGCCGATCGTCGTAGATCTGGTCGTGACGCCCGGGCGAACGACGACGTACCGGGCCACGCTCCACGAGGCGCCCGGCCGCTAACCGCAAGAAACATCAAGAACGCGACTCGGCCGCTCGTCTATCATTCGGAACGTGCCGTCCGACCGCGCCTTGCTTCATCTGCTTCGTCGCCTGCGCACAACCGATCCGACGCTCCACGCCATCGCCGCGCGAGCGGGCTGGTCGCCCTTTCATCTGCATCGCGCTTTTCGCGCGATGGTGGGCGAGACACCGAAGCAGTACACGCTCAGACTCAGCCTCGAGCGCGCGGCCGCCAGGCTGATTACGAGCGACGATGCGGTGCTCGACATTGCGCTTGCCGCGGGGTTCAACAGCCACGAAGTGTTCACGCGTGCGTTCCGTCGCGTGTTCGGTCGTACGCCGGCCGCCTATCGCCGTTCGTTTCGACGCCGGCCGGCGCCGATTCGCAGCCGACATGCCGCCCTTGTCCAGACATCGGGGCCGTGCATCGGCCTGTATCACATCACCGTCGATTCAGAGTCCCGGAGATCCCAGATGCCTACATTGTCGATCGAGCGTCGCGATCTGAGCCCGCAGCCGTTCATCTTCGTTCAAACCAAAGCCGGTCGCCATGAGATCGCCAAGGCGATTGCGGAGGGCTTGGGGAAGGCGTTCCCGTACGTGATGCAGAAAGGACTTCCGATTGCGGGACGGCCGACCGCGCGCTACCTTACCGCGGGCCCCGGCCTCTTCGACATGCAGATTGGCGTGCCGATCGCGACGGCATCACTGGGCGCGGGCGAGGGCGACGTCCAGGCCGGCGAGCTTCCTGGTGGCGCCACTGCCGTCGGCGTGCACGCCGGCTCCTATGACTCGCTCAGCGAGACGTACGCGGCGATGGAACGATGGATGGAGTCGAACGGATATCGGCCGGGCGGCGGCGCATGGGAATCGTACGTGACCGACCCAGCGGAGTTCCCCGACGCGAAGGATTGGCGGACAGAGGTGTACTGGCCGCTCGAGACTCGATAGGTCCAGGGTGGATTGATGGTATCGACGGTTTCTGCACCGATCCGTGCGTCGCGCTGGCATCTGTGGGTGGTCGCGATTCTGACGCTCCTATGGAACGGGTCTGGCGCGTACACCATCATGATGGCGCAAGCGGGAAGGCTGACAGATCTCGACGCCGTCGAGGCGTCGTATTACGCGGCTCAGCCCTTGTGGTTCGTCATCACGACTGACATCGCGCTGTTGTTGCCCATTGCCGCGGCTGTGGCGTTGCTGCTGCGCAGCCGGATCGCGGTTTGGCTCTTCGCCCTGTTGCTGGTCACGTTCGTCATCAACAATGGCTACGATATCGCCGCAGGAACATCACTCGTCCGTGTGGATCGGGGCTGGCTGATCACGACGGTTCTCATCGCGGTCATCTCTGTCCTGCAGTTGGTGTATGCATGGGCGATGAAAAGGCGTGCCGTTCTTCAATGAGGGTGAGGTGCCGTTTCAGGCGCACATCGAGCTGCTCCAATTCTTCCTGGCCCATCGCGATGAGATCGTCGAGCGAATAGAAGGGGTCCTGAACGCCCAACGAAAACCGATCGCCTACCTGCAAGACGGCGCTCTGCTGTCTCGCCTCTTCGAGGATTGCTTCTTCGCAACCTCTGGTGTCACCCAAGGCCACTCGCATCTTCGAGGGCAGTTGCAAGACGCACATTGGGCGAGTGGCTTCAAGCCTCGCGAGCTTCCGGGCCTCCACAACAGTCTGATCGATCCCGCGGAGATGATGATCCGAGGCTTTCATCTGTGGCAGCAGACGCGTTGGCCGGGTCGCAATGGTCGCGTCCACTACGCGCACACGCTGTTCAACGTGTATGTGATCCGGTGCCTGACGCTATTGAGCATGCGCTTGTGGGATGCCCTTCGATTCGCTCCGCTCGCTCAGGGCGATGCCGGATCGAGCAGCGCCGGCGATCGACTCGCCCAGGTTCAAGGCGTGCTCGACAAGCTCTGGACAATCGCACCGGCGGATCAGCCGGCGCTCATGCGAGACGCGCGATGGCTGATCCCGATGGCGCAGAGTCCGGCGACCGATGACTTGGGAGCGTATTTCGACGTTGCGGAAAAGATCGCCGGCAGTTTTTCTCAACAGGACCGGAACGAGATCCATAAAGCCGGCGTGCGCATGGCTGCGGGGCACCTGCGTTCGCAGATTCGCTACTACTCCATGAAGAAGGCTGTATCTCTCGATGAGAGCAGCGTGGTTCTGACCACTCGCACCTCCAACGCCCTCGATTTCGCTCTGCTCGCTCAAGAGCTCGTGCCGCTGCTCGAGGCGTATGAGAGCGCCGTGCATCGTGACGATGCTCGGACGAGACTCGAATTGGCAGACGCCATCTGTCAGGGCATCTCTCCGGATCCGGAGTTGTTTGTGAATCGCGTCGAGTTGTTAGGTGCGTACAGCATGATCGAGTATCTCTTCATCTCGATCGAGAGCGATGGTCGGGTGGCATACACGCCGATGGGACAGCGGCACGTGGAGCTGCTCCGCGAATACGAGGCGCGAATCGGCCGCGTGTCGAAGCCGCTATCCGACGATTGTCGACAGTTCCGGCCGGTTCCCGGTGCCTATTCGCCGTATGGGATCCTGTTTGGGTTCTCGTCCGATCTCATCGAGCACATGGTGCTCAAGGCCCTACAGCCCGATTCGGAAACACGATTCGGTCTGGAAGATGTCTTCGTCGGTGAAGACATCACCGCCGGCAAGCTCGCGTGGGTGACCGGCTGGCGGACGTTGCCGCACCTGAAGCCGGAGGTGCAAAAGCTGTTCGAGTACCCGCAACAGTTTGCCGAAGACATCTTCGATCGGATCGATCAGGCGCTGCGCAGACGTGTGTCCGACGGAGAGGCGAACGCTGTTGTTCGGACCGGCCGCCTGTTCATCTCACCTGCCGACGATCGTGAGGCCGACTCGAACGCGACGTCGCTCCCGGATCTTCCAGTGCGGTATATCCGATCGTCGGACATGCAGATTGTGGCCGCGCACAAGGCGGAGTCTCAGGACGAGATGCATCTCTTGAGCGATCGAAAAGAGGGGAGGTGCGTGCTCAGTTACAAGACGTCAGGCGGATGGGTGGCGATCACGAAGGCCATCCTCACTGAAGTCTTAGGGGCTGGCCGCGATGTGAAGATTGTGGGCCTGCCCCCTGACGCGTCCGGCGTGCTGAAGTTGATGTGTCCCGGTCTGGTTCGACCCTAGCGCGCGCGATCGTCGCCGTTGACGCGCTCGAACACGCGCTCGGGCGGCGGCAGTCCTTTTGCCTTCGCTTCGGCCGCGGCCTTCTCGTAGGCGCGCTCGGCGCTGAGCGCGTTGCGCATCGCGTTGTTCCCCTCGTGGCAGCTGTACTCGTAGATCTGATAGCCCGGCTGACTGGTGATCGTCATGCGCATCGTCCACGGTTGGGTGAAGGTGGCGGGATCGTCGACGTGGATCTCGTAGTCGATCATCTCGGGATCGATGCGCGTGAAGCGCTCGATCATGTGCAGCCCTTCGCTGTGGGGCGCGCCGCCGACCGCGGTCTTGTTGGTGAAGTTGCGCGACTCGATGACGAGCGTGTCACCTTCGTAGCGGCCGCGTGAATCGCCCATGTACTGGTGAATGGCGTCGCCGAGCGCCGGCCGGCCGTCGAGCGGGATCACGCGCGTGTCGTGCACCATCTCGTAGCTGATCACCACCGAGTCCGGCGTCTGGATGATCCGCGCGCCGTTGCCGTAGACCGCTGGCATGAAGGATCCGATCGCGCCGCGTGTGATGCAGCGATCGTACAGCGAGAAGTCCTGCACTTTCTCCCACGGTCCGAC
>Ga0075423_10001387_pt1 | contig 21211 bp, 21 predicted proteins | sample SoiMethybrSBSTD2_FD_80114 | JGI IMG/M metagenome (GOLD analysis project Ga0075423, IMG submission 80114) | Bulk soil microbial communities from a Populus tree surrounding site in Tennessee, USA - Soil MetaG P. TD hybrid SBSTD2 | ecosystem: Environmental > Terrestrial > Soil > Tree plantation...
ACGTCGAGCACGCAGCGCGCCTCGTACTCCTCGTCCTCGCGGCCCTCTCGCAGCTCTCGCTCGGTCGGCACCCTGAGCACGTAGAGCGCCTCGACGGCGGCGTCGGGATCGACCACGGCGGCGGCGCGGTGCATCGCGTCGGTATCGACGTAGCTGCCGAAGATCGGCACCAGCGCCGACTTGTAGGAGACGTCGAGGAAGCCGACCGGCCGCTGGGGACGGCGGATCTGGCTGACCGCGCGCGGATCGATCCCGAGCGAGCGCCGGTAGAGCAGGTAGACGCCGAGGCCAACCACCATCCAGGCCGTGCCGATCGCCCGCGCCTCCGGGTGCAGGACGACGACGGAGACGAACGCCGCGCCGGTCCCGACCGCCCCGATCACCGCCGTCAGTGGGATTTCGGCGCCTCGCCAGCGCACGTTCCAGGGCGCGCGGTAGGGCCGGTACAGCGTCGGGCGGCGCACCCGCAGCGCGATGATCGAGAGGTGCGCGATCGTGAAGGAGAGCATCGCGCCGAAGCTGTAGAGGTTGCCGAGGAAGTCGGTGTTGCCCGGCAGCACCAGGACGGCGGCGACCGCGGCGAAGAAGAGGATCGTGAACCAGGGCGTGTGGAAGCGGGGATGCAGGCGCGCGAAGGCGCCAGGGAGCTGGCGGTGCTCGGCCAGCGACCAGGAGAGGCGGGAGGCGCCGATCATCCCCGCGTTGGTCGCGATCAGCAGGATCGTCGCCGCCAGCGCGCCGACGTAGTCGCGCGCCACCGTCGCCAGGACGCCGTGGAGGTGCAGCGCCGAGACGATCCCCAGCACCGGGTCGCCGCTGTAGGTGGTGCCGAGCGCGGTCGAGTAGTGGCCGGCGGCGTCCTGGGTGACGGGAAGCGCCGAGAGGGCGACGATCGAGATGCCGGCGTAGATGCCGAGCACCGCGATCAGCACCAGGTTGACCGCCTTCGGCACCTGCTCGCCCGGGTCGCGCGCCTCCTCGGCCATGTTGGAGACGGTCTCGATCCCGGTGTAGGCGAGCATCGAGATCGAGACGGCGAAGAGCAGCTGGGTGTAGCTCGGGGCGACGCCGAGGTGGACCTGGTCGACGAGGACTCCCGGGTGCAGGACGAGGATCGCCCCGAGGCCGACCAGGGCGATCTGGGTGAGCAGGTCGAGGATGGCGAGGGCGATGTTGAGGTTCGCCGACTCGCCGAGGCCGCGGATGTTGACCAGCGCCAGTGCCGCGATGACGACAATCCCGCCGATCACGTCGCCGGGGGAGTGGCGCAGCTCGGGGAAGAAGGCACCAAGGTAGTGGGGGACGAAGAAGGCGCTGATCGCGATCGTGAGGATGTAGTCGAGCGAGAGGCCCCAGCCGGCGACGAAGGAGACGACCTCGTTGAAGGCGTGGCGGGCGAAGGAGGAGGAGCCGCCCGCCTCGGGGAACATCGCCGCGCCCTCGGCATAGGTCTTCGCGGTCAACGCAAACAGCGCGCCGGCGAACATGAAGACCAGCGGGGTGAGCCCGAGGGCGTGGGCGGCGACAAGCCCCAGCGCGTAGTAGATCGAGGAGCCGACATTGCCGTAGGCGGTCGCGAAGAGACCGGGCACGCCCACCGTCTTCTGCAGCCCGCGAGTCTTGAGCCTTGCCATCTGGGGTCCACCTGGATGCTTCCTCGCCGGGCGTCAAGGCGGCGTCAACGATCGGCCTGCCAGCGTCAAGATCGCGTCAAGGAGCGCTTCAGACGGCGATGCGGTAGCCGATTCCGGGATCGGTGTGGATCAGCCGCTCGCCATCCGGCGCTTCGACCTTGCGGCGAAGGTTGGCGATGTGGGTGCGCAGGGTCGCCGTGTCGTCCCGCCAGGCGGGGCCCCAGACCTCGGTCAGGAGTGCGGCATGGGTCATCAGCCGGCCGCGGTTCCGCGCCAGGGTCCGCAGCAGCCTGTACTCGGTCGGGGTGAGGTGGATCGCCTCGCCGCCCCTGGAGACGGTATGCGCGGCGAGGTCCAGCCGCAGGCTGCCGAGCTCGATCGACGGCTCCTCTCCGTTGCCGGGGACGCGCCGCAGCGCCGCCCGCAGCCTCGCGATCAGCTCCTTCGGCCCGAACGGCTTGGTGACGTAGTCGTCGGCGCCCGCCTCCAGCGCGCGGACCTTCTCTGCCTCGTCGCCGACCGCCGAGAGGACGAGGATCGGGATCTCGCTCCAGGCGCGGAGCTTCTCGCAGACTTCCACGCCGTCGCCGTCGGGCAGGATGAGATCGACGATCGCCGCGTCCGGGCGCCGCAGGGCGGCGCTGTCGAGCGCTTCGCCGGCCGTTTCGGCGGCGATCGGCTCGAAGCCGCCCTCGCGCAGGACGACCTTGAGCGCCCGCAGGATCTGCGGCTCGTCGTCGCAGACGAGCACCGACGGACGGCCAGGCTCGCTCATCGACCGTCCCGGACGGCGGGCGAGGGCGCGCCGGCGGCTGGGTCGCGGGGCAGCTCGATCGAGAAGGTCGCGCCCCGGCCGGGAGCCGATTCAGCCCAGACGCGCCCGCCGTTGACCTCGACCAGGCCCCGCGCGATCGCGAGGCCGAGACCGGAGCCCTCGTGGCGGCCGCCCCCGGGCCCCCTGTAGAAGGGCTCGAAGACGCGATCGAGCTCGTCCGCGGCTATTCCCGGACCTCGGTCGGTCACCCTCAGCAGGACCCGATCGCCGCGCGCGTGCCCCTCGACCGTGGGCGGCTCGTCACCCGAGAAGCGGGCGGCGTTTTCGAGCAGGTTGGCGAGGGCGCGCTCCAGCTGCGAGGGGTCGGCGCGCACGAGCGGCAGGTCGCGATCGAGCGCCGGCTCGATCTGGACGCCCTCGCCGAGGTCGTCGATCGCCGCCAGCGTCACCTCCTCGAGCGAGCACCAGTCGACGTGGGGCTGCGCCTGTCCGGCTTCCAGCCTGGAGAGGTCGAGCAGCTTGTCGACGAGGCCGGAGAGCCGCGACGCCTCGGCGGAGGTGGCGTGCGCCAGCGCGATCCGGTCGTCATCCCCGATCGACTCCGAGGAAAGGGCCTCCGAGGCGGCGACGATCGCCGTCAGCGGCGAGCGCAGGTCGTGCGAGACCGCGCGCAGCAGGGCCGTCTTCATCTCGTCGCTGCGGCGCAGGGCCTCGGCCTCGATCGTCGTCCTCGACAGCTCGGCGAGCGAGCCGGCGATCACCGCGACGACCAGGAAGACGGCGAGAGCGACCCAGTCGCCCTGCTTGGCCACGTCGAACGTCCCGACCGGGGGGATGTGGAAGAAGTTGAAGGCGACCGTGCCGGCGATCGCGGTGAGAACTCCGAGCCGCAGGCCCCAGTAGGTCGAGACGAAGAGGACGCCGAGCATGTAGACGACGCCGCCCGAGGCCGGCGGCGCAACCTCGCGCAGGGGGAAGACCAGCGCCGTGCAGAGGACCACGCAGGAGAGCGCGACGAGGGCGCCCGCCAGAGACGATTCCCGCCAGTGTGGGGGAGGGGTGAAGGCGTATGCGGGGCGAGCGCCGATCACCGGCTGAGCGTACTCCCGCCGCCGACTGACCTGCCGGCGTGGGAGCGCTACGGTGGTCTGCGTGGGAAAGCTCTACGACGCGACCTGGGGGCGGCTGTTCGCGGCGGTGTACGACCGCGGGCTGAAGGGGACCGAGGACGCGGGCCTGCGCGAGATGCGGCGAGAGACGCTGCGGGCGGCGCACGGGCGCACGATCGACCTCGGCGCCGGCACCGGGGCGAACCTTGGGCTCTTCCCGGAGGCGGTCACCGAGTTCGTCCTCGCCGAGCCCGACCCGCACATGCTCAAGAAGCTTCAAGCGAAGGTGGGGGGCAGCGGCGTGGACGTCTCCGTGGTCGAGGCATCCGCCGAACGGCTGCCCTTCGAGGACTCCAGCTTCGACACCGCGGTCTTCACGCTTGTCCTCTGCACGGTGCCGAACCCCGCGGCCGCGCTGGCCGAGGCCGCACGCGTCCTCAGGCCCGGCGGCAGGCTGCTCTTCGTCGAGCACGTCCGCTCACAGGAGCCCGGCCTGGCCCGCTGGCAAGACCGCCTCGAAAGGCCCTGGCGCTTTCTCGGCGACGGCTGTCACTGCAACCGCGACACGGTCGCCAACATAGAAGCCTCGCCGCTGACCGTCGACCGGGTCGAGCGCGGCAGGCTGCCCAAGGCCCCGCCGCTGGTGCGCCCGCTCGTGCGCGGCAGCGCCGTCCGCTGATCGACGCGTCAGGGGGTGGCCATAGGCCCCTCGAATGCCTCACGGACCCGCCAGGGCGCCGTTTCAACGCACGATAATCAACGTTATGTGAACTCAGGCGTGTGAGGCTCAGCCGGCGGCGTCGATCGCTTCTTCCAGCGTCCCGGCGGAGCCTGGCGTGCCCAGGGCTTCGATCCCCTTCGTGGCCGGGCCGTCGACGGCGAACGAAGGCGTGCCGGTGAAGCCGAGCCGGCGCGCTTCTTCGCTTGTCCGCTTGACCTCGGCGAGGGTCGCGACGCTCTTGCGGTCCCTGTTCCAGGCGCCGATGTCCGGCACGCCGGCCCCCCTTGCGATCGCGGTGAGGAATTCGTCGTTCACGTAATGCGAGGTCTCAAGCCCCTGATTGCGGTAGAAGAGCTCGATGAAGCTCCAGCCGCGGCCCTGCGCTCCCGCCGCGATCGCCGCAGCTCCCGCAGGCGCCGATTCCGCGTCGATGATCGTGAAGCTCTTGAACCCGATCTTCGCTTCGCCGCCGCGCACCTTCGAGTCGATCACTTCGGGGACGATTCCTTCCGAGAAGGCCTTGCAGACGGGGCACTTGAGATCGCCGAACTCGTAGAGCGTCACCTTGGAGCGCGGATCGCCGAGCACCAATCCGCTCTGGGGGATCCCCCGCAGCTCGCGCTTGACCGCGCCGACGTCCTCCAGGCTCACGTCCCCGCCGCTGGTTTGGTTCGCGCTGACCACGATCAGCACCGCGACGGCGACGATCGCAAGGAAGACCGCGGCGCTGCCGAGCTGCAGCAGGACTCTGCGCCGCCCCTCGGAGGCGCTCATGCCGGCCTGCCAACGTAGGCGAGCATGCGCAGCGCGTTCAAGCCGAAGAGGACCGTCATCAAAACGGCGCTCGCGACGCACCATTGGCAGATCGCTTCGATCTTGAACAGCTCCAGGTAGGTCAGGTATACGCTGTAGCCGAAGCCGACCAGCGAGAGGCCGAAGCCGGCCATCCGCGCCGTGTCGCCGCGCAGCAGCGCCGCGACCAGCAGCAGCGCGTAGCCGACGATGCCGAGTACGGCGATATTCACCCCCAGCAGGTGCGAGTAGATGCTGTCGGCGACGGTCTGACAGCCGCTGCCACCGGCGATGCAGGCGGGTGCGCCGCCGCCCGAGTCCGCGATCGTGATGTAGGTGGCGACGCCGATGCCGAAGGCCGCGACGAAAGTGGCGACCATCCGCAGGGTTGCCTCCGCCGGCAGCTTCATCGCCGCAACGCTATTCGACGAGCCTGTGGCCAAGCTAAGCGAGCTCCGCGCAGAAAGCGGCGATCTCGCGCGAGAGCCTGCCGCCCTGCCAGGCAAGCGGCGACTCGCCCTTCGCCTCGCCTAGCAGCCGGGCCCGCGGCAGGTGCTCGGCGTAGGCCTCGGCAACGTTGCGAGGATGCCCCGGGTCGGCTTCGTCGTGACTGGCGACGACGAGGGTCGGCACCTGCAGCGATTCGAGCTCGCCGAGCGAGTCGAAGGGCCGCGAGCGCGGCACCTGCCGCAGTGCCTCGACCACCGCTCCGAGGTCGCGGTGCTGCAGCATTCGCTCGCGGGTGAAGCGCAAGATGGCGTCGCGCCAGTCGGGATCGGCTCCCTGCTCGCGGTCGATGTAGTCGACGAAGCCGTCCACTCCCCCGGCCTCCAGGGCCGCCGCGAGACCGTCCCAGTAGGCGAGCGTCGCGGCCGAGATCTCGCCCTTGTAGACCGGGCCGATGACGACGAGGCCACGAAGGCGCTGTTGGTGGCGCAGCGCATAGGCGACCGCCGTGTGGGCGCCCATCGAGTGCCCCGCGAGGACGAACCGCTCCTCGCCGATCGTCGCCGCGAGCACCGCTTCCAAGTCGGCGACCAGCTCCGGGTATCCATAACCCTGCCCCTCCGGGGCGGGATCGGACTCGCCGTGACCGCGCGCGTCGTAGCTGACAATCGCATGCCCGGCCCGCTCCAGCGCCCGCGAGCCATGGACCACGTAGCGGCGGGTCGCGGTGATGCCGTGGCAGAGGACGATCGGCCGTCCCTCCCCCGCGACCTCGCCGCGGATCGCCGGCTGCTTACCGGCAGTGAACGCCCGGGGCTCAAATGGCATCAAGCGAGCGCTGCGACGGCCTGCTCCAGATCGTCAACCGTCTGGAACGTCGACCCGGTCCGCGAGACGTGCTTGTAGCGGACGATCCCGTCGGCGTCGATGACGAAGATCGACCGCATGACATAGCGCCCTCCGGGCGCGTCTTTGAGCTCGGTGAACCGTGCCAGCGGCCCCAGCCAGCCGGTCACGCCGTAGCGCCTGCTGACCGACAGGTCCTCGTCGGCAAGCAGCGGGACATTGAGGCTCTGCTCCTGCACCCAGTGCTCGTGGGAGCCGACCGACTGCGGGGATATGCCCAGCACCTCGGCGTCGAGCCGGTCGAGCCGGTCGCCGTTGTCGCGGTAAGAGCAGAACTGCGCCGTGCAGACCGTCGTTTCGTCGCCGGGGTAGAACGCGAGCACGACGTTTCTGCCGCGGTAGTCGGAGAGCCTGTACGTCTTGCCGCCGGTGCCCGGCAGCTCGAAATCGGGGGCCTTGTTTCCCACATCGACCTTGGCCATGCGGGGAGGAGCTTAGCCGAGAGCCGTCAGGCTCTTTCGATCGTGATCCCTTCGATCAAGACCGGCTGTTTCAGCTTGCCGATTTCGCCGACTGACCCGATGTTGCCGCCGGGATATTCGTCCGGAGGCCCGAGCTCGGAGATGCGTTCGACCACCTCGATGCCCTTGCTGATCCTGCCGATCGGAGCATGTTCGGTGGTGAAATCGAGCCACGGCGACGCAACGACGACGAAGAAGACGCTGCCCGCCTGCCCAAACGGACCCTTGGAGTGCGACATCGCGACCAGGCCATGTCGGTAGATGAAGTTTTCCGGTATCTCCCCTTCGACGCTGTAGCCGGGCCCGCTTGCGCCCCGCGGCTTGCCACCCTCGACATAGGTATCGAATGCAGCCCGCTCGAAGCCGAGCCCGTCGTAGAAGCCCTTTTCGGCGAGGAAGACGAATGAGTTGACCGCCGTCGGTGACCACTTGAGGTTGAGCGCGATGTCGAAGATGCCACAGCTGGTCTTCACTACTGCGGTCAGCTTTTCCCCCTTTTCCACGACCTGAGCGGGGGCCGCGTAGCCGGCGGGCGCGATCTTCGCCGGCTTCACGTCCTTGCATTTTTCCGCCGCCGCGGCGGCGATCGCGATCGAGCGGCGCTTGGTGGCGACCGTGTCCACCGTGGGGATGGTGCTCTGACTCGTGGTGGAGCTGTCGCCTGAGCCACCACAACCGAAGGCACCGGCCGTCAGCATTCCGAAGACGATCGACGCGCAGAGCGCCCGCACGACCGCCCTCCTCTGACCACGTCCTCCCACCATCGCCCTGAAGCTTAGAAGGTTTTGATCGTTTAACTCTTTTGGATAGAGATCTTTTCGATCAGGACGGTCTGCTTCGGTTTTTCTTCCGGGGTCCCCAGCTTGCCGATTCGTTCGACCACGTCATGGCCTTTGTCGACCTTGCCGACCAGCGCGTATTCGGGCGGCAGGCCGGCGTCGGGGGAAAGCACGACGAAGAACTGGCTGCCCGAGCGCCCCGGGGGCTCAGCGGGGCTCTTCGCCATCGCGACCACCCCCTTGGTGTAGGCGAGGTTGGCCGGTGGCTTCTCGTCGACGCTGTACCCGGGCCCGCCGGCGCCGTTGCCGAGCGGGTCGCCGCCCTGGATGACGAATTCCGGGACGACGCGGTGGAAGCTGAGGCCGTCGTAGAAGCCTTCTTCCGCGAGGAAGACGAAGGAGTTGACCGTCTTCGGCGCCCGCTTCGTGTCGAGCGCGATGTCGAACCTGCCGCAGCTGGTTTCGACCACGGCAGTCAGCTTTTCGCCCTGCTGCACGGTCTGCTTGGGTGCCTTGAAGCTGACCTTCTTCGTCGCCGGCGCTTCGACCTGCTTGCAGCCCGAGGCGCTCGCCGCCGTGCTCGAATCGCCGCCCCCGTCGCTGCGCCCGATCAGGATCGCCGCGACGACACCTATCGCGATCAAGGCGAAGACGGCAAGCGCGGTCAGCTTGTTGCGGTCAGAAACCCCCTCCACGGCGGCAGAATCCTAGATGATCGAGCTGTGCCCTCACCGCCCCTCACCGCTCTTGCCACCGCCGTGCTCCGCCTTCCCGAGGCCCCCGAGCGGATCCTGGAGATCGGTTGCGGCAGCGGCGAAGGAGTCCTCTTCCTCGCCCGCGAGTTTCCTTCCGCGCGGGTGCGCGGCGTCGACGCCTCGGAGGAGGCGATCGACGCGGCGATCGCCCGCGTGGGCCTCGACCCCGAGGGACGGGTCGCGTTCAAGCAGGGCGGGCCTCGCCGCCTCCCCTATCCCACCAACCACTTCGACCTCGCCGTCCAAGCCGGCGGCAGCCTGCACGCGGGGGCGATAGCGAAGCTCTTGCATCCCGGCGGGCGCCTCATCCTGATAGGCGAGTGGCGCTGGCTCGACTGGCGCCTCGGCGGTCGAGGATTCGTCGCGATCGAGCACGGCATCGCCGAGGGCGAACGCTTCCACCTCGCCCGCCTGCACGGCGAGGACTGATCGGCCGGAATAGTCTGCCGCTCGCGATGCGAATCGAAGGGATGCCGCTGGCGCTGTTGGTCAACCCCGCATCGGCGCACGGACGCGCGCTGAAGCTCCTGCCCCGCCTGGAGCGCGAGCTGGACGCGAGGCGCGTCGCCTTTCGCGTCGAGCGCACGCGTGGCCTGGAGGACGGAGTCGAGCGGGCGCTGCTTGCGGCCGAGGCCGAAGAGCTGCCGGTGGTCGTCAGCGGCGACGGCCTGATCGGCGCGGTCGGGGGCGCCCTCGCCGGTGCGGAGACCCCGCTGGGGATAGTCCCCGGCGGTCGCGGCAACGACCTCGCCCGCGTGCTCGGCATCTCCGCCGAGCCGGACTCGGTGGCGGAGATGCTCGCCGCCGGGCAGACCCGCCGCATCGACGTCGGAGAGGTCAACGGCAAGCGATTCCTCGGCATCGTCAGCGTCGGCTTCGACTCGGAAGCCAACCGGCTGGCGAACGAAACCAAGTGGCTGCGCGGCAACGTCGTCTACGCCTACGCCGGCATCCGCACCCTCCTCGGCTGGAAGCCGGCGCGCTTCACGTTGCGCGTCGGTGAGGAACGCGAGCGCTTCACCGGCTACTCCGTCTCGGTCGCCAACAGCAAGGCCTTCGGCGGCGGGATGTTCATCGCCCCCGACGCCGACCTGAGCGACGGCGAGTTCGACGTGGTCACGGTCGGCGAGCACGGCAAGCTGCGCTCCCTGACTATTCTGCCCAAGGTGTTCAAGGGCACCCACGTAGAGGAGGACTCGGTGCGGGTGTTCCGTGCCTCGCGCCTCGAGCTGAGCGCCAGCCGGCCCTTCCCGGTCTACGCCGACGGCGAGCATCTCACCGACCTGCCCGCCACGCTGCGCGTGCTGCCCCAGGCGCTGAGCGTGATCGTGCCGCTGCGGGCCGGGGAGTGACCGAAGGCGGCAACGGCGCCCTGTTCGGCGCCAAGCGCCTTGCCGCTCGGACCGTCGGCGTCGCAAGCCGCGTCAGCGGACGGGGCGGTGGCACCACCTTGCCGGGGCGGCTGCTGCTGCGGCTCGACCGGCGGGCGATCGCCCGCCTCGGCGCCCGCCTCAACCGGGGCACGACCCTGGTCAGCGCCACCAACGGCAAGACGACCACGGCCGGGATGATCGCCGCCCTGCTCGCCGCCGAAGGACGCACGCCGGTCCACAACCGGGCCGGCTCGAACATGACCTGGGGGATCGCCACGGCGCTGCTCGAGCAGGACGGCGTGGAGGGCCTGTTCGAGGTCGACGAGGCCTGGCTGCCGCGCGTGGCGGCCGAGCTCGATCCCTCTCTGGTCGTCCTCGGCAACCTCTTTCGCGACCAGCTCGACCGCTACGGCGAGACCGAGGCGCTGGCGGACGCGTGGTCGAAAACCGTTGCCGGGCATGCCGGCGCGACCCGCTTCGTGCTCAACGCCGACGACCCGCTGGTCGCCGATCTGGGCCGCGACGAGCGGGGACGGCCGCGCGAGGGGATCGTCTACTTCGGCATCGAGGACCAAACCCAAGCGCTGCCCGAGCTGCAGCACGCCTTCGACGCCAAGCACTGCCGGCGCTGCGGCCATCCCTATGCCTACGCGCGCGCTTTTGTCGGACACCTCGGCCACTACTCCTGCCCGAGCTGCGGCGCAAGCCGCCCTCAGCCCGATGTCGCCGCGACCCAGATCGAGCTGCACGGCATGCGCGGCTCCTCGCTGATCGTGCACACCCCCCGGGGCGAGCTCTCGATCGAGCTGCCCCTGCCGGGCCTCTACAACGTCTACAACGCCCTCGCCGCGATCGCCGCGACGCTCGAGCTGGGAGTCGCGGCGGAGAAGATCCCCACCGGGCTGGCTGAGATGCGGGGGGCCTTCGGCCGGGTGGAGACGGTCGCGATCGGCTCCAAGCAGGTCTCGCTGCTGCTGATCAAGAATCCGGCCGGGACGAACGAGGTACTGCGGACCCTGAAGCTGGAGGCGAAGGACGGCGAGCTCGATCTCTGGATCGCGCTCAATGACCGGATCGCCGACGGGCGCGACGTCTCTTGGGTCTGGGACGCGGACTTCGAGCTGCTGGAGGGCGCCGTGCGTCGCGTCACCTGCGCCGGCACGCGTGCACCCGAGATGGCGCTGCGACTCAAGTACGCGGGCTGGCCCGCGGAGTCGATCGCGGTCGAGCCGGGGATCGAGAACTCGCTGGATCGGGCTGTTGCGGAGGCGCCGGGGCTGCTCTTTGCGCTGCCCACCTATACCGCCCTGCTCGAACTGCACAAGCTTTTGTCACGACGCGGCCTGACCCAGGAGTTCTGGCGGTGAGCGAGGTCATCTGGCACGACGTCGAGTGCGGCGCCTACGAAGCGGACCTGCCGCTGTGGGAGGAGCTGGCCGCTGAGCGACCCGAGTCGATCCTCGAGCTCGGCTGCGGAACGGGCCGGGTGGCCCTTCACCTGGCGCGCCGGGGGCATACGGTCACGGCGCTCGACCGCAACAGCACGCTGCTGGCGGCGCTCGACGAGCGCGCTGGCGAACTTCCAGTCACCACCGTAAACGCCGACGCGCGCTCCTTCGCCCTAGTAGATCGGTTCAGCCTGATCCTGGCGCCGATGCAGTTCCTCCAAACGTTCTCGGCACGATTGGAGCGAAAGGAATGCCTGAGCTGCATCGCCGCCCACCTTGCGCCCGGCGGACTGGCGGCGCTTGCCATCATCGACGAGTTGCCCGAAGCCAAGCACGTCTCGCCGCCCCTCCCCGACACGCGCGAGGTCGATGGCTGGGTTTACTCGAGCCAACCGCTGGAGACGATTCCGGGGCTGCTGGCGATCAGAGCGCTGCGGCTGCGCCAGACGGTGTCGCCGACCGGCGAGCTGAGCGAAGAGATCGACGAAGTGCAGTTGCGCCAGCTCAGCGTCGCCAAAGTCGAAGACGAGGCGGAGCCGTTCATGCTTGGCGGCGCCGGCGTCCGATCCATTGCCGAGTCGGAGCACTACGTCGACTCCACGGTCGTCCTGCTGGAGATGAAGAGCTGATGGAGCTGCGCGTCCTCGCCCTCTACCCCGATCAGATGAACATCTACGCCGACCGGGGCAACATCCTCTTCCTGCAGCGGCGCTGCGAGTGGCGGGGGATCGAGTTTGCCTATGCCGCCGCCGGTCCCGGCGAGGGCCTCGATCCCGCGGCGCACGACTTGATCTACCTCGGCGGCGGCCAGGATCGTGACCAGCGGGCGGTCGCCGCGGACATGGTCCAAACCAAGCGCGATGCTCTCCGAAGCGCAGTCGCCGACGGAGCCGTCCTGCTCGCCGTCTGCGGCGGCTACCAGCTCCTCGGCCACAGCTACCAACTCGGCGGCGAGCGCCTGCCCGGCCTCGGCCTTGCCGACCTGGAGACGGTGCGCGAGCCGGGCGAGCGGCTGATCGGCAACGTCGCGATCGAGGCGGATCTGGGCGATGGCCCGCGGACGATCGCCGGCTTCGAGAACCATGGCGGCCGCAGCTACCTCGGCGAGAGTGTCGAACCGCTCGGCCGGGTCTTGAAGGGACATGGCAACAACGGCAAGGACGGGCTCGAGGGGGTGCGCCGCGGCAACATGATCGGCACCTACCTGCACGGACCCCTGCTGCCGAAGAACGCCTGGCTCGCCGACCGCCTGATCGCCCTCGCGCTGGGGCGGCGCTACGGCTCGGCCCCGGAGCTGGAGCCGCTGGATGACGAGCTCGAGCTGGCCGCCCAGACGTGTGCGCGCGCAGCGGCGCTTCGCAACTGAATGCCCGGCCGTCTGTTCGGGTAGCAGTGGACGTGGTTTGCAGGAGCCCTTCGCGCGTGGCGGCCCCGCTCGCCGCTGCACTCGCCCTTCTCTTCGCCGGAGCGCCGCCGGCCCCGGCGGCGCCCACTTGTGCCGAAGGCCCCCAGATCGTCGAGTCCACGTACTTTGGCACCCCCTGCGACGACACGATCCGCGCGCCGCGCAGCGTCACCACGGTCTTGGGGGAAGGCGGCAACGACACGCTCTACGGCCAGCGCGGCAACGACAGCCTCTTCGGCGGCGAAGGAAACGACCGCCTCTACGGCGGTGTCGGCGACGACCGGCTGCGCGGCGAATTCGGAGACGACTTCCTCTCGGGCGGATTCGGTGCCGACTCGCTCGACGGCGAAGGCGACAGCGACTACGTTCGCGGCGACGCCACGATCGACGCGATCGGCGACAGCGGCAGCACCGGCAGCGACACCCTCAGCTACGCCACCGGGGTCACCCCCGGCTTTTCGAACGAAGGCGGCGTCTTCGCCGAATACAGCGGCTTCCCGCAAGATGCCGAGGGCCGCGGCGTATACATCGACCTCGAAGATCCGACCGCCGAAGACGGAAACGGGTTCGCCAACGACGGCCTCGCCCCCTCCGGAGGCGGCGTCGACCTGGATCTCGACGGGGAAAGCTTCGAGACGGTGGTCGGGACGCCGTTTGCCGACTTCATCGTCGGCAGCGCCGGAGCGGAGACGATCTACGGCGGCGGCGGGCCCGACGTGCTGATCGGCGAAGGGGGCGGCGACACCATCCACGGCGGCGCCGAGGGAGACAGCTGCCAGCAGGCGGCGACGACCACGGAATGTGAGGGCAGTGGCAAGGCAGTCACGCCTCGCGATCCATCGACGGTCGCTTCCGGCGACACCTACCTGACGGGCAGCTACGCCGACGACGAGCTCCTCGCGAGCTACTCGCCCGGTCCGCCGGCCACGGTCGCCTTCAGCGCAAACGGCAATCCAGCCGGATCGTTTCCGCTCCCACAGCCACCGGACTCGATCGTCTTAGCCGGCCTCGACGGCAACGATACCCTCGCCGCCGCCAACTTCCCGGAAACGACCTCGGTGATCCTGCTGGGGGGCAGCGGGAACGACCAGCTGACCGGCGGTCCCACCGAAGACGCTCTCGTCGACGGCGCCGGCGAAGACCTTGCAGACGCGGGCGCCGGCGACGACGCGGTTCCCAACAACGGCGGCGCCGACGTCCTCCACGCCGGCGTGGGCGAGGACCTCTTCATCTCCAACGCGGTCTGCGATGGCGACCTGCTCGACGGCGGCCCCGACCGCGACAACGCCAACTGGGCCAACTTCGGCGCCGCGGTCTCGATCGACATGGGCGCCGGCGCGGCGGGGCTGGTCGGCGCCGGCGGCGCCCCGCGGTGCGCGAGCAACACGCTGCTGACCGGGCTGGAAGCGATCGAGGACACCGAGGGGACCAACCTCGGCGACATCATGGTCGGCGACTCCGGCCCCAACCAGCTTCTCGGCAGGCCGGGGTCGGATTCCTACTTCGCCGCCGCCGGGGACGACTCGATCCTCGCCAACTCGGGCACGCCCGGCCCCGATCCCGATCCGACGATCGACTGCGGCGAAGGGTTCGACACCGCTCAGATCGACCACCCCGAGAACGGGCCGGACGCCGCGCCGGTCGGCTGCGAGGCGATCTACGAGCGCGACCCGAACAGCTTCCGGCCGCCTGACACGCCGCCGAATCCCAATCCGCCCACGGCCGCCATCTCGACCAGCTCGAATCCACCGCCGAGGAAACCGCCGGTGGACCGGAGAGCGCCCCGGACCTCGCTTTTGCACCGCCCAGCGAGCAGCGTCTTCACCGCGGCCAAGCGACGCCGGGTCGCAGTTTCGTTCGCCTCCAACGAGGCCGGTTCGAGCTTCCGCTGCAAGCTGGACCGCGATCCCTTCAAGCCCTGTCGCTCACCCCGCGCCTACACCGTCCGGCTTGGCCGCCACACGATCCGCATCTACGCGATCGACGCGGCGGGAAACCGCGACCGCACCCCGGCGGCCTTCAGCTTCCGCGTCCGCCGTCGCTAGCGGCCGCTGGAGCCGAAGCCGCCATCGCCCCGCGCCGACTCGCTCAGCGCGTCGACCTCGACCGGCTCGGCCAGCCCGACTGGGACGACGACCAGCTGGGCGATCCGCTCGCCGGGCTCCAGCCTGAAGATCTCGGCCGGATCGGTATTGAGCAGCAGCACTCGCACTTCCCCCCGGTAGCCGGCGTCGATCAGGCCGGGCGCGTTGACCAGCGCAATCCCATGATCCCGTGCCAGCCCCGACCGCGGCAGCACAAGTCCCGCATGCCCCTCGGGAATCTCGACCGCAACCCCGGTCCCCACGCTCCACCTCTCCCCCGGCCCCAGATGAGCCGCCTCACACGCATAGAGATCCAACCCTGCGTCCCCTTCATGAGCCCTGCTCGGCAAGGTGGCCCCGTCCTTCAACTTCGCGACCCGTAGCTCCACGGGCGGCACCCTAGCTAGGCAACGGCCAGATCGTCGAAGCGGTACAGCTCAGCGATCGGCACCCGCGCATGCACGAGAACGCCGTCGGCCCGCTCGGTCCGCTCAAGCTCGCCGGCCACCTCGTGCAGCTCACTCAGCCGCGCCCCCTCGCTGTAGGGGACGAGCAGCTCGACCTCGGCCAGGGTGTCGACAAAGGCCGCCTCGACCCCCCCGCACAGCTCCTCGATCCCCTCGCCCGCGAGGGCGGAGACGAGCACGGCGCCAGGATGGCGCAGCAATACCTCACGTCGCTCCTCCTCGTCGAGCAGGTCCGCCTTGTTGAGGACGAGCAGGCGCGGCTTGTCGCCGGCGCCGATCTCCTCGAGCACGGCGTCGACCGCCTCCAGGTCCGCCAGGCGGCGCTCCTCCGGCGCCGCCGCGTCGACCACCTGGAGGATCAGGTCGGCGAGGACGGTCTCCTCCAGCGTCGCCTTGAACGCCTCGACCAGCTGGTGGGGGAGCTTCTCGATGAAGCCGACCGTGTCGGTGAAGAGGAAGTCGCGGCCCGAGAGCGCCACGCTGCGCGTGGTCGGGTCGAGGGTGTGGAACAGCCTGTCCCCCACCCCCGCCTCCTCACCGCCGGTGAGCGCGTTGAGCAGGGTCGACTTGCCGGCGTTGGTGTAGCCGGCGAGGGCGACCCGCGGCAGCGAGGAGCGCTCTCTGCGCGCCCGCATCACGCCGCGATTGCGCTCGAGGCGAGCGAGGCGCCGTCGCAGGGCGGCGATCCGGTCGCGGGCGAGGCGGCGGTCGGTCTCGATCTGGCTCTCGCCCGGGCCCCTGGTGCCGATCCCGCCGCCGAGCCGCTCGAGGTGGGTCCAGAGGCCCCGCATCCGCGCCAGGTTGTATTCGAGCTGGGCCAGCTCGACCTGCAGCTTGCCCTCGGCCGAGTGGGCGTGGTCGGCGAAGATGTCGAGGATGACCGCGGTGCGGTCGATCACCGGCACGCCCAAGGCGGCCTCGAGGTTGCGCTCCTGGCGCGGGGCCAGCTCGTCGTCGCAGGCGATCAGGTTGGCGTCGCGGGCGCCGATCAGCTCCCTCACCTCGGCCAGCTTGCCGCGACCGAGGTAGCGGTCGGGGTCGGGCGCCGCGCGCTGCTGAAGCGCCTCGCCCGCGGTCGCGACGCCGGCGGTTCGCAGCAGCTCCTTCAGCTCGGCGAGCGGGTCGCCGTCCTCGCCCCCGTCGGAGACGCCGATCGCCAGCGCCCGCTGGCGGGCGCGCGGGTTGGAGACGCCGGCGCCGTTTTCGGCGTAGAGCGTCTGCTTGCTGCGCCCGTTCCTGGATCGATCCACTCGGCTCCGATTGTAGGCGTCGCGGCTCTCTGGATAGGCTTACCGGTCGTGAAGGTCTTCGTAACGGGAGGAACCGGCTTCATCGGCGGCGAGGTCGTGCGGCAGCTGCGCGCGCGCGGCGACGAGGTCGCCTGCCTCGTCCGCAACCCGGATAAGGCAGCTCCGCTCAGCGGCCTCGACTGCGAGCTGGTCAGAGGCGACCTCGGCGACGAGACGTCGATCCGCAACGGGATCGACGGCTGCGACGCCGTCATCCATGCCGCGGCGATGTACGAGGTCGGGATCCCCGCCAAGCAGCATCCGGCGATGTGGGAGGCGAACGTGGCCGGCACCGAGCGGGTGCTCAAGGCCGCCGGCGAGGCCGGCGTCGCCAAGGTCGTCTACGTCTCCACCTGCGGCGTCTTCGGCAACACCCACCGCCAGGTCGTCGACGAGGCCTACCAGCATCCGGGCAAGGAGTTCACCTCCTACTACGAGGAGACGAAGCTGGAGGCGCACAAGATCGCGAAGCGAATGATCGAAGATGGGCTCCCCGGCATCATCGTCCAACCCGGCGGCGTCTACGGGCCCGGCGACACCTCGCAGGTGGCCGACCTGCTCGAGCAGTTCTTCGCCGGCCGGCTGCCGCTGATGCCCTTTCCCGAGCTGGGCATCTGCCTGACCCACGTGGAGGACATCGCCGGGGGCATCCTGCTCGCCCTCGACAAGGGCAAGGTCGGCGAGACCTACGTCCTCAGCGGGCCGGTGACGACGATGCGCGAGGCGATCGAGACGGTCGCCGCCGCCAGCGGTCGCAAGGCCCCCAGGCACGCGATGCCGGTGCCGCTGCTGAAGGCGATGACGCCGGTCGGTCCCCTGGTCGGCAAGCTGATGGGGCAGCCGCCGAATCTGCGCGAGCTGATCTCCTCGGCGGACAACGTCACCTTCTGGGCCAGCCACGAGAAGGCGAGCCGCGAGCTGGGCTACGCGCCGCGCGGCATGGAGGAGGGCTGGCGGCAGACGCTTGAAGCGGACGAGCGGTTTCCGGATCCGGTTGCTTGAGGGAGTCGGGGGACCCTCCCCCGGAGACCGTCGCGCAGCTGGACGCGGGCTCGGGTTCGGGGGCGGTTCCAGGAGCCTCCGTGGGAGGGCCCCCCGACTCCCATAGGCTGCCGAGATGCGCGTAATCGATGTCATGCACCTTGGGAGGCCGCACGTAATCGGTTGCTGGCAAGTGGGTGAGGTGCTGGTCGATCCCGGACCGGAGTCTTCACTGCCGACGCTGCTCGAGGCGCTTGGCGGGGAGCAACCGCGGGCGCTGTTGCTCACCCACATCCACCTCGACCACGCGGCGGCGACCGGCGCGCTGGTGCGCCGCTGGCCCGATCTCGAGGTCTACGTGCACGAGCGCGGCGCCCCGCACCTGATCGATCCTTCGAAGCTCCTGGCCAGCGCCGGGCGCCTCTATGGCGACCAGATGGACAGCCTCTGGGGCGAGATCGTGCCCGTGCCGGAGGCCAACGTGAAGCCACTGGCCGGCGGCGAGCGGGTCCAGGGCATGCGCGTCGCCTACACGCCCGGGCACGCCTCCCACCACGTCTGCTACCTGCACGAGGAGAGCGGCACCGCCTTCGTCGGCGACGTCGCCGCGGTCAGGATCCCGGGGGTCGACCTGATCGTCCCCCCGACGCCCCCACCCGACATCGACATCGAGGCTTGGGAGGAATCGATCGGGATCGTCGAAAGCTGGCAGCCAGAGCTCCTCGCCCTCACCCACTTCGGCGCGATCGACGACCCTCTCCCCCACCTCACCAAGGTCCGCGAGCGCCTGCGCGAGGAGGCCCAGCTGGCACGGGAGCTGAACGAACACGACTATGAGCAACGCCACCGCCAGCGCGTCGCTGAACATGCTGAGAACCAAGAGGCCGTTGAAGAGATGATCCAATGCGTCCCGCCTGAATATCAATGGCGAGGCTTGGATCGATACTGGACAAGCTGAAAGCAAAGGAGGCGTCCGGGTAGGGCCGGAACGTCTTGTACTTTTTCGTCACCAGCCTCAGGGCGTCAGCCTAAGACGGATCCACCGAAAAAGTTAAGTGGAGGTCCTACCCGGACGCCTCCTCACGCCAGGTGCTGTCTCATCCGCTCGACCGCCTCGGTTATCCGGTCGTCGGGGGTGGTGAGGGCGATGCGGAAGAAGCCCTCGCCGCTCGGCCCGTACATCGAGCCGGGCGAGACGACGACGGCGGCCTCTTCGAGAACCAGCTCGGCGAAGGAGGTCGAGGTGTGGCCGTCCGGAACCGGCGCCCAGACGTAGATCGTGCCTTTCGGCGCCGCCACGTCGACGCCGATCTCCCGCAGCGCCGAGACGACCAGGTCGCGGCGGCGCGCGTAGGTCTCGTTCATCCGCTGCAGCGGCCCGGCCGGGCCGTCGAGCGCGGCGATGGCGGCCATCTGCACCGCCTCGAACAGACCCGAGTCGACGTTGGTCTTCAGCCGCCAGTAGGTCTGCACGGCCTCGGCGTTGCCGAGGATCGCCGCGCAGCGCCAGCCGGTCATGTTGTAGCCCTTCGAGAGGGAGAAGACCTCGACGCCGACCTCCTTCGCCCCCGGCGTCGCCAGGAAGCTCGGCGCGACGTAGCCGTCGTAGGTCGTCTCCGAGTAGGCGTTGTCGTGGACGACGAGGATCTCGTGCTCGCGGGCGAAGGAGACGACCAGCTCGAAGAAGCCTTCGGGGACGACGGCGCCGGTCGGGTTGTTGGGGTAGTTGATGAACATCAGCCGCGCCCTGCCGGCGATCTCTGCGGGCACCGCGGTGAGGTCCGGGACGAAGCCCAGCTCGGGCACCAGCGGCAGCAGCTCGGGTGTCGCGCCGGCGAGGATCGGCCCACCGGTGTAGACGGGGTAGCCGGGGTCCGAGGCGAGCGCGATCCCGCCCGGGTCCAGGAAGGCGAAACAGAGGTTGTAGATGCACTCCTTGGCCCCGATCGCCGGGATCGCCTCGCTCTCCGGGTCGATCTCGACTCCGAAGCGACTGTCGTAAAAGCGTGCGAACGCCTCGCGGAACTCGTCGCGTCCGCGGTTGCTGGGGTACTGGTGCGCGCCGGGATCGGCGACCGCCTCCTGCATCGCCTTGACGATGTGCGGGTAGGTCGGTTCGTCCGGGTCGCCGATGCCGAGGCTGATCACGTCGATGCCGGCGGCGCGCTTCTCGGCGATCCGTCGCTCCAGCTCCTGAAACATGTACGGAGGCATCGCCTCCAGGCGCCTGGATGGATCCGAGATTCCCACGGGCGCGGGAATCTATTAGGTGAGGTCCGACAGCGCCTGGATCAGCTCAAGCGAGGGCTCGCCGGAGCAGATCGGCTCCGCCCAGCCGGTCAGCCGCACGTCGAGCTCGTCTGAGATCTCCACCTCGAGCTCACCGCCGTCGAGCTCGACCGTGATCGGGCTCGCGGCGCCGCCCAAAAACGCGGTCACGGCGCCGCCGCTGGCGCCGGTGCCAGAGGAGAGGGTCTCCCCCACGCCGCGCTCGAAGATCCGCGCGCGTACCCGGCTGTCGTCGATCCGCAGGAAGGAGACATTGGTGCGGTTGGGGAACAGCTCGTGGCTTTCGATATCCGGACCGATCGTCGCCAGGTCGAGCTCCTCGAGCTCGTCGCCGACGACGATCGCGCATTGCGGGTTGCCGATCGAGACGTGCTGGAACTCCCACGTGCGGCCGCCCGCCGCGAGCGTGCCCTTCCCGTCAGAGCCTCCCGAGGGAAAGTCCTTCGAGGCCGTCGATGCCCGGCCCATCTCCACCGAGCAGGTCCGCTCGGAGGTGATCGTCGGCGTGATCGGGCCGGCGGCGGTGCGGATCGAGAAAGTCTCGGCGTCGGTCCAGCCATGGCGGTGCAGGTAGAGGACCGCCTCCCGCGCCCCATTCCCCGAGATCTCCGCCTCGGAGCCATCGGGGTTGAAGATCCGCAGCTCGGCGACGAAGTCAGGGTCCTCGCTCCGAGCGAGCAGCAGCACGCCATCAGAGCCAACGCCGAAGTGCGGATCGCAGATCCTCCGCACGCGAGCCCCGCTCAGCTCCCAAGGCAAAGCCTCCGCCTCAAGGATCACGTAGTCGTTGCCCAGCGCCGTCCACTTCTCGAAATGCATGGCGGACGAGCCTATTGCAGACTTGTCCCCACGATCGTGGGGACAAGCGTTCAACCGTCGAGGGCGGCGGCGATTTCCGCCGCGACCTCGGGGTCGGAGCGGTCGGTTCGGTCGATCGGGTGGAGATCGGGGATCTTGCGCATCCAGGTGAGCTGGCGGCGGGCGTAGTTGCGCGAGCGCCTCTTCATCAGCTCGACGTCGCCGGAGAGCAGCTCGTCGAAGCCGAGCGCCTTGCGCGCCGTGCGCGAGGGCCCGAGCGCTTCCGCTCGCCGCACCTCCTCCGCGGCGCCGCCGGCGACGATCGCCTCGGTGCGCGAGTCGATACGTTCGTAGAGCCGCGCCCGGTCCATGTCGAGCCCGAAGATCGTCGTCGGGTGCCGCGTCTCGGGCGACCAGAGCTCTGAGTCCTCCGATCCGGACGGCACCTTCTCCAACGAAAGCTCCGCCACCGCCGCCCTCAGATAAAGCCCCGTCCCCCCCACCACGATCGGCCGCCGCCCGGCCTCCAGAGCCCGGTCGATCTCCCTATGGGCCAGGCGCATGTAGTCGCCGACCGAGAATGGCTGGGTGACCGGCACGAACCCGATCAGCCGATGCTCAAGCCTCTCCCGCTCCGCCGCGGTCGCAACCCCGGTCAGGACGCTCAACCCCTCGTACACCTGCAACGCATCGCAGGA